>OFFW01000178.1_pt1 | contig 49239 bp, 44 predicted proteins | sample 1521501 | NCBI WGS metagenome assembly OFFW01 (sample SAMEA3504107, study PRJEB24116) | mouse gut metagenome | biome: mouse gut; feature: mouse-associated habitat; material: faeces | place: Denmark | collected 2011
AAGCCAGCCGCTGCTGTCTCTAAGCCGTGGAAAAGGGGATGAAAAATCGCTGAAAATCTACGCCGGATGGACTTTCTCTCTGGGCGTTTTTACCGGCGTTTTAGGAGCCGCGCTCTTTATCCTGACACGGAATGTTCTGCCAGAGTTTTACGGAACCTCCCCGGCAGCCGGCGCTTACATTATACAGGCGGCTCCCGCTTTTGCGCTCGTTATGGCTCTTTACGGCCTGACCAAACCTGCCGTTTCCTATTTATACGCCACCCGGCGCACAACGCGCTCCAACATTCTGGTATATGGGGAAATCATACTGACGCTTTTATTTATCGTGCTTCTGCCCCTCTTTTTGGGACTAAGCGGCGTCTGGTATACCATTCCCTCCGTTCAGGTAATCCTCGCCGGTCTCTGCGTCGTTTTTCTGAAGATGCCTGACAGGAAACAGGAGGAAAATTAGGTCACAAGGGGTTTTTGTATGAGATTTTATGACTGTTAATCTTTGTAACCATGCTCCCTGGCCCATCCAAGGAGCTTTTCATACTCTGAAATTAATTTTTGGTTTTCAACCGTCAGTTTTTCCATCCTGCGCTCCGTACCTTTCTGCTGTCGGTAAAAGTCTTCCCTGGCTTCACATTGCAGCCGGACTTTTTCTTCCTGACTCAGTTCATAAATGGTAGCGGAAGCCTCGCTGATAAATTCATTTTTCTGTGCAAGCATTTTTATCTCCTCCCATGTAGCCGCTTTAAAAAGAGCTGCCCAGTAATCTGTCTGATAATATTTATCTTCTTTTGTAGCCAAATCTATTCGATTTAAGTCTAACACGGAAAGACGCAGCTTGTCACTATATACAGTATAATTTTTCACATTCTGGAATTTATAAGTAGCGTAAAACTCCGGATGGTCTTTAAAGAGTGTAAAGTCCAGAAGACTTATCTGAATAACAGGTCTGATATTTTCGTATTCTTCTCCCTGATGCAGGTTATCAAAGGCTCTGCACAGGTAGCTTAAGGAACGTTCGGGCCAGTTATGCCGGTTAATTACCTGCATCTCCAAATTAATAAGGGTTGATGCATTCAGAAAAACTTTGATATCCAGCATAAATGTTTTTTGGTCAATGACATCTCCCAGCTCGATGGGATTGGTAATAACGGCCGATGCGATATCTTCTGGTGACATGTGCAGCAAGGAACAAATAAGCCCTTTCAGAACATGATTATTCCTTTGCATCAAAGCCCGAAAGAGATAATCATTGGTCATGGGAATCTCCAAAGGGCCGGTGGCGGATTTCCAGGAGAGGCGGTTCCGACCGAGGTCAGCAGAAGAATCTGCAGAACTTTTTCGGATGTGTTTTTGCATAGATGTGTCCTTTCTTTTGTCATAAAAATGAATGGGTAAATAAAAAGAAAATACGGTGAAATAAATGAATGTTTGAAGAGTTATAAAGAAAGTATCAGAAACTCTATGAACAATATATAGCACACCGGCATACAAAATGCAAGAATAATATTAATATATAAAATTTACCTTCAAAGATATTGCCTAAAGAACAGGGAACCGATATAATAGCCACAGACAGCCACACATTAACCCGCTGTCCGGGAAATACAAGGGAGAAACTTTAACATGGGAAAAATAATTGACAAATGGAAAAATGACAGATTCTACAGCCAGATTGTAAAACTGCTGCTGCCAATCGTATTTCAGAATCTCTTAAGCGCCGCGGTAAGCTCCGCCGACGTGGTTATGCTTAATTACGTGGGGCAGTCCTCCATATCCGCGGTTTCACTGGCCGCCCAGTATGCCAGTATTCTGTTTATGGTTTATTACGGTTTAGGCACCGGAGCCACTATTCTCTGCGCCCAGTATTTCGGAAAGGGCGATTTGAGGGCCATTGAAATTGTTGAGGGAATCGCTCTGCGCTTTTCCATTTCCATATCCGTTCTGGCCGCCGGTTTCGCCATGTTTGCGCCCGGCCTTATGATGAAATTGTTTACCAACGACCCGGAGCTGATTGCCATAGGCGCGTCTTACCTGCGCCTTGTCAGTGTCAGCTATCTGTGCTGGGGTATTACGGAGGTTTATCTCTCGGTGCTGCGCAGCGTGGGCAGAGTGGTTATCAGCACGGCTCTCAACACCCTTGCCTTTACTTTGAATATTATTTTGAACGCCGTATTTATCTTCGGCCTTTTCGGAGCGCCAAAGCTTGGGGCGGCCGGCGTTGCCCTTGCCACCTCGCTTTCCCGGGTAATCGAACTGGTCTGCTGCTTTGTGGTGTCCGCAAAAAGCAGGGATATCAAGCTGAGGCTTTCCGCTCTTTTTGTAAAAAACAAGCTTCTGTTTTCCGATTTTCTGAAGCTTTCCCTGCCGGCGCTTGGCAATGATATCGCCTGGGGCGTTGCTTTTTCCATGTACTCCGTGATTATCGGCCATCTGGGCTCCGACGCTGTAGCCGCCAACTCCTTTGTAATCGTGGTGCGTAACTTCGGCACCGTTCTGTGTTTCGGAATTGCCAGCGCGGGCGGTATTTTACTTGGAAATATTATCGGGGAAAACCGGCTGAAAGATGCCGGGGAAGATGCGAGAAAGCTGATGAAGCTCACTGTTTTAAGCGGCGCTTTCGGCGGTCTTCTTATCCTCGCCATAACGCCTTTTGTGCTTATGTACGCCGACCTTACGGATACCGCCATGCATTACCTGAAATATATGCTTTTAATCAATACATACTATGTAATGGGCGCAGCCGTAAACACCACCTTAATTGCCGGGGTTTTCCGGGCCGGCGGCGATTCCCGGTTCGGCTTTATCTGCGACGTGATTGACATGTGGGTTTATGCGGTTCCGCTTGGTTTTCTTGCCGCCTTTGTATTTAAGCTGCCGGTTATGTGGGTTTATTTCCTTTTGTGCACTGATGAATTTGTCAAATGGCCATGGGTTATAAAGCACTACAGAAGTAATAAATGGCTCCGCAACATCACAAGGGACAATATAGAATGAAAAAGCAGAAAATTTTAGTAGTCGAAGACGACAAAGATATACAGGAACTTTTGCAGAATTTCCTGTTGGAAGCCGGTTATGAGGCCGCCCTTGCAATGGACGGCCTTACTGCTTTGTCCCTCTTTGAAAGCGGCTCCTTTGATTTGATTCTTCTGGACGTTATGCTGCCTATGCTGGACGGATTTTCCGTGTGCAGGCGGATACGCGAAACGTCGCAGGTTCCCATTATCATGCTGACCGCTCTTGACAGCGAAGGCTCCCAGATAAGAGGGCTTGACCTCAATATTGACGACTATATCACCAAACCCTTTTCCATGCCGATTCTAATCCGCAGAATCGCCGCCGTCCTGCGCAGAAGCAGCCGGGAACCGGAGGCAAAACGGCTTTTCCACCAGAATCTTATCTTAAATTTAGACAGCTATACCGCTTCCGTAGACGGACAAAGCTTTGAGCTGACGCAGCGGGAATTTGAAATCCTGCGGGAACTTCTGACGCATAAGGGCCAGGTGCTAACGCGCCAGAGTCTTTTGAACCGCCTGTGGAAATATGATTTTTACGGGGACGAGCGGGTTGTGGATACCCATATCAAAAATCTGCGCAAAAAGCTGGGAATTGATTTTATCCGCACAATCAGAGGCGTGGGATATAAAATTGAGTAAGGAAGCAAGAAATATCTGAATATATGCCTTTCGGGCATGGAGGATAACCGTAAATGAAAATGAAATTACCCCTTGGAACGAAGGTCTTTTTCCTGACCTTTCTCCTGCTATTATTCTGCAATCTTATCACCTGTATTCTCGTTTCCGTCTTTACCCCGCAAACCTATTCCGCCTACCTGACAGACAGTCTGAATGAAAAGGTTTACGATTTTCTGGAAAAGGCGAAAACCCTGCCCATAAAGGACAGCGTCAGTTTATTGGAAAATCTCGCGCAAAGTCCCGATATTATATCCATAAGTCTGACAGACCAATCGGGAACCCCTGTTTCCTTTCCGTCAGAGGAAAACGTGTCTGAGACAGCCATGACAACGGTGTCTGATGATTTCCCGGAAAACTATACGTTTCAAAGCTATGATTTGTCCTTTGCCGATAAAAAAGACTGCACTTTGTTCGTTTACGGAAGCTCGGAACCGGTTCGCCAGCTACAGGAAGCTTTCAGAAAACTTTTTCCCTGGCTGCTTCTTTTCACAACCCTTGTATCCCTTTTGTTTTCCTTTTTTTATTCCCGGATTGTAACCGGGCTTCAAAGGGATATCGAAAAAGAAAAGCAGCTTAAAAAGGAAAGAACGGCTTTCTTTTCCGCCGCTTCTCACGAACTGAAAACCCCTGTCACAATCGTCAAAGGACAGCTTGAGGGAATGCTTTTGAACGTCGGCGTCTACAAAGACCGGGAAAAATATCTGGCGCGTTCTCTTGAGGTTATAGGAAGTCTGGAAACCATGATACAGGAGCTTCTAATCTCCTCCCACCTGGACGCACCCGATTACCGCCTTCATTCCGGTCCGGTGGACTTGGCGCAAATCACCCGTGCCCGTCTTTCCCTTGCAGAGGATTTGCTCACCGGCAAAAGACTGACGGTTCACACCGACATGGAAGAAGCTCTGTCCGTAAAGGGCGACCTCGCCCTCCTTGAAAAAGCGGTGGACAGTCTTGTTTGCAACGCCGTTTTTTACTCGCCAAAGGACAGTGACATTTTTATCTCCCTCAAATGCAGTGGAAACGACGCCCTTTTCCGGATTGAAAATACCGGCGTCCACATTCCTGAAGATATCCTGAATAAAATCTTCGAGCCTTTTTACCGGGGCGAACAGTCCCGCAGCCGTCAGACCGGAGGCAGCGGTCTGGGGCTTTCCATCGTACAGAAAATACTGAACATGCACGGCAGCGCCTGCCAGGCCCGGAACACGGAGAACGGCGTATGCTTCACTTTCCGTCTGCCCCGTGAAAACTTCACATAAATCACAAAAAACTCACACAAAAACCACAAACTGCTTTGTTATCATAAAACCATAGAAAATATCAGTCAGGAAAGGATGATTCTAATTATGAAACAAAGTAAAAGCATAAAATTTTTCTCAGCAATCATTGCTTTATTCTTCTGCCTGTCCACGGCCCTTACCGGCTGCGGCAGCCCGTCCGTTTGTTATACGGAAGCCACAACCACGGACGCCATATCCGCTTCCCCCGAATCTGAAGCCGCGGTCAGCGACAGGGAGGAAGCCTTTTACGAAATTTATAAGCCCTACGGCGTAAGCTTTCATCAGGAAAAAAACGAGCTGTATTTTAACGGAGAGCTTGTCCGGTGCTTCCGGGACGAAGTCGTTATCGAAGAGGGACTTTCCGCCCGCCGGTGCGATTATTTTAACGAAAAGGGAACTTTAGACATCCATACCCTGCGGGAACCCGTTCAAAATGAGGATGGAAGCGTTGACCTCTTCGGCACTTTAAAGGGAATTGAAAAGAGCAGTCAGGAAGAATTTAACGAAAGAGATTTGTCTGAGTTTTACCGCACCGATACGATAGAGGCGACCACTGAGACGTCGGCCGAAACCGGTTTTGCTTTTCGACTTCGCAGCCTGTTTGCTGATTTATTCGGTCAGCAGAAAAGCTTTCCTAAAATATTTAAGGAATACGAAAGCTATGGAATTACTTATGAAGCGCCGGAAAACGGCGGCATAGGAAATGTCTATTACAACGGCCGGCTTGTGAATGCCTTTATCGACCAGAAAAATGATGGAAGCGTGTTTTCCTTCCATTCCGAAGATGGCGGAGAAATTAATGTGCAGACTGTCTATGACGACAAAGGAAAACTGACGGACATAGCCGTCATAGAAAAATAATATGTTAAATATCCGGCAACGCAGTGTGGCAATGCGCTGCCGGATACTTTATTTCACTGCAGCTTCACGCTGATTTCCCCGCTGGAGAGATATTCCGTCGTTCCGTCATCGTAACGCACGTTGAGATGGCATTCGTCGTCTATCCCCAGAACCAGAGCATACTCCCGGTCCGCCGCATCCGTATCTTTCGTCCTTCCGGGAGCCCCCTCGGGAGTGATGATGCGTACTCTCTTTCCGATGACAAAGCAGCGTTTTCTGTACTCTTCCAGATAATTTCTGGCGGGAAAGTCCTGATAATATGCCATAAAGTTCTCAAGGAACTCCACCACCAGCATATTGCGGAGATTTTCTTTCTGCTCATGGCTTTCAAAAACCGCTCCGGCTACATTCTTTATCTCCTCGGGGAAACCGCCCTGTGGCTCGTACATATTGATGCCGATTCCCACAATCACGTACTCCAGCTTGCCCTCCTCCAGGGAAGCCGAGCCTTCCGTGAGAATCCCCGATATTTTCAGCCCCCTCATCCAGACATCGTTTACCCACTTAATCTGCACCGTCTCTCCCGACACTTTTTCCACTGCCTTTGCCGCGGCGACCGCTGTCAGCGTCGTCAGCATGGCCGCTTCCTTCGGACCCGCGTCGGGATGAAGAAGCAGGCTCATATAAAGCCCCGTTCCCTCGGGAGAATAAAAAGAATGGCCTCTGCGGCCCCTGCCTGCACTCTGTTCCTTTGCAAGAAGCACCATATCCCGCTTTTCTCCGTTCACAACATAGCGCTTCAATTCGTTGTTGGTGGAATCCACCATCTTTTCCACACGGACATGCAGGGGAATATTTTTTTCCCTGAGCTTTTGCTCAATGAACGCCGCAGACAAAACGTCGGGCGCTTTCTGCAGCACGTAGCCCCTGTTATTTACCGCCTCGATGGCATAACCTTCTTTTTGCAGTACTTTAACAGCTTTCCATACCCCTGCTCTGGATATGGAAAGCTGCTGCGCAATCTCCTGGCCGGAAAAAAATTCTCCCCGATGATTTTCCAGTAATAACAATACCTGTTCTTTCACTGTCATAACGATAATAACATTTCCTCTATGATTCTGGAGGCATCGGCCACCAGTCTGCTGCAGGGCCTTTGGGCGTAATATTCCTTCGTTCTGGCGGAAGGTCTGGCGCTTTCCTCCATCCCCTCAATCCCAAGAAGCTCCCGGCAGATAATCGTGTTATTTTTTTCTTTAAACTTCTCCGCCATCTTTCTGGTAAGAAGATAAATCCGCTCTTTGCCCTCCTCGTTTTCCGGGTCCGTATTCCCTTCCTTTAATCCTGCAAGAAGAGCCATCGCCGACACCACTCCGCATATCTCCCGCATTCTGCCTACACCGCCGCCCATGGGGCTTGCCAGCTTTAAGGCAGTCGTTCTGTCAAGGCCGAATAAGTCGGCGTATGTCGCGAATACTGACTGTGCGCAGGTGTATCCGGACTCAAAAGTCGCTACGGCCTGCGAAACCCGGCTCTCCATCAGCCCTTCTTTCCGCAGCATTTTTTATATTTCTTGCCGCTTCCGCAGGGGCAGGGGTCGTTGGGATAAACTTTATCCGGTTTTACAACCGTAGTGGAAGATTTCTGTTCTCTGTACAGAGCTTTCCTCTTATCCTCGTCAAAAATATCTTCCCATTCAGGCAGTTCATACAGCCAGTCGGCGCCGGCGGCTACCATATTTTTATACAAAAGCTCTTTATCGAATCCAAGGCTTACCTGGGTATCCTCCTCCATCTCCTCAATGGGGTTCTCCTCTTTTAAGCTGTCGTTGATACCGTCCAGGAATCCTACCATGCTCATAAGGTCAATTTCATATTTGTCCGCAAGCTCTTTCACAGTGCCCTTTACTTCCTCGTCCGGGTTCTTAAGGAGCTGTGCGTATATCTCCTTTTCTTTCTGGAAATACTCGTCCCAGAATCTTCTCAAATCTCCCTTGTTTGCTGTCTCCGAATAGGCCATATCACGCCATTGCTTTAATAACGCCATTATAAATCTTCCTCCTCGTTTGCTTTAAATCATTTCATCTTCCGGGCGGACCCGTCTTATTTTTTAATATTATACCCTATTTAACCAAAAAAGCAAATTTTTTAAAATTTCGGTGTATATTGGAAAAATTCCGGGCAATAATAGTATTAAGTCAATGGAACCCCCTCCTTTGATGACGTGGCGGCAGAAATGATAAGCCACGAATACCACAGATAAAATAAATACTTATCCTCCCCAAGGGGAGGTATTCCTCCCCTAAGGAAGCCTCTGGAACTGCGGAAGATGCGGTTTTGGGGGCTTCCGCTTTTTAATATTTCAGCTGTTTTCACTAATATAAATTCCCATACGTGACTGAATAATTTTCGTCACATCTTCCACTGATTTCTGACCATTAAAATATGAGGCAGCTTCCTCATTTACAATTTTCAACAAGTGCTCTGCTGCACTGTTTACCTTTTTATCTACACTTAGTATAAAATCCAGCCATTTTTTCGCTTCCTGCTGCGTGGCAGGCTCCACCACAATCTCCTGACCGTTTATAGTGACAGTATTATCGTAGTACACCTTCTCTCCGCTTTCGGAATTAATATAGAAAGGTTTCTCTGTCATATGAGAAGCCATCTCCAGCAAAGCCGGTTTATAAACCGGTAAGCCATACCTGGAATACCTGTCATTCTCTTTGGGCATCTGTTGCTCCGGCAGAATAAACTGTTTCACAAATTCCCATACTGTCTGCTTATGGACAGATTTTTCCGAAATACCAAAAGTTCCGACAGCACAGATACTACTCCCCATTCCTCTGTTATTTGGAAAACCTACCGGCGTGACTTCCTCCAGAAACGAACCATAGGTAAGGTTTTTAATATCATTCATATTGGAAATCGTAAGCGGATTCAGCAAAGATGCATTGGAAATAAACTGTTGCTCCTGCATGGCCCATGCATTGTTATTTTCATACAGTTTATCATAGTCAATGGTATCCGGGAACTTCGATGCAAACGCAAGCAAAGAGCGAAAGCCCACACTGTCAAAATTACAGGTGGATTTCTGCCAGTCTACGAATTCATCCATGCAATACCGCAAAGCCCAGTTTAGCACTAACTCTCTGGTAGTTGTGTTCTGAAATGCACTGGCATCCGGATACCTTGTAAGAATCTGATTCATTTTCTCCCATGTCAGACTGGTATCCTCTCCAAAAATACTTTTCTTGCCAACCATAGTTTCCACATAAAAATCATGCGCCAGTTCATACAACTTGCCATTTGTCTCAAATGCCTTAAATACGTTGCCGCAGTAATCCTCCAGTTTCACTTCTCCATCCGCTTTTATCAGCTCATAGAAATCCGCCAGCATACCTTTCTCAGCATAATTTCTGAAATCAAAACTGCCTGTGTTATAGATGATATCGGGCACTTTGCCCGCCGCAATTTCATTGTTCAGCACTGTGATACCGGCATTATAGTCCTCTGTGGTGGCATATGTACTATAATCCGTAACCAGAATTTTATATTTCTGACTGGATTTATTAAAACTGATTACCTTTTGGAGCATGTTGGTATCCGAACCAAACATCGCCAGAGTTATTACCTGCCTGTCCGGGATACTGGAAGGCTCCACATATTCCATCCACGCAACCCGGCTTTTACTTTGTGCAATATCATAATAGCTGCAGACAAATTCTTTCCCGTTTAAAAAGCACAGGTTTTCTAACCCATTTACCGGTAAATCACTTGCTATATAATTCATAATGGATACCGGCTCCGCCTCGCCAAGCCTGTAACCGTATAATCCGGTACTGTTACTGAGTACCAGGTCATATCCGCTCTCCATACCCGGATATATGCTGTACTGATTGAGGATATTCTTCGGGATATCCAACTCTTTTTTTACACTTCCTGTCTTAAAATCAAAAATAAGACTTTTTACAGTTGATGTTTCTCCTTCATAATTCCAGATTGTAAATACAGGTTCTCCCTTATAATAAAAGGCAGGACTATAAAGGTCTGTATATCCCTCCGGCAATTCATATTTATTCACAATATTTCCCGTAGTGTCAACTTCAAAAATTTTCTGTCCAGTTAACAGATAAAAAGTATTGTCAGTAGAAAAAACAATTGATTGAACAGTCACCGCTTCTTCTCCCTCCGCCAGAGATTTTATATCCAGAGAGAACAATTCCGTTCCTGTCTTATCCACACCTTTCAGATAATTCCTGTCCACAGATTCCCCGTTTTTGCCTGTTCCGCTTTCATTCAATGTGTAAAGAACGTTTCCCTGAGGGGTTATCCTGAAATCATAGGCATTTCTTGTCACTGAGGATGTGTTCACCTCTGTATCAATCCCATCCGCCACCAGTGGCATGACTCCCACATCAGGCCCCGCTTCCCCGGGTGCAATTTTATACACCGTTGCCTCGCTAAGCTTATTTCCCGCCTTATCCCATGCACGAAGCACTACAGTATGACCACCTTTCGGGTAAGCATTGACTAACATATAAAGGATGTTGTCATAACAGGCTATCGCAGCCACATTACTGTCGCCCTCAATGACACCCAACACCTGTTCCATTTTTTCTTTCTCCCGGAATACGCCCTGTTTTACCTGATTATCAGATATATTATTATCTTCCTTATCTTCGCCACAGGCAGCCAGTAAAGAAGAAACAGCTAAGGCCAATACAACCATTTTCGCTCTTTTCCAAACAGTTTTTATAAGTTTCTCAACCATCGTCTGATTACCTCTCTTCCTCTGTTCTCGCTATAAATTCTCCCATATGTACCGGAATTTCCCCATCACTGTTCTGTCTCTTGTACAGACTTTCATTAATGCAGATTTTATTTTGTTTAAACAGCATGATAATTGTCGAGCCGCCAAACTCAAAATATCCTTTTTCCTCACCTCTGCGTACATTACTGTACTTTGATGATAATCTGTTATTAATTTTCCCTACCAGTAAAGCGCCTATTTCCATCTGGATAACTGTTCCGAAATTTTCTGTTCCAAGGACCTGATACTCCCTGCTGTTTTGGGCAAATACCGGAACAGCCCTTAAAGCAATCGGTCTGACGCAGTGCAGCCTGCCCCGGATTTTTCTATATTGGAGCACTTTCCCATTAGCCGCATAACAATATCTGTGATAATCTGCTGGCGTCAGCCGAAAAACCAGTGCGGTTCCCTCCATGAATTGTCCGGCAAGTTCACGGTCTTTGAGCAGGTCATTCAATGTAAATCTTGTGTTTTTTATATCCAGAACCGTACTGCCCTCTATTTTTATGCAAGACATCAATCCATCACAGGGACTTATTAGATGTCCATAGGTCACATCAAAGCATTCTGTGATTCTTTTTCTGGTAAAAAAATCATTAAAAGAAGAAAAGCCTCCCAGAGGGATATCTATATCTCTCATATCAATTTTATATTTTCGTATATAATATGGAACAATCCATTTAGATGCCCTTGATGAAAGATAGTATCCTGCCGCTTCTGATACTTTCGGCCGCACCAGCAGCTTCAAAACCATTCTCCCCGGAACCGTCCTGTATAAAAACCACAATATCAATGATTCTCTCATATTGCGTCCCACCCCATAAAAAGAATCATCCCCAATGCTTCAATAATTCCAAGAATAATGATACCCGCTTTTCCAATTATCCCCGGTTTTTTTATCTCTACCGGCAAAAGGTAGGCAATTCCCATGAAAATCAGGAGTATCGGAAAACAAAGAATACTTTTGCATAACCTATGGTCATACAGCAGGTAAACTGCTGGCAGGAATACTGCAATGGCCGTTACCGGAACACCTAAATAGCTTTTCCTGCATTCAGATGTCTGTCTTTGCCTATCTTCCTCCACCACGTTAAAATAAGCAAGGCGTATCAATGCACATAAGACAAACAGAGCAGCTGTCAATCCGACAAGTGCATTTTTCCCGGAAATCATATATACAAAAACAGCCGGCAGCACCCCAAAGCTTATCAGGTCGCTCAATGAATCAATCTGGATTCCAAATCTTTTCTCACTTTCATTTCTGTCTTTTGTGGAGGCCACTGCTCCGTCAAACATATCGCAGACGCCTGCAAGCATAAGGTAAAGTACAGCATTCCAATAATCCTGGCTGAGTACCCGCAAAAGGCCAAAAAATGCAAACAACATGCCGCAATAAGTAATTATTACCGTATAATCATAATATCCAAGTAGTTTTTTCTTCATCCCCGTCTTCTTCTCCTTTATTTTATTAATCCAAACGCGATACTGTATGCCAGAATGCACCATGGCTTTCCTAAGATGATAATCCATATGAATTTTTTACTGTTCATTTTCATTAAACCGGAAAAATAGCACAGGAAATCATCCGGGAACAGCGGAAGCAGTGTTGCAATGAAAAGAAACCATTCATATGACTTGCTCTTCTCAACTCGTCTGCTCCATTTCTCAAATTGTTTCTTCGGAAACATGGCCTCCACAATGTCAATTCCATATTTTTTTGCCAGAAAATATGCAATAATGGAGCCAAGGCTGATACCTATATAATTGCACCAGAATCCGGTCATACTTCCAAATGCGATGGCTCCTGCTGCACATCCTAAGTATCCCGGCAATACCGGAATCACCACCTGTACTGCCTGAAAAAAAGTTAGCATCAGAGGCGCCGCTATGCCAAAGCTTTTCATATAATTTTGCAGCGATTCTACGGAATCAAATTTCTGATTAAAAAACTGCTTGACAAGGAATAAAACTATAACTACAAAACCTGCCAGAACCCATATTTTAATTTTTTTCATGCTCTTTCCTTTCCTTTTATTCAAATATAAACTACACTTCTTAATCAGCTCTTAACCTGTTTCTTAAAGTTCCTTAATTTGTGATAATAAAAAAGACAGGAATCCTTTTCAGGAATCCCATCTTTGACAAAATAAAGTTTCTGTTTTTTTATCGTCCTTTTTATAACGGAATCTGAGGCATATCTGGAATTGTTCCCTGTCTTGAGCCACCTCACAAATACCTCCCATTTCTTCCATCATCATTTTAACATTTCTTATCCCAATGCTGTAACTGTCTATATTGTTGTTTTTCTGGCCGCAGGTATTTTCAAAAGTAATCCACATCTCATCCATATAATACTCATCCCACACAAGAACAAGCGCCTGCGTATCTGCATACTTCAGAATATTGGAAGAAATATTATCCAATATCCTTGTCAGATATTCACCATAGATAAAAACATCCCCGTCTTCCCACCGCAGATTCTCCTTTACCTTTAAGCCCTGTTCTTCCAGATAACTGCACATATCTGATAATTCATCGTACAATCCGCTGTGAAGCGGCACATACCCCGCCGGTATATATTTTTCTTCCGTACTGTGAACCGGATAAGCGAGCAACCTGTCCGACAAATCTTTTAAATGCTCAATTTTTTTGATTATCTTATGTAAATACTTCTGCCTGTTTTCTTCCTCTCCATATTTCCCGTTCAGCAGAATTTCGGCATATAACAATACTGATGTAAGCGGTGTACGCAGGTCATGGGAAATTTCTGTTACCATTTCCTGATTTGCTCTTGTCAGACACTCGACTTCTTCTATCTGTTTTTTAAACGAGACTCTCATGGAATTTAATCCTACTGCCAAATCTGAAATCTCATCATTTCCCTGCACAAACACTTCATAACCCAAATTTCCTCCTTCAAGAATTTCAATATCCCGGCTCAACTGATTTAGGTAAAGAATCTTCCTGCGGACTCCTAACAAAGTAAGCACAAAGAAAAAAAGGAAAGATACTATAATAGAAAATATCAGTGCAACCATATAGGCATTAAACGAATACATTCCGATAATGAACACCTGCACGGTTTCATCCCCAAGTTCAATATCATAATAGCTGTCCGATGGATATGATGGAAAATCATAATCATTCGCCTGTTCTTCGTCCATTGCAAAGTCCGAAGAATAAATCCACTCATCATCCTTTTTTATCTGTATATAAATAAGCCTGTGATTATTCATCCACTCATCCAGTTTCCACAAATCTATTGTAGATATACCCTGTTCGGTTATATAATTCTGTAACAGTGAAATATATTTTTCATTATATTTCTGTACGCTATTCCTGTTCTGGTAGTATCTGTCAATCTGCTGCTCTATCACAAACCTGCTGCCCACAAAGAATAGCAGGCTGAGCATCCCTGCCAGAAAAAGCAAAAGAAACAATTCCAGATAAAGGGACATCCTCTTCTCACTTTTCACCTTCAAAACGGTACCCCTTTCCCCAGACAGTCTTAATATAGACAGGTTCCTGACTGTTTGCTTCTATTTTAACCCGCAGTTTACGGATATGCACCATTACTGTTCCGTTACAGTTATAAAAATAAGGCTCATTCCAAATAGATTCATACAAGTTCTGGGCAGAAAAAATCTTCCCCTTATTCTGCATCATTATAAGAAGTATATGGTACTCTATATCAGTCAGTTCTACCGGGTTTCCATCCACAGTAACTTCATTAAAAATTGTATGTATCTGGATACCACCGCTTTGGATGTACTCCGGCCTTTCCTGCTTTTCCGGTTCATCATGTGAATTACTGTAAACGGTATAGCGTCTGACCTGCGCCTTGACTCTGCCAAGAAGTTCCGCATAAGAAAATGGTTTTGGCAGATAATCGTCCCCACCCGCCATTAGCCCCAGCAGTTTGTCTGATTCCTGTGCTTTTGCTGTCAAAAATAGTATCGGAACAAAGGAATTTTTTCTTATTTCCTCACAAACCCTAATTCCTGACATCCCCGGCATCATAATGTCTAAAATGACCAGGCTAATGTCTTCAGACAATTTCCGCAGTCCAATTTCTCCATTCTCCGCCTCATCCACAAGGAATCCCTCACTCTCAAGCAGTATGCGAACCCCTTCCCTTATATCGGCATCGTCTTCAATGATAAGTATCTTAACCCCATTCATTTTGCACCTCCAAGTTTTAATCTCTCACTTCATTATTTTTTCAAATCGGAAAGTCTCATCACATCCAACAGAAAATTCACCCATTGCTTGTTCTAAGTTTCTATCAGGTTCAGGATAGTATTTATTCCAGAACTCTACAATTTTAAAACCGCATTTATTCACATAAAAGTGGATATTGCGTATTTCAAAATATGGCGTTACTGTTTCCCACACCTTTGTGTCGGGATATCTTTCCTCAATGGCTTTCCATGCAGCCAGTCCGAATCCTTTGCTTTGATATTCCGGAGATACAAAAAAGAAATCCAATGAATTAAATTGTGTTTCCGGATGGATGCCAAGCACAACACCCCCAACTTTTTTAATACCTTGTAAAATATGATAAACTTCTGTCCCGGAGGCATGGAAGATTTCTTCCAGCTCCTTATCTGTCGGAATTGGTTCATCCTGTTCTCCAAACTGCTCCACAAACGCAATCCCAAATGCTTCCTGTATCTTCTTTTTCAATTCTGGTAAATCCGCTTTTTCAACCGGTTCCAATGTAATCACTAAATTCGCATTTCGCATATCTGATTAGCCTCCTTCTTCAAACTCATTTTAACACCTTTATAACCATTCTACTTTCCAAAGCCCGAAGACTTTGTGCGTTTCTCTCAATTCAATGCTTTCACATTAATTGTAAAAGGTATTTCTTAATCATTCATAAATCTGTTTCTTAAAAATTCTTAACATGAAAATGAGTCCGATGCTTTCTTTTTCATCAAATGTACTTTCAACATTCGTTACCGGCAATTTCTCATATCCACACTTAATAAATTCCATAATGACAGCCCTGTAAATATCTGCTATAATTTGAGAAACCGTCAAAATGAAAATATTACAAAAGAGGACATTCAAATGAAAAAGTTTTGGGAAGAATTCAAAAAATTCGCATTAAAAGGAAATATGATTGATTTAGCCGTAGGTATGATAATCGGAAGCGCCTTTACCGGCATTGTAGGCTCTCTGGTAAATGACATTTTCATGCCTTTACTCAGCATATTTACCGGCAAAATTAATTTTGATAAGCTGATGTTTGTTCTGGGAAGCGGAGATAACGCCGCCACAATCAATTACGGAACATTTCTGACTCATGTAGTCAATTTTCTCGTTGTCAGTTTTGTGATATTCCTTCTGGTTCGTCAGATTAATAAACTTCAGAATATGCACACAAAAGAGGAAGTGAAGGAAGAGACGGAAAAAGAGTGTCCTTTCTGCAAAACCAAAATTTCCATCCATGCCATACGCTGTCCTCATTGTACGTCAGTCCTGGAGGATGCCGGAGCGGCTTTGGAAAATATGGAAAAATAATTCTTTTCCGGTTCGTTCCTGCAATCCGGTACTTTATTCCTGAAAAATGCGGCCTGTAACCGTACTTCCGCCGCCCTGTGGCTGCCACAGGTAAGTTTTTGCGGCTTTAAGCAGTAATGAAATTTTCCAAATCAGGCCTGACCATAAACATTATTTAATAACCGCTAAATAACCTGAAACGATAACGCAGACATTAAGACCTTATCCTGTATATTGTCAAAAGCCGCGCGCTTATTATCTGCTTAAAGTCCCGGGATGGAACTTTCCCGTTATATCTCAATCTCCATAGTCTCCGTATTATTCAGGACATCCAGCGCCGTCTGCGCTCTGGCAAGTTCATCGGTTACTGCCATGTAATCCTCTTCCACGGTTTTAATGTCGTAGTTGGCATATCTGTAGTCAATGATATTGTTGTTGCGCCCAAAAGTATTTGCCGCCTCTCGCTGTTTGGGAAGGCGGTTCTTCATCTGTCCCAGCTTCTGCTTCTTTGCCGTAAGCTGCGGGATATAGACCAGCATCTGGTCGATTGACATGGCAAACCCCGAAACCGTATGCTGCAGATTAAAGCCGTTAATGGCATGCTTCACTATACGGATTTTTTCATCCAGCTCATCCAGTGCCCGCAGTGTGTCCTTATAATCATATTCCGGCCTCACCGATTCCACTTCTTCTCCCATGGCCGCAAGAAAAGTACTGCTTCTATGTTCCTTTTCCAGCAAAGCGTCCCTCTCCTCATTCAGTTTCCTCAACAGTTTATTCGCTTCCGATGACGTGTATTTCATGGTTTCCCTCCCTTAATTTCTCCATAATAATATTTATTGTAGCATCTGACCATTAAGTTGTCATTGGATGGATAATCCAAAGGCCTGCCAAAAATGCCCCATATATTCTTAAGTCTTTTCAAACGCCCGCTGCCAGTCCAGCTTAAGCAGCGCAATCAGAAAGACAACCGAACTTAAAGACCAGGTCAGCGGGTAGGCCCAGGAAATTGTCTGGAACACCGGAAACGCCTTAACCGCCAGCGTCACATAGACGATACGCACGCCGCACCAGAAAAGCAGCATCGTTACCATCGGTATAAATGCTTTCCCGCAGCCCCGCATGACGCCCGCCGCGCAATGGGAAAAGGCAAGAAGGAAAAAGAAAGGGGCCACCACCCTTGAATGGATGATGCCGTATTTTACCGCCTCCTCCGAGTCCACAAAAAACCTGAGGGCGTAGGACGCCCAGACATAGAAAATAACGCCAATCAGTTCCGCAAGCACCATACCGGAGCAAATCCCGAATGCCGCTCCCTTCTTCGCCCGCCCGTACTCTCTCGCTCCCAGATTCTGGCTGATAAAAGTGGGCAGCACCATGGACATGCTCATAATCGGCAAAAACACGAAGCCCTCTATCTTCGCGTAAGCCCCCTGCCCGGAAATCGCATAGGCCCCGAAGGCGTTGATATTGCTCTGTATCACGATATTTCCCACACTGATTACCGCATTCTGGATACCTGTCGGCAGTCCCTGAGCAAGCACTTCCATCATAATGTCTCTATCGAAATGTAATTTCCTAAAATCCAGCCGGAAAGTCTCATTTTTCTCCCGGCACATCCGCATCAGGCATAAAACAACGCTGAGTCCCTGGGCAAGCACCGTGGCCATGGCAGCGCCGCTTACTCCCCAGTGAAAGCCCGCCACAAAGAGCAAATCCAGCGCTACATTCACAAGCGACGACAAAATCAGATAATAAAGGGGGCGCAGACTGTCCCCCAGCGCCCGCATAATCGACATACAGATATTGTAGAGAATTACCGTAAAAACTCCTCCGAAATAAATGCGGAAGTAAACCAGCGAATGCGGCATGACGGAAGCCGGCGTTTTCATAAGCTGCAGAAGTCCCGGAATCAGCAAAAGCCCGGCCACCGTTGCCAGTATGGAGGCCAGAATCCCAAACAGGAAATTGGCATGGATTGCTTTCTGCACCATCTTATCGTCCTTCGCCCCGAAATACCGGGAGATGATAACCCCTCCGCCAATGGCAATTCCGTTGAAAAAGCCGATAATCAGAAACGTAAGGCTCCCGCCGGAGCTGACCGCCGCAAAGGCGTCGTTATCCGCAAAATTTCCCACCACCCAGGCGTCGGCCATATTGTAAAACTGCTGCAGCAACTGTCCCAGAAAAAGGGGAAGCGCAAACTGAATAATCCCTTTGACGATAGACCCCTTTGTCAAATCCACATTCTGCGCATGCCTGTTATGTAAATGAAAATGTACTCCCTTTGTCCTCATCCGCCCCACAGCTCCTTTTTTGCAGTTGTTTCCGTATAATCAGGATTTTATTATAAGTCGGGTAATTATGCAAGTGCGCATAGCGCAAAAGGAAGGTATGCTTTTAACGCACACCTTCCTGAAATCACAAAAACGGAACCATATTTGAAACCTCCGACGCTCAAAGCCTTCAAAAAGCTTCCGTAAGAGCCATCGTTTCAATTCCCGCCAGCAGCACAATCCCGATGCCGTGGGGGTCGTTTACAATCCACAGCAGTTCTTCCTTATAATATTCCGGCGTAAACGAATAGGAAGAACCACGGCATATGCCATATACGTTGCCGCCACGGTCAACACTCCGGCTGATTATCCCATGCCATCCCCTGCGCACGGCTTCCAGCGCATCGCCGCGCTGATTTTCGGCCAGCCATCCGAAACGCAGCCCTCTGCACAGGCCGTAGACGAACATGGAAGTGCAGGAGGTTTCCTCATAAGAATCAGGATGCGTCAAAAGCTGGTGCCACATGCCGCTTTTTCCCTGCAGCCTCATATAGCCCTCCGCCAGCTCCTGATAAAAACGAATCAGGAACGGATAATCCTTATGCGTTTCGGGCATCACCTCCAAAAGCTCCGTCAGCGAAAAGAAACACCAACCGTTTCCCCGCCCCCAGGGCATACCGGTAGCGGTATCCATCATAAAATCATACACATGGGATAAAATCTGCTTTTCCGGCATGTAAAGATAATCTTTAAACCGGCGGAACTGCCTCGCGGCGTCGTCAAGATAATCCCCATTTCCTGTCCGCAAATAATATCTGCATAAAAAAGGCACGCTCATATACAAATCGTCGGCCCACATTGTGGCGTCGGGAAATCCTTTGGGACCGATTCTGAAAAATCCCCCGCCCTCGCATCTGGACTGTTTTTTCTCCATGTGCTCCGCAATGGCGTCGGCTATCCGTCCGGCGGGCGCCTCCACCTCCGAATCCTTCAGCTCCAGCATGGCGCTTCCGAAAGAACCGCAGTCGTCCAGCGTGGAAATCCTGGCCAACTGGTTGTTGACCTCCGGAAAGCCATATTGCTTTTTATCCCATAAGCTGTACTCGTACAGACGGATGCACTCCTGCATATGGGCCTTTACATACCCCAGCATTTCCTGATTGTCCAGACAGCGGGCCAGCCTTGTCAGGCCGTAAAGTGTTACTCCAAGCGGATAATTCCATTTTCCGAAAGCGGTATTTTCCAGCGCCGGCCGGATGACTACGCCGGGCGCGTCCGCACGCCAGTAACGCTTCTCTTCTCCAAACAGGCCGTAGAGGGTAGGCTGTTTTTCCACTTCCTCCTGTTTGTCTGCAAAAGGGCCCAGATACAGCCAGGGGCCACGGATACCGGAAACCGCGTGCGGGAGCGTAAGCGTAATCTTTCCGCCGCCCTCGTCCGTTCCTCTTATGGCAATCTTCCAGCCGGCCTTTGTCTCTCCCCGGCCTCTCACCAGAATCTCGTGCTTTCCCGCCTTTAGTCTGACTTCCTCGCTCTGTTCTCCCTCCTGTTTTTTCTCCGCCAGTTTTTCACCGTCAATAAAAAGGGCCGTATCGCCGCAGCTATCTATGGCAATGGTTACGGTGTCCGGCCTCTTAAGTGAAAACGCGCTCCATCCGTACAGGTACTTGCCCTTCCCATCCTCTCCATAGATTTTCCCGGCAATGTTTTCTTCTTCCCCGCGGCAATCTTCGGGAAGCCATTTTGCCTTTTCCAGATTCTCCAAATCCCGGCCGGCCTCTTTTTCATCCATGGCCTCCGTATAGGCAAACCCCAGCTTTCCCTCCTGTTCCCTGCAGGGATTTAAAAAGGTAATCCACGCCCATCCGGCGTCCTGCACTCCGAAAACGCAGCCGAATCCTCCGGTCGTCTTTTTCAGGCGAAGGACAACCTCGTTCCAGCCTGCCCGGCAGAAAAATTCCAGCCGGTGGGGCGCCTCGCGCCTGCTTTCGTCCCTGACGCCGGAGCAGAACACTTCCTTATTGTTTAACCAAATCCTGGCCGGCCCGAAGCATTTCATGGAAAAGACATGCACGCCCTCCGCCTCCCTGTAAAACTTTGCCCGTACAAAGGAAATCTGCCCTGTTTTGCTCTCCGGCAGGAATCTGTTTAAGTCCATATCAAACCGTCCCTCTTCGTTGCAGAGGATTCCCTTTTTGTAAAAACCCCGGAAACGGACCGGCAGGGGCGGATTTTTCCCCATATAATTTCCCGCGATGATTGACAAAATCCGTTCCGTCTGCTCTCCGCAGGCGTCGTATACGGACCTGTCCCCGTCAAAATACGGCGATTTTTTTTCTGTGCTCATATACATATACACCTATCCTTTCACTCCGGCGCTGGTAACGCCTTCCACAAAATATTTCTGCGCGCTGAAAAACAAAATGATTCCGGGCAGCAGGGAAAGTACCGACATGGCAAGAACCTGATTCCAGTTTGAAGCCACCGTGGAATCCAGCGACATCCTAAGAGCCAGCACTATGGGATATCTCTTCACGCTGTTGATATAAATCAGCGAATTAAAGAAGTCGTTCCACACCCAGATAAACTGAAAAATTGCCGCCGAAAACAGCGCCGGTTTGCAAAGCGGCAGCAATATCATATAGAATACCTGAAAAGTATTGCAGCCGTCAATGGTCGCGGCTTCGTCAAAATCACGGGGAATCCCGCGGAAAAACTGCACCATCATATAGATGAAAAAGGGCGTGCAGGCAAATATCGCCGGAACGATAAAGGGCAGATATGTGTTCAGCCACCCTGTAGCCAAGCATTTTCCATGGAAAAAACATCGCGAAGCCTCCGCTGATTTCTTTTTCATCATCAATAATAATTATCCGATACGCCATTTTACCCTCCCCCTATTCTCTTTCCCCGTTGCGGTATTTCAGAGGCGATACGTCTGCGTATCGCTTGAATACCCTCTCAAAATAGGTAATACTGTCAAATCCCGTCAAATCCGCAATTTCCGTAATAGAACGCTTGCTGTTCTTCAAATAGTTTTTCGCCCTGCGAACCCGCCCCGCATTGACATATTCCCGGACCGTCAGTCCTGTTATCTCCCGGAAAATTCTGGTAAGATAAGACTTGCTGATATAAAACCGCTTTGCGATTTCCTCCAAAGACTCGCCGGTTTCGCAGTGTTCCGTCAAATAGGCTGCAATTTCACTGACCTTTCTGTATTTCCAGCCCTCGGCCTTCAGTTGCGTCCTTATAATTTCCATATCGGCCTGCTGCTTGCTGCGGTACAGCACAACCAGAATTTCCGCCATTTTCTGCCTGATGAGCAGCTCGCACCACTTTTGCTTTCCCTCCATTTCCTCCCGCAGCCGATTCAGCATTTCCAGAAGCCTGTCCCATTCCTTATCCGAAGGCACCATCGCTCCGCCAAGATAAGAAAAGCATTCCTCCATTTCGGGCATTCCGTGAGCTTTCAGATAAGAATCCATCCATTCCCCCTCAATCTGCAAAAGAATCCTGTCATGGTAAGCCTTATCCGCCATGCTGGTTTTATGTATCTGTTCCCGCTTAATCAGCACTACCGTCCCGGCATGAATCCGGTAGGTTTCCCTGCCGATAAAAAAGTACCGTTCCCCCTCCAGAAGGAAATAAGCCTCGTAGGTTCCGTGAATATGGCGGGACTGCATGGAGTATTCTTCCCTGCGTATCACCCGTTCCGCCATAAGGCCGCCCATTGTCTCTGCATATACAGTTTGCTGCATTCTTATAACCATGCTCCTTTCCAAATCCCAAAGAGTTTGTAGCCATAAATTTGAAAATTTTGTTTTCTGCACCTATTTTATAAGATTATTATACTATATTCGCCTACAATAGAAAATCAGAAAATAAAGGAGGTTACATTATGCAATATCAGGATAACAAAATGACAGAACTGCAGATTGCTTATATCGGCGGAGGTTCCAGAGGCTGGGCATGGAACCTGATGGCGGACCTGGCAATGGACGGCCAGCTTGGCGGCAATATCCGCCTCTATGACATTGACGGGGAGGCCGCAAAATCCAATGAAATCATCGGAAACCGCCTCTCTGGCCGAAACGATGTTCCCGGAAAATGGCGCTATACCACCGCGCCCTCCCTGGCGGAGGCTCTCACCGGAGCAGACTTTGTCATCATCTCCATTCTTCCCGGCACCTTTGACGAAATGGAGTCCGACGTCCATACCCCTGAAAAATACGGTGTTTACCAGTCTGTTGGCGACAGCGTGGGACCGGGCGGCAATATCCGCGCCCTTCGTCTGATTCCCATGTACGTGACCTTTGCCGAAGCCATCCGGGACTATGCCCCCGACGCCTGGGTCATCAATTTTACCAACCTCATGACCATCTGCGTCCAGACCCTGCACCACATTTTCCCCGGCATCAAGGCTTTCGGCTGCTGCCATGAGGTGTTCGGAACCCAGAATATTCTGCGGGATTTCTATCAGGAAGAAAGCGGCGTTACCGGAATTAAGAGGCAGGAAATTCTGACCAACGTAATGGGAATCAATCATTTTACCTGGATTGACAAAGCCTCTTACAAAAATGTGGATTTGATTCCCCTGTATCGGAAATATGTGGATAAATTGTACGAAGAAGGATATTGCGAGCCTGATTATCACTGGATGAACAGCTCTTTTTACTGCGCCAACCGCGTGAAATTTGATTTATTTAAGAAATATAACTGCATTGCCGCTGCCGGCGACCGCCATCTGGCGGAATTTATGCCCGGAGACCTCTACCTGAAAAATCCCGAGACGGTTAAACAGTGGAAATTCGGCCTTACTACCGTTTCATGGCGCAAAAACGATTTGACGAAACGGCTTGAAAAGGCAAAACGGCTCTCTGAGGGTGTAGAGGAAGTAACCCTGCGCCATTCCGGGGAGGACACTATCGCTTTAATCCGGGCGCTTTGCGGACTGGACGGACGCCTTGTTACCAATGTGAATTATCCCAATACGGCCCTGCAGATTTCAAACCTTCCGACAGACGCAACGGTTGAAACCAATGCCATATTCAGTTATGATAATCTGCAGCCGGTACAGTCAGGCTCCCTGCCGGAAGAAATCCGGAAACTGATTCTTCCCCATGTCAGGAATCAGAAAGAGATTCTGCAGGCCGCTCTTAGCTGTAACCGCAATCTGGTGTACGAAGTGTTCGCGCGCGAACCCATGATAGCCGGCCGCCTGACTCAGGCTCAGTACAAGGCTCTTGCGGACGAAATGATTGACAATACAGTTGCTTTCCTGCCAGAGGGGTGGAAATAATTACATTTTTCCCAAATCTGTGGTAATATTAAGATATCTTAACACCACATGCCGGTCCTGCCGCTTTTTCGCGGAAATCCGGCACAGTCAGGGAGGTTATTAATTTGGCAGGCTTTACCAGACAGGCTATCCGAAATTCTTTCATTAAACTTATAAATGAAAGGCCCCTGGCCCAGATTACCGTCAAGGATATCGTGGAGGACTGCGGAATTAACCGAAACTCCTTTTACTACCATTATCAGGATTTGCCCTCTATGATAGAGGAAATTATTTTAGAGGACGCAGAGGAGATTATCCGTCGGCACCCTACAGTGGATTCCCTTGAGGAGGGATTGGACGCGGCCATCTCTTTTGCCCTTGAGAACCGGCGGGCGGCGCTCCACCTTTACCATTCCTCCAGCCGGGATATTTATGAGCAGTACTTATGGCGGGTCTGCGGCCATGTGGTGGCCACCTATATCAACACCCTTTTTTCCGGGTATTCTGTGGGAAAAAAGGATAAGGAAATTATTATCCGTTATTACAAATGGATTTGCTTCGGCGCTGTTGTAGACTGGTTAAGCGGAGGAATGAATGATGACATTCAGGCGATTTTTCACCGGATGAACCAGTTAAAAAAAGGAATGCTGGAAGAAATCATACGCAGAAGCATCTCCGGAGAAGAAAGCTGAACCAAACCCTTTTCCTGTTTAGACACTTTCCAAAAAATGTCTGTTTTTTCGACATTTTTCGGAAAGTGTCTGTTTTTTGGGCATACACACGACAATGTCTGTTTTTTGTTCCCGAAAGATTTGCTATTTTATAGTCATCAAAGAAACAGCTTTGTACTTTGATTTTTTCAGCAAAAAACAGGAGGGCTGCCATGAGCGAGATGTCACACAAAGCCGGAAGGGCCGCTTTCGGAAAAGCCATTGATATGGCAATGAAAAATGCGGATAAAAACTGGGAAAAGGAGGTAAACAGGATTCTTTCGCTTTCTGAAAGCTATATGAAAGGCGAAAAACTGGATATTGATTATGAAAAAGCCAGACAAATGGTCTGCGACAGAGACGGCACGTTAAATAAATATATCAACAGGATTCTTACGGAGGTTGACCCCCACGTACTCAGAACCACAGCGCTGAATCTGGGCTTTGAAGCCTTTTTCCACGGAACGAAAACCATCAGAAAAATGCGCACAATCCACCAGTGCAACGTTCCCTGGCTGATTTTAATGGACCCCACCAGCGCATGCAATCTCCACTGTACCGGATGCTGGGCGGCGGAATACGGGAACAGACTGAACCTGACCTTTGAGGAAATGGACAGCGTTATCAGCCAGGGCAAGGAGCTGGGGATTTACTTTTATATGTTCACCGGCGGAGAGCCCCTTGTAAGGAAAGCCGACGTGCTAAGGCTCTGTGAAAAGCATGACGACTGCGCTTTTCTTGCCTACACCAACGGAACGCTGGTAGATGAGGATTTCTGTCTTGAAATGAAAAGAGTCGGCAACCTCTATCTGGCAATCAGTCTGGAAGGCTTCGAGGCGGTCAACGACCTGCGCAGGGGCGGCGGCGTATACGGAAAAGTCATGCGCGCCATGGACTTGCTGAAAGAAAACGGACTCATTTTCGGGACCTCCATCTGCTATACCTCCAAAAACAGCGAGACGGTCACCAGCGACGAATTTGTGGAGCTTTTAGTGGAAAAGGGCTGCCGCTATGCTCTGTATTTTCATTATATGCCGGTGGGAAACGACGCCGCTATGGAGCTTTTGCCCACCGTAAAGCAGCGGATATACATAAAACAGAGGGTAAGGGATATCAGGAATATGACCACCGGAAAGGGAATCTTTACCATGGATTTCCAGAACGACGGCGAATTTGTGGGCGGCTGTATTGCCGGCGGAAGGAATTATTTCCATATCAACGCTAACGGGGACGCGGAACCCTGCGTGTTCATCCATTACTCCGGCGCAAATATCAAAACCCATTCTCTTCTTGAAATATTAAAGCAGCCCCTGTTTATGGCTTATCGGGATAACCAGCCCTTTAACAAAAATCATCTGCGCCCCTGTCCCATGCTGGAAAACCCTGAAATTCTCCAACGGATAGTAAAGGAATCAGGCGCAAAATCTACCGATTTGCAGTCGCCTGAAAGTGTGGAGCACCTTTGCGGGAAATGCCGTGAATACGCGGAAAGCTGGGCGGATACGGCGGACGCCATATGGCGGGAGACGCCTCACAGAAAGAGCAGCTATGAAAATTTCAAACCGGAAACAGAAAACAGATAAGAAAGGAAAAACCGCATTCCGCGCGGCGCTGCTATTGCTGCTTGTTCTCTCTCTGATTTTCTACCGGGATTCCCTCGGCAATATTATGGAGGGAATCCGGCAGGTTACATGGAAAGAACTCAGCATAAGCGTCCTCCTTGCCCTGTCGGGTTATCTCCTTGAGGGAATGACCATATCCTGTATGATGGAAACGGTCGTTCCCCGGACACATACCCATGGGTCTGCCCGCGGGTATAAAAAAAGCGGCATCTTCATCGCTTTTGTCTGCGAGTTTTACCGCCTTACCACTCTTGGAAACGGCTCGGGCATTGCGGAAATTCATTACCTGACAAAGAAAAATATCGAGACCGGAAAAGCCACGACTCTGACAATGATTCAGTATGTAATAAAAAGAACCGCCATTATGCTGTTTGGCGTTTTCGGTTTCCTTTTTCTTTTCTTCGGGGAAAACGCCGGAAATCTTTGCAGAGACTATCTGCCCTTTATGGGTGCAGGCTGTCTGATAACCGCGCTTGTGATTGCGCTTTTCCTGTGTATTACCTTATCTCCCGGGCTGGCTGCTGCGGCTCTTTATCTCCTTGACCGGCTGCGCCTTAAAATACCCTCCGGGGAGGAAACCTTTCATAAATGGGGAGAACAGATTACCCTTTTAAACCGGTCGGGAAAGGAGATTCTTTTAAAGAAAAAGAAAACGGCCGGCGTTTTATGTCTGCAAAGTGCAAAGCTTGTGCTGTTTTACAGTATTCCGGCCTGCTTTCTTTTCGGGAAAACGTCATTGACCGTAAGCGAGTGCGTCTTTCTTATGGCCGTGGCCTTTATGCTGGCCGGCGTGATACCTGCGCCCTCGGGAGCCGTATCCCTGGAATTTGTTTTCCTTTTATTCTTTGGTTCCTTCGCCGATTATCAGAGCGCGGTTACGGGAATTTTGCTCTTCCGCTTTGCCACATGGATTTGTCCGGCGGCGGTTGGTGGGATTATGCTGGCAGGGCAGGGGGTTTTTGGTCTAAAACCTGAAAGGCAGACGTCATAATCGCCCTGCAAATGCAATTATGGCAGATTTGGAATCCAATTCTTAATCTGCCACAATCACATCACAATATACGCAATTTTTCAATTTCTATCTTCAAAAAACCATCACTGTACCTGCGCCAGCTTCTCAAACAAATCCTCAAAAAGAGCGTCTCTGTTAATCCAGTACACGTAACGTATAAAATGCCTGTCAGGGTCAAAGCTGTAATGATGGTCGTACTGAGGAATCGGTGCGGGCACCAGCTTATCTCTCATAAAATCCTCTTCCAGAAGCCATCCTGCGGCGGTCACGTCCCAGATAATTCTTGACCAGGTTTTGTACGGGCTCTCCGCCGCGCCGTCCCTCTCCACAATGTCAACCAGATAATCGCACAGTTTATTTTTCCCGCGCAGAAACATTTCCAGTTCTCCGGCGGTAGTTTTAAAACCGGACACCACCCCGGCGCATGGAAGCTGCACCACCGCTGCGCCGCAGCCGAAAACCACTCTGGCCGCCGCCACGTCCTGACTGCAGTTAAATTCCTTATTATCCGGCCAGTCGTGGGCGTTCCCGCCAAGCCATACAATCACAATCCTGTCCGCAATTTCCGGCTTTATGAGCAGGGCGGAAGCCACATTGGTAATTGCCCCGATTGCCACTATGTACAGAGGTTTCTCCGGCGAGTATCCATAAGCAAGCTCCGCCAGCTTGTCCGCCGCTTCCGAATGCACGGGCGTCTCCTCATCCGGCAGCCATTCTGTGGAGCCCCGGTACACCAGACCGGCGTATTCTTCTTTTCCCATCAGGCTTAAAATATGGTGGATTTCCTGAAAACTTTTCTCCATTCCGTCCGCCGGATTGTCGGATTTGGCATTGTGAAAAGGAGCCGCACAGATTGCTTTTAAGTTTATCCTGTCCTTCCGGCAAAGCATGTACGCCAGCGCAAACTGGTCGTCCACCTCGTTGTAGGTGTCCGTGTCAAGTACAACGTCAATTTTTCCTTCCGGCTTTGAAAGCCTCTGAAAAAACAAAAAATCCTTCTGGTTCATATGAATACCTCATCCTTTTCTTTCATAAATATTTTTATGTTTCACGTACTAATCCATCTCCGCCGCCAGACTATGTACTCTCCGCTCCGCTTCCTTATAAACCGCCTCGTCTTCCCTTATAGAGATTATAAGGATTTTCCTATTCTGCCCTTCCGTAATCAATTTATAAACCACCCGCTGTCCCGTATTCTTCAACCTGATTTTATAGTAGCAGCAGGGCCTTAAGCCTGTATGGTTTCCGAGAGGTTTTCCAATCCCGTCCGGCGGCGGAAGCAGACCGTCCGCCGCTTTATTTATTGCTTTTATTATCATTTTCCGATTATGCGCATCTAACCGTTTTAAATCCCGAAGAGCTTCCTTAAAATATGCTATTTCCCATTTCATCTGCAGGCGCCTCACTCGATTTCAGCTTCCACATCATTCAAATCCTCTTCCGTGATACCGATTAAGTCCATAATCTCCTCCGGGGACAGAATTTCATTTGAATTAAAATGTGACATTCTGCTGTCGGCTTCCTCCTGCATGACGTAATCAGACAGCATTTCCATTAACGCTTCATATCTGCCGGGAGACATGAGTATACACGCCGGCCGGTTATTCTTCATCACAATTTTTGTACCGCTGGCTTCCACTTCATCAAAAATCCGATTGGCTTCCCCTTTGTTAAAACGGCTAATCGGTATAATTGAGTTCATAATCCCCATGACAGACATTTCGCTCATACAGTTACGCTCCTTAAAAACATTATCATACCTGTTTGCATTATATATATTTTACGCAGAAAAATCAATTAAATTATCAATCTATTTATAGATAAATTTATCTGTTAATTTATTTTTCTTTTGGATGTGCTAATCGCATTCCCTGTATTTCACTTCCTGTTGCTCTTTTTACAAATTTCTCATTTTTCCGTTCCAAACCAGCCTTCTGCTGTTTACTTCTGACGTTCTCGATATGCGCCATCTTCTTTGCGGTATCAGCCTGTGTAAGAGGGTAAAGCTTTTTATATATAGCGTCAATTCTTTCTTTTGACAGCTTCCTCCCCGCCTTTGCGGCATTCTGCCGGACAGCATCCAGGATATCATACCGTTTTATCACATAATGTTCTTTGCCTGTCAGCCTGATATCCTTTAAAATGCAGCGTTCACTGAACACAATATAGGAATAAAACGGCAGCGTTTTATCCGCGAGAAATCTTTGAAGCCATTTCAAATGGACTTTATTTTGAATAATCGGATTGAAAAACCTGTTTTTCTGTGTACGGCCATTCTCTGCCTTTAGGGTCTGTGTCCAATATTGCTCCGATTCCGTCCCGAATATCCATCCGCTGTAATTCTTGGATTCCAGCACATAGATACCGGATTCATGCAGAAGGACAACGTCCACTTCCGTGGTTTCTCCATTTTCCTTTGGCAGATACAGGTTAAACAGAAACCTCTTATACCCCTTGAGGGCTTTCAGATTCTTATAGGTATAAAATTCACCCCGACGACCTTTGTCCAATATCATGCTTATGTAAGAGTTTTTTGTCTGAGCATAATAATCAGTTTTCTCATAGTTCTTTTTCAACAGCAAAAAACCAGTAAACACTGCCAGGATAAGTACTGCTAAAAATAGTATTATCATAAACGCCTCCTTTTTATCATTCCCCGGTTACTTTATCCCCGACCTTTTCGCGATACTCCACTATCCTCGCCTCATATCCTTGCAGCATCCGTCCCCGGCCCGCCTTGTCCCTCCCCGGGACCGTATCATACACTATCTTCCACTTCCACTTCAAAGGATATGCCCGGACAGGCTTCTCCCCCAGATTGCAGTCGATTACAAAAACCTTTCCCTCCAATGCCCTCTCGTACACAAAGCGGTTCTTCTTTCTGCAGAGCACCCGAAAAGTCCCGTAGACGAAAGCCTTCTCCTCATGCCGCAGGCGAAGAAGCCTTCTGTAGGCCGCAAACACTTCCTTTTTCGGCTTCTGATAAAGCCCCTCATGGCAGGGCGGAAGCTTCCTGTTCCAGGGAAGAAGCACCCTTGCATGTTCCCTCGTTCCCGCAAGGATGTCGGCGAACACCTTTTCCTCTGGCCTGGTCTTTCTGTGTTCGGCGTAATAGCCCTTTGCCTCCACGTCCGTAATCTGCTCCATGGAGGTAAACTCATAATTGGCAAGTCCCATCTCGTCTCCCTGAAAGATAAAGGGCGTTCCCTTTAAAGTAAACTGCATGACCGCAAGGAGCTTCGAGAGCGCTGTGTGGCGGGAGCTGTCCTTCGTCACCTTGCTAATCATCCGGGGATTGTCATGGTTATTGTAAAAAAGGGACATCCAGCAGTTGTTTCCGTAATTTTCCATCCAGTCAGTCATGTAGTCCCGGAAGTAATTCAAATCGTATGCGTAATCCTCGAACCGCACATGTCCCGGCGTTTCCAGATGGTCAAAGGAAAACACCATATCCAGCTCCCGGCGTTCCTCTCCGGTCAGAAGCTGGCACATTTTCATCCCCGGTCCCGGCGTCTCCCCCACGGAAAAGGCGTCGTGGGGCGCAAAGGCCCTTTCCCTTATCTCCCGTAAATACTGGTGAAGCTTCGGCCCGTAATAATAATGCTCGATTCCCGTAAATCCCATCAGACTGCCGATGGTTTCATTGCCGTCGGGGAGGCCGTCCTCCTTGGATATATAGTTGATAACATCCATGCGGAACCCGTCCACCCCTTTATCCAGCCAGCGGTTTATCATGGCGATGACGTCCTCCCGCATTTTCGGGTTCTCCCAGTTTAAGTCCATCTGCTTTTTAGAAAAAAGGTGCAGCGCCCAGCTTTCGGAATCCTCCTCGTACTTCCATGCGGGCCCGGAAAAGAAAGAGGTCCAGTTGTTGGGCGGAGTACGGCTCCCGTCGTCCTTACGGAAAAAGTAGTAGTCCCGGTAAGGCGAGTCCGGCTTCTTTGCCTGCCTGTACCACTTGTGCTCGTCGGAAGTGTGGTTGATTACCAAATCCATAATCAGCCGCATTCCTCTGCGGTGTGTCTGGGAAAGCAGTTCTTCAAAGTCCTCCATGGTTCCGAATTCTTCCATGATTTTGTCATAGTCCCGAATATCGTAGCCGTTGTCATCATTGGGGGAATCATAGACAGGGGAAAGCCATAAAGCGTCCACGCCAAGCTTCTTTAAGTAGGGAAGCTTCCTGATAATTCCTTTCAAATCGCCGATTCCGTCGCCGTTGCTGTCGCAAAAACTGCGGGGGTAAATCTGGTAAAAAACGGCCTCCTTCCACCACCTGGGGGTAACCGCCTCTTTTGAGGCATAAGGTATGTCCCTCTCGCTGTTTACCAGATGAAGCAGGGCGTCAAAAAAGTCCGTCCCGAACCGCTTTTTTGTCAGCCTTGCAACCGTCCGCAGCTTCATACCGGAAACCGCCCTGTTTGTGACAGTCTTTTCCGGCAGTCCAAGCTGCAGCAGCACCCTGGCCAGGGCGTCATGCCCTACCGGACTTGCGTAAAGCTCCCCTACCGTGCTGTCGTAGGTCAGCCAGTGATTCTTTTTCCCCATAAAAACCTCCCTTTCTGATGCCAAAGAGGGGACGCTTTCAAAAAGCTGTCCCCTGATTTAAAAATACAGTGTTACTTATTTTGTTTCTTTCCATTCGTCAATCTGTCTCTGCATCTCGTCGATAACCTTGTCGATTCCTGTGGCTTCCAGTTTTTCCAGAAGCTTCGGGAGATACTCGTCAGGGTCAACGCTTCCTGTGTAGAGGGATTTTCCGAACTCGTCAAGCACGTTTCCAAACCCGGCAACCTCCGTGCTCACAGGCTCAAGGTCAAAGTCGAACCCAAAGGACGGCGCTTCCACAGAGGAGGCGTTAAATTCCTTAAAGGTAGCCCACTTGTCAACTGGCTCGTTTTCCAGTACATAGGTATTGAACAATCCGCCCTGTACCCAGTAGGAAACGGAATAGTTCTTTCTGGTTTCCTCGTTCAGCCTGATTTTGTTGTCGTAAACATAGGGCTTTCCTTCGGCGGCCGCGGCCTCGTCTGCCAAAACCTCCACCTTATCCCAGTGCTCGCCCTCGATGCCGTAGTTTAAAAGATTCCTTAAATATTCGTCGGTGTTGAGAAGGTTCAGAAATTCAATCGCCTTTTCCGGGTGCTTTGTCTGCGCGTTGACTGCGGTGAGCGCGCCCCGGGCGGAGAGGTTCGTCACATAGGTGTCCATAATCGGAGTGGATACCACCTCGTAGCCAAGGTCCTTTCCCCATACCAGTTCCGCATAGGGCTGGCCGTCTCCCTTTGTCACAAAACGCTTGACGGATTTGTCGTCGGAAGCTGTGGCCGCGTCCTTATTGATATAGCCTTCCAGATAATACTTTCTCATTGTCTGAAGGGTGGATTTCATTTTTTCCGTTTCAAATACGTTCTTAACCGTAAGGGTTTCGTCGCCGTACTCGATTCCCACAGGGTTCTGGATTAAGTCCATGTAAATGGGAGCGGAATAGCTGCTGGTCAGATACATGGGAACCACGTCCGGCTCGTTCTCCTTAATCACCTTAAGCCAGGGCTCCAAATCCTCAAGGCTGTGGATTTCGTCTACAGGAACATTGTACTTGTCAACGTACTCTTTGGTAAACACCCACATGGGCATGCTTCCGATTTCCTTTTCGGAGGGAACGCCGTAGGTTTTTCCCTGAACCTGCGCCGCTTCCCAGAAACGCTCGTCAATATTTTTGTACATCTCCGTATCCTTTATGTACTCGTCTATCGCGAGAAAAGCGCCCTTGTTTGCATTCTGCAGGTAATTGTTGGCCCAGGAACAGGTAAAGCACAAATCCCAGTCGTCACCGGTGTTGATAATCACCTGCATCTTCTGGTCGTAATCGCCCCAGCCCGCCGTGTTGATTTTCAGCTTAACGCCAATCTTTTCCGCGATGTACTCGTTGGCCTTTTCCACCACTCTCTCCTGGTCCTTCTGGGCGTCGCCAATCTGCCACCAGGTAAGCTCTACGATTTCTTCCCCGTTTGCGTTTTTCTCCGACCCCTGGCCGCCGCAGCCTGCCAGAAGACCAATCGTCATTGCCATTGCGGCTCCTGCCGTCGCCAGTCTCTTCCAGATTTTCAATTTCATTTTTTCTTCTCCTTTTTTATTTTACTCTTTTACAGCCCCTACCGTCAATCCGCTGACGAAATATCTCTGGAAAAACGGGTAGGCAAAAATAATCGGTAATGTGGAAATCACTACGATTGCCATTTTAATGGTTTCCTTCGGCATGTTGGCCGCCACTGCAATTCCGTCAACCCCCATGGTGGCCTTATTGTTTGCCAGCCAGTCGATGGAGCTTTCAATCTGAATCAGAAGATACTGCAGCGGAATCAGATTTTTGTCGTCCATGTACATCATGGCGTTGAACCAGTCGTTCCAGTAGCCCAGCGTCAGGAAAAGTCCGATGGTCGCAAGGCCGGGCAAAGCCATGGGAATGACAATCTGGAAAAACAGCCTCCACTCCGACGCCCCGTCTATTTTGGCCGATTCCACCACGGCGTCGGGAATACTGGTCTTAAAGAAAGTCCGAAGCACGATGATGTTAAAGGAATTAAGGCACAGGGGCAGAATCAGCGCCCACAGCGTATCCTTGAGCATCATTACCTTTGTCACTATCAGATAATTGGCAATCATACCGCCGCTAAAGAGCATGGGAATGGTAATCACCGTGGTGAAAAACTTCCGGTAGGCATAGGTTTTTCTTGACAGGGCGTAGGCGTAGGTTCCCGTCAGCAAAAGGCCGATAATGGTTCCCGCAACGGTGACAAGAATCGTCACGCCGTAGCTTTTGATGATATTTTCCCCTGCGCTTATAATGTACTCATAGGCGTAAAAGCTGAATTTCTCGGGAATGAAACGATACCCGTTCATGGCAAGCGACGCCTCATCGGTAAAGGAGATAATGACCACAAAGATAAAGGGTACGATACAAATCAGGGACAGCAGAGCCAGAATGATATTAAAGGCAACGTTTGTGGACGTCTTAATCTGATTGTACTTACACCCTTCCGCCTCCATTTTTTTCATTGCTTTTCTCATGTTTCTTTCGGACATTACCATTGCCCGGATATTATTATCTGCCATAATTTCCCCCCTAAAACAGTGCGTTTTCGTTGTCAACCTTTGACACGATTTTGTTTGCAATCATAATCAGGACAAAGCCTACCGCCGACTGGAACAGCGCCGCCGCGGAGCTCATTCCGATTTCGCCGCTTGTCTTAAGCGCCCGGAATATGTACGTGTCAAGCACGTTGGTTACCGGATACAGCGGGCCGGAGTTTTTCGGAAGCTGGTAGAACAGTCCGAAGTCGGCCTTGAAAATTCCTCCCACCGACATAATCAGCAAAATGGTGATTACCGGTTTTAAAAGGGGCAGTGTGATGTACTTAATCTGCTGCCATTTTGACGCTCCGTCCAGAACCGCCGCCTCGTAATAGGTCTTGTCGATGCCGCAGATGGACGCCAGATACACCACCGTGTTGTAGCCCATTCCTTTCCACTGGCTCATAAAAATGATGATGAAGGGCCAGTACTTTTTCTCCGTGTACCAGGAAACCGGCTCTCCCCCGAACTGCTGGATAATTGCATTGAAGTAACCCTTTTCCGGATTCAGGAATGCAAATACGCAGTAGCTTACCACTACCTAGGAAAGGAAATAGGGGAGAAACATGGAGCTCTGGTAAATTTTCATCATTCCCTTGTTTTTGATTTCGTTTAAGAGCAGCGCAAGTACCACCGGCACCGCCACTCCAAGGATAATGAAGCAAAAATTGTAGAGCACTGTGTTCCTCACGATAATCCATGCGTCGCCGCTGCTGAACAGAAATTTGAAATTGTCAAACCAGACGGTTTCGCTTGTAAACAGGTTGTAAAAGAAGCCGTTCCCGGACAATCTGAACTTCTTAAACGCCACCAGAATACCGAACAGCGGCAGGTACGCAAAAAATAAAAACCAGATTGCGCCCGGCATGCTTAATATCAGCATTTCCTTGTTCATTTTCAGCCTGCTTAAAAAATTTCCGTTGGAAGCCGCAGCCTTTTTTGTGTTTGCTTTCACCTTTAAACCTCCTCCTTTTTCATACTGCCAGCCGGCCTTTTATCCGCCAAACTGCAATATGTTTTTCTCTATAAAAACTATATCATTGTGCATTTTGCATTGATAGTTGAAAACTTTCAGATTTACTGCACAAATTCCAGAGGTTTTTTTGCATTTTATTCATCAAAAAAAATCGTGAAATAATTTGTCCATCATTTCACGATTTTTTCCAGTCTAATATTTTTTCATTTCCCGCAATGAGGCCGGGGATACGCCGTAGCACTGCTTGAATTTCCGGTAAAAATAACTGATATCGGTATATCCCACCTGCTTTGCAATGTCGTTGATTTTCATATTGGTGTTTAAAATCAAATCCTTTGCGATGCTGTTTTTGGTGTTGCTCAGGTACTGGGCAAAGGAACACCCTGCTTCTTTCTGGAAAATCTGTCCCAGATAGGAGGCGTTCATGTGGTATTTGTACGCCAGCGTCTTTAAATTCATATCTTCTCTGTAATTGTGCTGTACCTCCGATATAATCTGGCGGACCACCGGGGTATACTGGGAATCCTCCTCGTGGATGCACTCGATAATTTCCGCGATTTCGGAAAAAAACACGGTCTTGATTCCCCGGATGTCCTCCGCGCTGAAAATGGTTTCAATCAGCTCCGACAAATCATGGAACCTGCCGGATTCCAGTTTATACTCCTTCTTGATTTCCTGAAGCAGCATTGCCATTTTGACGGCAATCTGATATAAGGAGCTGATGGAGGCGTCCTTCCGTATATTGTTGATAAAGAGGTCTTCCGCATATCCTACCGCCTCCTCCTTTTCCTTTTTCAGGATATGCTTGCGGAGGCGGGCCTCGTCCATGCTGACGGCTTCCGTTTTCCGGTTTTGAATCTGCCGCCGGCTGATGCAGCTCCCGTACCCTTCGATTATCAGGTATTTCTGGAGCTTTTTCGCGGTTTGGTAAGCCTCGGGAAGCTGCCGGAAACTTTTAAAGGGAGGCCCGATACCGATAAAGGTCATCACGTTAAAATCGCTCTCTATTTTATTCTGGAGCTCTGAAAAATACTCAAGGGCTTTCTCCTCCTCCCATTCCTCCCTGGTAAGGAGCATGAGCAGCCCGTCGGGCGGAAGATGCACCGTTTTCAGCCTGCCCTCCTCTCTCCGAAGCGCCATGAGCACATCCGTAATCTTATTTTCCTTTGGCTCGTCCATGCTCCATTTCATTACGGCCGCATAATACGTGCCCTCCTCCGTTTCCAGATTCAGCATTTTCGCGTACTGGCTGTAAGCATCCCTGTCCGCTTTTCCGTTCAGAAAATGCATCCACTGGGTCTTTTCGTCAATGTATCTGAGATTCTTTTTATTCATCTCCTCAATCTTCCGGATGGTTTCCTTAAGCTGACGCTCCAGTTCCTCCTCGTTGATTGGCTTTAAGATGTAATTCTCCACCTCCAGACGGATTGCCTCCCTGGCATACGCAAACTCGTCGTATCCGGTCAGTATGATGAACCGCACCTTATCTTCCTTTTCCCGTATCTTCCTAAGAAGGGTCAGCCCGTCCATCACAGGCATGCTGATATCCGTCACCACAATATGTACCGGCTCTTTTTCCCACATGGCAAGCGCCTCCTGCCCGTCGTGGGCCATATGCACCACCTCAAGCCCCAGCGCCTCCCAGTCCAGAATGTTTCTGATTCCCTGCAAAATCAGCTCTTCATTTTCCACCAACATCACTTTCATCATAGTCCGTCTCTTCCTTCTCCCCTGGCTCTACCGTCGGGAACCGTAAAATCACCCGGAGCCCGCCGCCCTCTCTTGCCTCCATCAAAATCCCGTAGTCCCTGCCGTAAACAGCCTTTAATCTGCGGTTTACGTTGGCAACCCCGATGGAAGCCTCCTTTTTCATGGTATCGTTCAAAAGCTCCTCGTTTTTGGCCGCAAGCTCCTCCTTCGTCATGCCCCGGCCGTTATCTTCCACAATTATCCGGAAATCCTCTTCCTTTTCAACCGCAATCCGTATAAAATTATCCTCTTCCCTCATGCGGATGCCATGGATAAAATAATTTTCTATAATCGGCTGCAGTACAAACTTGATAATCGGCGTCTGAAGATACTCCTCCGGACATTCCACCAGAGCCTGAAACTGCTTCTGGTAACGAAACTCAAAGAGCTCCATATACTTTTTGCTGTAGTGCAGTTCCTGGGCCAGCGTAATCACGTCCGCCTCCTTTAGCTGGGCCCGGAAGGTCACCGCCATGCTGTAAAGCATTTTCCCCACTTCCCTGTCGCCGTTACAGATAGCTTTCATCCGAATCGCCTCTAACGTGTTATATAAAAAGTGCGGGTTAATCTGGCTCTGCAGCGCCGCCATCTCCGCGTTCTTCTGCTCGATTTCCGCCAGATACCGTTTCTTTATATGCTCGTCAAGGCGCGCGCACATCTCATTGAAGTACCGGGAAATCAAATCCAGCTCGTCGCCGTTTTTGTTGGCGGGAATCCGTATATCCAAATCCCCCTCCATAACTCCCGTCATTCCGTCCAGTATCCTGTTTAAACGCGTGGCAAGCCGCTGCAGATAATACCTTACCAAAGCCTCCCCAAACGCCATCGCAAAGACTCCCACGGCGAAAATCATAAAGACAATGGTTCCGGGAACCCTGGCCGCCTGCTTTCTCTCAAGATAGCTGACGGCATGGTACTGTCCCATCTGGGTATGCTCCGCATAGGCGTCAAGCAGGCTCTCAAGATTTCCCTCCCTCTCCGCCTCCCTAATCGCGGAAAGTGGTTCCTTTGAAGAGGAGGCAAAGATACCTGTCCCGGCTTCGTTATACACAATCAGCTCCGGCCGGTCGTAGTATTCATAAATTTCCCTGAATTTATCCCCCGCAAAGCCCAGAACCATACAGCCTTTCACTTTCATAGTGGCCGGATTCCGTATTTCCTTCAGATAGGTAAAGCTTTCTTCGTCTGAGAGATTTTCCTCAAAAAACCTGTTCTTAAACGCCTCGCCGGCGCTTTTCCTGTAGCTTTTACCGTCCCTTGTATACTCGGTAACCTCATCCCGCTCATAGCTGTAAAGCACCACGTAATTCAAATCGGCGTATGCCTGAAAGGCGTCCAGAAAAAACTTCTCGATGCCCTTATATTCGCTGATTTTGTTTTCCATGTAGGTGTCCAGCCGGTAACGCTGGTAATCGGAAGGCTCGTCCGTCATATAATGCAGCGCGTCGTTCAGCTCCATGACGGATTTGTATAAATCCTCGTGGATGTATTCCGCCGTGTCCGCGGTTTCCTCCAGATAGGAGGACGCCGCCCGGCTCATCATCTCCATATAATTCAGATTCTGTTCCAGAAACCGCTGCCGGGTGCTGGTATAAAAATAGAGAACCAGAAGCAGTATCACGCATGCAAGAACCGCCGTATATATGTAAAATAATTTGTTGTACAACTGCCTTGAGCCCTTAATTTCCATCTTTACAGCCATGCTCCTTTCCAACCGCAAAAAGGAAATGCGGTTATCCCGCATTCCCTCTGCGTCTTATTTTTCCAGTTTCCGTAAAAGGCTTTGGTTCATAAACATAACCAGAAATCCGTAAACGCTTCCCATAAACAGCACCGTCGTCCCCGCCGATATCTCGAAAGCCGCTAAAATCAGGCAAAGCGCCGCGATGTTCCCCAGCGTAAAGACCGGTTTTGCAATCATAAGCGTAACCGCCGCCTTTATCAGTTGTATGTCAGTCATCTCGTACCGGCTGGCAAGCATGTAAAGAGTCGGCGTAATGAGAACAGCCATGGCAAACAGTACGGCAAAAACCACCGCCATCCACAGGCTTTTCATCCTGACGGAAAAGAACTCCATGTTGGCCTGGCACATGAAAATCACAAAAAGCTGTCCGCACCCAAGCCTTATTTTCTGCCAAAAGCCGGAGAAAAATCCTTTCCGGTAATCCCTGATTGCTTTCCCCTCCGTTCCCCTGATAATGCGGTTCATCGCGTACATGACCGCCGACAGGGCCGGGGCCATGGGAAGCAGGCACAAAAGAAACAGGGGAAGGCATTCCCGTATCTGCCCGGCGCCCACAAACAGCAAAAACAAAAGCGCCGGAATATTGGAAACAATAAACAGCAGATTTATGATAAAAAAGTAGCATACCTTTTCACAAAATCCCATTATTCTGTCTATACGGAACAGTTCTCCCATACATCCTTCCTCCTTTCATTTAAACAGACAACAGTACCGTCTTAATCTCATAGGCATGGAGCTTTAAGGAAATCTTCCCTTCCGCGAATTCCGTAAGGGGCCGCTCCCTCAAATCGCATTCCGCCCATGACCTGTAAGCAAATCCCGGTTTTACCTCCACTTCCTGAGCCGAGCCTGCAAATTCATGGAAACGGACTGCCAGATACTTTCCGTCCTCGGATTTCTTCACCGCGTCCAGCTCCACCTGCTCATTGTCAAAGGACAAGAAGCTGTCAAAAGTAAGGTTTGCTTCTCCCGCCACGGCCTCCATGGGCTCGTTCAGCGCGAAGGCTTCGGGAACCACATTTCCCGCCACAAAGTCTCCCTGATGAGGAAGCAGCGCATAAGTAAACTCATGCTCGCCCTGGTCCTGAAGGTAATCGGGGTGGGTTCCGGCCCGGAGCAGGGAAATGCGCATCACGTTATCCTTGATGTCATGGCCGTACTTGCAGTCGTTTATGATACTCACGCCGTAATTTCTCTCCGACAAATCCGCCCATCTGTGGGCAACCGTCTCAAATTTCGCCAAATCCCAGCTTGTGTTCCAGTGATTGGGACGCCTTACATTGCCGTACTGTACGTCGTATGTGCCGTAGGTGGAGCGGATATCCACCGGAAAAGCCGCTTTCAGGAGCTGATGCTGCTCGTGGTAATCCACCTTTGTCTTAAAGTCAATTCTTCTGTCGCTGCTGTAAAGCACCATGTCCTGGCGAATCCGGGAGTTCATATAATTCCATTCCATGTGGATATTCATGCGAAGAGGCCCCATTTCCGTGATTTCAAACATGGAAAGCTCCGTGATTTCCCGCATTTTTTCCTGATAAAAAATGTCCACGTCCCAGGCGTCAAAGTCGATGGGCTTATCCTCAAACACCTGCAGCACGTTGGCCCGCATTCCTTCGGGAACCACGTCCCGATGGTAAGTCTTGTCATACAGCCGCACAATCTGCCCGTAGCTGTTCAGGGAAATCTGATAGAAAGGCGCTTCAATCTCCCTGCCTGTGCCGACGGCAGCATCCGTTACGGTGCCGCTGACGGAAAAGGCCGTCTGCAGCGGCGCGCCCGCCTTTGCCCCCTCTTTTGCTTCCTCAAAAACAACGGTCTTAAATCCCATTGCCGGAACGTCCTTTACCTCCACGTAGGTAACGCCGCTTCCCTTTTGCGCGGCAAGCTCGTTTCCGTCGGCGTCTCTGTAAACGCCCTCCCCGCTGCCCGGAAGCGGAACAATCTGGCTCATGGTCCAGCCGGAAGCGTTGATAATCGTATAGGTATTTTCCTTTTTCCCAAGCAAACGCTCATACGCCCCGTTCTTTATGCCGCGGGCAATTTTCTCGATATATTTATAATCCTCTCTGGAATCCTCGTAAACCTCGCGGATAGAGGAACCGGGAATAATATCGTGGAACTGGTTCGTCAGAATGTGCTTCCATCCCTTTGTCAGCTCCTCCTGCCCGGCAAGGCCAATATCCCCCGAAAGGATTGCCGCCATCGCCGTCAGCCACTCCGTCCTGCGGTACAAAAGCTCCATCTTCCGGTTCATGCGCTTATTGTATCCCTGGCTGGTGTAAGTCCCTCTGTGGTACTCCAGGTACAGCTCGCCGTCCCAGGTGTGGACATACTGCTCCGTGTTTTCCACCGTGTCGTGAAGCCTGCGGAAGTATTCGCCGGCTGTGGACATTTTCAGGTTGGGAAGTCCCGGAATTTTTTCAATTCTTCTCCGGTTCTCCAGCATATCCCGGTTCACGCCGCCGCCCCCGTCGCCGTAGCCAAAGGAAATCAGTAAATCCTTATTCACCTGCTTTTCGCTGTAGGCGTTCCAGACGCCCTGCACCGTTCTGGGCGTAATCATGCCGTTATAGGTGTAAAACCAGGAGTCCCTCTCACGCCAGGGCTCCGGCGTGGTGACAAAGTGGGTCAAAACCTCGCTTCCGTCGATTCCCTTCCATTTAAAAGTATCGTGAGGCATACGGTTATACTGGTTCCAGCTTATCTTTGTGGTCATAAAGGTGCTGATTCCGGCTTTCTTCAAAATCTGCGGAAGCGCCCAGGAATAACCGAACACATCGGGCAGCCACAGAAATTCCACGTCCTTGCCGAACTCTTCCTTTATAAATCTGCTGCCAATCAAAATCTGTCTTGTGAGAGATTCCCCGCTGGTTAAGTTGCAGTCAGCCTCCACCCACATGGCCCCGTCGGCCTCCCAGCGTCCTTCCTCCACTCTTTTTTTGATTTTCCCGTAGATATCCGGAAATTCCTCTTTCATGTACTCATACAGCTGAGGCTGGGTCTGCAGAAAAATGTATTCCGGGTACATCTCCATCAGACGAAGCACCGTGGAAAAAGAACGGGAGCCTTTTTCTCTTGTATGCTTGAGCCGCCAGAGCCATGCCATATCGATATGGGTATGTCCCACGCAGTACACGTTCACCATGGACTTTTTGTCCATCCTGTCAATGCTTTCATTCAGGTAATCGTCGGCCTGATGGACGGATTCATAAAATTCTTCGCTGCCCGGATAAGACCAGTCAATACAGTGGCACGCGCCGTCAAGGGCTTTCCGAAGCTCATGCTGCATGGGGTCAGAGGCGTCAAGCTCTGCTAACGTCTGCCATACCATGGAAGCCATGTAGTAAAAATCATCCGTCTTTTCGTCAAGCCATGCCAGGTCCGCCCGGGCAATCCTGTGCTCCTGCTCCTTCGGGATTCCGCCGCCCTCAAGCCCGGACCACAGGCGGAAAGTCACGTCCACATCCTTTCCGCAGAGTTCCTCCTCAAAAAACACTTCCTTATGATTGCTGTCCACACCCTGATACATTTTCCCGTCTATGTAAATCATGGATTCGAAACCGGAGTTATTTCCGCCGCCGGTATTTCCGAAGTCAAAGATTCCCACAACTCTTTTCCCTTTCCATTCCGAGGGAATGTGGATTACCTTATGCATCCAGAGAAATTTGTCGCGCCCTTTCCAGGTATCCCCGACCTTCATCGTCTCCCATCCCTCAAAGGATTCGGGAAGCTGCGGATTTACCACGCCCTGCGTATCCTCCGCCACGGCAAACTCCAAAAGTTCAATCGTATCCCGATATCTGTACTGCATCGCCTCGTCGATGCGCCTTTCCAGTTTTCTGTCCGTTAAAAACATGATGCCCTCCTGTTAAAAATAAGTCTGTCTGATTGATTACACTCATTCTACTACAGCCGCAAAATTATCTCTATTCGGAAAATTCTATATTTGATGTATAAATTTTATATCCGATGACTTTTCCGTCCGCCTGTGCCAAAAACCCCGCTCCACAGCTTCTGATTTTTAATGCAGATTCGCGCAGATTCTGTCGTATTCCTCCTCGTCCAGTTTGTATTTCTTCTTATATAAAAAGAACGACAACAGCATGAGAAAACAGGGAACCACCGTCATGGCCGCCAAAAGTCCGGCGCTTTGTCCCGCCGTGACGCCGCCGTGCCTTTCCGCCACGCTGTTTGAAGCGTCTTCCGCCGCATCCTTTTCAGAGCCGAAAATCACTTCGGATATTTCCGTGAGTTTTTCCTCCTCCGAAATCAGTCCCTGCGCGCACTGCTGCTCCAGCCCGGAAATGGCATTGGTATAGCCGGTGACCCCGAATAAAAGATAGACCGCGGAGGTAAGAGCCACTATCAGGGCGGAGCTCATTTTGGTAATAAACGGTCTGAGGGAAGTGATAATTCCCTCGTCCCTTGTTCCGAATTTGTATTCGTTGTACTCCACCGTATTCATAATGGAAATCATCATAATCAGGTAAAAGCAGTACTGTCCGAAGTTGGAAAACATATATCCGGCCACCAGAAGCCAGAACCTGTCCATCCCGATGCCCGGAACAAACAAAGAAAGGAGCATCAGCGCATACCCCAAAGTGGATATCACGGCCATAATGCCCATCAGCTTTTTCCTGTGAATCCGCCTTGAAACCGCCGGGTACACAATCATCAAAACCGCCGTGGCCGACATACCCACAGTATTGAACAGAGAATACAGCCCGCCGTTATAGCCGAAGGTGAAATAAATATAGGCAGAACCAATCCCGCCAATCACCAGCCCGTTCCCCACCTGCTGAATCAGGAAAATGACCGACACCCACACAAGCTGGTCGTTCCGGGCTATGGTATGAAAGATTTGCTTAAAGGAAAACTTTTCCCTCTCTTCGCCGGCTTTGCCCGTCTCCCTGTGCTCCCGCACCCCAAACAGCGTAAACATGATGAAAAGAGGCGCAATCACAGCGATAACCAGCGCGATTCTTCCGTATGCCGCCTCCGAACTGCCGCCGATTGCCCAGGTTCCCGCGGAAAAAACGGGAATCAAGATAGCAGCCAGCGTTCCGCCGATTCCCGCAAACAGGGTGGTGCGGGCGGTAAACCGGTTCCTCACATCGGCGTCCGAGCCAAGGGCCGGAATCATTCCCCAGTAAGAAATATCGCTCATGGTATAAGTGATGCTGAAAGCAAAATACATCAGCGCAAAAAACCAAACGAACCGCCAGCCGGAAAGCCTTACGTTAAAAAGCAGATAAATCACCACCGAGGTGGACACCCCGCCCGCCGCCAGCCAGGGCTTGAATTTGCCGAACCGGGAGCGGGTCCTTTCTATGATATTTCCCATCACAGGGTCGTTTAAGGCGTCAAACACCCTGGCCGCAATCATAATCCCCGTAATCGCCCCGACCTGAGCCCCGTTAAGGGAATGGGTAAACAGCACGAAGGTCAGCAGATAGCTGTTAATCAGACTGTAAACCGCATCCCTCCCCATTGTTCCCAGCGGAAAAAATATCAGATTTTTTTTGGTTGTTTTTTCATCCTGCATTGCTTTTATTCTCCTGCCGTTTTGATTTCTTCCCTCTTCGGGATGGACGGAACCGCCCCTTTCCGGGATACGGCCACAGCCGCCGCCATCGCCGCCCTTTCCATGATTACTTCAATGGCTTCGCCTTTCATCATGCCGTAAACAAAATAGCCGGTAAAGGTATCTCCCGCCGCCGTAGTGTCCACTGCTTTCACCGGAAAGCTCCTCTGAAAATGCCGGAAGCTCCCTTGCCCGTAAAAAGCGCCCTGCGCCCCCATGGTGACCACAGCCTGCGCCCCGGGGTACTTTTTCAGTATTTTGTCAACCAGCTTTGCGCCGTCCTCTCCGTTTTCGCATTCTTTTCCGCCGTTTTCCCTGTCTTCGCCTTTTCCGCTGCCTTCCCCGTCCTCTCCGTTTCCGCCGGCGAGGAATCCGGCCTCTATTTCATTTACCAGAAAAACCGATACCTTTGACAAATCGCAGCCGTTAAGCCCCTCGTCAAAGGGAGAAGGATTTAAAACTATCTTCATTCCCTTTTCATATGCCCTGTCAATGACAACATCCAGCAGATTAATCTCGTTCTGCAAAACCAGAATATCCCCTTTTCCAAAACCAGCCAGCACTTCCCCAATAAAATCCTCCGTGATTTTCCGGTTGCCGCCTCCGTAGAGAAGAATGCTGTTCTGGGCGTTGTCGTCCACCTGAATGATGGTGTGGCCGCTCTTTCCCTCCGCCGTCCGAATATAATCCGTATTCACATGGTTTTCCCGGCAGATGTCAAGCAAAAAACCCCCGTCGTCCGCTCCCACCATACCGGCGTGATAGACCTCCGCCCCTGCCCTTGCGGCGGCTATGGACTGGTTTAAGCCCTTTCCGCCGGGAAAAACCTCCATTTCCCCGGCTTTTAAGGTTTCCCCGGGCTGCAGAATGTGCGCTACCCGGTACACATAATCAATATTTAACGAGCCAAAATTCAATATTTTCACTGTCTGTCCTCCTGTTTTGGTTCCGCTTTTAAATCAGTTTTGATTTCATGTAAGTGCCGCTGCCGCCTGCGCTGTTTTTATCCTGATTTCCCTGCAGCTTATATGGCTTCCGTCGCGCACGGCAATTCCCGCGGAGCCTGTCAGGTACGGCCCGTCCCCGTCAACTGCTTCCAGACAGATATCCCCCGTCCTGGCACTAATCCTGTTTTTCTCCGCCCCGATTTCAATTCGGTATTCCTTCCCCGTTTCCCATACAAAGGGCGCGCCGGCAAGCCTTACCAGACCCTTTCGGGTATTCTTCATAAGGACAAATTCTCCCTCCGAAAATCCTGCGAAGTATCCCCGCACGCCGCCCTGCACCCGGATACAGCCGTAATGCTGTTCGCCTGCATGGGGCGTCAGCGCAAACTCCGCCCGGTAGTCCCGCCAGTCATACCGCCCGGTGTAGGCTTCCCCGAAATCGGCGCAGGATAAATGCAGATTTCCATCCTCCAGAAAGAGATTTCCTTTCAATCGGGTAAACTGGCTGATTTCCTTACGGACGGAAGTCCATACCTCCTCTTTTTCCTTTGCAAAGTCAATCGTATAGTCCGGCCCTCCCGCCGCGTATAAATCGTCAACATAAACGTCAAAGCCTGCCCGGTTCCCGCTCATGGCGCAGATTTCAAAGGCAAATCCCATTTCATCCAGCAGTACGCCCTCCATGGCCGGAATAGAGTATTGCAGCGTAAACCATTTTCCCTTTTCCGTGATATACTCCCCGCTCAGATAAAGCTCCTTTGTCCGGGCGTTTCTCACATAAAGATATGCCTTGCACTCCGGCGCCTCCTCCGGCAGCATCACGCTTCCGCAGACCGTCTGGCCCGGATACAGAAGCGGCGAAAAAGCCGGGTCGTAGCGGCTGTCGTGAAAGTCCTCAGGAAAGAGGCAGGTTCTGACATACAGGCAGACCCTCTCCCCTGGGCTGACCGGATAAGCGTGTGCCTTAAGGCATCTCTCCCCGGTATGGGAAGTCTCCGGCGTGTTTAGAAGCGAAAACTCCGGCGTTTCAGGGCAGGATGGGTTCGTGCGCTCAAGCCGCATTTCCATGGCATGGGTGGAACCGGGAAACTCAAAGTGGCAGCTATGAATCCGGTTTTCTATGATTTCCCGGAAGGGTTCGGGAAGCGTTTCTCCCCGAAGAGCCCACGCCAGCTTTGCAATATAACACGCGCCATAGGGAATATCCTGAATATTTAAGGAGCCCACAACGCCTGAACACGCCAGAAAATCATTGACAGGCTTCCGCCATTTTTCCTCTATGGCCTCAAGGCCTCCCCGCACGCCCATAATCGTGGCCACGTTCCCCACGTTGCAGTCCGTGTCCCAGCCGCACCGGTTGCAAATCGTCAGCGTATCGGAAAAATCCCCCTTCCCATACAAAAGCGCGAGAACGATAACCGCCGTGTTGGGCAGAATATGGCAGACGCCAGGATATCTGTCGTAACCGTGAAAGCTGCGGATATAGGCAAAACAGTCCTCCCAGTTGTCCGGGTGTTTTTCATGGAAATCCATAACCTCCCGGACAAGTTTTGCGTAAGCGCTTTCCGCCGGGATACAGGAAAGCCCCTTTTCCAGAATTGCCCGGATATCTTTTTCCACAAATGACACACTGATGCAGGCGGCAATAAAAACGCCCCCGTAAATCCCGTTTCCGTCATGGGTCACGCTCGCCGCTTTCGCCGCAAGGGACGCCGCCTGACCGGGATTCCCCGGACAGACCAGTCCCCAGGTGTCGATGAAAATCTGCCCCCCAATCTGCTCCGCCATAGTGCTGCCGTTCTGCTTACGGCTCCCGCTTCGGGGGGCGGGAATGCCATGACGAAGGTTTAAGTAGGCCGTGTGCTCCGTAGAGCATCCATAGCCTCCCCACCAGAAAAACCCGTGCTCAAAGGGCGCATAATTGAGCAAAGCCTCCCCCACATCGTCGGCCGTCATTTCCCGGCCTTTTGCCATACTCTCTTCCAGCGCGCGCAGAAAGAACAGCGGCCCGTTGCTGTCGTCGTCCGCCGCAAAACGCTTATAGTCCACCGGGTAATCCCGGCACTTCCCGTAAACGCTTTTTATCTGCTCATAAGTCCACCCCTCGACCGGCGCGCCAAGGCGTATCCCTATGATTTTCGCCAGCCAGCCCGCGTAAATTTTTTCAATCCATTCCTTTTTCAGTTCCGCCATAATTTTTCTCCTGATAAGCACAAAAGGAAGCAGCAATCCACTTCCTTTTTATAGTCACGTTTCAATATTATGTCTTATCCTATTATATCTTTTCTTCAAAATTTCGTCAATCGAAATGCTGTTTCCACACGGGATTTTCATGGGAATTTTATTGTAAATCAGACCGGCCTTTGCTATAATCAGTAAAACCGTTGAAAGAGAGGTACATAAAGTTGAAAACCGTATTTCAGAGAACAGAAATAACAGAGCCGGCTCTGTTTAATCCCTCCGACACCACAAAAAAGCCAGAGGGTTTTCCGGAAATCTGCATCTCCGCCTTTTCCCGCAAATTCTTTGAGAAATTTATCGCTTCGGGCAGCGCGGAAATAATTGCCCATCTCCACTCCGTAAACGTTGACACGCCCGTCTATAAAATCAATTATAAAGGAAAAGAAATTGCTTTCTATCAGTCCATGGTCGGCGCACCGGCCTGCGTGGGATATTTTGAGGAAATCATAGCCATGGGCGCCAAAAAGTTCGTCCTGTTCGGCTCCTGCGGCGTGCTCGATGATAAAACGGTGGACGGCAACATTGTAATTCCCGTTTCCGCCGTCCGGGATGAAGGCACCAGTTATCACTATATCGCGCCCGCGCCGGAAATCGAGGCGGACCCCTGCGCCGTTCAGGTTCTGGAAAACGTACTGAAAAGCTTTGGCTGCCCTTACGTAAAAGGGAAAACATGGACCACCGATGCTTTTTACCGGGAAACCGTTCCCATTGTAAAAGAACGCAGGCAGGAAGGCTGCCTTACCGTTGAGATGGAATGCGCTTCCATGCTGGCCGTCTCAAAATACCGGAACATTCCCTTTATCCAGTTTTTATTCGGCGCCGACAATCTCAGCACCGATACGTGGGACAAGAGAGATTTGGAAACGGCCGGATTTTCCAACACGGAAAAGTATATGGTTCTGGCGTTTGAATGCGGGATTGCCCTGTGATATTCACCGTCAATAGTACGGGCGCTGCCTCTGTCCCAAAGCAGCGCCCTTTACCTGTTAATCTGTTATTTTTCTTCTTCCCTTCTTTTCTTCCGGATTACTGTCATGCCGCCTGCAAGAACCAGGACGCTGCCTCCGGCCAGAACGGTCAGGAACGTTTTAAGGCCGTTTCGGCCTTTCACCTCTGCAGAACCGTTGCCGGGAGAACCGGCATCCCCGCCGTTTCCATCTTTCTTAAGCTGCTTTCCATCTTCTCCGCTGCTCCCGGAATCGGAATCCATTGAAACGCCGTCCACAACAACAACGTAATTTCCTCCTCTGGTAAATGCAAGCTCCACGGTTCCGTCCGCCATTATCCCGCCGTCACAGACAAATTCCGGTTCCTCTTTGCCCTCACCCAAGTATATCAAAACGGCTGTCAGACCGGCATTTTCCTTGCCTGCGTCAAGAGAAAGCACTGCCGTAAAGCCAAATTCACCCTGATGAAGCAGCTTCAGATAAATACTTCCGTCCGCGCTGCCCGGCTTTTCCCGCAAATCCTGATAAAGGCTCCCGGGTACTATGCTTAAGTCCTCCGGTATCTTCCCGGCTTCTGTCTCTGCCGAAAAATCAATATCTCCAATTTTATCCGCCTTAAAGCTCCTTCCGTTTACGCGCCAGACCATGCCGTTACCCATGTAAAAAGCAATGGTAATATCCCGCCCGCTCAATACGTTCAGGACTTCACCCGGAACAACCACCTCCCCGTTCATATCCACGTTTATCAAATCACCCTCCGGAGCGTCTTCGGCCTCCGATTTGATAATCTCCCAGCCAGTTTTTGTCACCAGAGCCGTACCATCCGCAGGTTTTATAAAAGGCTGCCTGCGAAATGCACTGTTGCCGAATAAATCCCGGCTGCCGGCCTTTTCTCCCCC
>OFFW01000179.1_pt1 | contig 49146 bp, 51 predicted proteins | sample 1521501 | NCBI WGS metagenome assembly OFFW01 (sample SAMEA3504107, study PRJEB24116) | mouse gut metagenome | biome: mouse gut; feature: mouse-associated habitat; material: faeces | place: Denmark | collected 2011
TCATACATTCTTCTTTCCTAACCTCCAAATCGAATAAATAATAAAAATATCTCCTAATCCCATAAAAATCCGTCCGGCAGTATGGAATCCGCTCCATTTCTTTCAGCTCCCATTTCGCTCTGAGAGCGTCATAGGACTTGTTTTGGGTGACAGACAGTAAAATGTACTCTGCTATCATTTCATTGGCTGTATGAGCCGCCTGTCGCGCCACAGAGGTATATCTGCCGGACTGTATGTACTCTGTAAGCTGCATGTACCGCTCTTTGCTGATTCCGTAATGCTGCCATGAATGCCGGGGGGCTGAATGGGACTGTGGTGGTGGCTCGAAAATGCTTAACTGACTGAACCCGCTATATCTCTCACAAGACTCTTTTTTCCTTATGCAATTTTTACGGTCACAACAGACATTTAAGCACGTCCGGCAAATACAGGTATGACATTTATTGCGCATTGCATCACCCCGCTATCCATTAACAAGGTTGTATGTATACTGCATGTCCTCCAGGTCATCTATTAAATAATACTTGACGGTCGTGTCCGTATTTGCGTGCCCTGCGAGCTTGCTGACCATCAGGATGTTTTTGGTCTTGTGGTACAGCGAGGTCACGAACGTCTTGCGGTAAACATGCACCGTGGCGCTCAGGCGCGTGATTCCCGCCCTCCTGGCTATCCTCTTGGCCACCTTCTCCAGCGCTGGGGTCTGCATACGTCCGTATGGCTTCCTATCTGCCACAAACAACGCATCCGACTCCTGCGGTCTGGAATCCAGATAGTGCCTGATTGCCCTGGCTGCCTTGATGGTGAGCAAGGCCGTGCGGTACTGCTGCGTCTTCTCACCGAACACGGACACCCGCCTGTGGGCGAAATCTATGTCAGAGACATTTAACAACGATATCTCTCCCACCCGCAGACCAGTGGACACCATCAGCTCAAATATTGCCCGTTCTTTTGCCATCATGGTTGATTCCCGGATGCTTTCAACTTCATCATCAGACAGGCAGTCTTTTTTCTTCTGTACCGACTTCATACTGTCCACGTCATCCATTATGTTGCTGTCGATGTGATGCTTGCGGAACGCCCAGCCGAAGAAAGAGGAAAAGTATTTCCTCAGGGTCACCTTGTAGTTGACGCTGATTTTATCCCGATACTGTCTGACCGCCAGGTAGTCCGTCACGTCCTGCCCTGTCATCTCCCGATAGTGCTTCCCAGCCGCCTTGAAAAGGTTGCGGACTGCGATGACATACTGGCAAAGCGTGGACTCCGCCATTCCTTTTGCGATGCTGTCAACCCTGAACCGATTGATAATCCAGTCGTTGTCGTATGTCCAGACGGCGGGGAGATACCGCACCTCGCTCACCTCGCAGTCCTGCATCTTCACCAGCATGGTAATCTTCAGCCTGTCTATCTGCTCCTTCGTAAGGTTCGGGGACATCTCGTATATGATGTCGTTTATGAGCATATTCTTGTCCATGAAATCCCTCCTTTGGGCTTGCCTAAGGTGGGCATCTGTGGTAAGATGGCCTTAGGTGGTGGCGACAGATGTTACTTTGGCGAGTGGGTCTGCCGCCGGTTTTTGTTATTTTCTAAAATTTACCTATCCATATCCAGAATTATAGAGTTGCCCCAGCCGAAGGCTGGCTCCTTTCTCTTACTTATCTCTCTATAAAATCAAACAGCTCCATCTGCCCATCGACGTTCGATTTCTTTTTCTTATCTTCTTCCATCCTGGCCTTCTTATAAGCATTATATTTTTTACGGTATTCATAGCTTTTGCCAAATATATTCCATGCCGCCTTGACAACGTTTGGTTCGTATGGCCGTATCAGTTCCAAATCATCAACTGCCTTATACGAGATTGGGCAACCGCAGCACCCCGTCCTTGTAAGCCCATAGACTTCATAGGCATCGGAGTACCTGATTCCGAACTGTTCCTTGTACCACGCCTTGTCCTTGTCCGTGACATAGTAAAGGGGCCTTAGCCTGTATTGCCCGTCACTGGTTTCTGTAAAACAGAGGGAAGTGTTATCTTTGCGCGGGACAGACCTCATGCCGCCCTCGTCCCTGCGCTCTCCAGTAATAATCATCTCATAATCTTTCTGGGCATTATGCGCAACCTGTTTTTTACAGAAATCGCAGCACTGTGCGCTAATCTGGAAATCCGGCGGGTACTCGCCGATAAAATCAAGCATATATTTTGACGAGTTAATCACCAGCTGAATATTCGGGCGCGGCTCCCCTTCAGAATTACAACAGCAGAGGAAATTGATTATGCTCTCGCATTTTGGAAACCTCTCACTCAACTCCAGCCGTTTTGCTGCCTTATCCTCTGCCTGCGCATATTCATCAGCTATTGACAGGGGAATCCCCTTTTTCTGCCATCCCTCAAGCCCTGCGGACATTATCTTCGACACAAACGGAATACCGTGTTCTCTGACCGCCTGAACGATGCCGATTTTCGGCCTGACTTCCTCGATTTCCACCCCATATTTCTCCTCAGTGGCCTTTACATGGTCTTTGGTGGCCTTCATCTCCAGCCCTGTGTTAAAGAAAACATACTTTACTGCTGGAAGGGACGGTGCAATTTTCCTCGCTGTCTCAATCAAGTCAATCATGATGTCGCTGTCCGCTCCCCCAGAATAGGAACAAATAACTTTCGGATGCTGCCGGAGGTGCGTCATGATGATTCCGATAATCGCCTGAAATTTCTCTGGCGCGTCATAATCGGCATAATCTGGCCGGTCTGTATATACCCTGCTTCTGTATGGTTCGCTCATTTCTTTCATCAAGGAACCCGGCGCGCCTTATTCCCGGGAAGGTTCCGGCTCCTTTCTGAATCTTATTCGAATTTCAAGAACCTATCCATAATCTGTTGCTTGTAATCATTATTAATAGCTTTTTTCTGCGGGCGGTATGCGTCCGGCATAGGCCTCCACGCCACTACCTTATACATGTTTCCGTTGATATCGAACCATATCCCTTCTTGAAAGTTGTAATACAACGCCGTTGCATCGGAAGCACCCTTGATGGTCACCATGTACTCGGGCCACATGATGTCTTCCGGATCCAGGTCAGGGTCTATGTCCAAAGCTCCAGGAAGTTCCCTTTCGCAGGGAATCCACCCGCTATTTCCGTGGCTGCGCATGAACCTCATAGATTCCTGGAATTCATCTGGTGTCCCTATCTCTCTATACTTTGTGATTATTTCACTGAACTTGTCAATAAGTTTGTCTACATGGACGGCTGCATGGACTTCGTTCAGTACCTTCTCGATATACTTGACATCATCTATCGTCAGGTCTCCGCTTATCCGTTTGTAAAACTCTTCTATCGCCACGCTCCGGCTAATCAAATCATTTCCCACTTTCCATCCTCCTCTTTTTCAGTCTCTTTTCACAATCTTTATCTTACCCAGGTCAGCCCGAGAACTCTGTAACCTATATACTGCCTTTTCCCATTCCCTGGAAAATGCTTCCTGGCAGCCCACGTCATTACCAAATGCCCTATTCTTCTTATACGCCTTGTTGTACAGCTTAGCGTCATGTTCCACTTTTCCTGATATAATGACTTTATACTTTGACTTCTTACGCGGCTTCGATATCATGCGCCTGATGTTGTTCGTGTTTGTCCCGAAGAATTCAGCCGCTTCCTTCACCCTCAAATCGCATTTTACCGGAATCTCGTATTCGTCATTGGTGACGATATTGTAAAGATTCATTCACTATCAGCTCCATTCCTAAAATCTTTTGCCAGCGCGTTTATGATGGGTACCCATGACAGGATGAGCGTCTGCGCGAACAGTTCCATTTCCTTATCATGGCTATACCTCTGTACTAATTCGGCATATTTTCTTGTGCATTCTCTAACAAGATGGTCTCTTATAAACCCCTTGTATATCGCCCAAACGGAATTCTGGATATCGGACACACGTGAATGGATATCGGACACATTGGCATCTTCTTCAAACCGCATCTCCATCTGGCTGATTACATTCCCCCATGCGCTGGACAGGTTCTGGCAGAATAGATTAAGCTCCGCATCATATTCCATTTCCAAACTGGATACTGCCTTTTGGTAGGTTTTTTTGTCTCTCGTTGACATGTACTCCTTATAAGCTGTCCACATGGATTTATTGATTCTCTCTATCCCGTCTATTATTTTCCTCATAAACGCCCCCAATCACTGAAACGGACAATCTGCATCCATGTCAATCTGGACGAATCCACCACCGCTTTTATCCCATCCGTAGTCAACCATAAGGTCATCCCCCTTGCCATATATCCGTTTCGACTTCTCGTCATAGTTTACGATGTATCCTTCCGTTTCCGTCTTCCCGAACAGGCGGTTCTTGGACACCTTCAATCTCCTTTGGCCTGGTCCCAACTCCTTGTCCTTCTCATAAGCTATCGTGATTGTAGCTATATTGGATATGTCCCCGCTGCCGCTGATTTCGTCATTTTCGTTTGAGGTGAAATTATTCTTCCGCTTGTGGGCTACCAGGAGAATCAAGGCGTTGTGCTTTAGCGCCAGTCGCGCCAGTTTCTTTACGAAAATGCTCTGCCTATCATATTTGTCAAAAGCTCCAGTACCAGAATCCAAATCAAGCGCTGTCATAAGGTTGTCCAAGAGTATCACGTCAGCGCCATGCTGCATCATCACATTCTCCGTGATTTTCAAAAGGCTTTCCTTTTCATCCCCATCAACTTTACGATTGTCGTACAAAAAGCATTTACCGCGGTACCAGTCTGCGATAAGCTGCCGGTTGGTATTTGATACAGTGTAATTCCGGTCTCCCCACATATTCTGGTATTCTGTTATATGGCTGCCTCCAGCAATCTGAAAGTCAATCCAGGCCCGGAAGAGGTAGTTCGGCAGCTCCCCGCTGTACGCGAAGCATTTGTGCCCTTGGTGGATTGCGTTCACCAGAATCTGGCTGGCAAGGGTGGACTTCCCTTCCCCTGGCTTTCCTGATATCAGCGCCATGCCGCCGAAGGGTATTCCTCCATACAGCAGCTGGTCAAGTTGCCTTATCCCGGTATGTAGCTTTGGAATCTTGAAGATGTCGATGTCCTCCACGTCTGCCAGGTCAACCACACCGCCAATCGGTATGGCTACCGCCCTCTCCACGCATTCCCTTACCTGCCCTGGGCCGTGCTTCTGTAGTATCTCGTTCGCATCTTTGCACCCCTTATAATCCTCTTCCCTGACGTGCTTTACGGTGCATCTCAGCCTTTGTGACAGTTCGTCAAGCAGGGTGATTCTGCCTTTTTCATAATCCCCAAATACTACGACTTCCTGGAACCGGTTCATCCAGTCCCAGCAGTACGGTACCCAGGTGAACCCACTTGCCCCTGTCGGGACGGATACGGCATTCTGTATCCCGGCTGTCGCCACGGACAGGCTGTCTATCTGGCCCTCTGTAATAATCAGACAGTCGAACATATCGTTACATTGCGCCATACCGAAGAGGATTGGCTTGCAGTTCGCCTGGCACCACTCCTTATTGCTGTCCTTCTGACGGTCGTAGTCTGTCTTCCGGTATTTAACGAACTGCATATGCCCCTCTGGATCGAGGAATGGGAAAACGAGTATGTTCGGATGCTCCGTCTGCACCGTAATCTGGTATCTGCGTATGACATCCTCAGATATCCCGCGCCCAGATAAGTATCGTATCGCCTCTGGCTTTGGCTCAATCGGCTTATCTGGTGTCTTCAGTCTGCGGAACTGCCGCATGGGGCGGTAATATTCGTCCACCTCGCTCCCAAGGGAGAAATCGAAATCCTTTGCCAATGTCAGAAGATTCCCGGTCGCTCCACAGGATGACCTAAGGCATTTGAATTGCCCAGTCGTCAGGTTTATCGAAAACGTGTTCAGATTGTCCCTTGTAGGTTTTGGGTGGCAGTATGGGCACAGCCGGAAGAACAGCTCTCCGTTCCGCTCATGCACTTGCGCGTTTACATGCCTTGCGAATCCAAAAGCATCATCTGGCTTAAATTCATACATCCGTCAATCCTCCCAGGCGTTTGGGCCATATTTCCACCATTCCTCATCGTCTATTACTTCTTCCTGTTCTGGCGCTGCTTCTTTCTGTACTGCCTGATTATCCTCTTTTTCCAGATAGTCCTCAAATATGGCTTTTTCCAGAAAGTTGTTGGGCAAGAACATCCTATCTCCAGATTTCTTTATATATGCAGCATAGTTCATTGCGGCACATACCAGTTGCTCTTCTGTTACCATTCCAGACCTTATCAGGCTACAGTATGCTGTCTCTGCAAGATACCGCCTCTGCTTGTTTGGGTATGCTGTCCAAAAGTCCTCAAAATTCCCCACGCGCGGCATTCCCTTTTCTTTACTTATCTTTTCTTTACTTTCCTTTATGTCCTGGAAATCGGCGTTTCGCTCCTGGAAATCGGCGTTTCGCTCCTGGAAATCGGCGTTTAATGGTGTCTTTATTAAACCTTTGCATTCCCCGTCCTGCAAAAGCCAGTAATCAGAAATCACGCAGCGCACATCCCGCTCCTTAACGACCTCCCAATATCTCCTTTGGATACCTTTACTGGTAAGCACTCCCCACCTGTCAAACAGCCTTTTGTCAAAAAGACCAATCTGCAAGCAGTAGTCCACGGTTTCTTTGACCGTACCGGCACCAATGCCGCCGCCCATCTTTCTTGATGTGGATGCACAATCGTCATAGCACCATTTGTAAAAATATCCCTCTCCACCATATGCCCTCTGGCAAAGGTAAAAATAGATTCCGAAACCTATCCATCCCTGCGCGTCCAGAAGCTTGTCAATCTTCGTGTCATTGTCAAAGATTGATACCGACCACCCGGAATAATCTATTCCCTTTTTTGGCGGTCTTCCCATTTTGCTGTTATACCTCTCTTATCTTTACTTCTATGCGAGGGTTTCCTGCATCTACTTCAAACCTATCAGAAAACCCATCTATATGGCTCCATCCATCTCCGCGCAGCACGTGCGCCTGTACAAGCCCATCCTGTATGACTTTCCTGCCGTAGGAACTTATATTATCCTTGTCCCGCATTCGGTTCTCTTCGTACCAGACATATTCCATGAACACAGGTCTTTCTATTTTAACGCCCCTGAGCTGCCTCCTCGCATGATGAAATATCGTGTTCTGGTCTACCTTCTTCATCTGCGCCCCAATATATCTGTTGGAGCGCTCTGCGGATATATAGTCATTCAAGTTATGGAGCTTTCCTGGTATTACAAGACGATATTCCATTTCTTCATTCCTCCATAATGACTCCATCCCTGATTATGTACCATGTATCCGGCTTTATGGTTTCTCCGTCAACCCGCACCATCTTCGCCCCTTTGAGGGTCCATGTATTGGGCTTCCAATATTCGCTTTCATCACCCTCCCAATCAGCAAAGACCAGATACGACCCAAGGACTCCTTTTGCCTTTGACTTATACCCCCAGGCCACTGCTATGGATTCCTTTTCTCCGGCGATTGAGGATCCCTTGTACCCGGTGGCAGACGATGCGCCGCAGTTCCCGGTGGCAGACGATGCGCCGTAGTCCCCGGTGGCAGACGATGCGCCGTGCGCTTCATCAGATTCTGCCTCTTTCTTAACTCTTTTCGTTGTATACTCGATAGCGGCCTTCACAAGGCCGGCAATATTGATAGATGCTCCAATCTTTATTTTAGTAGAAGAAACCTTAGTTCCATCACTTTTCTTTGATATGTCTCCGCTTTGCTCCACCTCATGAAACACGCTGGTAGCGGGGGCATAATGTGAGAAAACATCTAGCGGATACTCGCAAGCATGAAAACCAACTTCGCATACTTCCGCCTTGTCCGTCTCATATTCCTTTCCTTCTTCATATTGAAATCCTTTGCATGTCATATCCTTATTAAATCCCTTGAATGACTTAATCACTTCCCAATTCCTCCTTTCCGGCAGCGAATGGCCCCGCTGCCATGGGCTGTGACGAATCGCATGACGTTAATAGCTACCAGATATACGACTTCCCAAACTCTGAAATGAACTCTTCCCTTGTCCCAAAGTTCTCCTCAAAATACCTCTGGCATCTCTCCTTAAGGATAAGGTCAAGCCCTGTGTTTGGATTGTTGTGTACGGAATGCTTTGATGCATTGTGCAGCTCCGGAACCAGCGGGACGATAAATCCATACTTCTCGCAGATTCCCCTCCGTCCAGTCCCTGGAAACACATGATGTACGGCTACGTTCGGGCTCCCGGTAATATAACAATGCTCCATGTCATTTGTCAGTACGCTTTTCAATCTTTTTGCCATATGCGGCCATCATCCTTTCCAGTTCCTCCGGCGGAATCGTCTCTATTCCCATCTCTTTGCACTCGCTGACAAGGCCGTCTATCAGATGGGACATTTCCTTCGTGTTGTACTCGCTGGAGCCTTTCAGCATCATGTACGTCCGGTACATTGCGCCGCCCTTGCCCGGCTTGACCTGTGATGTAGGCTTCAGGTGGTATGTCTGCGATTCGTCTACTGACTTCTGCGCTGATTCTGTATCCGGCAGCACTATGTACACGCCTTGTCCATCAATGATTTCAATCTGGCCATACTTGCGGAGCAGATAGTTGTGGATATAGGGCTTGCTCACATGGAGCGCGTCCGCGACCTCTGACGCAAGCTTCCAGTAATAGGCATTCGCGTCAAGGCTGCGCTTCTTCCGCCTTTTCTTGATTTCCACATCCAGTCCGTCCGCCTGGGACAGCTCTGTCGCCGCCGCTGCGTCCATCTGCTGGCTTTCCAGGGTTATCGTCAGGCTGCCAGCTAGGGTTCGGCCGATGTCCTTGATCCTTGCCGTGAACTTCATCAGGATGCTGCCTTATCGGGCTGCTTCTTCATTTTGGCGATGCAGTCCTTAATCTGTAGCTTTGTCAAATTATCAACGCTGTCAACTTTATAGGTCTTTGTCACGGCCCCCCATCCATATCCTGTCCTCAAAAGTTCTTCTTTTAGTTCTCCCAGCAGTCTATTGCGTTCATCATCAGAATTTGCCCGTGAAGCTCCACCGTCCCCATTTCTAGTGCTTTCATGGGAATCAACGTCAGGGTCATCCATCATATCCTCTGTCGGTATGCAGAAAGTCTGGAAACATGCATACTTGAATGCAACGGACATAGCCTTGTTAGTTGCCTTATCCCCACTGTCCATTCCCTCTCCGACCACCACGGCTTCTACACTGGAACCATCAGTAGCATAGAACCTATAGCGCATCTTGCAGATAGAGTAAATCAGTGAGGCACCTTTCGCTGTCGTCCTTTCCTCCCTCGTCTGTTCAAGGACTTCCGGAACGCAGAATATCTTATGTTTTATCATTGCAGGATTCAGGGCGTTCATTACCGAATCGATTCCGCGATATTTGAATCCCTGCTGCTTGTTCGTGTCGTTCTTCCCAACTACTCCGATATCTTCCATCACTCCACAGATTGCGGAATAAATCATGCTTTTTGCAGCTTCTCCCATCACATCATCTCCCATTCAATTCCTACGCTGTCCATGTACATCTCCAGCTTCTCTTTAGCATCTGCGGAAAGGGATATCCTGTACTCGTACAGCTCCGTTTCATCCCCATCGTCCGGAATCAGGCTATCTATTACTTCCTGTGCCGCTTCTGCTTTTGTCTGCTCCACTGCAGCAGCCTTTTCCGCTTCTGCCTTCCTTGCCTGCTCCTGGCGCTCCAGCTCTGCCATCCTTAAGGCTTCGACTTTTTCTTCCTCGGCACGCCTCAGTGCTTCCTGCTTCTTTATTTCTGCCTGGCGCAGGGCTGCCTCCTTCTCTTCCCTGGCCCGCTGCTCCGCCAGCATCCTCTCCCGCTCTTCCCGGCGGGCGCGTTCCTCTTCCTCCCGGCGCTGCCACTCCTGCTCCCTGGCGAGTATCTCTTTCTTCTGGTTCTCATAGGAGCTTATGTATGCCATGGCTTCCGAAAGGTCAAGTCTCTTACGGTACACGTCCATGGCCTTTTCCACTGCCTCGGAATCCATCCCCTGGATGGTGGCTAGGTCTTTCTGCGTCCTATCTGTCAGGCTGGATATCTCATTCCTGATGTCTTTTTCCTTTGTGGTCGCATTCTCCCACTTCCGGTCATAGATGGATGTCAGTGGGATGTAATCCCTGAGAGACTCCGGAACCAGTTCTCCATATATGCCCGCTATCAGATCCCTCTTCCTCTCGATGCGCTTCGCCTCGAACTCTTGGACTTGCCCATTGATTAAGTCGATAGGTTCATCATACATAGCTATCAGAGCCTTGGCCTGTGATTCAAACCTCTCCCATGGCTCCATGTACCGCTTCTTTTCGTCCTTCAGATTGTCCTGGAACGTCTTCTTCTGAGCCCTCAGGCTGGCCACGTGTTTCTTTGCCATGGCCTTGCTGTCTTCCGTGAACACGGCTCCCTTATACTCTGAAAGCCTGTCCTGTAGCGCTTTTTCCACCTGCTCGAAGTTGCAGGATATCTTTGCGCTCTCCTGTACAATTACTGCTGTTACTTCGCTCACCTTCATCCCTCCTTCACCTGCATTTCCAGCACGCTTTTCCTCGGGCAGTAATAATGGGTAATCTTCCCATCCTTACCAGCCGGAACGGCCACAAGCACCCTATCATTCTTGCTTACATTGTCAAATTTGACGTGGGATTTCCTTATCCCGTCTGGCACATACTGTCTTGTTGACTCTCCGGCTGGGACTTCCCTGATAATCGTACCAGTCTTTTCCGTCCATGACCCGCCGGCCTGGCTCTTCCATGTTACCTTATCTCCTGCCTTCAATTTCCCTATCCTCTCTTTCCGCCTCTTCATAGGCCTGTCTTTCCCTCTTCATCCGGGCCCGGCTGGGCACCCGGTACTCCTGTTCGTCCCACCACCAGTCAACGGTCATGGGATTCTCTACCTCAATCTGCGCCATCATCGCCAATCTCCTTGTAATCCTCGCACACCTGCCCCCATTCTCTTTCCCCATCACGGAAGCCGCTGAAAGTCTTACGGCGATGGGAGATAACTTCTTTTCCGCAATCCCCATTGCGGTTATATGCACAGTGTTCATTGTCACATAATACCGTAACAGACATTTGACATTTCCTTTCCGCATCTGTATAATAGATGCATAGATATTTTCGTTACTTGGTAGGCTCCAGGCTTTGGTTGGCAGGTGGAGCCTATCTTATTTTTCCATCCTCTTTAATGGACAGATATGCACATACAGCCAGCACTGCTATGAGTGCCATGGTAGTCCAATATGTTCCATCATTTTCTATGGCCCATTCCGCGGTGCCTACAGCTGCAATCATGGACAGGAATGCGATTGCTCCAAGGACGTTGCTGGCATTCCATATCTTATGCATCACCTTTCCACCTCCTTTCTTCCCATTCGTACCCCCCGCGCGGCTTATAAAGCCAGCAGCTTAAGCCTTTCATCCTCCGGGGTATCCAGGAGCCGGAAGAGAATCAGCATGTCCCCATAGCTAAAAGAGTCTTTGGGTTTTCCATTGACTTTTGGTTTCTTCCTTTCATTCCATGCCTGAGGGGTAATTCCTAACGCCTGTGCCAAATCCTTTGTGTGCATCTTCTTTTTATTTGCTTCTTTTTCAAACCAGTAAGGCAAGTCGGTTACCATATAGTCCTTTTTCTGCTCTGGACTCAGTGCCATTCTCGGCATATCACCACCTCCTGTTACTGGATATTTTCAACATGGTATCTTCCATATCCGCTTGACCTGCCAGAACCAATGCCAATGCCGAACCCAGCAAGGTTAATGATATTAACAATCTGTTCCAAAGAGTAAATGCTCTCAACATAAGAGATATCAAAAGTTGCTTTCCATCCGGTAAAACGGTTCAGATGCACAAGCACCGGAGCTCCTTTCTTTGGTGACATCAGTTTTTCGTCAACATAATGCTCTGCGAACGTAATCGGAATCAGTCCACCTTCTGCCGGGATGTTTACTCCTGCCATAAACTTTGTCGCATATGTATCAATCCCATTTCTGACAACCGCATCCCCAAAGGATTTCCGGAGACCAAATGCTGTGATACAAGGATCATTTTCCATCAGTGCTTTGGCAAGCCCCTCTTCCGAAAAATCAGTCGGCTTTCCTTTGTACCAGTGCATGGAAGTGATGATTTCTTCCCAGACATTTTTCTTGGCGGTGTCCTTTGCCTTGTCCTTTCTGGCATCCGTAAGCTGACGTGCTGTAACATCATTCATTTTGTTCAGCACCAGATTTCCGTCTCCGCAGATAGTGATTTTCGCATGCTGCACATTGATTTCCTTTAATTCAATTACCTCTGTTTTTGCCATTTTCCTATCCTCCATTTTTTTCTGATTGACCGCTTTGCAAGTGACAATAGTATGTTATAATGCGCTATACTGTCTTACGGTGTATTGCCCTATACTGTACTTTTCTTTCTTGTGGCTATTGCCACTTATAAAACGGTCAATCGGTTATAGTGTTTTGCTCTTTAGTTTCCTGACATAAGCTTTATTTTCCTGATTTGTTTTCTGCCAATGATAGGCATTTAGCTGACCTTAAATCTGCAATATATTGTTTTGTTATTTACTATTTTCTACTTTCTTATTGTTCGCTTTCCTGTGTTCGCTGACTTAAAATCAGCTAAACACCTACCATTTCTGTCTGCATAGTTCACGGATAGAATGTCGTATTTTATATTATAATTTTCTTTTTTGTTCTATAATTTCGTTTTCTGTCGTTGACGGTTCTATCCGCCAACTATGCAGGCAGACGGCAAATCAAATCAGTCAATCAGCGAAAGAATCTCTTCCAATTCAGACAGGCTCGAATATTTCTGTTTGAAAGCCCTCAGCTCCACAAGTGCCCTTTCAAGCAATGCTTCATATTCATCTTGTTTCTTTACAATCAGCTTTGTCGGAGTGTATGTGTTGTCCCTCTTCCCAGTGCTGACAAATACCCTGATATTCGTCTTTTCTTGCTCATTTTTATTGTCTCTAACAATCACAAGCTGGCGAATCATTTGCCCGGCTTGGCACTCCCTATACTTTTGTCCAGCCACCGTATCATCCCATTCAAAGCAACTGTGCATCTCGGAATGGGAATCTCTCGCCTTTTCAACTACATCCGAAAGCGTATACTCGGAACCCAAAGATTCAAGTTCTGATGCAACCTTTGTGGCATCCGCTTTATATAGGCTTTCTATTTTCCATGCTGCCGTCAATTTTTCTCACCTCCCCTCTAAGTCACCAACTCGTCAATCGTGGTATCCAAGACCATTGCAACCGCTTTTAAATTTCTTACGGTAGGGCTTACTACATTCCATTTGCACATACTTCCAATACCAAGACCAACGGCTTTTTCAATAGAATTGATTGACATCTTCTTTTCTTTCGCTTTTTTGACAATATTGTCATAAATACGAATATCTTCCGTAATATCACCTCCTTAAAATAATTCTGAAAAAATCGCCAAAATATGTTGACTAAGTTCTGAAAATATTCTATAATCAAGCTACCACACAAGAATTACAAAAATATCAGGCACTTTTGAATACGCTATTATTTTGCGATTTTTTCAGAACCGTTAATTTAATTATAGCGATTATTTCAGATTTGTCAATATATTTTTTGCGATTTTTTCAGAAATGATGAAAGGAGCACCTGCGCCATGAAAGAACGCATCAAGAAGCTCTGTAAAGACAATGGAATTTCGCTAAACAAGCTTGAAGATACATTGGGTTTTGGCAAGGGATACCTTAGTAAGCTTAATAGCAGTAGCCCAAACGTATCCAATATAAAGAAAATTGCTGATTACTTTGGAGTTTCTGTTGATTGGATAATGGACGGAAAGGAAACTGAGTCTGGATATTATCTAAATGAAGAGACCGCCAAGCTCGCCCAGGAAATGTTCGAGGATGAAGACATGCGCTCTCTTTTCCATATGAAGCGCACTATGCCGCCAGAAAGATTCAAGGCTCATATGGAATTTATGAAGAATCTATATAACCAGGAAAAGGGGGAAGATTTTTAAGTCCGTTTTATAGGACACAGAATTTTGTAACATACAAAGGGGTGATTCAAGTGGAAGATATTAATGTGCAGATTTTGGACATGGATACCATGATTCCGGAGCATTTGGTTAAAAACGCTGACGATTCTTACACAATTTTTCTGAATGCCAGATTGTCAAAGGATAGCCAATTGAAATATTATTACCATGCCCTAAAGCATATAACTGAAAATGATTTCTGCAAGAATGATGTGCAGAAAATCGAATCTGAAACTCACAGTGCATAGGAGGTTCAGACATGACATTTATGAGAAAATTTCTTGATATTCTCAATATGGAGAATTGGGATACGGAAAATGTAAAGGAAGAATTACCAAAGTCAAATGAACTTGAACGAGAACAGATACTGTCTTTTTTACAATCAAAAATAAGTGACGCAAACAAACTGATTGAAGAAGCCAAAAGCATAAGCGATAAAACCGAATTTGAAAAATGTGTCAAAAAAATAATGACTTTGTTTTCTGAATTTTCAAATTTGGAGCCTAAAGAGGAACATCCGAAAGAAAATAGTCCATATGATAAATATTATGAGAATATAAGAAAACAGAGAGAAAGTAACCTCAACATTTCATATGATGATATAAAATTCTATGATATGAATCCTTTTGATTTAAAAGGAAGATTTATATCTGATGGAACTTTCGTTGCAATAGAATTATCTGGGAAAAATCTGGATATTGCTTACGGATGTCTTAAAAAAATAAATCTCTTGCTCTATCCGCATGAGAAGTTGTATGAAGATGTTAATTTTCCAGAAAGAATAAACACAGAGTATGAATTGAATCAGAAATTGCCAATATCGCACTTACGGTTGATACCGTATACTGCCACTATGAGAAAAAGCAAATACCCGTTGTGTCTATGGCTTTCCAATGTCGGAGATTATGGGACCGAATATATATATGCAATTTACTTTGACAGAAATGGAAATATAGGTCAATGCGAATTATCTTTACATGGCTCTGATGGAATAGGAATAAGTTACGAAACGAAAATAAGAAGAAATGAAGATGGGATTTATATTTTACGGATAAGTAAAACATTGTATTCCCCACCCTATGGAACAACAACCATATATCATTGTAAAGATGATGAAAGCAATCCGAAGCCAAAACCAAAACGCATGAGCGACTACGAAATAGAAAGATACGCAAAAGAATGTAATGCTTATGCTATACGGGAAGAAAGAAAAGAGCAAGCCAACAACAGTTGAACCGCTTCGGCGATTTGATAAAATCTAAAGAAAAGGAGAATTCATTATGGCAGAAAAGAAAGGGACAAAATTATGTAAGCATTGCAAAACGGAGATTTCGGCTGGAGCAAAGGTGTGTCCGAATTGCAGAAAGAAGCAGAGCGGAGTTTTGAAATGGATTATCATTGCCTTTGTCGCAATCTGTATTATTGGCGCGGCTAGTGGAGGAAGCGATGACAAGCCAAAAGAATCAGGAAATACGAACAGAGCAGACAATACGCAATCATCGAAAGATGGACAGACGGAAAAGTCTTCTGAATCAAAGCAGGAAGAGCCTGAGCAAAAAGATAAATATTATGTAGGCGACACATGGGAAAACAAATATGTCTTGGTTTCTTATGAAGAATGTGGAGAATATGTATCAGATAATCAATTTATTCAACCGGCAGCTGGAAACAAATTTGTTTATGCGACATTTACTTTTGAAAATGTTGGCTCTTCCGATACCACAGTAGGATATTGGGATTTTGACTGTTATGCTGACGGCTATGCATGTGAGGGAAGTTACGGCGCAGATGATTCCGGATTCACGCAAACATTGTCATCCGGAAGAAAGATAACAGGTTCTGTTTATTTTGAAGTTCCAGAAAATGCTGGCGAAATAGAATTTGAATACAGCCCTAGTTTTTGGAGTTCTGAAAAGATAGTCTTTGTATATCAATAACTTCTTTGCCCCCTGGCTGTAGGAAACGAGGATGAATAATGGATAGCTATACTGAAAAATGCGAAAAACGCATCCAGAAATCACAAAGAGAAAAGAAGAAAATCCAAAAAGCTCTTAAAAAGAAAGAGCGGGAGATTGAGGTAATAGCGCAGCTGTATGGAGAGGACTGCTTTTTCCGGGCGGCGGAGCATAAGTGGCTGTATGGGGAGTGACTAAGAGAGATGGAGAGCCGGGGCCGGAAAGGGAAAATAAATGAGCGTAGTATTGGCGTATTCTGATGAACATATGGCTGTTGTTGCCAGTGATGGCAGGGTTTCGGACATCTTTGGGAATATTATATCGGAAGAATATCCAAAAGTAAGAAAAATCAGCATGAATGTTATTATTGGATATGCCGGACATGCGATACCATGCAATACTATAGCCGATTTTATTACAAATCCTGAAAGTTCACGGCTGACGCAAGATGCGAGGGTGGAGGATGTAGTTGATTCCATACAAACATATATGTCCTCATATCCGAAAGGATTAAATATTGGGTTTGTAGTATGCGGAATTGGAAGAAATGGGAAAATGCGCACCGAAATTATTACTCCTGGAGGAAATTCACAGATTTATCATCCTGGAAACGAAGAACCTTTCTTTTGCGCAATGTATCCAAAAGAAATACCAACGAATGCACAGGTATTCGAAAATGAACTTTTAAGCAAAAGCCCTGAAGACGCAATGAGGGAAGCCATCAAGATTTGTTCTAATCTTTCTCAGACGGTGAATCAAAATGTATTTCTTGAACGTTTACAGATTTTCCTGTTGAAAGATTGATGGTTCCGAACCTAATCCACGAAACAGCATGCAAAATCGTCCCTGGATCCATTACAATCGGGACACTGGACTGTGATTGATGCGCGTAAGATTGCAAAGCTTTATGTACAGCATCTTTCAGCTGAGAAAGAGGAGTAGTGTTATTTTTCATGGTGTTTGTCCTTTCTTATACTATGAATAGTGTACACCAGAAAAACAACTGTTTTGTACCAAAGTAAAACCGCCCGGTGTTACCAGCACCGAACGGCTTTAGATATATCCCGGAGGGACACATCAGTTTCTACAGCACCTACATTGTACCATCTCCGGGAGCAGCTTGCAAGCAGAACATTGGTTCGCGCTAGCTGTTATTTTTATACACTTTTTTAAGGAGGATGATGCCATGAAGATTGAAAAGAGAGGGCCTGACAGCTACCGTGTCAGGAAAATGTACAAGGGGCAGATGTATACAGTCGCATTTGACCACAAGCCCACGCAAAAAGAAGCAATGCTTGAAATGGCAAAGGAGCTTGAAAAGATAAAGACAGCCCATACACAGATGACTTTCCAAAGAGCTGCTGAAAGCTATGTGGACATGAAAAGAAATGTTCTATCACCCAGGACGATAAAGGAATACTCCGAAAATGTGAACCGGTTCCCGGAATGGTTCCGGAAGCTCCCGGTATCTGATATCACCCAAATAGAAATCAACAAGATGGTCAATGAGATATCAAAAGGCAAGTCCCCAAAGACCGTGCGCAACTACCACGGCTTTTTGACGGCTGTTCTAGGAACTTTTTGCCCGAACCTTAAAATCAGTACCACCCTCCCCCAAAAGGTCAAATCTGAGCCTTACACGCCCTCTCAGGAGGATGTAAAGAGGATACTAGCAGAAGTAAAGGACACACCATTTGAGGTTCCGATTACTCTCGCCTGCTATGGGATGCGCCGCTCAGAGATATGCGCGCTGCAGCCGGAGGATATTGATGGGGATGTTGTACATATCAATAAAGCCCTGGTGATGGACGAAAATAAGAAATGGGTAATTAAAACCACAAAAACTACAGACAGCACTCGTGATATCATTATTCCGACAGAGCTGGCAGAAAAGATAAAATTACAAGGGCATGTGTACAAAGGACACCCGAATACTATTGCAAAATGCTTAGAACGGACTGAAGCGAATTTAGGAATACCCCACTTCTCTCTGCACAAGCTGCGGCATTACTTTGCAAGCCAAATGTCAGCCATGGGGGTTCCAGAGGCGGATATCCTTAAAATGGGCGGCTGGGAGACGGATCATGTAATGAAATCGGTATACCGGCACTCCATGATGGAGAAAGAGGAAAAGGCCAAGAGGGACGCTGCTGAGAAGCTGCGAAATGCCCTCTTTAATTAGGACAGGCCTGGACAAAATTCTGGACAAAAAAATTGAAAATTTACCATTTATATCATTAAAATAATACTTTAGATAAAGGCTATAGAAAAGCCGCAAACCCTTGATTTTACTGAAAAAATCCTGGACTTGCGGCTTTCCTCGCCTCCTGCGGATAACAGGACTTGAACCTGCACGTCGGGGGACACCAGAACCTAAATCTGGCGCGTCTGCCAATTCCGCCATATCCGCATAGCGCTGCCGCAGGCCGAAATCCTGCAGCAACTATATCGATTATACATACTATCCGGGCCTCTTGTCAAGCCGCCGCCTACATCTCATGAGATTTTTTTGCGGCAGTTTTTCCGCCGGATTTTTCGATTGCCCATAAGCCCTGAGAAAGCTGCGCTCTCCCCCATGGCTTTTGCTACTTTGATGCCTCTGGAACATCCTCTCCGGGATGCTTTTCCCCGATATGCCGGATGATCCGTTTATTGATCCGCACCAGGAAAAAGGTGCTCAGGCCTAAGCTCACCAGCTCGGCGATGGGGAAGGCCCACCATATCAGGTTCACGTTGCCGCTTAAGGAGAACAGCCACGCCACCGGCAGCAGCACGCAAAGCTGCCTTGCGATGGAGACGCACATGCTGTACACGCCGTTCCCCAGGGCCTGGAACACGCTGCCCACCACGATACAGTACCCGGCAAAGACAAAGCTCAGGCAGATTGTCCGTAGGGCCGGAATCCCTATCACCAGAAGGTCCGCGGAGGCCGCGTCCGCATCGAACATGCCTATCAGCTGCCCGGGGAACAGCTCCATGGCCGCCAGCCCCGCCAGCATGATGCACACGGCATAGATGATGCTGCTCTTCATGGCCTTCACCACACGCTCCCGCTTCCCGGCGCCGAAATTGTAGGCGATGATGGGCACCAGGCCATTGTTCAGGCCGAACACAGGCATGAAGATGAAGCTCTGGAGCTTGAAATAGATGCCGAACACCGTCTGGGCCACGCCGTAGGCCTCCAGGATCAGGTTCATGCCATAGGTCATCACAGAGCCGATGGCCTGCATGACGATGGAGGGGATGCCCACCTTATAGATATTCCCGATCAGGCCCATATCGGGCTTAAATCCGCGAAAGGATATGCGCAGCTCCTTATTGTATTTCAGGTTGAACACGATGGCCAGCGCCGCTGCCACTATCTGCCCGATGACCGTCGCCGCCGCTGCCCCTGCCACGCCCATGGCCGGGAAACCAAGCAGACCGAATATCAGAATCGGATCCAGGATCAGGTTCGTGACGGCTCCCGCCCCCTGGGTGATCATGGCATAGATCGTCTTGCCCGTGGACTGGAGCAGCCGCTCGAAAGCCATCTGCATGAAGATGCCGACGCTGGCCGTGCAGCAGATGGTCAGGTAAACCGTCCCGTAGTCTTGCACCTCCTGAATGGAGGTCTGGCTGGCGAAAAAAGGCCGGCTCACAAAGATACCGATCAGGGCGAACACCAGGAAGCCCACGAATTCGATAAATACGCCATTGACGGCAATCCGGTTGGCTTTCTCGAGCTCCCCCTCCCCCAGCGTCCTGGACAGGAAGGAGTTGATGCCCACCGCAGTGCCCACGCCCACGGCAATCATCAGGCTCTGGATGGGAAAGGCCAGCGACACCGCCCGCAGGGCGTATTCGTTGACCCGGGACACGAAGATGCTGTCCACGATGTTGTAGAGCGCCTGCACCAGCATGGAGATCATCATGGGCAGGGACATGGACAGCAGGAGCCTGTCCACAGGCATGACGCCCATCTTGTTCTCCGGCTGTGTATTCTGTTCTTTCTGCATAGGTATATCCTCTCTTTCCTCTGTAATGATTCTTGGCATGGTAAACGGTTTCCCGCAGGATCCTGTTGGATTTAATGTGAACTGCAGAATGGGTCTGACGACTATTATAACTCTCCACTCCGCGGTTTTCAAGCGCAAATTTTCCTTCCCCGGAACTTTAAGGGAAATTTGCCGAAAAAATTTCGAAAAAAATTTGGCGAGTATGAGATAAAACTGTTGACAAACGAAAGAATATACGTTAAAATATGATTCGTTGGTTTGAGTGTGACAGCCGACATGTGTCCGTAGCTCAGCTGGATAGAGCAACGGCCTTCTAAGCCGTGGGTCGGGGGTTCGAATCCCTTCGGGCACAGTGGTCAATCTGCCTGTGGGATTGGTTTATCGGAACGCTTCTTTAAAGAGCGTTGCAGGAAACCCGGTACAGACAGTTTGCGCAAGCTGGGAAACTCATTTTCAGCAGAACATATATTTCAAATATGGTGGGTATAGCGCAGTTGGTTAGCGCGCCAGATTGTGGCTCTGGAGGCCAAGGGTTCGAATCCCTTTATCCACCCTCTTTATCGAAGCTGTCAGAGTGGAACGCTTGTATAGGGCTATCGCCAAGCGGTAAGGCACAGCACTTTGACTGCTGCAGTCGCTGGTTCGAATCCAGCTAGCCCTGTTTTGTGGGATACTAGCTCAGTCGGTAGAGCACCTGACTTTTAATCAGGTTGTCGGGGGTTCGAATCCCCCGTGTCTCATTCATGTTGGAAAGCTGGAAAGGTTCTGGGTTCCGGCTTTTTTTATTGGCTTTTGCGGACCAAATACGGAGAAACATCATTTTACAAAGTTGTACAGGCAATGGAGGACGAAAGAGATGGCACAGGCAACAGACGAAAGAAAAGAGAATAAGATGGGCGTGATGTCCATAGACAGACTTCTGATCACCATGTCCCTGCCCATGATGATCTCCATGCTGGTGCAGGCTCTGTATAATATTGTAGACAGCATCTTTGTATCCCGAATAGATGAGCATGCGCTGCGGGCGGTGTCTCTGGCCTTTCCCATCCAGTCCCTGATGATTGCGGTGGCGGTGGGGACGGCAGTGGGTATCAATGCCTTTTTGTCCAAGACCCTGGGACAGAAGCAGTATGACAAGGCCAATACCATCGCGGCCAACGGTGTTTTTCTTGAGACGGCCAGCGCCTTGGTGTTTGCCCTGGTGGGAATCTTTGTCAGCGGGCCTTTTTTCTTGAGCCAGACGGATATCCTGCAGGTGCAGGAATACGGCATCACCTATCTGACCATTTGTTGCTGCGCAGGCTTCGGCATATTTCTGCAGATTTGTTTTGAACGGATTCTGCAGTCCACGGGCAAGACCATCTATACCATGATCACTCAGGGGGTGGGAGCGGTGGTAAACCTGATCCTGGATCCCATTCTGATCTTTGGATATTTCGGACTGCCGGAGATGGGGGTGGCAGGGGCGGCCGCAGCCACCGTTACCGGGCAGATAGTGGCCGCTGTGCTGGCCGTATTTTTCAACTGGAAATGCAACAGGGAGATTCATCTGTCCCTGCGGGGCTTCAGGCCGGACTTGCAGTTAATCGGGCAGATCTATAAAGTGGGGGCACCCTCCATTGTGGTCCAGGCTATCGGCTCGGTTATGACTTATGGCATGAACCTGATTCTGGCGGCGTTTGGCGCGGCCCAGACAGTGTTTGGCGTGTACTTTAAACTGCAAAGTTTTATCTTCATGCCCATTTTCGGTTTGAACAACGGCATGGTTCCCATCATCGCGTACAACTATGGCGCCGGCCATCGGGAGCGGGTAATCCGGACCATGAAGAGCAGCATTCTGTTCGCCGTCTGTATCATGCTGGCGGGGCTGCTGGCTATGGAACTGTTTCCTGCCCAGCTGTTGGGATTCTTCAATGCCACCCAGGAACTGTTGGATATTGGGGTGCCTGCTCTTCGGACAATCTGCCTGAGTTTCTGTTTCGCGGGTTACTGCATTGTGGTGGGCAGCGTATTCCAGGCCCTGGGCAATGGTGTGTACAGTATGGTGGTATCCATTGCCCGGCAGCTTTGCGTACTGTTGCCGGTGGCGTATCTTTTGTCCCTGAGCGGCAATGTGGATTTGATCTGGTGGGCCTTTCCCATAGCGGAATTTATGAGTCTGGGCATGAGCACTTATTTCCTGATGAAAATCAACCGGGACATCATACGGCATATCGGGGAAACACCGGGGCGGCCTGCTTAAGCGGCAGTCATGAGAAAAGGTTGAATTTACTTGACAAAAGCCTTATGGGCCGATATAATCATATCTGTGTCCGATACAGCCATGTGCGGGCACATGGATCTGCGGATATGGCGGAATTGGCAGACGCGCCAGATTTAGGTTCTTTTGCGGTTGTGATGGAATTGGCAGACATGTAAGATTTAGGTTCTTATGTCGAAAGACGTGTGGGTTCGAGTCCCACCAACCGCATTAGCTGAAAACAGCCGAAAACTCAAAGAATTCTTTAGAGAATCAGGTTTTCGGCTGTTTTTTTGCTGCCTGCCTACAGGTACCTGGCGGGTTGAAAATACTTGACATTTAAATATTTACATGCAATACTATAAAAGAGTTTACAGTAAAAGTGTTTATAGTATTGAGGAGGCAGTATGCCAAGCAATCCCAAAATTCCCAAAGCAACCATATTGAAACATGCATTAGACATGTTGATACAAGATGGCTATTCTTCAATTAATATCAAATCCCTGGCCAGGAGAATCGGTTGTTCTACCCAGCCAATTTCATGGCATTTTGGCAATATGGTAAACTTCCGTAACGCATTGACAGAATATGCTTTGCATTACGCGAATGAAAAAATGCTTTCTGCTTCGGAAGGAATGCCGGCTTTTTCAAATGTGGGGAAAAAATATATTGATATTGCATTTGATGAACCGAACCTGTTTCGATTTCTGTATATGAGTGGCGAAAGTGGATATCATGCCGGTGGTTTTGAGATTCTCACAATGGCTGACGCAAACGCAGTTATGATAGATCAGATAGCAAAACAATCAGGAATACCAGTTGATAAAGCTAAAGGATTTTTTATGAATTCCATAATTTACACGCATGGGCTTGCCTGCTTTATTGCATCCGGTTTAATAGAAGCATCCAAAGAAGAACTGTATGCAATGGTTGACCAGGGAGCATATGGATTTATGTTGCAGATGGGTTTTGATTTGAGAAAGGAGAATGATGAAAATTAAAACAGAAGACATCGCTAAGAAGCGAATAGGGATATTTCTTTCCCTTGTATTTGGAATATTATATATTCCCTGGATTATTGCGATTATTATACCAAGCCTGGGAGAAAAAGTATATGCGTTTATAAGTTTCCCGGCAGTATTTATGGGAACACCTGCGCTGTCTGTTTTTATCACCCGAAAGCTAACAAAAGATACAACATCACTGAATTTCAGCACAAAAATTTTTGAGAATAAGAGAGCATTGATATTCTCAGCGCTGCTCCCCGGCGCGGCCATCTTTCTGGGGACAATATTGTTCTTTCTGCTATTTCCTGATGATTTGGATTTTCAAGGCAGATATATTTCTGCAACATATGGAGCATTTGGCGCCCCCCAGAATATAGAACTGACAATCGGCTCGATGTTCACAATGGGCTTCATTGTGTATGTGGTGTCAGCGATTGCTTTTCCTGTATGGTATATTGCTCTCGGTGAAGATATTGGATGGCAGGGATATATGCTTCCTTTGCTGTGCAGGGAAATGTCTGTGAAATGTGCCGTGCTGATAAACGGCGTATTATGGGGGCTGGCTCACGCGCCGTTAATATACTATGGCATGAATTATGGTACAGATTATTTCGGAGCGCCATATACAGGAATGCTAATGATGGTTTTAGTAACGATCGTACTTGGAACATGGATGTCTTATATTACATTAAAGACAAAAAATTGCATGTATGCTGCAATTATTCATGGGGCTTCAGATATTATCGGAGAAGTAGGGACATGGATATCATTATCTTCAAAAAGCAGCTTGCTTGGTCCGATTCCGACGGGAATTATTGGTTTGAGTGTTTTGCTGACAGGGGCAGCAATCTTGTTTTTTAAAATGCCTGGAAATGATAAATGAGGGGCTGTTCTGCCCCATAAATCCCGGGGACGGCATACATAAAAGAAGGGGCAGGGCGCATACTATCCATGAGGTGATAAGATGGATAAAAAAGAACAGGAGCGTCAAAACCAACAGGAAAATCATGACAAATTCAACTGTATAACCCAGAAAGTGACGCCGGAAAATCAGAATCAGACCCACAACGCCCGCAAGGAAGGCATTCAGCCCATCAATCAGAAGCGGTAGGAGCGGATCCCGGGACGGCGGAGGCTGCCTATGCGCAGAGCAATCAGTGTTAGGGCACATCAGATGCGCAGCCTCCTGCGGTACTGGCTGGGCGGTTCACCGTAGCGCTGGCGAAAGCGCCGGGAAAAGTAGAAGGGGTCGCAAAATCCCAGATCCCCGCTGATCTCGCCAATGGGCTGGCTGCCCACAGCCAGGCGCTTGCATGCGGCTTGAAAGACCATATCCTCTACATACTGATGAATGGTTCTGCCGGTCTCCTGATGGAAGCGCCGGGACAGGGTGGTTTCAGAGGTAAACAGGGATGCCGCGATCTGTCCGATGGTAATCCCCGCGGACAGATGGGCATGGATGTAGTGCATGGTGTCTTCCACCAGCGGCGTATAAGAGGCTACGGATTTTTGCAGAATGCCGTACTGCCCCAGCAGACGGAAGGTCAGACTGCGAATCTCCTGTTCCAGCAGAAACACATCTTCCCAGCTGTTTCCCCGGTATTGCCGGAGCATGTCATTAAATAGTTCTTTTTCAACAGGGCATTGTGCCACAAAGCCCAGACTGTGGGCCAGGTCATAGCCGTCAGGCTTTACCAGCCGCAGATGAAAATACAGTTTTTCCAGATAGTCGGCGCAGCTGTAGCTGAAAGTAAACCCGGCAGGGATGAAGTAGGCATACCCGGGCCGGAGCAGCAGTCGTTTTTCTCCCGCGTCGATCTGTCCTTCCCCGTCAGAGACCAGGTACAGGCGGGAATAAGGCGAACAGACCGCCTCGCTGTGCCAGTTGTCATGAAGTAGATACACAAATCCGCTGTCATCAATCTCCATATTCCAATGGTTTATATTTGCGACTAATTCCTTATTAAACTCATATCTCATGTTGAAATCTCCATATTGTTGATGTAAAAGCGCATGGACTGCCGGAGCCTTTGTACCTATACTGTAAGCATAGATTTATTTCGGAAATATGTCAAGATATTCCAATATGGAGGAGAAGATCATGTACGAGGCGACATTTGCATCACTGACACAATTCCGGTGCCCTGAGTGGTTCAGGGACGTAAAGTTCGGGATCTGGAGCCACTGGGGGCCCCAGTCCGTACCCATGTGCGGGGATTGGTACGCAAGAAATATGTACATACAGGGGACGGAACAGTATGAATACCATCTGAGGACTTACGGCCATCCGTCCAAGTTCGGCTATAAGGACATCTGCGCGCTGTGGAAGGCGGAACATTTTGACCCGGAGGGCCTGATGGAGAAATATTACAGGGCGGGCGCCCGGTTTTTTGTAGCCCAGGCTTCCCACCATGATCATTTCTTCAATTTCAAGTCCCGGTACAATCGGTTTAATTCCGTGGATATGGGGCCGAAGAAGGATATCTGCGGGTTGTGGAAGGCAGCCTGCGAAAAATATCATATGCCCTTTGGCTTGACGGAGCACCTGGGAGCCTCTTTCTGGTGGTGGAAAGACAACAAGGGGGCCGACAGCTACGGCCCTTATGCAGGCGTTCCCTATGACGGCAATGACCCGGCTTACAGGGATTTTTATCATGACAATTATGAGCATGTGACAGGGCCGGGGGAACCCGATCCGTGGATCTGGCTGACCCAGAACAGGGAATTCCACGAATATTGGCTGAAGGTGATGAAAGAGATCATAGATAATTACCATCCGGATCTGCTTTATTCCGACAGTTCCCTGCCCTTCTGCCAGGGGGCGGAAGCGGAGGATGAGGCATATCGTTATGGCCTGGAAGCGGTGGCCTATCTGTATAATGCATCGGAGAATATCCATGGCAGAAACCAGGCCGTATACACCCAGAAAAACCGCTCGGAGAATATCTATAAGGTGGGGGCGCTGGACATAGAGCGAAGCCAGCTTCATGGCATCTCTCCCGATCCCTGGATGTCCGAGACCTGCATCGGCGGATGGTTCTATGACAGGAAGGCAAAATATAAGACGCCTCACCACATACTGGATATTCTGGTGGACACCGTGAGCAAGAACGGGACCTTCCTTTTAAATATTCTGCAGCGCCCGGACGGGACCATAGACGAGGAAGCCCAGTGGATCCTGGAAGAACTTGCAGAATGGTTTGCCATAAACGGAGAGGCCGTATATGGCACCAGGCCCTGGAGAACCGCAGGGGAAGGACATGCCAGTGTGGTGATTGACGGTTTCCGGGAAGAGCAGGTGGACTGGGATGATGATGATTTCCGTTTTGTACAGAAGGATGGGAAATTGTATGCCTATGTGATGAAATCCACAGGGCGCAGAAGCACGGTGATCACCAGCCTGGAGGCCGGAGAGCAGGTGCGCGCCGTCAGGCTGCTGGGCCATGGCCCCGTGGGATTCTGTCAGCATCTCGGCGCGCTGGTGGTGGATTTGCCCCAAAAGCTGCCCACGGCCTATGCCAATGTGTTGGAGATCTGTTTTCAAAATTGACAGATACCGAGGCTGGCTTTCAGAAAGGAATGCATGTTATGAAGGAAATATACAGTAGCTTTCGGCTGGGCGATATGTGCGCCGTTTACCTGCTGGAGGGGGACACGGGGACCTGTGGTCTGACGCTGCTTCCCTGGGAACTGAAGGACAGGCTGATTCTGGAGGGATGGTGGAATATTGAGCCGGTGGTCCAGATGAAACTATTGGGAGATGCCTATCCCGACGGTTTTTCCCATGGGCATTCCATGAGAAACAGCGCTACGGTGACGGGGCTGGTGTTCCGGGAGCAGAAGGAGGAGCGGCAGGGAGCGGTTCTGCGGGTGACCACCGTGCTGGAAAGAGAGGGGGTGGAGGTTTCCCATATACTGGAGTATACGGAGGGGAGCCTGTTCACGGTGCAGTATACCCGGCTGCATTCCCGCAGGGAGGCCGAAGTTGGGGTGGAGATGATTTCCTCCTACAATTTGTGTGCTTTTTCCGGTCTGGAGCCGGAACTTCGGATGGAGGATCTGGTGCTCCACCGCATGCAGAGCAAGTGGAGTATGGAGGGCAAGCTGGAGAGTGTTCCGTTTCTGGATCTGCAGCTTGAGCCCGCCTGGCTGCGGATCGGGGCCAACAGCCTGCGCTTCGGACAGGTGGGTTCCATGCCTGTGCGGCGTTACTTTCCGTGGATGATTGCCGAGGACAGGAAGTACGGATACGGCATAGGCATACAAGTATGCCATCCGGCTTCCTGGCAGATGGAGGTGTACAACCGGGATGACCGCATCGCCCTGTCCGGCGGATTGGCTGACCGGGAATTCGGTCATTGGATGAAATACCTGAAAAAGGACCAGGTGTTTGAAACGCCTCCTGCGATTATTACGGCAGCCTGTGAGGATGTGGACGGTATCAGTTACCGTCTGACTTCTGCCCAGAGGGCCAATCTGGACAAGGTGCCGGAAGTGGAGCGTACACTTCCTGTTATATTTAATGAGTATTGTACCACTTGGGGAAATCCCTCAGAGGAAAATATGCTGAAAATCGTTGATGCCCTGAGAGGAAGGGGAATTACCTACTGCGTCATTGACGCAGGCTGGCATATCCAGAACGGCAGCGACTGGTCCGATATAGGAGATTGGATCACCAACCAGAAGCAGTTTCCCAATGGGCTTTCCCATGTGGCCCGGGCCGTGCGGGAGGCGGGGATGATCCCGGGGCTCTGGTATGAGATGGAGGTGGCGGGGGAGGCATCCCGGATTTTCCGGGAGGAGGAATACCTTCTCCACAGGGACGGATTCCCTTTGCAGACGGGACACAGGCGTTTTCTGGACATGAGAAAGCCCCGGGTGCGGGAATATCTTCGGGAGCGGGTGACGGAAAATCTGAGGCAGTGCGGTTTCGGATACCTGAAAGTGGATTACAATGACAATATCGGTATAGGCTGTGACGGTGCGGAGTCCCTGGGAGAAGGCCTGCGGCAGAATATGGCGGCCAGCCAGGACTTTTTCAGGGAATTGCGTCAGGAGCTGCCGGATCTGGTGATAGAGAACTGTTCCTCCGGGGGACACCGCACGGAACCTTCCATGCAGGCCCTGGCCAGTATGGCTTCCTTCTCCGATGCCCATGAGTGCAATGCGATCCCGGTGATCGCCGCCAATGTGACCAGGGCCATCCTGCCGGCCCAGAGCCAGATCTGGGCGGTGCTGCGCCGGAAGGACAGCGAAAAACGGCTTTATTATTCCCTGAGCAATACTTTCCTGGGACGCATGTGCCTGTCGGGGGATGTGTGCGGCCTGGAGGAATGGCAGTGGAGGATCGCGGAGGAGGGTATGGCATTTTATAAGCGCTGTGCGCCGGTGATCAGAAACGGGCGTTCCTTCCGACAGGGGCCCCGTGTGGACAGCTACAACCATCTGCGGGGCTGGCAGGCGGTGTGCCGCCGGGGAGAGGATGGTGCGCAGATGCTGGTGGTGGCCCATTCCTTTGAGGCATGTGGGAATGTGGTTGAGGTGCAACTTCCGGAGGCGGGAGGGCACTGGCAGATTTCGGGGGAGTTTCACAGGAAGGGGATTTCCGTGGAACTGCGGGAGGACAGGCTTCTGCTCTCGGCCATGGAGGCCTACGACGGGGCGGTAATCCTGCTTTCCTGCTGATCACTCACGAATCATTCAAAGACCGGAAAAAATGCTTGACGGGCTACGGGAAATATGGTATCCTGTCCACAAGTTAAAAGGGAGTAGTTGCAAAGGTGTAATCAACATACCCCGGCGCGTTTGCCGTGGTTACACGCTTTTACAGGACTGTAGAAGAACAAGACTTTTAGCACATAGGAATATGTGCTGAAAGTCTTTCTTGATTTATGGCATTCATGATTTATCACATTCATGGCAATAGAGTCCTTGCAGAGCGCGGAATCCATTGCCTGCGGCAGAATCCTCCGGGCCACGGAAGTTCTGCGGAAAGAGTATGTTGACGCCCCGGTGCGTCGAGAATGGAGGATATTATGCAGATAGCTTTACAGCTTTTGTTACTGGTGGTGGGATTTATCATGCTGATCAAAGGGGCGGACTGGTTTGTGGACGGAGCTTCCAAGATCGCGGACAAGTTCGGGATTCCCCAACTGGTGATCGGCCTGACCATTGTGGCCATGGGCACCAGCGCCCCCGAGGCGGCGGTGAGTATCGCTTCCGCGCTGAGAGGGGAGGGCAGCGCAGGCATTGCCATCGGCAATGTGGTGGGCAGCAATATCATGAATGTGTTGGTAATTCTGGGACTGACGGCAGTGATCCGGGTTATCGCGGTGAAGAAATCCACCATTCGCTATGAGATTCCCTTCACTATTATCATCACGGTGGTGCTGGCTCTGCTGGGACTCACGGACAACACGATGAGCCGTCTGGACGGCGGGATTCTGTGGGTACTGATGATCGTGTATCTGCTGTATCTGCTGCGCATGGCCAGAAAGGGGCAGGACGTGACGGAGGATGTGCCGGAACTGACGGAGAAGGACACGCCGCTGCGTATGATTCTGTCCATTCTCATTGGAGGCGCACTCATCGTCTGGGGCGCGGATGTGACGGTGGACGCCGCCTCGGAACTGGCCCGGCTGTTCAAGATGGACGACAGGCTCATCGGCCTGACCATTGTGGCCTTCGGCACTTCCCTGCCGGAACTGGTGACCAGTGTTACCGCCGCCGTCAAGGGGAAGGCGGACATTGCAGTGGGCAATATCGTGGGAAGCAATGTCTTTAACATCCTGTTCGTGGTGGGAACGGCGGCGCTGATCACGCCTGTTACCTACAGCGCCAGTTTTCTGGTGGACAGTATGGTGGCGGTGGGAGCCATGGTCCTGCTCCTGTTATGTGTATTGCCGAAAAAGAAGCTGGGCCGCTTGGGCGGTCTGGTGATGCTGGCGGGATATGCGGCCTATTTCGTGTATCTGATTCGGTAGCGGCCCTGACCAGCCCCTGTGCTAGACCGTATCTTTTACCAGGGCTGCCGCGCCTGCGGCCATGATTGCCATTGCCACATAAAACTGCAGGGAGGGCTTTTCCCCCAACAGTGCCATGCTGAATGCCACGCCCAGGAAGGGGGCGATGGAATAATAGGCGCTGGTCTTTGCAGCCCCCAGATGCTGCTGGGCCATGATGTAGAATTTAATGCTCAGGCCATAGGACACAAATCCCAAGAGCAGAATGGCGATAACCCATTTGGCAGCAGGCACGGACTCTCCCAGCAGCAGGGCAATGGCCAAACTGCCCATGCCGGAAAAACAGCCTTTTATGACCACAATCTCCGTAGAACTTTTGTGGCTGATCTTTTTGGTACAGTTGTTTTCAAATCCCCAGCAGATACAGGCTCCCAGTACAAAAAAGGAGCCTTCGTTGAGAGTAAACGCGCCGATGCCTTCAAAACTGAGGATTGTGCTGGCGGCTGTAACCATAAGTATGGCCAGCCATAGCCGGGAAGAGATTTTTTCTTTAAAAAGGATCAGTGCGATCAGAGAGGTGGCCACAATCTCAAAATTATTTAACAGGGATACATTGGCGGAGGTGGTTCTCGCGATGCCCAGCATCAGTAAGATGGGTGCAACGATATCCAATATCACCATGGCGACCGTATAGGGCATTTCTTTTCCGGTTAAATGTTCCTGCCGCTTCCCGGCTTTGACAAATTTTTCAATACTTCCCCAGAGCAGCAGCCCGATTCCAGCCCCCAGATAAAGAAAGGCCGCTGTCATGGTTGCGCCGGCATGTCCCAGAATCAGTTTTGACAGGGGGATATTGATTGCGTATAAAGCTGCCGCAGCTATGGCATAAAGCATGGCAATACCCTTGGTTTTCATATCTTTACCCCCATCTGCGCGCTGTTGCGCGCACTCAAATCAATAGTTGAATATGTATTTTATTCAACATTTACTCCGTTTTTCACGATTCTCTTATCTATCTCACACAAGGATTATAGCACAAGCCCTACAGAGTCACAATGCCGTATTTTGCGGCGATACATTGCGGGCCCGGGCACCGAAAAAAATGTTGGAAAAAAATAGAAAAAGGGTTTGACAAAGGAAATAATATCTAGTATGATGAATGAAACGGAAAACGTTTTCCGAGGCATAATAGGCATAATGAGCGAAACATAAGGTTCCGTGGACAATGGAAAGTAAGCTGATTAAGGCATGGACGCGAAGCGGCCAGGAATTGATCACAGTGTATGTGCGCTTGCAGGGAAGATGCGGAACTTAAATCAAATTTAAATTAAGAAAGGAGCAGGACACAAAATGACTTTGGAAGAGAGACTGCAAAAATGGACGAAAGATCTTTACAAGAAGGACATTGCCGACTGTACCAGTCAGGAACTGTATTATAGCGTCCTGAATGTAACCAAGGATTTGATGGGGGAAAAAGCCGCCATCACCGGAGAGAAGAAAGTATATTACATCTCCGCGGAATTCCTGATCGGCAAGCTGCTGAGCAACAATCTGATTAACCTGCAGGTCTATGGGGAGATGGAAGAATTGCTGGCTTCCAAGGGCAAGAGCCTGGCTGAGATCGAGGAAGCGGAACCGGAACCCTCTTTGGGCAACGGCGGCCTGGGCCGTCTGGCAGCCTGCTTCCTGGACTCCATTGCCTCTCTGGGGCTGCCTGGGGACGGTATCGGCCTGAATTATCATTTCGGCCTGTTCAAGCAGGTGTTTGCGGATAATTTGCAGACTGCGGAGAAGAACGAGTGGATTGAGAAGCAGTCCTGGCTCACCAGGACCAACACTTCCTACACTGTCATGTTCGGCGAAAAGAAGGTAAAGAGCCGTCTGTATGATATCGACGTGGTGGGATATGAGAATGGGATCAACAAACTGCATCTGTTTGACATAGAGACAGTGGATGAGTCCATGGTGGAGGAAGGCATTGATTTTGACAAGACCGAAATCGACAAGAACCTGACGCTCTTCCTGTATCCGGACGATTCTGACGAAGCGGGCCATCTGCTGCGGATCTACCAGCAGTATTTCATGGTCAGCAACGGGGCGCAGCTGATTCTGGAAGAACTGGAGGCCAAGGGGTATGATCTGCACAAAATGAACGAACATGCGGTGATCCAGATTAATGATACCCATCCCACCATGGTGATCCCGGAACTGGTCCGCATTCTGACCCAGGACAAGGGCTTTTCCATGGATGAGGCCATCGGCGTGGTGAGCAAGACCTGTGCTTACACCAATCACACCATTCTGGCGGAAGCACTGGAGAAGTGGCCCCTGGCTTATCTGGAGAAGGTGGTTCCCCAGCTTGTACCCATTATCAAGGAACTGGATGTGCGGGTGCGCAAACTTTATCCCAATGAGAAGGTTCAGATCATTGACCGGGACAAGAGAGTACACATGGCCCATATTGACATCCACTATGGTTTTTCCGTCAACGGCGTGGCCGCCATCCACACGGAGATTCTGAAGGAGACGGAACTGCATGATTTTTATAAGCTGTATCCCGCTAAATTCAATAATAAGACCAATGGCATTACATTCCGCCGCTGGCTGCTGTCCTGCAACAAAGAACTGACGGCCCTGTTGGAGAACAAAATAGGCTGCGGCTTTAAGAAGGACGCGGCACAACTGGAGAAGCTGCTTGCATACAGCGAGGATCAGGAAACCCTGGACGCCATCGCTGCCATCAAGAAACAGAAAAAGGAAGCCTTGGCCGCTTATATCAGGGAAAAGGAGGGAGTGGAGATCAATCCCGATTCCATCTTTGACATCCAGGTCAAGAGGCTGCATGAATACAAGCGCCAGCAGATGAACGCACTGTATATCATTCACAAATACCTGGAGATCAAGAAGGGCAAAATTCCCAAACGTCCCATTACCTTTATCTTTGGCGCCAAGGCAGCCCCTGCCTATGTGATTGCCCAGGATATCATTCACCTGATTCTGGTATTACAGGAGATCGTGAACAAGGATCCAGATGTGGCGCCCCATATGAAAGTGGTGATGGTGGAGAACTACAATGTGAGTTATGCGGAAAAGCTGATTCCCGCCTGTGACATCTCGGAGCAGATTTCCCTGGCCAGCAAGGAGGCCAGCGGCACGGGCAATATGAAATTCATGCTGAACGGAGCTGTGACTTTGGGCACCAGCGATGGCGCCAATGTGGAGATTCACGAGCTGGTGGGGGACGACAACATCTATATCTTCGGTGAAAAATCCGACGCGGTGATCGCCCACTACGCCAATGCGGACTACAATCCGAAGAAGTTCTACCGCAACAGCAAAGTTATCAAGGAAGCCGTGGACTTTATTGTGGGTGAGCAGGCCATGGCAGTGGGGCACAAGGAAAACCTGGAGCGTCTGTATAAAGAACTTCTGAACAAGGACTGGTTCATGACGCTGCTGGATCTGCGGGATTATATCAAGGTGAAGGACAGGGCGCTGAAGGACTATGAGGACAGAGGCAAGTGGAAGCGTATGAGCCTGGTGAATATTGCCAAAGCAGGGTTCTTCTCTTCTGACAGAACCATTGCCGAATACAATGAGGATATCTGGAAGCTGCGTTAGGCCCAAACAGACAGTCGGGCGTTGAGGTGATCATATGGCGACAAAAACGAAAAAAAGCAAAAAAGGTTCCCGGCGGCAGAGCGGGATTCTGCTGCCCATATCCAGTATTCCCTCCAAATACGGGATCGGGGGTTTTTCCAGGGAAGCCTACGCATTTGTGGATTTTCTGGAGGCGGCGGGACAGAAACTATGGCAGATTCTGCCCCTGGGGCCCACCAGCTATGGGGATTCCCCTTATCAGTCTTTCTCCACCTTTGCGGGCAATCCCTACTATATTGATCTGGAGGCATTGATCCGGGAGGGGTATCTGACGGAGGAGGAGTGCGAGGCCGTGGACTACGGCAGCAATCCCTCCTATGTGGATTATGAGAAAATCTGGCTCACCAGATTCAAACTTTTGCGCAAAGCCTACGAAAGGGCGAGAGAGGACGGCCTGCTGCAGGAGCAGGACTATTTGGAATTTGCAAAGGAGAATCAGGACTGGCTGGCGGATTATGCCCTGTACATGGCAGTGAAGAGCCATTTTCAGTATGTGTGCTGGGTGGAATGGGATGAGGACATCCGCCTGAGAAAGCCCGGGGCTCTGAAAAAATACAGGGAAGAACTGGCGGAGGAGATCGGTTTCTACCAGTTCCAGCAGTACCTGTTTGCTTCCCAGTGGAAAGCATTGAAGGCTTATGCCAACGAGAAGGGCATCCGTATTGTGGGGGACATTCCCATCTATGTGGCCTTTGACAGCGCGGATACCTGGGCCAATCCGGAACTTTTTCAACTGGATCAGAACAATATGCCCATCGGCGTGGCGGGCTGTCCGCCGGATTCTTTCAGCATCACCGGGCAGTTGTGGGGCAACCCGCTGTACCGTTGGGAGTACCATCGGGAGACGGGCTATGCCTGGTGGATCAGCCGCATCGCCTACTGTTATCGGCTGTATGATGTGGTGCGGATCGATCATTTCAGGGGATTTGAGTCTTACTGGTTCGTACCCTACGGGGATGAGACGGCGGAAGGAGGCCACTGGGTCAAAGGGCCGGGCTATGACCTGTTCAGAGCCTTGAAGGAGTCCCTGGGAGATTTGGATGTAATTGCGGAGGATCTGGGATTTTTGACCAAAGAAGTCATTGCCCTGGTGAAAAAGACGGGTTATCCGGGCATGAAAATTCTGCAGTTCGGATTTGGAGACGGCGCGGACAATGCCTATCTGCCGCACAATTATCCCTGCAACTGCATTGTATACACAGGAACCCATGACAACGAGACCATGTTGGGATGGTATAAGAATGCGGACGCCAGGACCCGGCGCAGCGCCAAAAAATATATGGATATCCGGGGCAGCAGGGACATTCCCTGGTACTTTATCCGGGCAGCCTTTGCCAGCGTGGCGGACACTGCCGTGATTCCCATGCAGGATTATCTGTGTCTGGACAATGCCGGGAGAATCAATACCCCTTCCACCTTGGGGGGCAACTGGGAGTGGCGGATGCTGCCGGAGGCGGCGACGCCCGAATTGGCCGGAAGGATCAGGGAACTGGCCGAGACATACGGCAGGGCATAATTCCCTGCATAAAGGGGAAGAGCCCGCCTGAATAAACATAGAACACAGCCGCCTGCATGTCGGAACCGAGGCATGCAGGCGGCTGTGGCTATTTTTACGGTTTCGGAAATTCAGTGCCCGGAGGGCATGAAATCCTCCAGTTTATGCAAAGCCATGTAGGAATTGTGATACTCTTTGCGATAGGTTACGTCCTCGTCGAACCAGTCCGGGGGCAGGAAAGCCTGAGCGGCTTCGGTGCTGCCAAACTCCACCTCGGCCAGAACCAGGGAGGCCAGCTCTCCCTCAAATACATCCAGTTCGATGGTGAGGCTGTAGTCCTTCGGCGGCGTGGGGAAACCGGGCTTGAAGCCGGGACATTCCAGGGGGATCAGATAACGGGTCTTGGACAGGATTCTCCCGTCCGCTTTCTCCCGCAGATGATAGTAGGCCTCTTCGCTGAGCCAGAGGTTATGCTCCTCCCGGGCCATCATGCCGCTGCCCTTGTAGGTCATATAATATTCGTCATTTTCCCTGCGCACCCGCACCACCGGATTGGTGGACAGGTATGCCTGCTCTATCCGGAGACGAGGATAACGCTCCAGATTGTCCGGAAGTGATTTCAGAGTAAATTTGCGTTCAATTTCCATCTGTATGTCTCATTTCATATTAGGTTTAATGGGATGCTGCGTTCGCACAATTCATTATACCCTATTTTGCGCAGAAAAAAAAGGGTGACAGCGGGAAAAAATGAAGGTATAATGAATTAAATATTTTTATGAACAGAAAATAGTGGATGGAGGCAGGAATAAATGGGCAGGATTGCGGTTTTTTTGGGGGAGGGATATGAGGAGATTGAGGCGTTGACCGTGGTGGACATTTGCCGCAGGGCGGAGTTGGAAGTGCAGATGGTGTCGGTGAACGGCCAACAGGTGGTCAATGGCTCCCATGGGATCGGGGTGCGGATGGATATGCTTTTCGAAGAAGTGGATTTTGACAGCCTGGATATGATCGTGCTTCCCGGGGGGATGCCGGGTACAAAGAATCTGGAGGCCCACCAGGGGCTGATGGACCAGGTGGATGCTTTTGACCGGGCGGGTCGATACCTGGCAGCCATCTGCGCGGCTCCCAGCATACTGGGGCACAGAGGGATCCTTAAGGGCAGGAAGGCGGGCTGCTATCCCGGCTGGGAAGAGCATCTGGAGGGGGCTTTGATTTCTCAGGACGAAGCCACCACAGACGGCCATGTGATCACCGGCAGAGGGATGGGATGCGCCATTTCTTTCTCCCTGGCCATAGTGGCCAGGCTGTTAGGCCAGGAGCAGGCGGACCAGGTTGCCCGGGCCATTGTCTACCGCGACAGATAGGAGAGGGCAGAGATGGAAGGAAAAAGGGAAGAACAGTTAAACAGGGGACTCCTGGAATTCATTCAGGATAGTCCCAGCGTATTCCATGTAATTGACAATCTGAAAAAAAGGCTGGAGAAGGCCGGGTTTGCGGAGCGGCGGGAGCAGGACAGCTGGGAACTGCAGCCGGGCGGTTCCTATTATGTGATTCGGAACGGTTCTTCTCTGATTGCGTTTCGGCTGCCGGAGGCTGCCGGTCCGGGAAAGGAGCGTCCTTTCAGAGGCTATCACATTGCGGCGGCCCACAGTGATTCTCCCACCTTCAAGGTGAAGGCTCTGCCGGAGACGGTGGCGGAGAAGCAGTATGTGCGTCTGAATGTGGAGAAGTACGGCGGCATGATCCTGTCCACCTGGCTGGACCGTCCCCTGTCCGTGGCGGGCCGGGTGGCGGTGCGGGAGCCGGAGGGCGGCGTGGGTACGCGGCTGGTGAACCTGGACAGGGACTTGCTGGTGATTCCCAATCTGGCGGTGCATATGAACCGGGATATCAATTCGGGCTATGCGTACAATCCCCAGGCGGACATGCTGCCGCTGATGGGGCTGTGGCAGGAGCCGCAGGAAGAATCCGCTTCCCAGTCTCCCCAGGGGATGCTGCTTCGGGAGATTGCCCGGGAACTGGGGATATGCCCCGAGGATATACTGGATGGGGATCTGTATCTGTATGTCCGGGAAAAAGGGCGGTTACTGGGCCGGGAGGGGGAATTTATTCTCAGCCCCAGGCTGGATGATCTGCAATGTGTATATGCGGGGCTGGAAGGTTTTGTGTCTGCTATACCCGGGCAATATGCCAATGTACTGGCGGTGTTTGACAATGAGGAGGTGGGCAGCGGGACCAGACAGGGCGCGGATTCCACATTTCTGGAAGATGTTTTGCTGCGGATACAGAGCAGCCTGGGCTATGGACCTTCCATGTACAGGCAGCTGGTGGCGGACAGCTTTCTGATCTCTGCGGACAATGCCCATGCGGTACATCCCGCACACCCGGAGAAGGCGGATCCCACCAACCGCCCGGTGCTTGGCGGCGGTATTGTGATCAAATATCATGGGGGGCAAAAGTACACTTCGGATGCCGTCTCGGCTGCTTGGATGAAACTCTGGTGTCAGCGGGCCGGAGTACCCTATCAGACCTTTGCCAACCGTTCGGATATGGCAGGGGGCTCGACTTTGGGCAATATCTCCACATCTCATGTGTCCCTGGCCTCCGTAGACATCGGCCTGCCTCAGCTTGCCATGCACTCGGCAGTGGAGACAGGATGCAGCCGGGCCACGGCATATGCGGTGGCCGCGTTACAGCAATTCTGGCAGGAGTGATATGGAACAGACATATTTTCAGAGAGCATTGTCCGATTTTGTCTATGATGTGGCCAGCGGAGGCGCGATCCGTCATCTTGCGGATCTGGGTTATACGGTAAAGCAGATACAGGAGAAACTGGCTTTTCCGACCCCTTATGAAAGGATTCGGAATACCGTGTGGAAACATCTGTTGGATACAGGGGTTATTTTTCGGGAGAATCCGGCTGGAGCAGAAGAGAAGGTGGAGTATGTGCGGGAGTATAATCAGTATGGAAAGGCCAGCTTTCGCCGGGTCACAATGCCCGTATCTCCTTCAGAATCCCGGGAATCCTGTCTGCTCTGCTGCTTTGGTCCGCTGAAAATGAAAGATCCGGAGCGGTTTAAGGAAGTGCTGGGGGCGCTGGAACGGGAACAGGCAGAATACATTGAAGGACTTCCCTGGGGTACGGAAAGGGTTTTTTATCGGCCCAACCGGCGTATGCTGGACATTTACCATGCGCTGGCGCGTGCCGGGCTCTCAGAGGGAGTCTGCTATTTTCAGGAATTGCGCTAAAGGGCATATTTGGGAGGAGAAGCGCATACTCTGTCAGGAGAAAACGGCAGATTCCGGGACAGACCCGGACAGAGAGTGTGTTATGAATCAAAAATTGGAAAACCTGTTGAACCTGGCGCTGGAGACGCCGGAAGCGGAACGTATGCGGACGGATAACCTGAATGTGGGCTTTGACGGCCAAAGCCGGGCCTGGGAATTGATTGTGAAGTACCATGGCAGCCTGGATGGCCTGCAGGCTCTGGGGGTGTCGGTGGAGTACCTGATCAACAGTTATGCCATCCTGACTGTGCCGGAAGGGCTGGTGGAGGCGGTAAGCAATATTGAAGAGATAGAATATGTGGAAAAGCCCAAGCGGTACTATTATCAGGACATGGGTCCTGCAGCGGATTCCTGTATGACACAGGTTACGCTGCGGGACCCTTTTTTGACCGGGGAGGGTGTGTTGCTGGCGGTGTTGGATTCGGGGATTGATTATACCCGACCGGAATTCCAGGATGGCGCAGGTCGCACCCGGATTTTGTATCTGTGGGATCAGACTCTGCGGCCGGAGGCGGGGAATGGAGAGCGCCAGCCGCCGGTCGGCTTTGCCCAGGGGGTGGAGTTTTCTGCAGAGCAAATTAATCAGGCTCTGGCGTCAATCAATGTGCAGGAACGGTATATGCTGCTGCCCAGTGTGGATACCAGCGGCCACGGTACGGCGGTGGCGGGTATTGCGGCGGGATGCCTGCCGGCGTATGGCAGCGTAGGCAGCAGGCCCGGAATATCCGGGAACGGTTTGGCGGAAAATCCCGGCATACCAGGCAGTCAATATCGGGGGGCAGCGCCTGCTGCGTCCCTGCTGGCGGTGAAATTGGGGCTGCCCGGAGAGGAAGGTTTCCCACGCACTACGGAGATCATGCGGGGGGTAACCTATGCTCTGCAAAAGGCCATGGAACTGGAGATGCCGCTGGTGATTAATCTCAGCTTTGGCAACACCTACGGCTCCCATGACGGAGGTTCTCTGTTGGAGCGATTTCTGGACAATGCGGCGGAGATCGGGCGTTCCGTGATCTGCGTGGGAAGCGGCAACGAGGGCAATTCCGCAGGACATGTGGCAGGGAATCTGTTTGGTGAGGGAAACCGGGCCGCATCAGGCAGTACGGCCGGGGCATTCAGAGGGGGTGGCACAGCCGGGACTTTCGGAGGGAGCGGGGCATTTGGAGCGACGGCATCGCCAGGTATGACGGGACCTGGCGGCACAGCCCGCCCGGCGGAAATCCAGTTGGCGGTGGCAGAGTACGAGCGTTCCTTAAGCATCCAATTATGGAAAAATTACAGTGATGTCTATCGTATCTATCTGCGTTCCCCCGGGGGGCAGGAGGCGCCGCTGCCGGAGCCGGTGGAGGACGGAAAATACACTTTGCAGTTGGAGCAGACCCAGATTCTGGTATATCTGGGTAAACCGCTTCCCTATGCGGCAGCTCAGGAGATTTATCTGGAACTGATCGTGCCGGCGGCCACTGCAGCCCCGGGACCAGGAATGGCAGATGCTGCGGCAGGAGGCAGGCAGTATATTAACAGCGGTGTATGGACAATCCGCATAGAACCGGTACAGACGGTTACAGGCCAGTATTATTTGTATTTGCCCAGTTATGCGGCCAGAAGCAGCCGTACCGGTTTTTATCAGCCCACTCCCCAGGTTACGCTGACCATTCCTTCCACGGCTGCGAAGGTTATTACTGTGGGGGCTTATGACAGCACTTACGACAGCTATGCGGATTTTTCGGGCCGGGGCTATGTGGATGCGGAACGCACTATAGGCGTGATCTCGGCCGGTTTGGTGAAACCCGATCTGGCGGCGCCGGGAGTGGGTATTCTGGCTCCGGATCTGTATGGAGGATACAGCCCCTTTACCGGGACTTCCTTTGCCACGCCCATTGTGTCCGGGGCAGCCGCGTTGTTGATGGAGTGGGGGGAGGGAGTTATAATAAGGTCACGTTAGTAAGAAGCCCGTAGACGCTTCAAATATGAGGGCATTCTGCCAATTGGTACAATGTACGGGAGATACTTTGTTTTATAAGCAAGGCGTAACTGTGTTGGATTACTGCCGGACGCAGAGTCGATGAACAAGTGAGAAATCAATTCTTCATGCCCCATTATATATAGAACTACCACAGGTGCGTTTTACCCTTTTCTTTTGTTGTTTTTATCGGAGTATGTTATAAACGTGAACTGGTGAAGGCGGATTGCGGGATTCAAAGAGTCAGAGGATGCTATATGAAAATGAGTACAAATGACAAAAAAAGCAAGCTATTTTAAATATCCATAATATATTTGGAATATATCTATTTACAAATATATAAAAAGAGTGCATACTTATTATATCAAATTGCTGATTTTGGATAGATACGGGGTCATCTTGAAATATTGTGTATTTCGGAATGCTCTTTCTGAAAGGAGGACAGGTCCAATGAACATAATAGAATGTGATAAAAAGGTATCGAGCAGGCGAGTGTAGAAGCTAACGCCACATGTCCCTGCTGGGACGATCACCCAAAGAACCGGAGTAAGTCAAAGCATTATAGAAGTTTTAGGGGCGAAAAAATTTGGCAGAAATGCTTTTGAGGGATGGGCTTATTCCGCCTGGGGAAGCTGAAATTGAAAAAGTACGTTAATAGGCACCTATCTAAAAACAAATCTTACTATATGGAATCAAAGTACCGCTTATTTGTGCTGTCGAAGGCAGCGGAATGGAGAGTTTTTATGAAAAAGGGTTATTCTGCAATTAAAAGATTCCATCAAATCTACGAAGTTGAGATAGCAGTTCTGGGCGTGACGGCTGTGTATTTGTCCATGTTATTAGCAATATTCTTTTGGTTTTTTCAGTTTAAAAATGCTGATTTGAAGGATATTGCGGCCTGCAGAGTGTGGGATAGGAAAGTATCTATACAAGCCATTATTTTGTTTCTTGTTATGACAATCATGATTGGCTTTGCGTTTTACTGTGTACTTTTCTTAATAAAACTAAGGCATATTCAAGAAGATAAAATTTCAGCAGACAGGAAGAAAACGGGGAACTTCTTTCGGACATATATAAAGGAATTGGTAAGTGCATATATGTTAAGTGCTTCTCAAACAATCCTGTTTTTTCATCTGGTGAGATATCTATTTCTTGAAGCCGAAACGGAAATCATGGATTTGATTATTTATAAGCAGCTTGTTTTTGATTATCATGTAAAAATGTTTTGTGGGTGCAATATAGCGTTGGTTTTATTAATTTTTCCTAATTTAGCCTATGTGGTCAAAGTTAGAAGAAATGAAAATATAGTAAAGATTCTCCTTGAAATGAAAAAATGCAGAGAGAAAACAAAAAAACAAAAGTAGGAGGTTTTTGTATGAAAATTAAGGTGAATTACATTTCCGTTTTATTGATTTGCGCAATGCTTATAACATCAATAATACCTTCGATGGAGGTACATGCATCAACAGATGAATATGACTGTCATATAATAACTTTGGAAAATAATGCATGCTTGAAAACGAAGGAAACAGATTCTGGTCGAGTTGTTGAATATTATGAGAACGGAATCAAACTGCAGACTGCCGTATATGACAACAGAACGCAGGAAATTTTATACTATGATATGAGTTCAGGAACTGATGCAATAGCGCCAATAAGATATAGCCTTGATGATTTCATTTCTGTTCCTCAAACAGAGGTTGAATATAATTTGGGCAGTACTTATTCTGTGAATTCAAGTTTTTCTTTTTTGAAATCAAAACAGTTGCAGCTTTCTGGAACGACATATTATCATAATTTGTATGGATATACGGATACCAAACAATATGAAGAGAGATCATGGCATTTTGCAGCAGGCATAGCTGTTTCGGTGATATGTGCTGCATTGAGTATCATTTTCCCTGAGGCAGCAGCAATGGCAATAATTACTGGTGCTGTCAGTGTAGTAGGTGGAACTATCCTATCGTATCTCAGTGTTACAACATGGGTAAAGGATTCTTTTTGGGTATATAAATTCAAGAGGGTGAGTCCTGATCCTATTGAGTTTGTATGTCCTTCTTATGACAGCTTTATTTACAAGAGGGAAAGGAAAATTGAAGTGAATGGCGATGTCGGATATTGGGAAGTCTTTGAAGAAAAAAACAGTTTTGAGATTGACTGTGTTCGTGATGATATATTGACAAATCCGGGCCTGTATTTTTGACAGTCATTGATAATTGGAAATTCCGTTCCTTCTCAAAGATGTCTGTTTTATGCGTGTAGTCTATGGATAGGACTAAATTTCGGTTTGCTGGAAGTACACAAAAATATCGCCAGTTCCTGCAACTGATTAAGCAAGTGAACAATACAGGCAATATTTGATAGAAAGGCAACGATTACTGTTTCCCATTGTCAAATGGAAATAGAATTTGGAAGAAAAGGAAAAGAAAAGGAAAAGAAAAGGAAAAGAAAAGGGATTATTCTCAACTTAGGCGCTACAGTATGTATAGGGACTGTAGCGCTATATAGTTCAACATATTATTATATTTCTTATTATATTAAATTTCTATATGATATTTGATGCTGTGTCCAATATAATTTGGATGCAGCTTTTTTCTGTAATTTTATCTTAAGTATTACGACAGTACCCAAATGCCGCAGCCCGCCGTTTGTTCTTCATGAAATATCATTATCTGCCAGCCATTGCTTGGCTGACTGCCCTTCACGGCGTGCATGGCACTGCTCCATAATGGACCTCCAGTTAGCCTCCTTTTAAAAACGCTTTAAAGTATGACAGAAAAACTAACTGAGGTAAAGACGGGCTATTTGACGCTTACTGTGATGGAAAAAACGGACTCCGTAAGTTATGGGACAATCCCCGCCCCGCATAGAATGCAGAGAGGAAGGAAAAGGTCAGTTTTCATGGAAAAATCGCAGGGTATGGGGACTGCGCAGAGTGCAAATATCCAGAGCGCAGGGATTATGGAAGTGAAAAGGGAAGAATTGCCGGATATTGACACAATTCAGACTGATAAAATGCAGCCCATAGAGAAAAAGGTAGAGGAATATATCTCTGGTAAGGAGGGAGATTTGTCAACCCACATAAATGAGGGCTATGTGGTAAGAGTACATTTCAGTAAGGAGGATTATTCCGCAACAGATGCATTGAAACATTATCTAAGGCAGATTGCGGAACTGAAATATTAAAAGGGATTCAGCAAATACGGAAAGTCAGGAGTGATGCAAGTGAGCAGCAGGGATATTTATGAGACTGCCCTTTATCTGCGGCTTTCTAAGGACGACGCAGACAGTGACGGCGGTAAAAAAACAGAAAGTAATAGTATTGGGAGCCAAAGAGACATACTGAGAGCATATGTTCAGAGCCATGAAGATCTGAGGATCTACGACATCTACATAGATGATGGCTATTCTGGCGCAAATTTTGAGAGACCCGATTTTGAGAGAATGATGGCTGACATCCGCGCCGGAAAAGTGAATTGTGTGCTGGTAAAGGATTTGTCAAGATTTGGACGGGACTATATTGAAGCCGGGCGGTTGATACAAAAGACCTTTCCGGCTTTAAATGTGCGCTTTATTGCGGTTACAGACGGGTTTGACAGTCTGTTTGCGGACAGGACGGACAACAGCCTGATCCTGCCTGTAAAAAATTTTGTAAATGACAGTTATTGCAGAGATATTTCTATAAAAGTGAAAGCCCAGCAAACGGTAAAACGCAAGGAAGGGAAATGTATCAGCGCATTCACGGTTTATGGCTATAAGAAGAATCCGGAAGATAAGAACAGTCTGATAATTGACGAATACGCGGCGGATATTGTCAGAAAGATATTTGCATGGAAGATAGCGGGGATGAGCATGGCGGCAATCGCAGAAAAATTAAACGCCACAGGCATCCTGTCGCCCATGGAATATAAAAGATCCCTTGGCATGAAGTATCATTCCGGTTTTGAGGGCTCCTCTACCCCAAAATGGGCGGCGGTATCTGTGAAACGCATTCTGGTAAATCCGATGTATCTTGGTACCATGGTGCAGGGCAAACAGGAAAAAATTAATTATAAAGTGAAAAAAAGAATTGATAAGCCCAGGGAAGAATGGGTATATGTGGAGAATACCCATGAGGCCATTGTTTCGGATATAGACTTCTTAACGGTTCAGGATCTGCTGAAATTTGACGGCAGGGCATCGAATCACACAGACACGGCAAACCTGTTCAGCGGCATATTGATATGTGCGGACTGCAAAGCGCCTATGGTAAAACGGATAAATTCTTATAAGGGGACAAAGAAAGTCTTCTATATCTGTCAGACAAAGAATAAATCCATGGGATGCAGCAGACACAGCATCGAGGAAGGACTGCTGAAGAGGATTGTCTTTAAGGAGATAAAAAAATACCTTGAATTGATGGCATCCTATGAAGAAACAGCCCGGTATCTGGAACAGATGAATGTAAACTATGACCAGGTGGTCGAATATGATTCACAGATTGCCAGTCTTCAGGCAGAATACAGCAAATATTATGCGCTGAAAAGCAGTCTTTTTTCTGATTTGAAAGAGGGGCTGATTGATAAAAAGGAATTTGATGAATTTCATCAGTTATATGAAAGAAAATGTAATGAGCTGGAAAACGCTGTGACGGCTCAAAAGAAAATAATCAAGGACATGTTTCAGAATGGGGTTGCGGCAATATTTCAGCTTGAAAAACTTAAGGAAAATCTGGATATTCAAGAGCTTGACAGAGAGCTGCTGGTAACGGCAATCCGCAGAGTTTTCATTCATGAGGATAAGCGGCTGGAGATAGAATTCCGCTTTCATAGTGAGATAGATAAACCGGGTGTCTTAAGCCGGATGTACCACGAAAAAACTTCTGTGCAGGAGGTGGTATAGATGGCGAGGACGAGCAAACGCTATTTGGAAAAAACGGCGGACGCAGAAAAAACAACTATATCCATTGAAAAATACTTTGTGGGGATATACAGCAGGCTGTCAGTGGATATCGGGGATAAGAAATCGGAGTCCATAGAGAATCAGATTGAAGTTATCCGACAATATATTGCAGACCAGAACAGAAAGCCCGGCGGGAACCAGATGTTTGAGGTTTTTGACATCTATGTTGACCGCGGCGTTTCAGGTACTTCTTTTGAAAGAGCGGGCTTTGACCGACTCATGGATGATGTTAGAAATGGAAACATAAACTGTATTATTGTCAAAGACTTATCCAGATTTGGCAGGGATTATCTGGAGACAGGCAATTATATTGAAAAGATTCTGCCGTTTTTGGAAGTTCGTTTTATTGCGGTCACAGATGGATTTGATTCCATGTCTGACAATGTTTCCGGGAAGAAACTTGCAATGAATATGAAAAATCTGGTAAATGATATGTACGCCAAAGATATATCAAAGAGAGTAATGGGAGCTAGAAAGCTGGCAGCACAGCAGGGCGCGTACATTGGGAGCACAGCGCCATATGGGTATAAGGCTGAAAAAGTAGATGGGATCAGAAAACTGATGCCCCATCCTGAGAATGCCCGAATCGTCCGTTACCTTTTTGAAAGCTATGCCGCAGGAACTCCTTATAAAGAGATGGTCTCTTATTTATATAGAGAAAAAGTGCATAGGATCAGTGATTATAATAAATACGGGCATACATTCCGGGAGGACGGCGAGGTACTTCACCAATGGAATCCCGGTGTGATCAGAGGGGTATTGGGAAACCCGGTATATGCAGGGAGACTTGTGCAGGGCAAGACAAAGTCGGGATTACAGGCGGGGCAGAAGGGCATTTGCTATACACAGCAGAATGAATGGATCACGGTGGAAAACAGCCATGAACCAATTATTGCGCCGGAACTTTTTGATAAGGTTAATGCAGTTTTGACAGAGGCTGGTGGGCAGACGGAAAGCAAAAGCGGCACCTTGAAACGCGTGGTCAGGGAGGATGAAAATATATTTCGCCATATTCTATACTGCGGCTGCGGCGGCAAAATGCACGCAAGGTATTATCAAAGCAGGGTAAATGGTAAAAGAAATTACTCTTATGATTGCAGGAGGATCTACTACATTGACGGGAGAAAATGTCCCGGGAATAGTATATCGGAAGAACAGCTTGAAAATTATGTTTTAGAACAAGTGAGAGATATACTGGAAAGTCGGAAGATTTCATACAAAGACCTGACAGCCATGAACCGCCGGGAATGGGAAAAGCGAAGAGCAGTTTATCTGGAGGAACAGGGCAGCATTATGCGGGAGTGGCAGAAACTGAAAATGAAGGCCGGAAACATCTATATGCAGTATAAGGAAGGCGGTATCAGTAAGCAGGAATACGCTGCATTCCGTGTAAACAGGGCAGAGTTTGAGAAATATTGTGAGAAAAGGCTGGAGGAACTAAAGCGGAAAATACGGAGAGGTGAGATAAGGTCAAAAGAACAGGACACATTTCTGCGTTCCCTGAAAAAAGTTAAAAGGTGCAAAAAACTGAATGTACAGATGATAGATGCCCTGATAGAAAGAATTACAGTTTTTCCGGAGGGAATAATCGACATCCAGTTTCGGTTCGGGGGCGGGGATGGAGGTGATTGTAATGTCTAAGGGCAAAATTGCGGGATATTATCGTCTCTCCATAGAGGATGGCGATATAAAGGCAGAGAGCAGCAGCATTACGAACCAGAGATTGTTGATCAAGAGGTACATTGCAGAGCATCCGATCCTTGCTGATTATGAATATTGCGAGTTTTACGATGACGGAATTTCGGGGACAACCATGAACAGACCGGGAATGCAGGCTATGTTGGCACAGATACGGCAGAAAGAAATCAGATGTGTGATTGTAAAAGACCTGTCACGGTTTTCACGAGATTATATCGAACTGGGGACTTATATGGAGCAGATTTTTCCGTTCATGGGCATACGGTTCATTTCCATTGCGGAACATTATGACAGCCAGAATTATATCGGAAAAACGGCGGATCTTGATATCGGGTTCCAAAGCCTTTTGGCTGATTTCTATTGTAAGGATATTTCCGAAAAAGTGAAAAGCTCTGTAATGGCGAAGAAGAATCAGGGAAAATATGCTACGGGAAGTACGCCGTTTGGGTATGAGAAAAACGGGAATAATCCCAATGAGCTGCTGATCGTACAGGAGGAAGCGGATATAATAAGGCATATTTTTGAATTGTCCTTGTCTGGGAAGAACCTGACGCAGATATGCAGGGTGCTGAATGATGAGAAAATAATGACACCGCTGGAATTCAAAAACCTGAGAAAGAAGCAAAATCGAAAGGAATTGCAGCAAGAGCGTAAATATTGGCAGCCGGGAATCGTCAGAAACATGCTTACAAATGAGAGTTATATTGGGAACATGGTATATAACAAGTCTGTTCAGGCCGAAGTCGGCGGAAGTCGTACAATCGTGAAACCGAGGGAGGAATGGAAAGTTTTTGAGAATCATCATCCGGCTATCATCAGCAGGAAAGTGTTCGATGAGGTGCAGGGGAAGTATTTTCGCAGAAAAGCGGTAGACAGAAAGCCGATTCTTTATGCTCTGAAAGGAAAAGTCTATTGTGTATATTGCGGACGCAGGCTTAAGATTATGAAACTTGCAGGCGGGAAATTGTTTTATTATTGTCCGAACCAGAAACTGAACAGTGATAACGAGTGTGTCTCTGAAAGCATCAGTAATGAGGTGCTGGAGAGAATCGTGCTGGAAGAGATCAGGGTGCAGATGACTGGATTGGCGGACCTTAAAATAGCCAGAGATGCAGTGCTGGAAAAACAGCGTAAAATCATGAAACAAACCGGCAGGGCAGCAGCGGATGCTGAGACAGAGATATCCGAATTGACGGAGAGAAAGGCCGATCTGTTGGGGGCATATCATGCCGGTAAATATACCAGAGAGCAGTATATGGAAGGCCGAAAGCAGTTGGATCAGCAGATTTCTGACAGGCGAAAAAAGTTGGAGGAATCTGAAAAACAGTTGGATGTCTGCGATAATCTGCTAAAGGCGAATGCAAGAGACTATGGGAAATTTCTGCAATACGCCGGTTTTGAGGCTGTTACAAAAGAAATGGCGGATGCATTTATAGATCGAATTGATATTAGCAGGGAAAAGGTGATAGACATTCACTGGACGTTCAGCAAAGAGGCGGGCAGTGCAGAAGTGGTATTGCAGTAATGCAGCATCAGACCGCCGTAAATATTGTAGCAACAATGTAACTCCACCCCTGGTAAAAATAGCAATAATGTAACACCAGCCAACGGATTTTCAAGGGATATCGGGGTAAAAAAGTTAAAAAAATTTGTAGCAATCACTTGACACCAGCGGGAATTGTAAGAGGAAACGATGTGTTTTTGTATGGGGAGAAGGTGAAGGCGTATCTGCGGAAGGGGGCGCGGCCACTGCGGGGAGAGGGGGAAGTGCCGAATGATCGGGTGGGCTGGGGAGCATTGTGTCTGGCCTCGAGTCTTCCGACTTGAAGTGGAAAAGAAATTATAGGAGATCCGCCAGCGCCGGGGAGGCTGTAAATTTTTCTGTGTCTATGGAGGAAAAATCCTTCTGGTAAAATCCA
>OFFW01000194.1_pt1 | contig 47413 bp, 54 predicted proteins | sample 1521501 | NCBI WGS metagenome assembly OFFW01 (sample SAMEA3504107, study PRJEB24116) | mouse gut metagenome | biome: mouse gut; feature: mouse-associated habitat; material: faeces | place: Denmark | collected 2011
GACCACCGAGATCTACACTCTTTCCCTACACGACGCTCTTCCGATCTATCGCGTTTCCAACGCGATACTTGCGCGGGAATTGTTTGTTATACAGACAATCATTGCCGTATGCAATCATTTCCCGCGCTTTCTTTAGAATTAGCAGATCCGCCTTCGGTTCGGGCGGTTTTGCCGTTGCCCTAAAATTTCTCTGCATCTTTTTAGCCTCTCAAAAATAAGGCGTATGCTGCCGCATACGCCACAAGGATCAAGCATAGAGCGCAGGATCCACAAAAGCGGAAAACAGCCCCACATCCACAGGGGAGAAAGAACGCGGGGGGTTGAAATGGCCGCAAGCCTCTCCTGCGCTGCCGCCATTACCAAAAGTACCGCCACGAACAAGCAACCGTTCCCCATTGTTGCGGAAATATATAAACCCTCTGCCGGTCTTGTCGCTGTTCGGGAAAAGTGCTAATGCCTTTAACAGATCGGGGATCGTTACGCCGCTTTTTGCTGTCAGCGTTCCAAAATCTTTTGCGCCGTACCCTGCGTTATCGTCTGCCTGCTGATGCTCTAATGTGGTTGTGATATGAAATGCCGCCGTACTGTTGGCAGGATTGCCGGTATAGTCAAATTTCAATGTGCCTGCTGTCCCCGGCGCAACCAATGTACCGTTCGGCAGGATTGCCCGCCATGCCGCGCTATTTACGCCCAAATCGGTATTATGGATTGCCGCGTTATTGTTCGGCACGATCTGAATTTCCCCATTTACCAAACGCGCCACAACCCATTTATGCACGTTTCCGACAATATCATTTACACCCAACGCCTCCCAGTTCTTGCCTCCGGTGCCGGTCAATGTCCGGTATACGTTGGCGGGGTTCTGCGGGCTTAATACGCCCCTTTCATACGCCTTTATATGTGACTTTCCCTGCGCCGTATTTCCGCGCGGCTCTAATCCTGCTGCCGTAATGAGATTATGCAATACGCCCCATTCTGCCGCCGTCATAAGATGCCACCCTGCGCCCTTGTTATAGCAAACCTCAACCGCCCGATCGAACGTGATACAGTTTGCCGGATCCTGATTAGGCAGGGAATAGGCGCGGTTGTTCTTAACTACATTGATGTACTTGGAAACATAAATATACGGCACCACTTTATCATTGATGATAAATGCAGGGTGCGGCGTATGGGCGGATCCAATCCCCAATTCGTCCAAATACACAAGCGGCACTTTTACCATAACCGAAGGGATCCCCATATCGTCCAAAATGATCTCGTCATTTGCTGCTGCGCCTCTCAAATCTTCATAACTACTCATTGATATATACCTCCTCAATACTCCATAATGTCAGTGTACACTTGGAAACATCAAAACTTTTCTGTACCTTTTCCGTTGTCGGCTTGCCCTCGCCGTCCGGCTCCCCTGCGATATAATCATATTCGCGGGGCGGGATCTCAACCTGTGCGACATAATTTTCGCCCAAACCAAAAACCAAATTTCCGTCTTTGTCCGCGCAAATGTCCTTTTTTACCACATCATCGGTCTGTAACCGCTGCAACTTCATAGCGATCGCATCGCCGATCCATAGTGTGTTACCGTCCAACTCATAGCCGATCTTTTTTCCGGCGTTCTTTTCGATAACCTTGATCGTCTTTGCCATTACATCATACCTCCTAAAATGAAATATTTTATAGTTACCGGCGTTTTCGGGCAGTCCTCAACCTCGATTTTAAAGCCGTTTAACTGCTTATCCTTGATCCGGATCGCCCGCCCCTGCTGCAAATCGTCACAAAACGCAATCACGATATAATCTAACGTGTTGCGGGCTTTATCCATTGCAACCGTTACGCTTTCTTTGTTGAATGGATAGTTTTCATTGCTGCTTATATTGACGGTTCCGGTTTCAAAATAGGTGTTCTCTAATTCCCTTTGGTGCTGCCTCAACTGAATAATTCCCATGTTGGCAATTATCATAGCCTCGTTGATGCCGTTATCCATGTGGTTCATGTTCTGCTGATTAAAACTTGTGCCTGCCTCGATCACTTCCCCGACAACCGGCGTTAATGTATAGGTGCCGTCCGGCTGCTTTGTTTTCGGATCAATGTTTTCTGTGATCGTGTATGTGTTACTCTTTTCAGTACGGCGGTTTTTCCATAAAATCAGATCATACATTCCGCTTTGCCCTCCTTACTCTTTCCTTATGGTTATTCTGATGCCAATAGTCGCGGTTGCCAGTGTGTCCTTCTTGGTGTTGTAATCCTTGCTTTCCAAAAGTTCGTTATTGACATCGTATAATTTGGCGTTTGTGATCGTTCCGTTTGTTTCATCATCAATATAAATATAAAATGTGATGCTGTCGCCGGATCGCGTAACCTTGCCAATGGCTCCTTCTTTCACTACGCCGTTAATGGTGTATGTCGCCCTTTTCACTATGCTTTCTGCATACTGTAAAAGCCTTTCCTTTAACATTTTAGCCCTCCTCTCTCGCGTAATCTGTGCCGCACATCATCAAACCATTTGTTGCCGCCTCTGTGTTCATTTGCAACGCTGCCGCGCTCTCCTGCATCTCAAACGGCGGATCGGTTCCCACGGCTGCGGTATTGTCGCCGCAGGCTGCAACCGGCGTTATGGTGCCGTTTCCCGCTGTTTCTATGCTTATAACGCTTTCCCGCGTTTCAAATGGCGCATATTCCCCGATAACCGTTAGATCATCGCTGCAAGGCATAACCGGCGTTTCTATGCTCTCTGCCGCCGTTCCTATGGTTATTGCCCCTTCCTGCATCTCAAACGGTGCCTGCAATCCTAAACAACATTCAACGCCGCAAACCGCCTGCCCGCTGATCGGGTTATCCTCATGCACAAAAGAAAAGCCGCCCACATTCTGAATGTAGCCGGTTTCCTTCCTCTCTGTTATGTTGTTGTCAAAATTGCAATATTCTGTGTCGGCTGCTGCCGGTTCAAACGCCATAAAGATCAGATCCTCTAATCTGTACTTTATGACGGTTTCCCGCTGCATCGCAAACATGAAATAAATATTTAATGGCAGGATCTCGTCAATGATGCTGTTTAACGTATCCAAACTGCCCGCATCGGTGTTTATTTCTACGATCATTTCCATGTTTGTAATGTCGTTTAATAACGTGATGCCCTCCGAATAATTGGATAACATCGCCATTAGTTCGGACAGGCTCATTTTGCGCCGGTTCATCATGGAAAGAATGTATATTTTCCGATCGTCCAAACTCTGCGCCGCCTTTGGCTTTATGCCTAACAGCTTTTCAAACCGAATAACGCCGGTTTCGTCTGCCGTAAACACAAACATATTTCGTATAACTTCATTGATTGATACATTCAGCTTTGAAAATTCTATATCCTCTGCCTTTGCGATCTGCTGCATTTCCTTGATCTGCTTTATCACTGGAGGATAATGGTTTAATATTAAGGTCTGCATAAAATCACGCCCCTAACCGGTATTGCGTTCGGATCCAAAAGCAGGTTTTCCTCTTTTCCGTTTAAAGCTGTGTCCTGCACATCTACGATCCCCTCCACGCTTGCGATTGCCGCATTTACCTTTAATATTCTTACGGTTATATGTTCCTCATTCTCCCAACCTTTCGCCAACTCCAAAAAATAGCCGTCTATCCGCTCTTGTATGCTCGGTAACAAGTCCTCCCATACATAGCCGGTATCTATCGTTATTTCTGCCTCGATTTTTACCGTTTCCGATATGCAGGGGTAAATATCCACCACATGAAATATTGTCGCTTTCCCCTCGCCCTCGCCCTGCTTTCCAACCGGATCTATGATTTCCTGCACATCTGATACAAGGGCATTGTTTGGCGTTTTATAGGTGCTGTCAAGAAAATATATCTTTATTTTCTTTTCGTTCTGTGTCACGCGGTATATTTTGCAGGCTCCGACTCCCTCTATTTCGTGCATCATCGCTTTGTACTGTGCGCGGTTGCCGCCAAACGCCTGCGCCGCCGAAACAATGGAAATGTACCGCGCCCGAAAAGCCTCCGTTTCTTCATCATCTCGCGCCGGTTTCAAAAGTTCCGTTAATTCCCCATTGTCGAAACTGTCTATATATTCAATCGGTGCCAGTTCTTCCTGCTTTATATTTCCCCTTGTGCCGGTCTGCTCGCACATAAGCCGGTATTTCCTCGGCTCTATCTTTTCAGTGCATATATAGGTTAATTCCCCCGCCGAAAAGCGGGCGTTTAATTCCACATCAATATTAAATTCAGCTTTCCAAACGGCGTTAGATGCCGGAAACGGTTCTATGCCCCTTTCCTTTGCCCTTAATATTAAATGTTCTCTGTCTGCCGTTTCCGCATATCCGTTTTGGTCTATCAACCCCAATTCGATATATGCCTGCTCAAACTCGGCGGCGGCTCCCCTAAAGGAATGATCTATAAGCGTTCCTTCCTCGGTGTTTGTGTCCGGATCTGTCGCCTCTTTCAAGTCGATCATAATATTGTTTTGCGTCTTATCATCAAATAACATTCTATCGCCCCCTTATGCCGCTGCCGGTCTTGCGATCGCCTCGTCCTTAAATTCTATTTCGCCGTATATGGTGTTTGCCGTAAATGATACGGTTAATGTGTCGCCCTCCATGCTTACGCTAAATTCCGTTATACTCTGTATGTTCTCATTCACAAGCAGGCAATCCTCCGTCATTCTCTGCGCCTCTGCCTCTATGTATTCCTCTGTATATCCTTTTCCTATGAGATCCTCAAATTCGTTTCCGTAATCCCATGTATAGATATAGTACCGGTAACGCGGCGTTTGCAGAACAAGCCATATCCAAACTTTTATAGCCTCTTTCCCTTCCACTATCTCGCCGGTTAGCTGTCCGGTTTTGAAATCTATGCCGTATTCCCTCGGAGGCTTTATTTCTTCCTCCAGTTCTTCTATTTCGTCCTCGTCCTCGATATATGCCGGTAACAAATTCATGCGCTACACCAACCTTTCCAAAATAATATACAATTCATCGCTGATCCGGTAAACCGCCACTTTATCGCCGCTCTTTAGTGGCGCAACGAATGTATTCTTATCTTTTTTTGACGGTGTATCATCATAAACCGCGCAATGATAGCCGGTTTTCAAATGTTCGGCTATCAGCAGATCGCCGCCCGATAATGTCAGCTTTCCAATCTTGCAGCTTGCCGCGCCGGTCATTATGCCTATTTGGATCGGCGCGGTATTGTCCTTTTTCCCCTCATTCCTCATTATTCCTAATATTTCCTCGTATGGGTTGTTCATTCCCGCGCCCCCTCTCTATTCCTCGTTTTCCTCGTATTCCTTGCTATCCATGATGTTTTTAAAATTCAATTCCAAACTCATTATGTGTGTGCCGTTCTCCCATGTGTGGGTATCGCTGTCAATCCAAAACAGCCCGTTTAATCCGGTTGCTTTGTCGTAAACCTCTACGCCGTTACCCGCGATGCACTTTAGATCTCCATTTATCCCTTCAACCGTTACCCGTTTTTCCACGCCTTGCAGCATACTTTTAGCCGCCGCCTGCTCGTTTATCCCCTTTTCTTTTTTATATATCTGCTGATAGATGCCGTATTTCTCTACCCATTTATCCTTTTTTACCTCTCCAACCTGCGCCCCTTTTTCATCGTAAATCTTTACCACATTTACCATGTTTTCTATTGTTTCCTCGTACTCGGCGTTTGTTATGTTGTATTCCTCTGCCAGTACAAAATTTTTAACTTTCTTCCCCTTAACCTCAACCGACAATTTGGAACCGTCCATGCGGCAAATATATTTCTTTCCGGTCTGCTTTGCTGCTTTCGTGTAGGCTTTCATAATAATGTCATAGAATGTATCGCCGTCTATAATCATCTTTTTTATTGTCGCCTTTGTCGCCGCGATGCTGCCGGTCTTGATCTCCAAATCAGCGCATACTTTTTTTGTGATCCGTTCTGCCGTTGTGTCGGAAAAATTATAAACGCCGGTACTTTTAAGCAAGTGATTTAACAGATCATAGCAGGTATATGTTACGGTGCCGGTTTCGCTCGTTTTCCTTGCGCTCTGTACTTCCCCGAAAAAAATCAGATCGCCGCCCTCATATAGCTTTATTACCTGCCCCGCGCCTATGTTCAGCTTTAAATTTTTTACATTCTTATCATTTGGCGCATTGATAACCGCTATTTCTGCGGTACGCGCCGCCTGCGATACGGATCCACTCCATGAAACGCTTGATACTGCCTGCGTTATGTCGCTTGTATATACATAGCCGTTTTTATGCCTAATCCATTTTATTTTCATACATTGATCACCAACTGTTGACCGGGGTATATTAAGTTTGGATTGCCGCCTATAACCCCCTTATTTTGATTGTAGATCGCCTGCCAGTTCGCGCTGCTACCGGTCAAATTCTTTGCGATCTTACTTAGGTTATCGCCCTTTACTACGGTGTATGTGGTGCTTTTTACTTCCTTTGCCGCCCGCTGTGTCGCCGCAGGCGTTACCTTTTTTGTAACCTTTTCTTTTTTCTTTGTGGTCTTTACCTTTACTTTCCGGTACTCTTTAAACTCCAACGTGAAATTTATGTCTTTGCTGCCGTCATTTTCTCCCCATGTGAAATTTTCTATTGTGCAATCCATATTAACCGGCGCACCGGTCATTGTAAGACGCAATACGCCGTTATTTTTCATTTTCTCGATCAGCTTTACACTTTCTTTCGGTGTCGGGAATGTCGTGTACTCGCAAAAACTGTATTTCTGTTTCGGAAAAAAAGAGGAAAAGGAAATATTTTTCAATTTCCTTTTCCCCAACAAATTTATTTCGCCTAATGAATTGATAACTACCTGCGTATTATCGCTTTCGCTCGTCAATTCGTATTCAGACGGCAAAACCGCAAATCTAAAATTCGTCTTGCCCTGCTTTAACCAAATTTCCAATTTTGCCGCCCTCCTTATGCTGTGCCGGTGTTAAACGCTATTTTCTTTAACTTGTACGCCAACGCCTCCGCTATGCGGTCTATATCTTCATCGCTGCGAACCTCTATTTTGTCTGCCAACTTCTGAATATTGATTGAGATAGATCCGGATCCGTTCCGCTCTCCCTCTCTCCGCGCCATTTCCACGCTTTTATCGTGCGGGTACACCCTCGAACCTTGCGGCAGGTCTACGATCTCGCCGCCTCGGTCATGGATCATTGCCATGCCGCCCTTCCAGTTATCCGTACCTTTGTAAAGCTGCGGTATTGTCGGTATATTGATCCCGAATGACTTCCCGCCCAACCCCGGCACCCAATCCGGTATTGTAACATTGATTTTGTTTAAAGCTGAAATTGCGCCGTTTATGATGCCTATGACCGCGTTGATCGGTGCCTTGCAGATTGCCGCGAACGTGTCAAAAATGCCCTTGAAAATGCTCTTTACACCTTCCCACGCCTGCCGCCAATTTCCAGTAAATACGCCCGAAATAAAGGTTATCAATCCATCGAAAACAGTTAATACCCCGCTTATGATTGATGTAATGGTGTTTACTGCTGCGGAAATTGCGCCCTTAATTGCCCCAAACGCAACCTTTACAACCGGTACAATGATATTCATTGCTTTTTTTATGGCTCCGGCAATAAAGTTAAATGCCGCACTTGCCACCGCCTTAAACGCCGTAATGACCGCGCCCGCCGCGCTGCAAGTGCTGCTTACCTTTTTACCGAAAATATTTGCTATTACGGTTGCCAGTGCCTTAACCACTTTCCCGATCGCATTAAATACGGTGCTGAATATCGTTTTCAATCCGTTTATGATGCTGCCTACCCGCGTTTTAATGTTATTGATCGTTGCGCTGAATTTCTTCATGTCAACGCCGCACTTGGTTAGCACATTCTTGATCGCATTTCCTAAAGCCGTAAAAATGCTTTTTACAATATTCAGATTTTTAAAGGAATTAACCGCGCCTTTTACGGTGTTTGCTATCAGTTTAAACGGTGCCTTTATGATGTTTACCAAACCGGATAATGCGCCGCTTGCTATGGTTTTCAGCCCATTCAGTGCGCCCTTCCAATCTCCGGTAAACACTCCCTTTACAAACTGTGCCACGCCTTTAAAAATCGTCTTTATATTTTCGATCAGCGGCTTTATAGCCTGCACAAAACCGCTAATATATCCTTTTGCAGCACCGATCGCAATATCCCACGCGCTCGCCACCGCATCGAACACACCCGCAATTTTTTTAACAACGCTTTCCGGCAGGAAAGTAGAGAACGCGCCCACAACAAAATTTTTGATAGCGTTTATCTTTGCCTTAAATATATTGCCTATGGTGTCTACAATGCCGCCTGCTGCCGTCTGAAACCCTTTTAGGGCTGTTTCTGCATCGCCGCTAAATATTCCCTTTAACATTGTGCCGATGCCCTTAAATACCGCCCCTATGCCCCCGAATATTTTCTTTACATCTTGCACAAGCCCGCCAAACATTGCCTTTACTCCCGATACTGCCGCCTTTATTACCGGCAATACGGTATCAAAAGCCTTTGTCAGCCCTTCCGCTATGTCGGGCGGGAAAATGTTCTTTAGGCTGTTTCTAAAGCCCTGCGCCGCATTATCCCAATTACCGGCAAATGCACCAGTAAAGAAACTTAACAGCGCATCGAATACCTGCAGCCCTTTGTCAACCGCTGTTACAATGCCGTCAAAAGCTGCCACTGTGCCGCCTACAAGCGTTTCCAGTATGCCGCCCGCCTCTGCTGTGCCCGCCTTTATATCGCCCGCAAATTCTTTCTTGAATATTCCGGCTACTGCCTTACAAAAGCCGCCTATCTTCCCCGCTATGCTGCCGATCGTGTTCCCGATTGATGTAAACTTTCTTTTAAATCCCTCAACCGAAAATCCCGCCTTTTCAAACGCATTTTTAAACCAACTGCCAACGCCCTGCAAAAAGCCCTTGACTTTATCCCAATTCTTTATTATCAGAAACGCCGCTAATGCGATTGCAGCCAGTACGCCGATCACTATTCCCGCAGGACTTGTAATAACGCCCATGATGCCGCCAAAATTCGCTATTGTCTTTGTGATCGTTCCAAATATCCGCTGCGCGGTTCCTACCGCTGTAACAACTTTTCCAAAAACCATTACCACCGGACCGATCGCCGCCGCAATCGCCGCAAATTTTACAATAGCATTGACCTGCCCTTCGCTCAAATTATTTAGTTTGTCGCCAACTTTACCAATAATTCCTGCAACCTTATCAAATGCCGGTGTTAATGCCGCGCCAAACTGTATTAGTGAATTTTTTATTTTATTGAACGATATGTTCATTCGTTCCGTTGGTGTCAACATTTTTTCGTATGCTGTTTGTGTCATTCCTGCCGCATCGCCCATTTGCCCCAATACTTTAGTAAAGTCTGCTGATCCTTTTCCCGCAAGTACCGTAACACTGTTTAATGCCTCTGTTGATCCAAACAGCTTTGCCATTGTTTCGGCGTTCCCGCCAGTCTTTTCTTTTATTTCATCTAGGAATTTAGCCCAACCTACGCTTTGCAGGTGTGCTGATGAAAAATCTAACCCTAGTTGCTGCGCTGTTTTGCTTGCATCTGCTGAAGGTTTTAGAATATTGCTATACGCCGCCTTTAATCCGGTTACTGCCTCGCTTGTTGCAATACCGTTTTTTGTAAGTACCGCAATACTGCCAAATAATTCTTCTGTTGATACATTAAGGCTTGACGCAATCGGGATTACTTTTCCCATGCTGCTTGCCATATCTCCGAAAGATGTTTTACCAAAATTTTGTGCAAGTAGCATCTGATCGCTAATCTCTGCCGCCTTGCTTGCCTCAAAACCATAGGCATTTAATACCGTTGTTAATCCGTCTACCGCTGTTGTGGTATCTGTAAAACCGCCTTTTGCGGCTTTTACTGCTGTGCTTACAAAATCAACACTCGCCGCCGTATCAACTCCCGCCGATATTGCTTGATACTGCGCCTCCGCTATGTCTGTAACCCCTACGCCTACGGCATTTGAAAGATCAATAACCTGCTCTTTCAATGCCGTCATAGGCGTGTTGGTTGTATCTGCAATAGTTCCTACTTTTGCCATAGCATTTTCAAAATCATTGCTCATTTTTATAGCTGCTGTTGCTACTCCCGCGATCGGGAGGGTTACTGCCTTTGTCAATGTGGCACCGGCATTTGCTATTGTCTTACCGGCGTTTTGGATCTGCTTTCCGGCTTTTATCGCCTCATTTCCCATTTGGCGCATACTCTGTATGACTTCCCTTGAAGGTCTTGTGAAACCGTCAATAAACTGTATCGCCGTACTGATAACCCTGCCCACATCAACCACCTCCGATCGCTTTTTGTATTTCTTTGTTTTCTTCCGCTTTATCCCTCATTTCCTGCCGCATATATGCCCGCGCTATGCGCTTTTGTCCTTCCGGCAGGCTCATGTATTCAAACGGTTTCCAATTTTTAAAGCGATAGTGAAGATAATCCATGTTTACCTCCCTATCGCTTTCAATTAGTTTTTTACTTCTTTATCCGTTGTTTCTTCATCGTTGAAACCGCTCAACTTTGCGATCTCCGTTGAGATTTTATTGATCTCGCCCTTGAAAATCTTCTTTGCCGCGTCTGCCGGTGTCGCAACGCCTAAATGCTTTAATAAAGCCTCGTCTTTCAGATCCGGATCCACGATACCCGCCGCCGCGATTTTGGCGTTGGTTGAAAATGCCCTGCCATAATCAACCTCCCCTTTATCGTCTAACCCGCTTGCAGACAATCCACCGAAAAGATCGCCTTCCACCGCCTGTATTGTTACTTTTGCATCGGTTCCCAAAAGTTTGGATAACTGCCTGCTCGGTATCTCCTTGCGCTCGATCTTGTCAAATTCCTTTTTGTCTACTGCTAACAGCTTTTCAACCAAATTCATTTTTTCTATTCTCCTTTACATAAAAATAAGGGCGCACCCCGCGCCCTCTGCCTCATGGTTTTCTTGCTTAGATTGCCTGCAATATCTCCCAATTCTCAAATGTGAAACTATAACTTTCCTCTCCCATTTTCCCCGCCTCCCAACCTGCAAGGATCAGTTTGTCGAAAAGGCAGTTGTATAACGCCACGCGCTCCGCGCCTAAAGCGTCCGGATCCTTTACGTTGGAAACGATCGTGCAGGTCATCATCTTACCCCGCTTAAAATACTCGCTCATTTTCCGCATAATGGTACTGTTGATCTTATGCAGCTTGATCTCTCCCTTTAATTCCAGTCCGGTCATTTTCTGCCCCTCGTTTAACCTCTGTACCATTGCGATCGCGGTTTTCTTCGGCGTAACCTCTGCTTTTAACGCCGTTACCTGCGCCAAATATTCGCCGTCAAGCCACGCCTCGCCCCATGTTCCATTTATAACCTGCTCCGGTTTAAATTCTTTCGGCATACTCTTTTACCTCTCTTTCTTAAATGTAAATAGGCATTTTAATATCTTCGATTGCATCTAAAATCTTTACATTACCGGTCAGAAACACGCTTGCGCCGGTATCTGCGGTTATGATTTCTTCATCGCTGCACTCGTCAACATCTTTTATTGTTCCATCGTCAAGCGTTGCCTGCAGCCCGCGCCCTTTCAGATAGATCCGTATTGCCTCCGCGTCCAGTCCAACCGAATAGCTGCTTACAATATCATCGCGCTTTAACTGTGCAAAGTAACTACTGATTGCCGTTATCAGCAGGCATTTGTTGGAATAGGTATTTGCATACTTGCCTAAATAACTATCCTGCGCCGTCTTGACAATATCATCATTTATCATGTCCATAGCCTCAACGATCTTGATCTTTTTAAAGCTGTCGCCCTTGCCGTCAATCGTTGTAATAAAGCTATTAACGCCTCTTACCACCTTTACCTTCTCGCCGTCATAGAAAATAATAAACTCGCCCTTGTCTACCGGCGTGTCATTGTCCGTTAATCTCGTACAATCCGATAATTCCGGCAACGGCGCATAGGTGCAGGCGATCGTCATAGGCGTACCCGCGATCAGTCCGGCAATTCTCGCGCAATACTGTTCAGCCGTATAAATAATATCTACGGTTGTTTTCTTGCCGTCCTTTCCGGTTGCGGTTTCCGTCTTGATGCTCTTTTCGGTTGTGAAATTGATGATCCCTTCGTTGTCTGCCGCCACGTTCGGCAAAACCGCCTTGATCTTCTTTTTCTTGGTTTCCCTCATGGTTTTAACCCATGTTGCAATATCTTCCCCCTTGCCGTCCGTTTCCACTGTCGGGATTGCCAAATAATCAAAACGGATCGTTTCCGCTGCCGTCATTGCCTTTTTATATCCGGTGTCAACTGCTGCCTCCTCTGCATCTTCCGCGATCCCCATGCTATACACAAGTACCTTCTTAGGTGCATTTGTATAGCCGATCATTGCCAGTTTTACCTGCTCCACCGTTGCATCTGACAAGCCTGCCGGTATGTCGTTTTCAGTTACTACCGTTACCGGATTGATCGCGGGTGCCGGTAACGTGTCCTTTACCCACAACATGACGATCCCCCGCTCGCCTCTCTTAATTGCCGATATTCCTTTTTCAATAAAACTAATGTCAATACTTGGTGCGCCCATTCTTTCAGCCTCCTTTTTAACCTTGCGTAACCTCTACGCCTATTTCCCTTGCTACCGGTGCCGTATCTTCCTTTTGCGTGTTTTCCTTGTAGTCAATTTCAATGCTGATCTGCAAAATGTCCTGGTACTCCCCGATGTAGTCATGCGAAAACTCGCCCACTGTCAACTTGCGATCCCCGACACAAAAAAACAGCCCGAAAAGGTCTTTTATTTCGTCCACCTTTTCAAGCTGATCTAATTCGTTTTTCTCTGCTTGGAAATATGTTATTTTGATTGTAAAGCCGCCCTTTGCGAAATTCCTTGTTTCTGCCCTGCTGCCTCTGTCTAAAATCTCTGTGAAAAAGCAGGGTGCATCATATCCCTCCCTAATCTCTTTCCCATAGATTTTATATTGTGGCGGCGGGTATCTCCCTTTTAACAATCCATTGATTGCCTTTTTAATCTCTACAAGTTTAATCTAAATCACGCTCCTTTAAAATATCATCTAATATTTTTTCAAGTTTTTCCGGTACAATTTCCTCATATTCATTTTTTGTCTTTTCCATCATGTGCTTTCCCGGTACAAAACCAACAACTTTTCCTCCTTCTCCCAATTTCCCGCCTCGTACAAGTTGATGCCCTCTCTCGACTAAATGAAAATGCGGCGCACTGTTATAGATAAGAACGCCGGTTTTATCATCTTGCACAAACGCCCACTTTTCATAACATCGTTTTAATTTGAGTTTTGGATTGCCTTTGTGATGTTTATAATCCGGTGTGCGTTTTCTTGCAGATTTTCTAAAATCGTTGGCTATATCATTAAGCCCTTTTTTTAATTGTTTAGGACATTCCTCAATAGCTGTTCTTATATCATTTTCTAATTCCTCTATACCCTCCATTTGAAAATCAAATGTTGCCATTGTTGCCATCACTCCCTTAAACAAAAAGGAGGGCTATGCCCTCCAAAACTTACTTGTATACATCTATTTTAATTTTCTGTGTCAGATTATTTCGATCATCGTATTCTGCTTTTCCTTGCAATGTTACCACAAATTCACAACCTGAATATTTTTCATGTAGTGTTTTTGCAAGCGTAGCCGGTATATTGCCTGCGTCCATTCCTTGACAGCATACATAATATGCCGGTTCCCCCTCATACACCCAATGTTGCAAATACAAGAAACTGTTTGGCTTGAATGATGCTATGATTTCCTCTCTATCAGTATTTGCATCGGGATCTAAATCACAAGTTGCAAAAGTTCCAACGATCACCGTATCAAAACTTTTAATAAGCTGTTTGCCGGAGGCTCGCACCTCTGAAAATGTGTTCGGGTTTTGTGTTGCCGGTGCCGGTTGTCTTCCGGTTGTCATTCTCATAAATGCCGCGATTGTATCAACCGCCCAACCGATGCCGCACAAGCCCAATGTAAAAAAATACAAGATGCCTAAACCGTACTTTTTCTGCATAAACTTATGTACGCCCAACCACCCAAAAAGCAAGGTAATAATAAAATCATTCATAGCGTGATCCTCCTAAATGTTTTTCTATATTATACCTCCCTTTTATTCGCATTGAAAGTTATTTTTTGCAAATTTTCAGTACAAATAATTTCTAACATCTCATTTTTTTCTTTCACGTTGATAATGGAAACGATATTGAAATAGCGTCCTTTGAATTTAATAAACATATCCGGCGTAACTTCTTTGTGGTATCGCGTTGTTATTTTATATGTCAATTCCGGTCTTATCCGCTGCGCCTCTTGGTACTCCCTGCCCCTTGTCGGTTCCACGCTCGCCCATACCGTTTTTACCTCTGTTAATGTCTGCTCAGTCTGTGATAATGCGTTTTCTTTTTCCTCATACCTGCAGAACGTGATCCGCTTGTTTGTTCGTCCTATATCCATAATGCACCTACTTATTTTGTAATTGCAGCATCAACGATTTTGCCATAAAACTAAAATCTTCCCCTACTCCCCCCGCAGGTGTCCTCTTTTCATACCAATAGGCTATAAGTAATTGCAGATAGATTTTTTCAAGCGCATAGTTTATCATTCTGCCGTTTTCGTCTGTTTCGGGGTATTCCTTGCCGGTTGCATTTCTCAAATATTCCTCTGCCGAAACGATCAGCGTTTCCAATAACTGATCGTCCTCGTCAATGTCGATCCTTGCGTACTCTTTTACCTCTTTCAGCGTTATTATTGCCATTCTGCACACCCGCCTTCATTGGCGGCAGGAAACCCCGCCGCCGTTATCTTTGTTTCTTTCCTTGTGCTGCCTTACTCGCCCTGCGCCGCTGCCTGCTGCTGCATGAAATCAGCCACAACCGCCGCCTTCTCGTCTGTTGCCGTTGCTGTCATTGTGTACCCTAATTGGGTTCCTAATGCAATGATCTTTTCGCGTGACAGTTTTTCAATTTCTGCCTGCGTATAGGTCTTTTTTTCTTCCGGCTCTATGCTTGCCACGGCTGCGCCGCCGTCCGATGCTATAAAATGCTCTGCCATGACGATCGCCTCCTTGTCCACGCTCTGAATGTCTAAACGCTCCCTTACCTTGATGCCGGTCTGATCGGTTTTCCACAACTCGCCCGCCACGCTTGAAATGTCGATTGTCAGCGTTTCGCGGTCAAAAATCGTGATTGCCTCTTTCAGATCGCCGCACACGATCGGCACCTTATAGCCGCCCTCTGCCGCAATGCTCGGCATTGTCCGGTTACTTACCTTTTTTACCGGATATTTGCCGAACAAAAGCGTACTCATGGGCTTTGTCGGATCCGGCTGCATAATATACTTGCCGTCCTTATCCTTTAAGGTGTCAAGCCAGTTATAGCCGTCCTGATTAGTAACCACACACGCGCCTAAAGCGATTGCCGGATCCAAAAGAATGTTAAATATCCTTTTCAGATCGTCCAAACCCGCGACCGGCACCTCCGCATCTTTGGTAATCTCGCGCACTTTGGCGATAATCATAAAGTTTCTTGTCGCCTTTGCTTTCTTGGCGATCCACCTTTTCAGATAACCGATGATATTTTCGGCGGTATCGCTCAAAAGTTCCTGCGTAACCTTTAAAATGCCGCCCTTTTTCTTTACCTTGTAATCGATCTTTTCAAATTGCGGCGTTGAAACCTCCGGAAACTCTGCCGCCTCGTCCACGTTGTCAAAAGGTGTCTGATCGGCGTACCGCTCAATAACCCTGCTGCCGCTTAATGTGGTTACGCGCTCCACGTTTACAAGGTTTTCCAGTGCGTCCTCCGAACGGCGCAACTCTTTAACCGCCGTTCTGATGTCCTTCGGCACCGTCAAGCCGCCGTCCTCGTCCTTACCCTCATTCATGGAATTAAGGATCTCTTTATCCTCTGCCGACAAATCGCCCTTGCCTACTGCCGCCTTGATCGCGTTCACGAACGCGCCCGTGATTTTCTTTGTCTGATCCACAATTTTTTTCGCGGTTCCGGCTGCTGCCTGCTGCTGCATATCGTCCAGTTTATCCTGCTCCAAATCATAAAGCAAATCAAACTGTGCCTGCAGGTCTTTCAGTTCGTCCTTTGCCTTTGCCGCGTCCTCGATCTTGCCCGCCTTGCAGAGATCCCGCACTTCCTGCTTTTTTGCCTTGATGCTGTCAAGCATCTTCTTTAATTCTTCATTCATTGTGTATGCCTCCTTAAATTTTTGCATTAAAAAAGGACTTAGATCAAATCTAAATCCTCCAAAATTGCCGCTATCTGCTTTTCTTTGTCCTCATCTGCTGCCAATGCCGGTATGCAGCTATCTTTGATTGTTTTTTCAAGCCTCTTTGCCAGTGCATCGGCTATACTGTCAATGTCAGCCGCCTGCGGCTCCGGTTTTCCTTTCAGCTTTTCCGGCAGGTTGTTGTACCGTTCAAAATAATCACTTGCAGAGGCTTCCGCATTGCTCTTTTCCGATACCTCAATATCAAAAAATTCCTGCCATTCCTCGCCGTTCTTCCACGTTTCCGCATCGATCAGCGCGTTTATTTGTTCCGGTGTCACGCCCTCTTTGGTATGCTGCATATAGGTGTTTAAAATAACCTTTTGGCAACCGTCTAAAACATCTGCCTCCTTCCTCATATCGTCCGCGTTGCCCCATGTGATGCTGCTCGGCTTGTGGATCATCATCTGCGCGTTTGCCGGTATGATGATCCGATCGCCCGCCATTGCTATAACGCTTGCGATGCTCGCCGCCAACCCCTCAACATATACGGTTATTTCCGCGTTGTGCCGCTTTAAGATATTGTAAATGGCAATACCGCCGAATACCGATCCGCCGCCGCTGTTGATATGCACATTGATTTTTGAAACGCCGTCAAGCTGATCCAAAAAGTCCTGCACATCTTTCGGGGCTTTATCTTCGGGATAATACTTTTGCCATTCCCCCAAACTCTCGCTGTTTATATCCCCGAAAAAGCAGAGATCCGCCGCCGTTTCCGTTTCGTTGCGGATCTCGATGCTGCCAACTTCCCTATAACGGTTGTTTTTGTCTTTCTTTTGTAATTTTAAAATTTTCGCCACTCTCGCCGCCTCCTTCCTCTTGGTCTTTTCCAATGTCTGCAACCTTAATATAATTTCCGTTGCATATCAGATTATCGCCGCCTTCCATGCGCGGCTTATTCATAAATGATCGCGCCTCGTTTGGCGTGTATATGCCATTCTGCACATATCCGGTTAAAATCGTTGCTTGGCTCTTTGCATCGGTACGCAGGATCACATTTTCATTGAATTTAAAATGTTTCCCCTCTGCCGTTTCGCTCGGCTCCAACAACTTATAGTTTATTTCCTCCTCATACTGCTTTAAGATATATAATTCAGTGTCAATATAAAAACTGATATTTTGCATTTCGCTGTTGGCATAGCTGCTTTTCTCATAATCGTTTATTTGGTTCGGCTTAATGCCGAACGCGCCCGCGATCTGCAACGCGCTATACTTTTTTAATTCAAAAAATTGGCTGTCTGTCAGCTTGATATTAAGCGGCTCTAACTTCATTCCGATCGGTATCGGTATGAATTTACCGGCATTGTTGGCACCGTTGGCGTACTCCTCCAGTCTTGCGATCAACTGTTTTTCCAGTTTCGGGGATAAATCGCCAGTATACTGCAACGCCGCCCGCGCCGTCAAGCCGCCTTTATAAAGGTTGTTCATAAAATTTTGGCTCTCTAAACCGCCCTCTATTGTCAATTTTAGAATATCCCGCACCGGTGCGCCGGTCAGTCCGTCAAATGACATTGACGTTTTAAAGTGCATTACATCACTTGACGGAAAACAATAGCTTTCGCCGCTGTATTTGTCCGTATACCAATAGTAAATATCGCCTGCGGCACCAAATACGCCCTTATCATCGACTATTACGGTTGTATCGCTTGACGGCATGATCCATAGGTTTTTTATTTCTATGTCGCCGCCGTACTTTTTCCGTTTAAATTCCCTTTGGATCCATACATAAGCGTTTCCGTAATGGTTCCGGTTGTTCTCCACCGTTCCCCAAAATGTCGTTGGTGTCATTTGCGGGTTTGGGCGCGTCCTTAACAGATTGTACGCCGCATTTGCGCCCGCCTCCTCGATCCCCCGCTCCGTCTGCTGATAGAATTTAACCGGCATTTTTCCCAATGTTTCGGATAGCATTTTAAGGCAGGTAAAATAGGTTACTTCCCCTAAAACCTTTTTCGGCGTTCCCGATATTCCCAACCATTCTAACAGCCGTTCATCATCTGCGCCTGCTGCCGGTCTTATCGTCTTATTAAAAAACTCTCTGATTTTGTCAAATATCCTCATTCGCCACTTGCACCTGCCTCCTTCTCAAACATTTTCAAATACGCCTCTACGCTTTGATCTGTCGTTATTTCCTCAACCTCTACGCCCATTGCTACCTTGTGGGCGCAAATGGTTGCATCGCAGGGATCTATCCGGTTTTTCTGTAACATCTTATCTATCTTAATTTCGCCGAAACTGTTCGGCTCTGATAAAATAGCGTCATTCATGGATCTTGTTAATAGCTTGTTTCGCTCGTCATACTCTATATTGTGTGCCTTTACCTCTAATTGGAAATCTATGGTTGCATCGTTTAGGCTCCTTGCGCTCTGCTTTATCTCCACCAAATCACAACCGAAATCTTCAAGATCCAGTAAAAACGCGCTTGCATTGTGCGGATCGTATGCAATCGCCGTTAAATCTATCTCGTATGTGTCAACCAATGTATGCAGGTGCGCTAAAATCGTTTTATAGTCCGTCTTTATGCCCGCTGCTGCCGTTGTTACTGTGAGTAGTCCTTCCTGCTGCCAAATCACATACGGCGCGTTGTCCTCTTGATCCATGTGTTCCTGCATACGCCGCTTTGGTATGAATGAATGGGAATAAATATAATATTTCTTGTCGCCGGTCTTTTCGTCCTCATAGGGAAATTCCAAAACAAGCGATGTAAGATCGCCGCCGCTTGACAGATCCAAACCGCATATTGCTTTTTTGCCTCTGAAATCTTCAAGTGTTTTTTTGCAGGCGCATTTCTCCCATTCTGCCAAATCAATAAAGGCGGTTTCCGCGTTTGTTACCCAAATGTTTAGCGATTTTGTCATAAAATCGCGTAATTCCTCGCCGCCCATTGATTTAGCTTTCTTTGCATCTTCCTGCATCTGCGAAACCAATTCCGGATCGTGTCCGGTCAGCGGGCAACACTTGATCCAGTTTTTCGGATCCCAAATGTTGTCTTTTTCGTCCATTTGGGCTATATAAACAAATTGCCGCTCGTTTGTGTCAATTCCCCTCAACACTCGGCGGCAATACTTGAATAACTCATAGCAGGGCGCGTTCAGATTGAAACCCGCCGTTGTGATAACCGAAATAAGCGATTGTTTTAACTTCCTTGTGCCGCCTTTCAGCAGCTTATACATTTGGTTATCCTTGTGCGCGTGGTATTCGTCTACAATGCCTAAATACGGTCTGAAACCGTCTATTGACTTTGTATCTCTCCCCAATGCCCGAATGACCGTATTTGTAATTTTTCCGGTTATCTCGCTTTTGTAGTCCTTTATATCAAACAATTCCTGCAGGTCTGCATCGGCATTTATGAATTTTGTTATTTCATTTAAGACAATCCGCGCTTGATCTGATTTTGTCGCCGTACAGTAAATTTGACCGTAATTGTAATTGTCAAAATTGCTGCACTTGATACCCAAAATTGCATTTAAAACGCTTTTTCCCTGCTGCCGCGCCACCTGCACATAACTGTCAGTAAACCGGCGTTTTCCGGTTTCCTTATGCACCCAACCAAAAAGCGAACCTAAAATAAACTCTTGGAAACCGGCGCAGGTAAATTCTTGATCCCCCTCGCCCTCTGCAATCGTTAATTTGTTCGCAAGTTCTATTATGTCCTCTGCCTTTTCCGGTACAAAAATATACGGAAATGCCGGATCGTCCTTTTCCGATCTTTTCAGATCGTTTAGATGCCTCTTGAACGCAAGCCGCGCATCTTCTCCAAACTCTTTTTTATTCTTTAGGTTTTTTTCTGCAAACTGTGATACGCGATCCGTTGTCTTTAATACCCTTGCCATACGCCTATGCGCGTTTCGTGTGTTTCATAAACTTGTTTTCGGGCTTATCGTCTTTTTCCTTCGGTATCACTAATTTGCACCGGCTTGAAATTGTCAAGCCTAATTCCCTTGCGTTCTCATTGCAGGCTTTCATAAGCCTATTTTGAATTTTGGAAAGATAATTGTACTGCGCGTATTGTTCCGCAAGCTGTGCATCTTCCGTAACCATGCTTTTCTTGTCCGGCAAAAACTTTATTTTCTGCAACTGCTTTGTAACCTTGATATACTCCGTTTCTGCCCTTATGTACCTTGCCAGTACATCGCAATCCAAATTTGACATGATCTTTAATTCGATTAACTGTTTTGCCAGTTCCTCGAATTTTTCCCGCTCTTTTTTTAACAAAAATGCGGGCGGTTTTACATCGTCTGCCGGTGCCGTAACCTCTGATTGCTTGCGCTCTGTGTATTCCTCGATCGTCAAGTGTTTTCGCCCTTTTGCGGCGATCAAGTCGATCGGCTGCCTCGGTCTTGCCATGCCCCGCAACCCCCTTTCCGAAAAATGTTCATTTAGGGAGTTTTTGCGTAAATTTAGGGGGGCTGCGGTCTTGGCAGGAACGGTTCAAAACTTTTTTGCACCCCCTACCCCGCAAGCCTCCGTTTGTACTCTCTTATGCACTCCCTTAGTGTCTGCTGCATCGCTGCCTTCTTTGTAGCGTCCTTGTATGCCTTGCTTATCATGCTGTGCGTTGCCTCTGATATGCTGATAAGGTTATCCATATCGCACCGCTTGGAATAGTCCTCCATTAACTCCACAATATGATGCACTGTGTCAGCCGGTACAATCCTGCCCTCCATGATATACAAATAAATATCTATGTTGGTATCTCTCGCCAACGCCCGCGCCCTTGCAGCTTTCCATTCTGCGCTATTGTAAAAGTCTTTCGCTGTTTGGTTGCGGCAATGTGCGTCATATTCTTTATGCCTCTGCCGGTTCTCTGCCGTCTTTCCCACCGTATGCGCCGCGCAATACTTAACGCCCTGCGGTACTAAACGATTGCAGCCGGTTCTGTTGCAATACTTCATTAACCCCATGCGCCCGCCTCCAAATATAGGAATAGCGCGGCATGATCCCAAACGGAAACCGCCGCGCTTTAATCTGCATAGTTTTGAAATTGTAAAGATTATAACATAGTTAAACGGACTTGTGAAGGGCGGCAAATCGGGCGTGTTGTCAAGCCCCATATCTGCTCGTATGCGCCGCAAATACGCGCTTTTCGCCGCCCATGCTATACCGCATCGGAACCGAATAAAAAAATCGCCATATCGCGCACAAGCGCATTTTTATAATTTCTTACGGTCTTTTCGTTCAGTTTGTCGTTATAGCCCTGCTGCCCGCTCAAAATATCCGCTATTTCCTCAAACGTGTAAACTTCCTCCGTCTGCTTTCCGTTCTCGGTTATCTTCTTACGCTGCAAATAGCGCATCTGTATAACCTCATAGCCCTTTTTGCCCTCAATCTTTTTCAATGCCTTTTCTATGCGCTCCACATCGTTTTTACTGCGCCGGTATGATGCAATACGATCCTCCAGTAATTGATCCTCGTCCGGCTTTTCCACCTTGTTTTTAGAGTATCTAACCACGCTGCCGCTTTTCTTCTTGCCGATCATGCCTAAATATGCCTCCTCGTCTGCAACGTGTTCTTTTAAGATGCTGAAACAATAAAGGATCTTTTCGGTGTTTTTAAAAGCCTCGTCCTTCATTGCCTTCTGCCGCTCCAACCATGATATGCTGTTCATTTTCCGAAACACTTCATCAATGGTTGTTACTATGGTTTCCTTTACTTCTTTTGATACCGCCATCCTTAACCTTCCTCCACTTCTCCGAAAAATTTAATATATTTGTCCGGCTCATTTTCTCCAATCCACGCCTTAACGCTCTTTTGATCTGCAACCTCTAATTTCCCTTTTCCGGTTGTGGTATACAGAAATACTATACCTTTATCGGTTATGTATATTTCCTGCACCTTGTTATTGAAACTGTTTTTAACATCACATATCTTTTTTGCCTTTGTGGTGTCAAAAAGCCTCGTTTGCTCTACCGCCTTACCGTCTATCATGGTTGTGTATGTCAGAATTGCCTTCAATCCGTTTCGCCTCGCTTTCCTGCTGCCGCAATAATAATTTTGTTCGGAAATCCTCAATGGCTATATACTGCCTGCGCCGCCTCTCTGCCGATGTAATAAAAGCTGTGTGAATTTCCTTTAATGCCTCTGCCAGTTCTAACGCCGGTTGCTTTACCCGCTCCCACAAGTCCAGTATTGCAGCTTTCAGCCGTTCAAATGTTGCTATGATTGTTTCCTTGTGTTCCATGATCCGCGTTGCCGTCCTTATGCTGATGCCGCGCGGCGGGTTGAAACCGAAACGCTTTTTAAATGCTTTCTTTTTCTGCCGTCTGTTCATCGTCTGCCTCCTTTCCGCATCGCATAATAGCAATGCAGCGTTGCCCGCACATCTTCAATCGCGTCATGCGGTTTATAATTTGTGTAGCCGTACCAATCGGCGCAAAATCTTAATGACTTCCATTTGTAGCCGCCGCGCTCCGGATCCCGCTCTCCCGCCACCGGCGCAAATTCTAACATCACATCGCATATTTGCGCCTTTACTGCTGTGTTGATGCCTTTTGCTGCCATAAACGGCAAATCAAACGCTTTCAGATTGTAACCAACGATCAAACCGGCTCTTTTTAATATTCTTTCAATCTTTCTTTTCTCGTGCCGGATTGTCGGCGCATCTTTTACCGCCTGCCAGTTAATTTTATTGATCGCCTCTGCCTGCTGCCACGTTCTTTTTTTGTCCGGTCTGATATAGGAATTATAAAGCGTTTTCCCTCTGCCGTTTATGATTGCCACTTGCAGGATCTCGTCCTCTGTGCGGTCTAATCCGGTTGTTTCAATGTCAATGCAGATTATCCTGCCCTTACGCATTTTAACGCCCCCTTTACGCCTCGTATGTGCTTGTATCTGTCTTTGTACGCGCTACTTTAACAATTCCCTTTGACGTAATATTGATCTTGCCTTTAACGCCGTTTCCAATGTCTACGGTAATACTTTGTATGAAACCCTCACATACCGGATAAACGGCTTTATGCAGCAGGTCAACTGCTGCATCGGGCACCGTAACGCTTTTATTGTCTTTGCCGAATAATAGATCAATGCGGGCATTTGCTCTTTCTTTCTGCCCTTTCTTGTGTGCATAGATCCGCGCGTCCACACATTCGCAAGTTTCGGTTGCCAGTTCGTCTATTTCCTCTTGGCTCCATTCCTCTAATGCTTTTCGCGTTGCTACCTGCCCGCAAAATTTACAACTGCCGGTTACTGTCGTAACTCCCCCCCGCAAGCCTCTTTTTCCCTTTTCTCCACCTGTTCATATAACATCATGCAATGCCTCCTTAATATCATTTAATCTTTTTCATGTTTGCTTTGCATTGCGGGCATACCGGCGTATCTTCTCCCGATTTATACCCGCAATTACTACATACAAAATAGCCTATCGCCCAACCGCCCGCCCCCTGCTTTACTTTCCATTCTGCCTCTATTTGTTTCTTTTTCACGCTTTCACGCCTCTTTCATATAATTTGTTTACCGCTGTCATGATCTCGGCGGCTTTCTTGGTTCCTACGCCTTTAATCTCAATCAAAACTGATGCAATGTCAGAGGGCTTGATCCTCGGTTCTGCTGCCGCCTTGCCGTCTGCGTAACCCTCGTTATACATATTGCAAATGAAATCTTCCATTTGCTTATGATCCATGCGCTTAACCCTTTTATACTGTTCTCTGTTCAGCTTTAAACCTTTTGCCATGATTGCCTCCTTAACTCGTATACTTTTTTATTTGTGCTGCCGCCATAATGCCGAAACTCTGTTTTTCCTCATAATCGGCTTTTTCCATTTCCTGCCTCCGCTGCGCCTCTAAATACGCCTCTTTGGTTATCTCTGCCACTTTCGCCTGCTGCCATGCTGTCACATACGCGCCCGCTTTCTGTAATTCCTCTAATGGTGCCTCTTTGTACTTCTCATACTCTTTTAACATCGCGTTACCGGCTCCCATTTCCTGCAATATGCGGTAATTCGCATTGTATATATAGGCACTAACCATTGTTTGAAATAATTTGAATGGATTATCTTTCATATACCGGCACCCCTCTATCGCATGAAATAGGCTCCCGCATTTCTCCCCGCGTTCTAATCGCGCATGGTTCCAACCCTAAAATTACATAGCCTTCTTTGCAATACTCTGTGTCAGACAGAATATAAACAATTTTATGCAACGTGCATTTTCCGGTGTAACACTCGCCGTTCCATTCATTCAATGCCACATAATCGCCGGGGCTATATGGGCGGTCATTCTTTCTTACCTCAAACCCCTTTATGCCTGCTGCCGATGCCTCAAAATATGCCGGTGCCGTTTTCAGTGCATGGATCATAAGCTGCCTCCTTTCAAAATAGGCTTAATTGCCCGCTACATTCTTTTTGTTTTGGTTTTCTCGGTGTATAGCCCTTTTCATTTTCTCCAAACGCATCTATCGGGTTCAAATCAAAAGAATTGCATTTGTTTACGCTCTTTGCGCGTTTTTCGCTTATCTCTTTGTTTAACTCGGTGCAATAGATACCGTTTCCGGTTACAAGAAAAGTGCAATACCTGCAATACTGCGCCATATACCCTCCTAAATTATGATAATGGTATCTTTTCCCGCTGCCGCCTCTATCTCTGCTGCCATGCCCTCGCTGATGCCGTATCTCGCGCCTATAATAATTGTGCCGCAGGTGTTCAGAATGTCTTTACCGGCTTTCAAACCGCGCCGCCGCTGTGCCGGTATATCATCGTTTAATATCTGCGGTAAATATAAGTGTGTGGCAATCGGTGTATAGCCTAATTCCAACGCTACGCGGGTTATGTGCCGCGCGTATGCAATATTTCGGATCCGCTGATATGTGTTGCCTCTGTATGGGCTGCATATATAAGCTAATTTATTTTTCACTGTATACCTCCTTCGGGCAGCAGGGTTTTATGCCTGCTGCCTCTGCTGTTTATCTGAATAACCTTGCCACCGCCTCGCGCCCTGTCATTCGCGGCGGCTCGCTTGCCGCCATTCTTTTAACTGTCTCATAATATCCTTTGGCACTCATAGCCTGCAATGCGGCGGGCGCGTTCACGAAAACATTATCATTTCTGTTTATCCATTCCTCCAAATACTCCACCGTATAAAGAGAATGATTTAAGTCTTTTACAATTTCCTTTTCTCTGTCTGTCATTTCCCCGCCCTTTCTTTGCAGCGCATCATAAGATCCTGCAACACATAAATTTCACTTTCCGTCAAGTAATTACTGATTGAAACCAATTCTTTAGCCGTCCAATGCGCCCAATATTTCATATCGCTTTCAATGGTTTTAATCTCAATTACTTTCGTATAGATCATAATGTCGATCAGTTCTGCCAATTCCTCATAGCTGATAACTGCCGTTTGTCCTGCTGCCTCTCTCAAAACCTCTAAACCGGTATCAGTCAAAACCGCCTTGCATTTCTCGGTTGTGTCGGTCTGTATGGTGTATGTGGCTGCGGTTCCGGCGTAATCCATAAGATATAAAACTCGCGGGCTTGCACAATTTCCACTATCGCACTTTTTCCACCCCTGCCAAAACTCCACGCCGAAAAGATCCGAACCAATCACCGCACCCATAAAATAATTAACCGCCATGCCGTTATATTCCTTGTGCATATTGATTTTGCCGTTAATGATAAGGCTTTTACGGTCTGTATTGTCCGGTATGGGCGCATTATAGGTTACTTTGGTTTCCGGCTCATTCATAAAACCGCTTTCCGGCGCGTCCTGCGCCTTTTCCGGCTCTGGTTCTCTGGCCTGCTCCATATCCTGCACCCGTTCCGGCTCCTTGGGCGGCGTGGAAAATACCGGCGCGTCCTGGGTCGCTGAAATGGACATTTCGCTGGTGGCAGCGATTTTCTGGATTTCTTCCCGGATTTCCTCCGGCAAGCCTGCGTCATAAAAGGTTACGGTGCGGTCGGGGTCGATATGGGCAACCGTCTTATAATCGCCGTGTACTTCTTCCAAACGGTTCCAAACCGTCAGGCCGTTGCCCAGGTGTCCATAGCCCAGGTCATACCGGGCGGCAGGGTTTTCCGGTTCCGTGTTCACGGCAGCTTCGGGTATATCCGGCTCGGCGGCTGCGGCTGTTTCCGGTGCGGCTGGCTCTGCCTGCGGCTGTTCCATTTCCGGCGTGGATGGTGTGGCGGGGTCAGACAAAAGCCCGAACATATCCAGGGTAAGCTGCTGGCCCTCTTTGTCCTCTTGCGGGGCGGGCTTTTTCTTGCGGGAGAGGGCTTTTGCCGCCGCTGCAAGACTGCCGGCGGGTTCTTCCGTATGCTTACCGGCGCTTTCCTTTTCTTTCTGTTTTTGCTCCTGCTTTTTCTGGCGTTCCTCCTGCAAGACAGCTTCGGGCAGAGGGGTGAATAAGGAATATTCGCCCCGCAGATACGCGCCCATATCCCGGAGTGACGGTTCCATCAGCTTGTAGGCGCGGTCGTCCGGGGATACCATTGCCAGGGCTTTCACCATTTTTTCATAGTGCGCCGCGCATTGTTCCGGGTCGTCTAACAGCGGGCGGAATACCTTTTTTGCCGCGTCAACATCCCAGTCGCGGGGGATTGTTTTGCTGGCATCGTTGGGGTCGTAGTATTGGAACACATACAGGCTCCTGGCAAGCCGCATTTTTTCATATTCCGGCAGATATGCCTTTTCCCTGCGGTTCAGATACCGATCTTCTTTGATTAGTCCTGCAATCCGCTTGTGTATCTGTTTCCAGTTCAGCATGACCGTATCATAATTGCCCTCGGAAAAATCGTCAGCGCGGGACAGCTTGATTCCTTTGCCGTCGTGCCATTCGTCAAATCCAATGTAGCCATGCCCGCCGATGCCGTATTCATTTTTCAGAAAGGCAATGCACTCGGCGGCGTCATGGCCCTGCATAAAGTAGGAGTAAATGCGGAACTTGCCCTCGGAAACCCCGGAGCCGCCGGTGAGCTGGCGGGTGATTTCATCCTCGGTGACAAATGCGCCACGGGCAGGGGAAAAACCCGCTGCCGCCTGAAATGCCGTCACCGGCTTATCCATATCGGTCAGGCGGGTATATAAATCATGGGGCGGTATCTGCTGGCGGAATCGTAACAGTTCCGGGTTCCGCTGATGGGCGCTTGCAAGCTGCTTTACCTCCTGCGCGATTTTGGCGCGTTCTGACGGGTCTTTTAAGAGTGCGGCAATCTTTTCCGTGCTGTCCGGGAAACCGCCGTAGAGCGCGTCAATGGTGGGCAGTAAGCCCTTTTCCCTTGCTTCGTCGCTGAAATTCTGGCGCAGATACCACAGCTTTTCGGACAGTTCCCGAAACTCGTTGTCCCGCGCCGCGTCGATGTTGTCCTGGCTGGCAAACTGGCCGTTTTTCAGAAGCTGGCTAATCTGTGCCGCCGCCTGCTTCCATGTGACAAGGGAACCTCCCCCGGCAGAACGTCCCGGCGCGATGTGGATGCCGCTTTGACTGAACCACAAAGAATACTCATGCCCCGCAATGTTAAGCCCTTTGCCGCCGGTGCGGTATTCCTTTTGCAGAAAATCGGCGGCAAGTTCTTCCGGCGGGTCTTTCTGGAAAAAGGCCACGATACGCAAAATACTGTTTCGCTCATTGCTGCCGCTGGTGAGGGCGCGCCCGATGACGGCATCCGTCACTTTTCCGGCGGCAGCGGCGGGGCGGAGTTCCTGCTCGGTTTTCTGCACATGGGCAATGGTTTCAATCTGCTGTTCCACGGTAGGGAACAGGGAAAACTGTGTAAATGCCGGCTTTGCAGACGCAGAAACGGGCTGTTCGCCCGCCGCCTGCTGGTTTTCCTGATTTACTTGTAAACGATCTCGTTCAGTACCATTTCCTCCGCCTGTGCGGTGAAGCTGTTGACCGCCTGCACCCATCCCATCTGGTCGCGGGCTTTCATCGCTTCGTCCACGTGGTTCTGTTTCTTTAAGTCCGCCACGATCCGGTCTACCTGCTCCTGTGCCTGCTGGTCGATCTCCCGCAGGTGGGCTTCCAGCCGCCCGGTCAGAAGCATCGAGGTGTACCGTCCCTTGTGCCGTTCCTGGAGAAAGGTCTGCCGCATCCGTCCGTACTTGCCCAGCGGCATTTCCTCCATCCCGTCCTCCCCGTCCATCATCAGGTCGGGAATCTGGTAATCGCCCATCTTCTTGTATGCCAGTTCTGCCATTTTCTATGCTCCTTTCTTCGCTTTCATGCTTTAACGTGCTAAATTCTTCCTTGCCTTTAGTATAACCGATCACCGGCTCTTTTGCAAGGGTTTTTTCCCTGTTTTTTTGACGGTTCTGCGCTTTTTCTTTCTCTGCCTGCCGGATGCCCTTTTTCACTTCCAGCAGCATATTCATGGACACTTCGCTGGCGGCGCTGCCTAAGTGGTGGAGGACGGCGGGGGTGGAAAATTCACTGATGCCGTCAAAATCTTCATCGTCCAGATAGTCGGCGGCGTTTAGGCCGCAGCGGGTGAGGAGCGTGTACTGGACGCTGGCCGTCAGGAGGTTGCGGAAACGCACTTCCAGGTTAAGGTCGTCCAGTTCCTCCAAAAGACTGCCCTGGGTGTCGTAGGCAAGGTCGGCCAGAAGTTCGGGGTACACTTCCTCTACCGCGTGTTTTGCCTGCTCCATCAGCGCCTGCCCGATGTCCTGGCTTTCCGTTTCTCCGTACCGCTTCACGAGCGTATCCAGGACGGCGGCGTGGTGTTCGTCTTTCAGTTCCCACAGATAGGGCATCCTCGCGCCCCGCACCGGGCGGGTGTCCGCCACATCGAAAACATAGGTCAGGCGCGGGCGGATGCCGTCCTTATTGATGAGCGCAATGCCCTTGGAGCCGGCCTTGACCCAGCGGCGCATATCCTCATTCCACAGTTCCATGCTGGCGCAGGCGGTGGCGTCCGGGCGCTGGGCGTAGATTAAAAGCTGTTCATCAAACGAGTATTTATAGAGCCGCGATGCAGTGGTAAGATAGCTTTTCCAGCCGTGGGCGTTCCTTGTGACCGCTTTGGCGGTCTGGTCTGCAAGCTGCGACACATATTGTAGCTTATTCGCCATGTTTCCCTCCTTTTTCGCAAAATAAAAGCCCGGAACAGGTGCGTCCTGCTCCGGGTGTGTGGATGGTTGTTATGATTCTTCTTCGGGGAGTTCCCAGGGGGAAAGCCCCATTTCTTCCCATGTTACGCCATAGGGTGCGCCGCCGGAGGTGTAACCGGCGATAAAATAAAAGCGGTCGTCCGAATCCGGGAAGCGGTCATAAAAGGATTGCTGTTTCTTTGCCTCCCGTTCCCGCCGCAGATGCTCCTGGCGTTTCTGTTCCGCCTGCCGCTTCACCGCTGCCTGCTCCGGGGTCAGTGCGCCGATTTCCTCTAAGTCATTCAGCGCGGTCGGCACATCGACCTTGAATTTTTCCCGGTAGGCGCGGACAAGGTGCGTCCCCGTATAGGAGGGGAGCCATTGCCGCGCCATGCGGATGCGGGCAGCGTGGCGCGCCGCTTTATTCTTCTGTTTTGCCCATTTGGGGGTAGTGCTGTTTTTCACGTTCTGCATCCTCCGTGTTTTTGCCCGTTTGTCTGCCGGATTTGATTATACCACAGCCGGACAGCGGGGACAATCAGCCGCCGCGCCTTTTCTCGTTCATCTGATCCAGCACCGCCCGCTGTGCAGGGGTAAGGACACGGGGCGGGGTGATGCGTACCCATTTTTTCGGCAGTTCAAAGGAAAGCCCGCCATATCCATTGTCCCCGGTCTGCCGTACCTGTCCGGGGTAAGTGCCGCACAGTTCGGAAAGCTGTCGGCAAAGGGCGGCATTGTGGGTGTAGATGCTGGCGGCGGCTTCTGCTTCATTATACAGCACGATGGTTTCCCTCTCGGTTCCGGACAGCTTCATCGCTCCACCTCCTGTCCGCGCGGGGGCTTCTTTGGCGTATCGTGACCTTTGGCGGCATCCTGCCGGCACTGGCTGAGGGCATCCAGCACAGAGGGCTTTGGCGGCGGTTCATTGTTGATGATGCCGTCAATCTGGTTATAGTTTCCCTCCGCGCTCATTTCGGCGGCGGCAAGGTAGTTTTCCGGGCGCACCTCCTGAAAGGCGCGGACTTTGCCGTCCTCCGCCAGCACCGGCACATAGAGCCGCCCGGTATGCAGGTACACCCCGTCCAGCCCCGCGCCGCCTTTATAGCGGCCTGCGCTGTCACGCTCGCACTCCAAAAGGGCGGTTCCGTCTGCCAGAAGATAGCCGGGTTCCGTGCGCCGGTAGAGCCAGCCATAGGGGACGCCAATCTGACGGATGGCGATTTCTTCCCCAATCAAAAGGTCTTTTTGTTCCTCTTTCTTCATTCCGTATCCACCTCCCCCGCAGCACGGACAGCGGCAGCCATTGCATAAATGGCATCGTCCAGCGCGTCCATGACTTCCTCCGGCTCGGTATCGGCCATTGCCAGCAGGGTTTCCACTGTTTCCTCGGACAAGCCCAGCCATGCCGCCACTTCCGGCACGTTGGGCAGGCTCTGGCTGCTCTCAAAGAAGTAGGAGTAGGGCATCCCGAACCGTCTGGCGATCTCCTGAAGCTGGTACACATCCGGCGCGGCGGAGCCGTTCAGCCAGCGGTTCATTTCCGGCAGTTCCACGTTCAGGGCCTGCGCCAGTTCAGCGGCGTCCGTGCCGCTGATGGCCAGGAGGTTGTGCAGGTTGCGGTTAAATGCGTTCATGTTCTTTTCCATAAGCGTCAGTTTCCTTTCTTTTTGGGGGTTTTGGGGTCAAATTCCAGCTTAAAGCGGACAAATTTCTCTCCGGTGTCCTCCATCACAACGGTCGCGTCATAGAGGACGCCTTTTTTCTCGGAAAACAGGCCGGTCATGGCGACGCGCCCGTTTTTCAGCAGGGCGGCGGCAACCTTGCGGGTCAGCTCCTTGCGCTTCCCGGTAAAGAAGCGGTCGTTCTTCCAGAGGGCAAAGCCGCAGGGGGGCGTGGCGTTCCAGCCCTCGCAGAAGAAACTCTTTTTGCCCTCCACCACGTTTTTGCCGCAGCGGGGGCAGATACCGATTACCGTGCGCCCGGATGCAGACAGGGCGGCGCTTGCCACGGTCACGCCCTGATAGCCTTTGATAAGTTCGGTGAGCATAGCGGAAATGCCCGCCATAAAGTCCTCCGGGGAGAGTTCCCCGCGCTCCACCGCGCCCAGCCGTTCCTCCCATTCAGCGGTCAGCCTGGCGGATTTCAGCGCATCGGGCATTACCTTGATAAGTTCCGTGCCTTTTTCCGTGGGGAGAAGCTGCTTTTTCTTCCGCTCCACAAAGCCGGAGCGCACCAGCTTTTCAATCACGCCGGCGCGGGTGGCCGGAGTGCCAAGCCCCTTGCGCTCCACGTCCTCCAACTTTGCAAAATCCTCCGCGCTGGCGTGTTCCATTGCAGAGAGCAGTGTGTCCTCGGTAAAATGGGCCGGAGGGGAGGTCGCGCCCTCTTTGACGGACGCGCCCTCGGCGGTCAGCTTCTGTCCCTCGGTGAGTGCAGGAAGCGGCGGGGACGGTTCCGCCTGCTTCGGTTTCTGTTTCAGTGTGGCATGGAAAGCCTGCTCCAAAGCCGTCCAGCCCGCCGCGATTTCTGTCTTGCCTTTGGCGGAAAAGACAGCGCCGCCACATTCCAGCGTGACGGCAGTTTCCGCATAGGTATGGGGTTCGCCTACCGCGCACAGCAGACGGGCGGCAGCAAGAAAGAGGATGTTTTTCTCCCCGGAGGGCAGCGCGGAAAGGTCGGTTTTTGCCGCTTCTGCCGTGGGCAGGATGGCATGGTGGTCGGTGACTTTGCTGTTGTCGATTACCTGCGCAGCGTTTACCGGCAAGGACAAATCTGCCGCAAAGGGCAGCGATGCGGCGATAGACTGACATAATGAGGGCAGTCCTGATGCCATATCTTCGGTCAAGTACCGGCTGTCCGTGCGGGGGTAGGTCGCCAGCCGCTTTTCATAGAGGGCTTGCAGATAATCAAGGGTCTGCTGGGCGGTGTAGTCAAACAGCCGGTTTGCTTCTCTTTGGAGGGTAGTTAAATCGTACAGCCTGGGCGGGCGCTCGGTTTTCTCCTTTTGGGAAACCGTCTGTACCGTTGCAGGCTTGCCCACACAGCCGGTACGCAGCCTGCCTGCGTCCGTTTTGGATGCAAAGCGTTCACTGGCGGCATGGAATCCGTCCAGTTCCAGCTCCACCGTGTAAAATTTCTCTTTCTGAAAGCCGGAAATGGCGGCTTCCCGTTCTGCTAACAGCGCCAGCGTCGGGGTCTGCACCCGGCCCACGTTCAGGGTTTTGCCCTGGTACAGCGTGGTAAACAAACGTGTACCGTTGATGCCGATCAGCCAGTCCGCCTTGGCGCGGCAGAGGGCGGCGGCGTAGAGATTGTCATAGTTCTTCCCGTCCAGCAGGCGGTCAAAGCCTTTCTGGATGGCGGTTTCCTCCATTGAGGAAATCCACAGCCGCTTGACGGGCTTTGTGCAGCCGCACAGATGGTAAGTCAGGCGGAAAATCAGTTCCCCCTCGCGCCCTGCGTCCGTTGCACAGATTAAGGCGGTGACATCGGCCCGGTGCATCAGGCTTTTTAAGGTTTCAAACTGCTTTTTGGTGTCTGGCAGCACCTGATACTGCCACGGCTCCGGTAAAATCGGCAGGTCGGCATAGTTCCATTTGGAATAGCGGGGGTCGTAGGCATCGGCGGGGGCAAGTTCCACCAGATGGCCGATGCACCAGCTTACCAGCCAGCCGCCGCCCTCCATGTAACCGTCGCCCCGGCTTTTTGCGCCTAACACCTTAGACAGAGCCATCGCTACCGACGGTTTTTCCGCGATCACAAGTTGCATTTTTCTCACGCTCCTTTTTCAGATTTTTGTAGCATATCCCCACGCAGGGCGCATTTAGCCCATAGGGACAGCGGTGGCAGGGATGTCCGGGCGGATGGACGGGGGAAGCAGGCGCGGCGCGGCCAGGGGACGGCCTTTGGGTCATCATCCGCTCAAAAGGGCTGTTGGTAAATCGCATCAGTCGTCCTCCCCGCCGTAGTTTTCAGGATAGTCCGGTTCCTCCGGCTCATCATAGGCTGTCGGTTCCTCATAGCCCGTCTGCCGGGTTTCTTCCTGCGCGTCCACATCCTCGTCCTCGTTGACCGTTTCCTCCTCGTCCCCGCCGGTCAGTTCGTCAAAGTCCTCCGCATCGTCCAAGTCTTTTTTAGGCTTATAGATTTTGAAGTAGTAGCCCGCGCCGCCAGCCGCCAGCGCCACAAACAGCACTAAAATCAGTGTGCCGGAACCGCCGCTTTTCGTTTTCTCCGGCTTTTTATCGGGTTCGGTTTCCGTATCGGTCACAGGGGCTTTTCCGGTACAGTCTTTCCGGTTCAGGGTGCAGACCGGGCAGTCGGTGTTGACCTCGCCGGCGGCGCACTGTTCCGTACAGATGCAGGCCGGCTCCGGGTCGGGGATTGCGTCCGTCTGCGGCGCGTCGTCCTCCTTGACTGCCAGCGCCATCAGGTCGGCTTCGGTGACGGCGTTGAGGAAATACACGTTTTCCGTATCGCGCTGGTTGTCGATAATCAGATAAAACACGTTTTCATCCGGCGTCTGGATGGTGTAAAACTCCTTGCCGTCCTCGCCGGTGGCGTTGTCCAGTACGGTAGCCTGACCGTCCGGGGTCAGAGGAACCGGGTCGCGGGGCGTGGTGTCTGTTTCCTCGTCCGGGTCGGCACTTGCCGAAGCGGAGGGCTTTGTGCCGCCCGTGCTGGCAGCCGGTTTTGTGACGCTTGTTGCCGGGGCGGTAGTCTGCGTGTTGGGTGAGGTTGTCGCGCCCGTTGTGGGTGTTGTAGCCGCAGGCGTGGTGGTTGTACCAGGCGTGGCGGATGTACCCGGCGCGGTGGTTGCCGGGGGCTGTGTCTGGCCGGTGGAGGGCTTCTGTTTGTTATCCTCCGCCTGATAGTTGGGGTTTTTGACCTGCACGATTTTTGATTTGTTTCCCGCAGCGTCCACCGCCTGCACCGAAAGCTGCTCGTAATCATCGGGCAAATCCCGCAGCGGTACGTCCAGTGTGCCGTTGGTTAAATCGGTGTATTTCTCGCCGTCAATGTAGATTGCCGCCACGCCGGAAAGGTCGTCTTTGGCTTCTGCCCGGAGCAGCCGCCCGTCCATGCTGGCGCGTAAGGTAGGCGCGGTGCGGTCGAAGCACTCCATATAGCGGGATTTCTCGTAAACTTTCCCATCATGGCCGGTGGCGCAGACATAGACGGTGCAGTTTTCCGAAAGGTCGATTTCCCCGTACCAGCGGTTTTCGTTCTGCTTCAAGCTGTCTGTCACATCGCGCCATTGCCCGTTTTTCTCGATTTTTACCTGAACGAGAGCAAAGCCGTTCCCGTTTTCATCGGTAATGCGAAACTCGGCGGCGGCGCTGCCGGTCGCCCAGCCGGAGGGCGGTGTAATCTTGATGGAGAGATTGGATGCCGGGATGGGCGCGGGGGCTTTGCCGGTGCAGCCGGTCAGGTCGGCTCTGCAGATCGGGCAGTCGGGGTTGACCGCGCCAAGCTCGCACTTGTTTTCGCAGACGCAGACCGGGACAGGCGCAGGGGCTTCGATGGTGCAGCCGGCCAGGTTCAGCAGGCAGACGGGACAGTCCGCATTGACCGCGCCGGGTTCACAGTGGGCGGTGCAGATACAGACCGGCTCCGCTGGCGGTTCCGGCTCTTTGCCAGTACAGCCGGTTACATCCTGCTTACAGATGGGGCAGTCTGTATTGTTGGTGTCCGCCGTACACCGTGTTTCACAGATGCAGACGGGTTCCGGTTCCGTGGGCGGTTCCGGCTCCGCGCCAATGCAGGCGGCTGCCTCCTGCACACAGACGGGGCAGTCCGCATTGAGGGTGTCCGCCGTGCAGCGAATATCACAGAAGCAGGTGATTTCCGGCTCGGTGGGTACTTCCGGCTCCGCGCCGGTGCAGGCAGCTACATCCTGCGTACAAACCGGGCAGTCTGCGTTGAGGGTATCTGCCGTGCAGCGGGTATCGCAGAAGCAGGTGATTTCCGGCTCGGTGGGTGTTTCTGTTTCGGTGGGCGCTTCCGGTTCCGTGCCGGTGCAGGCATTCACATCCTGCGTACAAACCGGGCAGTCTGCGTTGAGGGTATCCGCCGTGCAGCGAATATCACAACAGCAGGTGATTTCTGCCTCGGCGGTGTCATGCAGCCCCTCGGCGGCAAAGGCCGCGCCCATCAGGGGGAACATTGTCCAGGCGCAAATAAAAATGCACAGCAGCATCGCCGCCGTGCGCTGAAAGCGTTTTGTTTTCATATTCATATACTCAGATTTCCTCCTTATCCATGTTTTCAAAAGTTCGGGCATTGCCAGCCGGGGGCATCTTCGCCCCGCGTATCATATCCAGTAGCCCCCGCAGTTCCTCCGGCGAAGCCGCCACGCCGCGTACCACCTGCAAGATTTCAAGGTTTTCCTGCTCGGTGATCTGCTTCTCCAAGTCCCGCACACGGGCCTGCCACTCGGCGGCTTTTTCTTTGGCTTTCGCCAAGTCGGTTTTTAATCGGTCAATTTTCATGCTGTCCCTCCTGTTCTGTTTGGAATATAATCGGAAAAGTTTTTGACAGTGTAAAAAATCCGCTTGTTGTTCACCCAGCGCTGAAGCTGGCGGGTGATTTTCGGCGCGGTGGGGCGGTCGTAGACCATCACATAGGGGTCATAGCCCATGCCGCGCAGGGTTTCCACCCGGTACAAGTCCTGCTCATGGGTGCTGCCGTAATTGGTCAGGACGTAGACGCGCCGCTTTCGGTCGCTCTTAATGGCGGTCAGTTCCAGAAAACGCTTAAAATGCCCGGTCAAGTCCTCGTCTGGATTGTCCCAGGCAAAATGCACCGCCTTAGTGCGTACCCGGTTTAAGAGTGCCGCATTGTCCGGCGTAACCAGGCGGATGTCAAGCCCCTGGGAGAAGTCCACCCATGCGCGGCTTTCGGCAAGCTGTAAAATCAGCGCTTCATGGTCGGGGCAGGCGAGGAGGTTTGCGTCCAGCAGCTTGATTTCTCTCTGCCCGTCCCAAAACTCGGACAGGTCAGCTACCTTGCGGCTTTTGCGCCCCTCCTTGCCGCTGACAATGCAGAATCCGCAGTTTCGCGGACAGCCACGGCTCAAAAAGCCATAGGCGGTATCGGAAAACTGCGGATATAAAGAAGCGTCCGGGCGGGTGTGTTCCACCGCATCCGGTAAATTTTCCCTTATGCCGTAGCCCGTGCCGCCTGAAATGACGGCATCGGCATTGGTAACGGCAATCGTATCTTTCGAGTAGGTATCTGTGAATACCCGGCTTTTATAAACAAGGTCGTAGTGGTTCCCTGGGTTCCACCACTCAACCAGGTCGCCCCGCGCCTTATGGTACGCGGACAGCTTCATCAGGCACAGGTTCGGCCAGTTGTGGGAATCCACATCAATCAGTCCAATTTTCAAATCATACCTCCGTTTCTGGCAAAAATGCTTAAAAAAAAGTGTTTCAGGGTAGACGGCCATATCCGTACAGATGGGCAGACCAATAGGGGCTTCCCGTATTGGCGTAGGAGATCGGGTCGCCGCAGTGAATGAACCGCCCGCCGCCCACATAAATCCCAACGTGGCTGACCGGCCCCGGAGAGCTGTATGTACCGGTGAAGAAAATCAAATCACCGGGCTGTGCGTTTGCCGAAGATACCGGGGTACACAGGTTATAAAGCCCCTGCGCCGTCTGCCGTCCCACGCTGCCCACGCCGGACTGGTTAATGACCCACGAAACATAGCCGGAGCAGTCAAAGGATGTGGAGGGGGAACTGCCGCCCCAAACGTAAGGCCATCCTAAAAATTTTTCTGCTTCATGGAGCATCGCTTCAAAGCTGCCGTCCCCCATCGGTTCGCCGGAATAGTCCGGGATAGCCGGCCCGCCGGGTGTGCCGGGGATTGCGCCGGTTCCATCGTCGCCGTTGTCCACGAAGAAATAGGGATTTAAGTATTCGCCGTTTAGCATGACCTCTAAATGCAGGTGCGGCCCCGTGCTGTTGCCGGTGCTGCCAACGGCGGCGATCACATCCCCGCGTTTTACTTCCTGGCCTGCGCTGACGTTTAGGCTGGAACAGTGGGCATACCGGGACTGGTAGCCTTTATCGTCCTCAATCACCACGCACAGCCCGTAGCTGCCCGCGTCGCCAGCCGATACCACGCGCCCGTCCTGCACCGCCAGAATCGGCGTACCCTGCGCCACGGCAAGGTCAATGCCGCGATGCAGGCTCTTTTCCCCGCTGATGGGGTGTACCCGCCAGCCGTAGCCGCTGCTCACGTTCCCCAGCCATGAGAAATCAAAGGGGTTCCCAAACGCCTGCCGGTTGCCGTAGGTCTGCATATACACACCGTAGCGGTCGGTCTGTTCGCCGGGAGAGAGATGGCTTTGTGCCACGGCAGACAGCGGGCGCACGGTCAATGTGGTTTGCAGGACGTACCAGTCATAGGGGTCGCCGTCATCGTCGTACCGGGTTTCCACAATCACTTCACGGGTGAGGGTGTACTGCTCGGAAAAAATGCGGTCGATTTCAGACTGAACCCCTGCAAAGGTAAAGGCATTGAACGCCGTGGAAAGGTAGCCCAGCAGTTCATAGGGGTTGTGGCTGATTTCACCGATGTTGTAGCGGTATTCATCATAGCCGGGGTAATTTTCCTCGGTATTGTCAATGTCAATCTGTAAATCCGTTTCCTTTTCGGTGTAGTAAAGGTCGCTCTGGCAGATTTCCCCCTCGTCGGCCATGTAGGACGCAGAAATATAGGAGGACTGGAAGCCGGAGAGCATGGCGGTGCAGGAGGTCAGGCCCGTGGCAAAGAACATCACCACCAGCGCCAGCATTGCAACCGCCAGAAAGACCGCCTTATGCGCCGCCGCATACTGGGCGATGGCGCGGGCAATCTTGCCGGTGGCGGTCAGGACGTTTTGGGTAAATTTCGCGCTCTGTTTGGCTTCATGGGCGGCCTGGGCGTATTTCCGCTTGATTTTCTGTTTCTGCACCCATTTTGCCAGCGCGTTTTTGCGTTGCAGTTCGGGATTATCCCGCAGGGCGGTCTGCCATGCAAGGTCAGTGTGCGCCCGCGCCGCTTTCTGCTGGGCTTTCCGCAGGGTGCGGTAGGGCTTGGTGCGGCGGCGGTTCCGTTCCCAGCGCAGGACGCGCCCCACGCCCTGCTCGGCAACCAGTTCGCTTTTGTGGGCGGATTCCAGAGCCACGTTGTTATGCTCGTATTCGCGGATTTTGCTGTGCAGCTTGATAACCGCCGCCATTTTCACCGCGCCGGCCCCACGGGAGAGCAGGGAGGGCCTGCGGTATTCCGGCAGCACTTCCTCCTCAAAACGGAGCCGCCGTTTCATTTTCCCGCTGGCTTCGTCAGGCTGGCGCTCCATGTGCAGGCGGCGCTTGGTGGGCAGCTTCATCTGCGCCTGTTCCACGCGGCGGTCTGCGCGTTCCGTGCGGCGGACGGCCTTGTTATATTTCTTTTGTTGGCGGATGGGGGCATCGGGTGCGGCATCGCCGGCAGTTTCCGAATCTTTGGCGGTATCCTCAAATTTCAGGCGCGTTCCCCCGGCCTTTGGGTTGCCATCGGATTTTAGCCTGTCCTCGGATTTTTGTTTATCCTCCGGTTTGGCGGCGTGGTCTGCTAGCTTTGCCGCCTGCCGCTTTTTTATCGTTGTGCGGTCGGCGGTGGTGTCAGCCGGTTCTTCTTCCTTGCTAAATTGCAGGCAGGAGCCGTTCTCAGAAATGCGCCGTTTTGTGGCGGGTGTGCTGTCTGCGCCACGCATAGCAGAGGTTTCCCGGCTGTCTGGCTTGGCGGCGTGTTCCGTCAGCTTTGATGCCTGCCGCTTTTTGATTGCTGTGCGGTCAGTGGCAGGGTCAGCCGGTTCTTCTTTGTCAAATTGCAGGCGGGAGCCGCCCTCAGAAGTGCGCCGCTTTGGGGCAGGAGCGCCCTCTACACCGCGCATAGCCGTTTTTTTCTCACTGTCCGGCCGGGCAGCGTGTTCCGCGAATTTCGTGCTTTGCTTCTTTTTGCTCGTTTTCCCCCGCTTTTGGGGGTGTTTTCTCACCGGCGCGGGAGTGGGTTCCTCGGCGGCTGGCGCATCCAGCAATGGCATATCCACCGCGCCCCGCATGGTTGCCGGGGCATCGGGCGGCGGTTCGGCGGTGGCGTCTGCCAGATATTCCGGCGTAAGCAGCGCTTCCGTCTGTTCTGCCGCTGTTTCCGGCGCAGGGCGGGGCTGTTTCCGCTTTTTGCCGGTGTCTGCGCCCCGTACTGCCGGACGGCGGATGTCCTCCCGTTCCGTGGGGCGGGCGCGGTCAAAGGCGGCATCCGCCGTGCGCTGGCTGACGCGCTTTTCCTCGCCGGTGGCGCGGTTGTGTTCCACCAGACCGTCCCGGCCCATTTTCTGAACCTTTTTCTCCCGTGCCTGAAACCGTTCCCGGCTCACCGTGCGGCCTCCGGCGCTTTACGTTCCGGCTCCGGGGCAGGGCGGGCGGCGGCTTCGGCCTTTTTCTCGTTCAGCGCTTTTCGGATGGAGGGCTTTTCAGAGCGCGTGTCGGCCTTTAACTCGGCTTTGTATTCCTGCTCTTTCTGTTCAAAGACCTCATAGAAAAAGGCCGCAAAACCTTTGCCGCTGGCACGTTCCGGGGCGTCATTGATGCAGTCGCACCACTGGCGGCAGGATTCCTCTAAAACCGTGTCAAACATTTTGACGCGGGCAGGGTCGCCTAAAATATCGCTTGCGTTCATAGGCTCCTTTTTTTCTGTCAGCGTCTGCCGGATGGAGGGCTTTTCACGGCGCTGGTTTTCCGTGGGTTCTTCCTTGTGTTCCGGCTCTTTTTCCTCATTCTCCGTCTGCTGGACAGGGGGCTTTTTGGCTTCCCGCACGGTTTCCGCTGCCGTTTCCAGCCGTTCCACGCTGCCGATTGCCGCAAGGGTGGCATTGTTCATGGTGGAGAGCATCTTGTGGACTGTCCGCATGGGGGCAAGGACAGCGGCCTGGAAGCGCCCCTCCTGCCCGCCGTCCACGGCCTGGGTTTCCCTGCCGGCCACGGCGCGTCCGGCGTTTTTCAGATGCCCGCCCACGCTGCGGAGTTCGTGGCCAAGGGTTTCTATTTTCTCAATGCTCTTTCTGGCATCGGCCAGGGAACCGCTGATATTCTGCTGAACCGCTTCCAGCGTCTTGTGGATGCCCATAGCGGAAACCGCCTTATCCAGCGCAGTCACGCCCATGCGCTTGAAACCCTCTACCGCGTTGGCGGCGCACTGCATGATTTTCTCCCGCAGGCCGTCCAGCTTTTCCTGCGCCTGCCGGACTTTGTTTTGCAGCCCGTCCACCATGCCCTGCAAGACGGTTTTCTGCGGCGTGTCCTGGGCCTGTGCAAGCTGTACCCTGACGGTCTGCAATTCCTGGCGCACCGCGTCAAGCTGGCGGTTCATGCCGTCCATATAGAACAGCAGGCGGGACAAATCCTCTGACTGTCCCGCCCGCCCGTTTTCCGAAAGCAGCTTCAAAAACTGCTCCATAATTTCCTGATTGTGTTCCAAATCTTACCCTCCTTTACTGTTCCGCCAAGTCCTCCGGGCGGGTGGTCATGATCGAATAGAGTTCCGTGTCCTTGGGGAAATGGTCAACGAATGGGATAATCACGTTGCCATAGAACAAAAGCCCCTCGCCGGCATTGGAGTTGGTCACATAGCCAAGCTGGTGCGGGGAGATATTGAGCTGCTTTGCCAGGATTTGACGGTCGCCGCCCGCCTGGTTCAGCATATAAATAAAATCGCTGTTTTCAAAAATGTTCGCAATTTCCCGGCTTGCCAGCAAGTCCTTGACATTTTGGGTAATTCCGGTCGGGATTCCGCCCCATTTTCTGAACCGTTTCCAAATCTCAACGGTATAGGCGGCGGTCTGTTCTTCCCTGAGAAGCAGGTGCATCTCGTCGATATAGAGCCGGGTGGATTTATGGGCTTCCCGGTTTTCGCTGACCCGTCCCCACACCTGATCCTGAACCACCTGCATCCCGAATTTTTTAAGCTGCTTGCCCAGGTTTTTAATCACATAGCAGACAATCCGGCTCTTGATTTCCACGTTGGTCTGGTGGTTGAACACATTTAAGCTGCCGGTGACGTAGATTTCCAGCGCGGTAGCCAACCTTTGCGCTTCCTGCTCCGGCTGTTTCCGCAGAAGTTCATAAAGGTCGCCTAACACCGGCATTTTCTCCGGCCTGGGGTCTTGCAGGTAATCCCGGTATACCATGTGGACGCAGCGGTCAACCACCGTCTTTTCCACCGGTTCCAGGCCGGACTTGCCGCCCACAATCAACTCCATCAGGGAGAGGATAAAATCGCTTTTTAAGGTCAGGGGGTTGTCGTCCTCGCTGTAATTGAGGGTCAAGTCCATCGGGTTGATGTACTGGTCGGAGGCGGGGGATATGTCAATCACCTGCCCGCCCAGCCGCTGCACAAGGGGCGAATATTCCTGTTCCGGGTCGATAATGGCTATATCGTCCGGGGTAATCAGAAAGGCGTTGGTGATTTCCCGCTTGGCGGAAAAGGATTTGCCGCTGCCGGGTGTGCCTAAAATCAGGCCGTTGGGGTTTTTCAGCTTCTTCCGGTCGGCCATAATCAGGTTGTTGGAGAGGGCGTTCAGGCCGTAGTACAGCGCTTCGCCGTTCATAAAAAGCTCCTGGGTGGTGAACGGCACGAAAATGGCGGTGCTGGATGTGGTAAGGCCCCGCTGGATGCTGATCTGGTTAAGGCCCAGCGGGAGGGAGGACATTAAGCCCTGCTCCTGCTGGTAGTCCAGACGGCGCAGCGCACAGTTGTATTTCTGCGCCACGCCCGCCGCCTGGAAGATGTTGTTTTCCAGCTTCTGCCGCGTCCCGGCGTGGTTCATCACCAGCATGGTCACAAGGAACATCCGCTCGTTGCGGCTCTGCAAATCTTCCAGGAGCGTTTTTGCTTCGCTGCCGAACGTGGCAAGGTCGGACGGGATGATGTCCATGTCGTACCCTGCCCGGACTGCCTTTTTCTGTTCCTCAATTTTCATGCGGTCGAGGTCGGTAATCTTGCGCTTGATGTTCTTGATTGCCGCGCTCTGGTCGATGGACTGGATGTGCAGCGTCACCACCATGCTGTTTTCCAGGTCGAGGAAATCCGCCAGCATACGGTCGGTCAGTTCCGGGGCGAGGATTTGTAAGAACGATACCGCGCCGTAGGTTCTGCCAATCTGGAAATACTGGCCGGACTTGAATGTGAAGCTGTCCGGCGCGATGAAGTCCTTGCTGGAAAGCCCGGTTTTCCAGATGGCGTCCCAGGCAAACTTAAATTTCTGGTTATCTGACGGGTGAAACATCCGGTGCAGGATTGCCAGACGCTCATAGCCGTCTAACGAGTGGGCGCGGACGCCCAGCACCTTGAAATTCGCCAGCACATCCGCTTCAATGCGTTCCAGGCGGGGCTTTGCTTCTTTCAGGCTGTCCGCTTCAATGCCAAAGGTGATGTACTTGGTCTTTGTCAGGCCGTTGTTCCCCCTGGCAAGCTGGCCTTTGAGCATCCCCGAATATTCCCGCCGGATGCCGTTAAATGCGTCCGCCTGCTCCGGGATATGGATGGACTTCTGGTATTCCTCCATATCGGCCCGCTGGTTGAGGAAAGAAAGCTGGACTTTGATGGAGCTGTCAAAATAGTTGAGGAAATCGCAGTAGTTCTCAAAAATCAGGTTCTTGTCCTCGTTCTGTGCAAGCTGGTAGTTCACATCGTAAAACTGGATTTGCTTGGTGAAATAGCGGTCGCCAATGATGCAGATACCGTCCCGGCACATTTCCTGGTAGGGGATGGTCTGCTGGGCGGTCTTGGGGAGCCTGCCGTCCCGCTTTGCCTTGCTGACCGATGCCGCAAGCCGCCGTTTGTCCCGGCTGCTCAGTTTCGCGTCCGGGGTCAGGCGCAGGGTGGCCTTTAAGTCAGACTTTTCTTTTTTCAGTTCCTTTTTTGCCGCTTGCAGGTTTCTTGCCTGCTTTGCCTGCTGTTTTGTTTTCAATCGCTGATACCTCCTTGGTCTGCCGCGAAAGGGCGGCGTACAGGTTGTCGGTCTGGTACGGGCGCGTTTTCTGGCAGAGAAACTGTGCGCGTATCATATGCCGCAGGACTGCTTCTAACGGCTGACCGTCTTTTTCATAGATGCCAAACAGAAAAAAGGGCAGCATCAAACCGATCATAAGGAGCGCCGCCGGTTCGTTGCCAATGCTGCCGCGTGTAAAAATGTAGGCGGGGACGCCCACCAGTCCGCCCGCGCCAAAGCATACAATCTGGCGTTTCGTCAGGTTGAACGCCACTTTTGTCTTGACTTTGGCAAGGTCTTTGGGTACGGGTACAAAGGGCATAAATGCTCACCTCCTTAGACGCCGGCAATCCGTTCTGCCGCCAGTTTGCAGTATGCTGGGCTGATTTCTATGCCGGTGAAACGCCGCCCCAAGCGTTTTGCAGCAACGCCGGTTGTGCCGCTGCCGGCGAATGGGTCTAATACGGTTCCGTCCGGCGGGCAGCCAGCCAGAATACACGGCTCTACCAGCTTTTCAGGAAATGATGCAAAATGTGCGCCGGTATAGCCTTTTGTGTTGATGCTCCAGACATTCCGTTTGTTCCGGTAGCCGCTGCCAGCAGCGGGTTCACGGATAGCGGCAAAATCAAAATAGTAGCGTCTGGATTTGGAAAGCAGAAAAATATGCTCATAACTGGACGTACAGCGGTCGCGGGTGCTTTCGGGCATACAGTTTGGCTTGTGCCAGATAATGTCCTGACGCAGATACCAGCCCTCTGTACGCAGCGCAAAGGCGAGCATCCACGGAATCCCAATCAGGTCTTTATTTTTGCAGCAGGGGCTTTGGGTTTTATGCAGGATGCCGCTGCGTGTGCCTTGATAGAGGGAAGATTTTGAGGGCTTGCCCATATAGCCGGAGCCGTCCCCCATACGCCCGTTGCCGCTGCCGGCATAACTATCATCAATGTTGAGCCAAAGTGTTCCATCTGGGCGCAGTACCCGCCAGACTTCGCTAAATACAGCCACCAGAGCCACAATGTATTGTTCCGGCGTATGCTCCATACCGATCTGTCCAGAAATGCCATAGTCACGCTGATTATAATAGGGCGGTGAAGTGATGCAGGTATGGATGCTTTCAGCAGGCAGCGCGTGAAGCTGTTCCAGCGCATCGCCGCATAAAATTTTGACCGGCATTTAACGCACCTCCCTGTCTTTGGTTTTGGCGGCGGGGTTATCGCCGGGGACGGGCTTTGCGGAAAGCTGGGCCTTGATGGAGGGCTTGCGTTCCGGCTGTTCCTGTGCGCGTTCCTCCCGCCGCATGACGATATAACGCTTCCCCGTGTCGTCCGGTGGGGAAAAGTACACCGGCTGTCCCACCTGCTTTTGTACCTTTTCATAGAGCCGGTTCATATCGTGCTGGGAAGCCAGGGGCAGGAAATACACCGAGATTTCCGCCATAAACTGCTCCTTGTCCGGCGAGTTGGGCTGTTTTAAGTCCGTGAGCGCGGCCGATAGCCGGTCTGCTTCGGCCTGAATCCGCTGCTCATCCAGCGCTTGCAGGTGGACGGCAAAATAGCCCCTGGGCATTTCCCTCCGGCGGTCGTGTTCCCGTTTGACCGCCCCCTGCACCACGGTTTCGTCCTCCGCTTCATTGCGAACCTCCTTAATGCTGCCGTGCAGATATTTCAGGTCTGCGGCTTTTTCATAGCGAAATTCCTTTTCCGGGAGCCGCACTTCTTTTCCCCCGGCAAATGTGACAGTCACATCGGTATAGGGGGAGGCGGCGCGCCCTGCATATTCCGCAAGGCGGTGGTTGTCCTGCTGGTAGAGGTTGCCGCGCAAGCTGCCCTTATCGCTGCCGGTCAGTTCCACCGAATAGGCCAGAACCGGCTCGCGGGTCTGCGTGTGGTAGAATTGCAGCGTGTTAAAGCTGCGTGTGCCGCCGATGAACATATCGCGCTCATTTAAGCACTCCACGCCGCTCTGCCGGAAAATCAGGACGAAGTTCTGCTTTGCCGGGTCGCCGGACGCTGCGCCCTCCCGCATGGCATCCAGCGCATAGTTTAAGTCTGTCTGGTAAAAGGCGGTTTTCTGCTTCATAATCTGGGGCAGGACGGTTTCCAGGTCTACATTCAGAAACTTCCGCAGGCTGTCCGGTTTCTGCGCCGGCGCGTCCGCTGCCAGCGGGAACAGGGTCAAATCGTCCTGGCGGTCGGTTGCGTCTGCAATCAGCGCGTCCAGCACATCCGGCATCAGTTCATAGTCCGCCCAATGCTCGGTGACAACCTCCAAAGGGTTCTGGAATTTCAAAAGGTATTCCAGTTCGCCGTCTTTATAGCTTCGGTCGGCCATGTGCTGGAATACAAGGGCGGTGTCGGCAATCCTGCCTGCGCCGTCAATCAGTTCCTGCCGGTCTTTTAACAGCAGATTGGCGCGGTATTCGCGGTAATTTTCCGTGATACGGTCGATTAACTGCCGCCGCAGTTTTTCAGTGTCCATATAAATTCGCTCCCTCCTTTACGGTAAATTTTCATGGGTTAATTCCTCCGCCAGTCCGGAGCTGGGTTCCACCTCGTTTCCCCATGCGTCCCAGCCGGGGACTCTCTGGCGGGCAAACAGTTCCACACGGGGCAGATCGCCCATCAGGGAAACAATCCGCTCCCGAATCATATCCGGCTTTTTGCTGTGCTGCTCCACCGGCGATACAATCACCTGATGGACGGCGGCGGACTGGCGTTTCGGGCTTCCCCTTGTTGCCAGCAGGCACAATTCCGCATTGGCGCGTGTCCAGTGTCCCAGCCCCCAAAAGAGGGAGGGGGATTTCCGGTTCTGCTTCACCCATACAAACGCCACGGTTTTATAAGTGAAGCCCCACGCCTTAATGACAGAAAAGGCTTCCGGCAGCGTAGGCATTGTGACCCATAAAAACAGCGCACAGTCTTTTGCCGCCAGCCTGCCCACTGGCAAAGCCTGAATGTCTTTGATGTGCATGGTGGGGTAGTGGTTTTCTGCCGTGCGTCCCATGCCTTTTTTTGCCCATACCTTGTAGGCCCACGGAGGGTCGGCAAGGATGATGCTGTATTCTTTCAATCCGTTCCCACCTCCTCAATGCGCGTTAAAAATTGATTTACTGACCGCGCCGGTTTTGAACAGGGAGAAGCACAAAAGCACAGTATAGCCCGCGCACTGCCAGATAGCGATGTGGATGTTGTCAGCGCTCCCAATCTGTCCCACCAGTACGGCGTAAATCGCAACGCAGATCATAATGAAAAAGCCTTGCAGCCCAAGCGCCACAAGACCGCGCAGATAGTTGTTGCCCATCTGCCCCCAATCCCGGTTTGCCATCGTTGCAAAGGGGATTGCGCCCACCGAGCAATAGATGTAAATTTCTATCATGCGCCCGATCAGCACCAGCATGACGCAGAACGACAGCACCGGCATGGTGATTTTTAACAGCATGGTTTCCACCAGCAGGCCGAAAAGCTCCCCAATCTCCATCGTTTCCAGTTGGGCGGCAACATCGCCCAGCGCAGCCGCAAAATCTATGCTGGTCGTGCCGGTAATCACACCGGCGCTTTGCTGTACTACCGTTTGCGCCAGTTCAAAAATCGCCATTGTAATGTCAAAGGTGTGCGTGACCAGATACACAGCCACAAACACTTTCAGAATCCATTTATACAGTGCAAAGGTTTCAAAGTCGTGGAAGTTGTTCTTTTCCATCAGCATCGAAATCAGTTCGTAGCACAGGACAAAGGTCAGGATGATCCCCGCAACCGGCACCACGACTGTATCGCTCAGATTGCGGATCATGGAAAAGACCCCGGCGTTCCATGCCGCCGGGGTCGTCCCCACATTCGCCGCAACCTCCCCGACTTCATTGTTAATCTGGTCAAACATCCCGTCCAGGTTGCCCATGATGCACTCCCGCAGGATTTCCTTGATCCAGTCTTTGATTATGTCGAGGATGTTCAGCATAGGCTATCCCTGCCTTAACCGAACAGGTTTGCCAGCAGAGGGATAAGCTGCATCCCAATCAGGGCAACACCGCCGCCGGCCATAAGCTGCTTCATGCCCTGCGATTTTGCTCATGTGAGATAAAGAAGTAAAAGAAGTGTAAAAAATTTTGCCGTTCCCTGTCCGGCTGACTG
>OFFW01000200.1_pt1 | contig 46717 bp, 48 predicted proteins | sample 1521501 | NCBI WGS metagenome assembly OFFW01 (sample SAMEA3504107, study PRJEB24116) | mouse gut metagenome | biome: mouse gut; feature: mouse-associated habitat; material: faeces | place: Denmark | collected 2011
TCATCTGCCGGACGATGGGGTGGTTGCAGTTCATAGTGTTGCCGCAGCCGCTGAAGTTGTAATAATTTCCGTTGGGCGTCAGCATATAATATACTTTATTGTCAAAACCCTTGAAGCAGAAAGTGGGCCCCTTTTCATTTCCTTCTGCAGTGTGATTGAATACCACGTCCAGGATCACTTCGATGCCGTTGTCGTGAAGGGCCTTGATCAGAAGTTTTAATTCGGTGCCTTCCTGATTGTATTCATCCCGGGAAATATAACTGGTGTTTGGGGCAAAAAAACCGACGGTATTATATCCCCAGTAGTCCAGAAGCTTTTTCCCGTCCACATTCCGGGCGTTCATGGTCTCGTCAAATTCAAAAATGGGCATCAGCTCCACGGCGTTGATTCCCAGCTCTTTTAAGTAAGGGATCTTTTCCATAAGTCCCGCAAAAGTGCCCCGGTGTGTCACGCCTGAGGAGGGATGGTAGGTGAAGCCCCTGACATGGAGTTCATAAATAACCAGGTCGCTCATGGTACGGGAGGACTGGGGCATGTCCCCCCAGTCGAACACATCCCGTATGACACGGGCGTGGTAACTGCCGGATTTTACGCTGCCCCAGAGCCGCTGGCCTGCCACCGAGCGGGCATATGGATCCAGCAGAATGGCGTTGCGGTTGAAAGTCAGACCGTTTTCCGGTTCATAGGGGCCGTCGATCTGATAGGCGTATTCAAATTCTTCAATATCCAGGCCGAATACGATCATGGAATAGACATCCCCGATTTTGTAGGCTTCCGGAAAGGGAAGGCGGGCATAGGGGGAATGGGCGTTTCTATGGAAGAGAAGGAGCGTGCAGGAAGTGCCGTAATGGGTGTGGACGGTGAAATTGACACCAACGGGGAGCATCATGGCTCCGTGTACATCGAAAAGGCCCGGACGGACCAGAAAACCTTCTATCTCGGCTGTGGGCATCAGTGATGTGTGCAATTCCGGAACATATTTCTGTGTGTATGAATTCAAATTGTGTCTCCTTTGGATGATAAAATAATCTTATTTATGAAAAATGGAAGGACGGTAAAACGTAAATCCCATTGCTTTTTTGCGGGCAACATGTCAACAGTATAAAGGATACTTCCTGAAAAAGCAATCCGAACATGGAAAAATGATAGAAAAACGTGAAAATCCTTTTTTCGTATCACAATGGAAATCATCAAAAATCATCAAAAATTTGAAAATACTTCTTGACTTTTGATATGGCAGGAGGTATAATGGGTATCGTTGCAGGTGTCGATAGGACTTGCAGAATGTGCGTTTAGCTCAGCTGGATAGAGCGTTTGGCTACGGACCAAAAGGTCGGGGGTTCGAATCCTCTAACGCACGTTTTTTGTATTTATGTATGCATTGTTCCGGGTTTGTGCATATTATATATGGGATGTGTCCGTTTGGGACGATTGTTATGTGAGTGGCGGGAAAGCTTTGTAATGAGAGCGTTCCGGCCATTTGTTTTATAGAATCAGGTTTTACTTTTTTCTGACATATGGCATGGTAAACATGGAAGGAGCCGGAATATGGATGATGATAAGCTGATAGAAGCTATCCTGAAACATCTGGACGGGGAAACGGGCAGGGGCGTGGTACGTATGAGTGTGGAGATGGATGAAGACAAGAGCAGTGAGGGGGAGATTTCCCGAAAGTGCTGCAATATGTACGGCCGTCCTGCAAACGAGACAGTGGGCTGGCTGGACTGTTATACGGACAGAAATGCCGGCAGACCGGACAATGAGAGATGATTTTCCGGTGAGGCTGCGGGAAATTTCGGGAAAATCTTTTCGGAGGAAAACTTTGGATTGATTTTATAAGGTAAAATAAGTATAATTACACTCAGGAATCAGGCCGTTTTGCGTCTGCTGCCCGGGATCTGTCCGGCGGATGGGTCTGGTCTGCGCAATGATGGCGTGTTCGGGGCAGGGAGAGGCCGTATGGGAGGAGAAAACCTGCGTTTATGCAGAAAATGTCTGATCAGGGATATGGCAGGGCGGGAGGATTATTTTCGTTCCCTGCGGGAATATATTGCGAATCTGGACAAGGATATCAGGGCATCCGAATCCCTTTATGAACAGCGTCTGGCAGTCTGTGGGGAATGCGGGCTGCTGCTGGAGGGAATGTGCCGCATTTGCGGATGTTATGTGGAGCTTCGGGCGGCAGTGGGGAAGAACAACTGCCCGAAACAGAAGTGGTGAGCAGGAGTACAATATGACGAAACAAGACTTTTTGGAAATGCTGCGGCTGGCGCTGAACGGCAGGGTGGCTCCGGGGCAGGTGATAGAAAATCTGCAGTTTTATGAAGACTATATCAATACCGAGATCCGGAAGGGAAAAAGCGAGGAAACGGTACTGGAAGAGCTTGGTGATCCCAGACTGATTGCCAGAACCATTGCGGAAACCGGGAAGCAGGGGCAGCACACTGCAGGGGAAGCCCCCTGGGAGAGGGAGGAATACCAGCCTTATGAACAGTCCGGACAGACGCATGTACGGCGCTTTTCCAAAGTGCCGGTATGGGCCTGGGTTGCGCTTGTGCTCCTGATCATTGTGATGATTCTGGGGGCGGTATTTTCCTTACTGGCGGCGCTGCTGCCTATATTAGTGCCCATTTTCGTGGTGGTATTTCTGGTGAAGGCTTTTCGGGACTGGTTTCAATGATGGGAAGCGTTTCCGGGCAGTTTGAATAGTACTAAAGTACTAAAAAACAGAAGCATAAATCTTTCTTCTTTTTCCAATACTAGTCCTGTAACCGATAACAAGGAACTGCGTATGATCAGCGGTTTCTGACAGGAACGCCGCGGATGCGGCAGGATGTGAGGAAAGAAATGGACAACAATAAGTACAACAACGGTACAAACAATTCTGAGAATTGCAAGAACAGCCAGAATCAGAACAACCAGAACAAAAACAATCAGAACCAGAACCAGAACAAGAACAATCAGAACCAGAGCAAGAACCAGAACAACCAGAACAACAATTTCTAAGGTTTTTCCGGTAATAGGGGCACTGCTTTCAGTGGCCCTATTTACATAATTGACAGAATGGAACCGTTTTTCTTTGAGGAGAAGTCCGGATGCGGGATTCCGGGCTGGTTACAGCATTGCAGGAGGGACTGCGATATGCGGGGGGTATAAAAGAGTGAGAAAATTTGAGTTGATAGCACCCTGCCATTTTGGCCTGGAATCCGTTCTCAGGAAAGAGATCGAGAGGCTTGGGTATGATGTCACTGAGGTGACGGATGGCAGGGTGACTTTTTTCGGAGACGAAGAAGCCTTGTGCCGGGGAAATATTTTCCTGCGGACCGCAGAGCGTATTTTGATTAAAATAGGAAGTTTTCATGCGGAAACTTTTGAAGAACTGTTTCAGGGAACCAGGGCCATTCCCTGGGAGGAATACATACCAAGAGACGGAAAGTTCTGGGTGGCCAAGGCCGCCAGTGTCAGATCCAGACTGTTCAGCCCATCCGATATCCAGTCCGTTATGAAGAAGGCTATGGTGGAAAGGCTGAAAGGCGTGTACCATATCAGCTGGTTTTCGGAGGAAGGGGCAGGATTCCCGGTGAGGGTGTTTCTGCTGAAAGACCAGGTGACGGTAGGACTTGACAGTACGGGGGAATCCCTGCACAAGAGGGGGTACAGGAAGCTGGTGGCCCAGGCGCCCATAGCGGAGAACCTGGCGGCGGCACTGATTATGCTGACACCCTGGAACAAGAACCGTATTCTGGTGGATCCCTTTTGCGGCAGCGGTACTTTTCCCATTGAGGCTGCCATGATGGCCGCCAATATGGCGCCGGGCATGAACCGGGATTTCACCGCGGAAAGCTGGAGGCACATTGTCTCGAAAAGCGTCTGGGAAGATGCCCAGGAGGAGGCGGAAGACCTGGTAGACCTGGGGGTAAAGCCGGATATACAGGGATATGACATTGATGACCACATGATAAGTATTGCACGGGAAAACGCAAAGGCGGCGGGAGTGGAGTCGCTGATACATTTCCAGAGAAGAGATGTGGAACAGCTGAGCCATCCGAAAAAATATGGTTTTATTATTACAAATCCGCCTTACGGCGAGCGGCTTCACGACAAGGAGAAAATGCCGGGCCTGTATAAAACCATCGGCGAGAGGTACCGGGCGCTGGATTCCTGGAGCATGTACCTGATTTCGGCATACGAAGGGGCAGAGCAGGCCATAGGGCGCAAGGCGGACAAGAACCGCAAGATTTATAATGGTATGATGAAAGCGTATTATTATCAGTATCTGGGGGCGAAGCCGCCCAGGCCGAAAGCCTGAGAAAAAGGGAGGCGGGCCGGACCTGCGGGCGGGCTCCGGAATCAGGGCAGGATGGGAAGGGAAGACGAACGGAATGGAAACGAAGAGAAAACGACTGATATTTGCCACCGGCAATGAGGGAAAGATGAAGGAAATCAGGATGATCCTGGAAGACACTTATCCGGAAATCCTTTCCATGAAAGAGGCAGGCATTACGGCGGATATTGTGGAAGACGGAAAGACTTACGAGGAAAATGCCCTGATTAAAGCCGCTGCAGCAGCGGCGGAGGTTCAGGAGGAGGACACGGTGGTACTGGCAGATGATTCCGGGCTGGAAGTGGATTATCTGAATAAAGAGCCGGGAATTTATTCCGCAAGGTATCTGGGAGAAGATACTTCCTACGAGATTAAGAATCAGAATATCATAGATCGTCTGGAGGGGGTACCGAAAGAGCAGCGGACTGCCCGGTTTGTATGCACGATAGCGGCAGTTTTCCCCGACGACTCCACCTGTGTTACCAGAGGGACCATTGAAGGCTATATTGGATGGGAGCCGGCAGGCGAGAACGGATTCGGCTACGATCCGATTTTTTATGTGGATGAATATCAGTGTTCTACCGCTCAGCTTTCCATGGAAGCAAAAAATAAGCTGAGCCACAGGGGAAAGGCGCTTCGTGCCATGAAGGAAAAGTTATTGGACAGACAGGGATGAGTTTATGAAAATTTTGATTGTCAGTGATACACATAAAAAGCATGAGAATCTGGTGCAGGTTCTGAGGAAGCTGAAACCCATTGATATGATGATACATCTGGGAGATGCGGAGGGATATGAGGATTACATAGCAGAACTGGCCGGATGCCCTCTGGAAATCGTTTCCGGCAACAATGATTTTTTTTCTGACCTGGAGAGGGAAAAAGAACTGCAGATTGGAAAATATAAAGTGCTGATTACCCACGGACATTACTACTATGTTGCCATGGGAATTGAGGATCTGAAAAAAGAGGCTGTGGGAAGAGGCATGGACGTTGTGATGTTCGGCCATATCCATCGGCCTGTGCTGGATTACAGCAGAGGGATTGTCACGCTGAATCCCGGCAGTATTTCATATCCCAGACAGGAGGGGCGGAAGCCTTCTTATGCTGTAATGGAACTTGATGAGGCGGGGGAGGCTCATTTTCGTATCGAATATCTGACCTGACAGACCTGTTTTGGAAGAATGCAGTACCATGGTTTCGGACTGTTACAGGAAAAATGTAAAAAAAAGAAAAAAAGTTATTGACATTTCATTCCATCTCGCATATAATATATCTTGCGTTATGACGACACAGAGAGGTTGTCGTCGGGGTGTGGCTCAGCTTGGCTAGAGCGCCTGGTTTGGGACCAGGAGGCCGCAGGTTCGAATCCTGTCACCCCGATTTTAAATTTTATGAAAAAATATCTCATGATCTTATTCCGCAGTTTTGCAGATTCTGTACATCCGTTTTGTTGAGTACATAAAAGATTGGTGCAGGAAGGCATCTTTACGGCGATGCTATGCCCCCTTTCTGGCTTTTTGCGCGCTACTCTTGCTCCACCACTACTCCGTTTACAGTAAGAATAAATGTTATTTGGCAGAAACGATTCCATAATAGACATTCAATAGCCTTATCTTGTATAGGGACAAAACATAAGTTGACAAAGGAAAAAAGAAGATGATTATTGAAATATTATATGAATTTTATGGTAAGTGGAAAGCGCTTTTGATCTATTGAAGCAAAAATGCAGAAACCGGATGTTCGTATTTATAAAAAGGCTTCTAATTTATTAGGAGTTGCCGCAGATGAGTGTATTTTCATAGGGGATGGCGGCAACAATGAGCTTGAAGGTGCCAAATTGGCTGGAATGGAGGCAATTCAGGCAAAATGGTATACTAATCAGCTTCCACATAAGCGTGGCAACATAGATGGCTTTTTGACAGCAGAAGAGCCTCTTGAAATTATGCAGTTTTTGGAAATGATTGGCGGGAAGTAAAACGAAACCGTATGAAAGCTTGTGGATACAAAGCGCTGTGGCTTCTTCCGCCCAGAATATCAACAATAAGTATGTCATTATTATTATAAACAGGAAAAGTTTTTTTATAAAAAAAGATATCCTATAGAAAATGGAGATGTAGAAAAGAGCCGCTTTGAAGGAAAGGAGTTGATATCTATGCCCACAAGCGAAATCCGGGAATTGACAAATCTTTTGGTCGAACAGCTTCTACCTGTCCGAATCTATTTATTTGGTTCCTTTGCAGACAGCACTTATACTGAGGAAAGCGATTTTGATTTCTATATCATAGTGCATGATGCTGTATCAGATATTCCCGCAGAAACTACAAAAGCATACAAATCAATCCGCAAAGTGAAGCGGCGTCCTGTGGATATTGTTGTAGGAACCATAAGCCGTTTTGAAGCCAGGAAAGAAATTCCATCCATAGAAAACGAGGTGTACAGAAAAGGGGTGCTTTTGTATGACGAAAGAAGTCAGAGAGTGGTATGAAATGGCAGCCGCAGATTTAGGTGTAGCGAAACATCTGGATGCAACTTATTATCCAAAGCCATTAGAAATCATCTGTTATCATTGTCAACAGGCGGCTGAAAAGGCGATAAAAACGCTGATTATGTATTTTGGAGAAGAAGGCGGTATGCCTAAACTTCATGACCTGTCTTTTCTGCTGAACCAGATTAAAAACAAGGTATCAATCGAAGAAAAACTTTATGATTATGCTGATACATCGACACCGTATGGCGTAGCTGTAAGATATCCAAATGAGTTGTTTCTGGAGGCAAGACATGTGAAAGAAGCGTTGCAGTATGCTGATGAAATTTTCCAATGGGTGACGGAAACTGTGGCGGAGAAAGAATGAAATTATGATGATGACATTGTTTGATGATGAACAGATTTACAAGGCTTTTGAGAATGACATTAAACAGGAAACAGCTAAAAACAAAGCAATTTTTATGATACAAAAAGGGAAAATTGCCATAGACGAGATTGCCGAGTATTTCCCGGAGCTGTCTGAGGAAGACCGAAAGGAAATTAAATCTCAGGTTTTACAGCAGGTCTAGCAAATCGTTCCGTGGTGTCGCAGTTTTTTTTGCGGCGACGCTACGACGACACTTTTTGTAAGGGTAAAATCAGCGAATCGGTTCTCAGACTGGACTTCCAGAGGGATAAAGCCGCGTAAAAATGCTTGAAAAAGCCGGGAAAAGGTGTTCGAATCCTGTCACCCCGATTTTATAATTACAAGCCGGGCGGGGCCGGCGGCGGAAAAAGCTGTGGAAACTTGCTCACCAACAGCTTTTTTTGATACTGGATAAATGGGGCGGCTGTACGTCCTTCTTTTTCTTTGTCTCCACTCCCACCGTGCTCCACTGCCATTTCCGAACAGGAAATCAGAAACGCAAATCGGTATTTGAAGAGGTCAATTTATGAATATCAAGTATAAGAAAACGAAAGTTTTTACTGTCGAAGAGTTGCAGGGATTGTTTCTGTCTGTCGAATGGGAATCTGGAAATTATCCGGAAAAACTTGTCCGTGCTATGCAAAATTCCTCTCATGTTATTTCGGCATGGGATGGAGACAAGCTGGTAGGTCTTGTTCGTGCACTGGATGATGGCAGGACTCCATATTGGAGACGAACTGATGAAACAGATTATGAGTTGCTTTGAAGATATTTTGTATGTAAAGGTCATGCCATCTGACCCGAAAACAATTCCATTTTATGAACGGTATGGTTTTCAGCAATACGACAATTACTCGGCAATGGTGCGAAAACACTTTGTGTAATGCGACAAATTGCAGTTTGCAGAGTTGTCAAGCGAGCACAAAATCAAATATACCGGACTGCCCAAGCCCCGTTTATCTGCTTGTCTGCACTTCATTTTCCCAGCAAACCTATTAACTGGTCCCGCTGCGCAGCCGCCTTCGCGCCCTTGATCTTTCTTGCCATACCCTCCAGTTCCGTGAGACCGGTATCATTCTGGCCGGCGGCAATGCGCATCAGCTTTTCCTTAAATTCTTTCTGTTCCTGCTCGGCCTCCCTTGCCCTTCTCTCCGCCCGGGCCCGTCCCTGCAGCTTTATGGTATTCTCCATAGAGTCCAGCAGCTGCCGCATGTCCATTGCCATCATTTTTCCGGTCTCCTTTCCGTTCATTCAAAAAGTCCACTATTTTTTTTATCGGCAGCCGCCTGCGTTTTTTAAAGAGGTGGGGCCTCTTTCCCCGGACACGGCATACCAAAACCATCTATTTTAGCCATTGCGCCCATAAGAAAATTATGGTATCCTTCAGATGATACAAGGGTTGCGTGAAGAAAAGACGGAGGTAAACCATTATGGAAAAACGTTACGCAAATCTGGCCCTCTTCTACGCCATCGCCGCCATGGCATTTGGGGTATTTTACCGGGAATACACTAAATTCTCCCATTTTTCCGGGCAGACAAATCTATCCGTGATACATACCCACTATTTTCTGCTGGGAATGTTCTTTTTTCTGGTTCTGATGGCCCTGGAGAAATCCTTTTCCTTCTCCGGGAAAAAGGTGGAAAAAATTCTCCTTGCCTACCAGGCCGGCCTCAACATTACCGCCCTGGGATTTCTGACAAGAGGGCTGACCCAGGTATGGGACACAGAACTGAGCCGGGGGCTGGACGCTTCCATCTCCGGCGTTGCGGGGATCGGTCATATCCTAACAGGAATATGTCTTGTACTGCTCCTGCTGGAAATCAAAAAAGCCGCATGACCTACAGCCACTCCTTGATGCACTCCCCCACCGAAGGATATTCGTCCTCATATTCCACCATAAGATTTACCATATATTGTACCAACTCCTCGGTGCGGGGCAGCTTCATCAACTGCTCCGCAATTACGGCAAAGGTCTCCATATCATGAAAGGCAAGGAGACTCAAGTAGGTACATTTTCCCAGAAAAAAATCCGCCATATCAAACAGCCTTTCATGCCGCAATCCGGTCAGTGCCCTCAGCAAGGCACGAATCTGGTATACGGTACAACTATGTTCCTGGGTCAGAATCTGATCCAGCACTTCCTGGGTTATTTCCCCGTATTCATCTGTATAGGCATCTATGTCGGAGGCTTCCGAGGCTCCGGGATAGACGGCGGCCAATTCGTCATTGTCATAAGGAAACGGCGGCTCCTGCCTGGAAAACCGGCTGCGGATGGCCCCCATTTTCTCCGGGGACGGCTTCTTCCGCTCCATGGTTCTCTCGGACTTCACCCCATATTCCTCACAGGAAAACCACATATCCCCTGACATCAGGTACTCCCTCCGGCATATTTCACCGGAGTCTTTTCTCTCCTGCCGTGCAACCCGGTGACAGGGCATAATCACCAATGCATTCACACATCTGTGATCCAATGCCGCCGCCATCGCCTTGTGATGTCCGTCCAGCAGCGCTGTCATGTAGCCGTCCATATAGTACGCCACCGCCCGGCAGCCGGGATGTCTGCGATAATATTCCACCCTGCTTGGACAAAGTTTCCCTATGGACTGAGTAGCCACCGTAAAGTGCGGTCTGTTGTCCCCCCACTGGCCGTCTCCCCTATAGAACAGGCAGGAGCCCGGCACACCCTTCCGGCTTTCAGGCACATTCCAGAACACATGCCCATTCCCGTCGGTGGGAAAAAGCTGCGTGTCCAACACCACATAGCAGTTGTCCTCCAAAAGCCCAAGCAGGAGCCGCAGTCCCTCCAGGGCCTCCGAAAAGGATACATTTTCCCCATTCATCCGCTCTTCCCGAAATTCTTCGGTCTGCTCCAACCCATAGCTGCTTCGGATAATTTTCTCGCAGGTGGGACAAAAATATTCATCTCCCTGGAGTTGGAACAGAGGAAAATCCCCCAGCATCAGAGTACAATAGGTGGCTGAGGACGGTTCTTCCGAATAGCAGTCATACAGCAGCCCTTTCCCATTCTCAACCTGGAGCAGGACACCGGGCGCGTAAAAATCACCTGCCGTCTTTTCCCAACAGGTGATCTTTCTAACATTCGGAATGTTTTTTTCCTCACGGGATGCCGGTTCCTTCCTTCTCTTCCGCTTCTCAAACATATTTACAACCCGCTTTCCTTTTCCCCGCACAGCCCAGATAAACCGCAATATTTCTCACAGATACGCGATCCGGAAGCTGGCCTTCCCCGCCTCGTCCAGTTCCATCAGGGCATAGGAGGGTCTGTGGCCTTCCTGCCTGGGATAGGAGATGCTTCCCGGATTCAGGGTCACCAGATCCCCCTCCTCTTCCAGAAAGGGCCTGTGGGTATGGCCGAACAGAACAATGTCCGCCCCCCTCTCCCTGGCCTCCTGCTTGATTCTCTCAGGGCCCATGGACACGCAGTAGGTATGCCCGTGGGTCACCCACACATGATAACGGCCGATCTCCAATTCCAGTTCCCTGGGCAATGTGGAAAAAAAATCATTATTGCCGGGCACGATGTGCACCAGGCAGTCCGCCGTCTGGTTGACGGCAGCCTGGCTGATGGCATACTCGCTTCCCTCCGCGTCGCCGCAGTGGATCACCATATAAAGCGGCCCCAGCCGCTCCAGAAGCGCAAAATAATTATCGTTTTTCCGATGCGTGTCACTGACAATCAGTATTTTCTTTTGCTGTCCCATGGATTCCCCCTCGACCATGTCTGCTTTATGATCTGCCGTGAAGGCTTCATGCCATAACATTCTGCAGCTGCTGTTTCATCTGCCGCAGCGCACTGCCCCGGTGGCTGACACGGTTTTTCTCCTCCTCCGTCAGTTCCGCCGTGGTACGGCCAAATTCCGGCACATAGAAGATAGGATCATAGCCAAATCCATTGCTGCCCTTCTCCTCATAGCCGATACGCCCCTCGATGACGCCCCGGCTGGTCAATTCCCTCCCATCCGGCAGCACTGCCGCAATGGCGCAGACAAACCGGGCCGTGCGCCGCGCCTCTTCCACGCCTTCCAGACGGCCAACCAGATTGGCGTTCTTGATTCGGTAAGAAGTGTCTTCCCCCATATAGCGGGCGGAAAAGACTCCCGGCTCCTTATTCAGATAGTCGATCTCCAGCCCTGAATCGTCCGCCATGACCACGGTCCCCTCCAGCCTGCCTGCCTTTTTCAAACAGGCCGCCACAGCCCTGGATTTGATCAACGCGTTCTCCTCATAGGTACAGCCGTCCTCCTCTATATCCGCCGAGACCCCGGCTTCCTTCATGGAAGCCACCTCCAGCCCAAGATCTGCCAAAATCGCCTGAATCTCCCTGATCTTACCCGCATTACCGGTGGCGAAAACAATTCTCTCTATCTTCATCTTATTCTCCTTCTATGTTTCGGTTCCTCTTACTTCCTGATTTTCATCAGTTCCCTGTCTGTTCCATCTCCTCAAAGGCCTGACGCAGTGCCTCCACGATTCCCTCGGCCACTTTCTGCGCATAGCCCTGCTGGCCCAGCAGTTCCCCTTCCCTCTCATGGGTCAGATAACCTGCTTTCACCAATGCTCCGGGGATGGTCAGTCGCTGCAATACCGGATCCTGGGTCTCCATCAGGCCGTTGGCCCGGCCCGACACCGCCTCCGTTACCCTTCGCTCCAGCAGATCCGCCAACTGCAGATTGCCGAATCCGGGGATGAAATAGTCCCCGTTATACCAGACTTCCGTGCCAAACTGCTCCGGATTCTCCTGATCCTCCCCCACACCGATGCCCACATACAGGTCGGCATTGACCTCCCGCGCCAACAGTGCCCTGTCCTCCGGGGAGATATCCACATCTTCCTGCCGGGTCAGATACACCTTGATTTCCGATCCCTCCAGAAGCTGTCTCACAGCCCCGGCGATCTGCAGGTTAATCTCCTTTTCCAGAAGACATAAGTCCTTACAGTCCGCAGTTGCCGCCCCCGTGCCGGGCTTTCTGGTATTTCCGGATGCCGGACTCCCGGTCTGGGCCCCAAAAGCCTCTCCGCCATGCAGCGGATCTATGACCACGATCCGGTCAAAGCATTCCTTTGGCGGCTTAAACTCCATATATAAATGATTATCCTCCATCACACTGCCGTATTCGTATATGACGTTCATCTGCAGCTTCAGGATGGCCGTATCCCCCTGCTGCTGGGCCCATCCGCCCACCACGGATCCCATATCCCCGGTAATCACATAGTCCCGGTAATCCGATGCCTGGGCTCCCTGCAAATAGATCCAAAGCTGACGCTGGGCATAGCGGTTCTCCATGCTGATCTGTTCCGCCCGGATGGCAGGCGCGATGGGAATGGTGAAATGCCCCGGCTTACCTTCCTCTGTTTCCATTATAAGGCGGTAGCGCTCCACTGTCTCATCCGCCTCCTCCTGCATCTCCCGTTCTCCGGGGGCGGTGTCCGCAATCACAATGCTTTTTCCTGCGGCCCACCACAGCATCACTCCCATGCAGCCGCAGCAAAGCATCATCCACAGCGTCAGCGTCCTCCATCCCCTCCAGTCCGGGCCGCCCTTACTTTTCATGCCCGCCTCCCCGTCTGGGAGGTTTGGGTCCCAGGAACTGGTAATAATAGGTTTTCATCATACCGTTATAGATTTTCCGATTCTTATCCGCCTTGCGTCCGATGTCCCGCTCCGCCTGTTCATAGGATGTGATCAGATACAGGCTCCACCCGTCCAGGCAGCGGAAGCGCTCGCCAATGGTCTGGTACAGGGCGGGCAGAGCCTCCTTGTCCTCCAGCCGCTCGCCATAGGGAGGATTGGTAATAAGGAAGCCGTATTTCTTGGGATGACTCAGCCGGGCCACCTCCCGCCGCTGAAAGTGGATCAGTTTCTCCACCCCCGCCAGCCTGGCATTCTCCCTGGCGATGGACACCATGGCGTCATCCGCGTCATATCCCTGGATATCCGTCTCCACATGCAGATCCACCAACTCCCCGGCTTCCTCCAAAGTATCCTGCCACATACTCTTTCCCACGATATGAGGCCAGCGCTGGGCGGTAAAACCCCTTTTCATCCCCGGCGCCATATTGGCCGCCATCATGGCCGCCTCGATGGGGATGGTACCGCTGCCGCAGAAGGGATCCACCAGAATCCTGTCTCCATGCCAGGGAGTCAGCAGGATCATGGCCGCTGCCAGATTCTCCGCAATGGGAGCCTTGGCCGTCAGCCTGCGGTATCCCCTTTTATGTAGGGATTCACCAGTAGTATCCAGCCCCACCGTGACCTCATCCTTCAGCAGGAATACCCGCACGGGAAAACTTTCCCCATCCTCCGGAAAACGCTCCAGCCCGTAATGCTCCTTCATCCGCTCCACCATAGCCTTCTTCATGATCCGCTGAATATCGGAAGGGCTGAACAATTTGCTCTTTACGCTGGCCGCCTTGGTGACCCAGAATTTTCCGTCCCTGGGAATATATTCCTCCCAGGGCAGCGCCCTGGTGCCCTGAAAAAGTTCCTCATAAGTCTCCGCCGTAAAGCGGCCCAATTTAATCAGCACCCTTTCCGCCGTGCGCAGAAATACATTGGCACGGCACAGGGCTTCCTCATCCCCCAGAAAAGTAACCCGGCCATCGGCCACCTCGCTCACATCATACCCCAGGTCCACAATCTCTTTTTTCAAAACAGTCTCCATGCCGAAATGACATGGGGCGATTAATTCAAACCGTCTCATATTTCTCTCCAAATTTCTGTCTTTCTTCACAGGGACATAAGGCCTGTCCCACGTTCGGTTATTGACCGGGAAGCAGCCGTCCTGTCCCGGCCAAATGCATATAGATATATGTTACCACATGTTACGTCAATATGTAAATAGGGATGCCGCAAAAGCGACACCCCTGATTTCCCAGAAAGACTGGCAGCAGCCCTAGAAGCTGTTGTTCTTCTGGTTGTTGTTCTGCTTGTTCTGGTTGTTGTTCTGGTTGTTCTTCTTGTTCTGGTTGTCCTGGTAGCTGTTCTGGCTATCCTGGTAGCTGTTCTGGCAATTGTTGGAATTGCTGTTCTGGTTGTTGTTCTGATTGTTGTTGGACATAATTCATTCCTCCTGTTGGTTTTTAGTTACAGGAGTAGTATGTCCTTTGCTTTTTTAAAATATACATCCCTCAATGCAGCCAGTCTCGAAATAATTTTATGAAAAAAATCACCACTATGGCGATGGCTATAAGCGGCCACAACCAGGCCAGCATATGCAGCACCAGGCGGAACAGTAACCCCAATACCACCAGGAGAAAGAGCAGAATCCCTCCGGCCAGCACAGGCAGGCCCCAGGAGGGCATACCTGACAGGCGGAAAAACTGCCGCCGGCCGCTTCGCCGGCGGTTTCCTTCTTCCCCGCCGCCATAAACCTGATCCTCTCCGTTCTCTCCCGTCCGCCCGCTCTCCGCCGCCACAATGGATCTGGCGATCAGCCTGGGATCACCCAGTTCCCGCATCACGCTTTCCTCCGTCTCCCCAAGCCGTATCCGGGTATTGATATAATCCTCATAATAGCGGGCATTCTCTTCCACCTGCCCCGGCGAAACCTTCCCACTCAGAGATACTTTCAGCCGGTCCACAAATTCCTGTCTGTTCATAATGGATTTATCCTATCTGCCTAAAAACACGACGCGGTTGACTTTTCTGAGTCTTATGATTCACGCTGCTGTCTGTACGATCAACCGAAAATGAATTGCTTTTATTATAGCATACCTCCATCATGCGGTAAATATATTGGAAATTAAGCCTTTATAAAAAATTTATAAATTGATGCATGGTCATCCCTTTACGCTCCCCATGGCAACGCCCTGCACAATATGCTTGGACAGAATCAGATAAACGATGATTACCGGGAAGATGGACAGACCGATCATGGCGTAGACCACCCCCGTATCCAGGCTGGACCAGTCCATGCTGCGCAGCTGGGCAATGAGGATGGGAACGGTCCGCTTCTTCGGCTCATGCAGAATCAGCGCAGGCGTAAAATAATTGTTCCAGCTGGATACAAAGGTAAATATGGCCTGTACAGCAATCGCGGGCTTCATCAGCGGCATCACGATGGAGTTGAAGGTGCGGAACTCCCCCGATCCGTCAATGCGGGCCGCCTCAATCAGGGACAGAGGCAGGGAACTCTCCATGTACTGCTTCATATAAAAGAAAGTGACCGGCGCCGCGATGGTGGGCACAATCAGCGGAATAAACGAATCCTCTAGCCGCATCCTGGAAACCAGCTGTAAAAAGCCAAGAGCAGTTACCTGAGTGGGAATCATCATAATCATCAGAATAAACGTAAACATGAATTTTTTCAGCTTGAACTCATAGGCATGGATGGCATAGGCCGTCATTACCGAAAAGTAGGTACTGAACACCGCGCTCAGCCCCGCCACAATAAAACTGTTCCACAGCCCCGTCAGAATGGGCAGCCTCTCCCCCATCCTGATCAGATTTTGGATATTGGTAAGCAGATATTTGCCGGGCACCACGGAAAAACCCCTGTTCAGTTCCGAGTGGGATCTGGTGGTATTGATAAAGAGAAGGAAAAACCAGAACAGGCAGAGTACGGAGATCACTGCCAGCACTATGTAAGCCAGTCCCCTCCTCGCATGAATATTCAATCCTTTTTTCGTACCGTTTGAACGTTCCTCTTTCATGGTCTCACCTCCTAGTTATTCTCTTTCCGATTGGTAAACTTATATACCGCCAGGCTCAATATGCCGGTTATGATAAACAGAATCACCGACAGCGCGCCGCCCATACCATAGTTCTTGCTGAACAAATGCCTGTTCAGGTACATGATCAGCGTCATGGTGGAGCGCATGGGGTCGCCGGATCCCTTGGTCAGAATCTGCGGAACATCAAACATCTGCAGGCCGCCGATCAGGGAAGTGATCATCACATACACCAGAATCGGACGCAGCAGCGGCAGCGTGATCCTGTAAAATACCTGGGTGGAAGTGGCGCCGTCCACTCTGGCCGCCTCAAACAGGGAAGTGTCGATCCCCATCATGCCCGCCATCAGCAGAATCGTGGTATTTCCAAACCACATCAGGCAGTTCATGCCGGCCACCAGAAATCGGGTGCTCCAAATATTGGACAGGAACTTAAAAGGCGTATCAAGAATGCCGATCTGTATCAACAGGGAGTTGATAGGACCTCCGTCTGAAAACAGAGCAAAGAACAGCATGGCAAAGGCGGAGGCCATGATCAGGTTGGGCAGATAGATCACTGTCTTGAAAAATCCCTGACACTTCAGCCGCAGGCTGGGATCCGAGAACCATGCCCCCAGCAGAAGCGAAAGGATAATCTGAGGGATAAACCCAAGTATCCACATAATCAATGTATTCTTGGCGTATATCCACACCTCGCCGCTTGTGAAAATCGTCTTAAAATTTTCCAGCCCTATGAAAGTGGGGCCAATCTGTGTCAGCCCCGAGCGATAATTCTCAAAAAAGCTGTTATATACCGTACTCACCAAGGGAATAAAAGAAAACACCAGATACACCACAACAAAGGGAATCAGAAAAATATATCCCCATTTGTTATAGCTTACAACTTTTCCCCGTCGCGCGCTCTTCATAGTCATGCCTCCATCTCCTCATAAGCATCCGCCTTATTTACAAAAACCGCGCCCACCTGACCAAGCAGGCAGGCACGGTTTCATCCGTTACAGCTTATTGATTAGTAAGTCAGTTCGGGATATTTTTCCACAACTGCCTTGTAGAACAAATCCAATGCCTCATCCAGAGTGGCATTACCTTCGAAGTAGTTCTTCATGGCCTTCTGGAATTCCTCATTACAACCCTGGTCATACTTGCTCAGATTGCTCAGATCCAATCCGTCAACGCCTGCACAGTACATTGCCAGAGGATTCTGCCCGCCCAGTATTTTGCTGGAGTAGCCGGTATCCGCTGCCATGGCCTCCATAGCGGGCTTGTTGTTTACGAAGTCGTCATACTTGGTCACGATGTCGGTCATGATCTGCTGGTTGGTGGTCATCTGCAGCATGATATCCTTAACCAGACTCGGATTGTCAGTGCCGGTGGCCGCGCAGATCCATGTGCCGCCCCAGAAGAAGCCCTGGGGACCCTCGGTGGCGCCCCATCCGCCGTTGTAGCCCACGCTGCCTTCCTGATCGGCAGACATGGAGAAGTTTACAAACCAGGCCGGTCCAAAGTAGCAGAACACCTTGCCTTCGGGGAAGAAGCCCGCGCTCCAGTCCGAACTCCACAGGTCATGAGTGCCCGTGTAACCGGCATCCACCAAAGCCTTGGAGTCGTTTACCCAGTTCATGATATTGTCGTCAATGGTAATCTTGCCGTCCACAACCCAGGGCTTGGTCACATTGTTGGAATAAGTGCGGTATGTATCCACGGCAGAGGACACGATCTTGTAACCCTTGTCGGAAACGGCCTGGGCAGTAGCATTAAAGGTTGCCCAATCTTTCACGTTCTCCTGAACGGTGGCGGGATCATCGCTGCCAAACACTTCCTTGGCGGCCTCGCGGTTGTAGAACAGAACGCCGGGGCAGCCCTGCCAGGAAAGTCCCTTCAGAACGCCGTTGGAATCCGTCACCACATCCTGGGTGTACTTATACTGGTTGGCAATATCCGCGTCGGTGATGCCCAGATCCTTAACCGCCATGGTATAACCGGTATCAACATACTTCAATGCGTAATCCGCCTCGATCAGGAACATGTCGATCTTGTCGTCGGCCGCCGCGCTGTCCTGCTTCAGCAGCGTTTCGTCCAGGTTGTTCTGATAGGCATTGCCTTCATTGGGAGTCTCATGCCAGACTACGGACACATCGCCGATGGTACCGTGGGTCTCGTCAGTCTTGGTATAACCGGGATAAAGGTTTACCACCCTCTCTCTGAACTCGTTGTTCCAGCAGTAAATGTTCAGCACCTTGCCTTCCTCGGTCCCTGCGCCCACATTCTCATTCCCGCCTTGGTTGCCGCCCGCCGCGGGCTGTGAACCACAGGCCACCAAAGTTCCTGCCAGCATGGTAACAGCCATTAATACGCTCAAAACTTTCTTCTTCATCTTGAATCCTCCCTTTTTTGGTATGGTAAAGATTTGTTTTGAATCAGGAGTTCTGTTTTCAACCTCCTTAATCGTTTACGTTTTTCATTATACAATACTAATTGTATAATTGCAACACTTTTTTTGATTTTTTTACTTCTTTTTTGGGAAATTTGATTGAAAGTCCAGAAAACACTATACAAAATAGACAAAGGGAACCGCTGTACTCAGCAGTTCCCCACTTCTCCCACCGTCTTACCGGGATAAATTTCTCCCTTGATGATCACCTGCTCAATCAGGGTGGTCTTGGGACGCTCGATCAGGGAGATCAGCCTCTCCCCGGCCTGCACGCCCAGGGACGTGGTGTCCTGGCGCAGGGTCGTCAGCGGCGTCTCAATATGCCTGCCGATGCGGATGCCGTCATACCCGGCAATGGAGATATCCTCCGGAATGCGCAGCCCCCGGCCCTTGATGGCTGTGATGCCTCCGAAACAGGAAAAGTCGTCAGGGTACAGGATGCAGGTGGGGGGCACCCGCAGATCCAGCAGTTCCTCCGTCACCCGTGCCGCCGTCCTGGTGTCGCGATAAGGTGATTCCCGCACATATTCCCCGGGCAGCTTTAATCCCAGCAGCTCCGCCGTGCGGTAGAAGGACGTGAGCCTGGCCTGAGTCACGGAAGAATCCGCCCCGTGGATATAGGCAATCCGGCGGTGTCCTTTCTCAAACACATGGCGTAGCAGCAGTTCCATGCCTCCCACATTGTCAGAAGTGATATTGATATGATTGTCAAAAAGATGGTCCACCGTCACCACCGGAATATCGCTGCGTACCAGTTCCAGAACCTGGGGGTCATAGAAATCCACGCAGGCGATAACCACCCCGTCAAAGCCCCTGTAGCGGCAATGCTCCAGGTAGGACATCCGGCTCAGCCCTCCCGCACCGCTCTTGTTCAGAAATGTGATATCATAGCCCCTGGCTTCCACCGTGCGCTTGAAGCTGTCCAGCACCTGGGAGAAATAGTCATGGGTCAGGCCGCTCTGGGCCTCGTCCATAAAGAGCACGCCTATATTGTAGGTGCGGTGTGTCTTAAGGGCCCGGGCCATGGCATTGGGCAGATATCCCATCTCCTTGGCGACTCTGCGGATCCGCTCCTTGGTCTCCCTGCCGATGTCTCCATGGTCGTTCAGCGCCTTGCTCACCGTGGCCACCGAGACTCCGCAGGCTATGGAAATGTCCTTCATTGAAACCATGTCTGTACCCTCCAAATTTTATCTGATACTAAAATACTTAAACGTTTGTGCAATTTCAGTCTATCTTATTTTTATGGGTTTTGCAATCATTTTTAATCATTTTTTTGATTTAAGGCTTGTAAGCGCTTTCATTACGAAATTATTTTTCCCATATTTTCTGTAATGTCTCTTGCAATTTCCAAATGAGTTCAGTATAATTTATTTAATGTGAATATGTTTTACTTAATCGTTTTCTAAAACATTTTACAAATTCATGAAAAAAGGAGAGTCCACTATGAAGTTCGGCTATTTTGATGACTCCAACCAGGAGTACGTCATCACCACCCCCAAGACCCCGCTCCCCTGGATCAACTATCTGGGCTGCAATGAATTTTTCAGCTTAATCTCCAATACCTGCGGCGGATACACCTTTTACAAGGATGCAAAGCTGCTGCGCCTGACCCGTTACCGCTACAACAATGTACCCACGGACATGGGAGGCAAATATTTCTACATAAAGGACGGCGGCACGGTCTGGAATCCCGGCTGGCAGCCCGCAAAAACGGAACTGGACAGCTATGAATGCCGTCACGGCATGGGCTACAGCCGCTTCACCAGCAGCAAGGACCAGGTACAGGCCGAGGTGCTGACCTTCGTTCCCATGGGAGATAATTGCGAGGTGACCAGGCTGACCCTGAAAAACACCGGCAGCCGGGAAAAGGAACTGAAAGTTTTCTCCTATGTGGAATGGTGCCTGTGGAATGCCGATGACGATATGAAAAATTTCCAGCGGCTCTTAAGCTGCGGTGAGGTGGAGGTGGTGGGTTCCGCCATTTACCACAAGACCGAGTACCGGGAGAGGCGCAATCACTATGCGGTATACGGAGTGAACGCCCCCATTGCCGGCTTTGACACCATCCGCGACGACTTCCTGGGAGCCTACCGGGGCGCCGACAATCCGGAAGTGGTGGAACAGGGACAGTGCAAAAATCCCCTGGCCAGCGGCTGGTCTCCCATCGCCTGCCAGCAGCTGGATGTGAAGCTGGCCCCCGGCGAATCCAAAACCTATATTTTTGTACTGGGTTATATTGAGAATCCCCAGGAAGATAAATGGGAAGCCCCCGGCATAATCAATAAAAAACCCGCTCAGGAAATGCTGGCCCGCTACGCCGCCGACGAGGATGTGGACGCCGCTTTCGCCACCCTGAAAAACTACTGGAAAGGGCTGCTGGGCAAATATCATGTGGAATCCGGGGATGAAAAAGTCAACCGCATGGTCAACACCTGGAACCAGTATCAGTGCATGGTCACCTTCAACATGTCCCGCTCCGCCTCCTATTACGAATCCGGCATCGGAAGGGGCATGGGCTTTCGCGACAGCTGCCAGGATCTGCTGGGCTTTGTGCATCTGATCCCCGACCGGGCCAGGGAACGTATCATTGACATTGCCTCCACGCAGTTTGAGGACGGCAGCGCTTACCACCAGTATCAGCCCCTGACCAAGAAGGGCAATTCCGACATCGGCAGCGGCTTTAACGATGATCCCCTGTGGCTGATTGCGGGCACCAGCGCCTATGTGCGGGAGACCGGAGACATTTCCATTCTGGAGCAGATGGTTCCCTTTGACAATGATATGTCCAAGGCAACGCCCCTGATGAACCATTTAAAGAGATCCTTCGATTTCATTGTAAACCATAAGGGTCCTCATGGGCTCCCTCTCATCGGGAGGGCGGACTGGAACGACTGCCTGAACCTGAACTGTTTCTCCGAGCATCCGGGCGAGTCCTTCCAGACTTTCGGCCCCAGCGAAGGCCCGGTGGCAGAGTCCGTGTTCATCGCAGGCATGTTTGTCAAATACGGAGAGGAATACGCCCAGCTGTGCGAACTGATGGGAGATTCTCAGGAAGCGGCTTATGCCAGAGAGCAGGCCGCCGCCATGTATGACACCATCTTAAAGAGCGGCTGGGACGGCGACTGGTTCCTCCGGGCCTATGACGCCTACAGCCACAAGGTGGGCTCCAGGGAGTGTGAAGAGGGCCAGATCTACATCGAGCCCCAGGGCTTCTGCGTGCTGGCCGGCGTGGGCGTGAAGGAAGGGCTGGCGGAAAAGGCCCTGGATTCCGTGAAGGAAAAGCTGGACACGGATTACGGCATTATGATCCTGCAGCCCGCCTATACCAGATATCATCTGGAACTGGGTGAAGTCTCCTCCTATCCCCCCGGATATAAGGAAAATGCAGGGATCTTCTGCCACAACAATCCCTGGGTATCCATTGCCGAGACTGTGATCGGCCGGGGCAGCCGGGCCTTCGAGATCTATAGAAAGACCTGTCCCGCCTATGTGGAGGAGATCAGCGAGATCCACCGCACCGAACCCTATGTATATTCCCAGATGGTGGCCGGACGGGACGCCAAATTCCACGGCGAGGCCAAGAACAGCTGGCTCACCGGTACCGCCGCATGGACTTTTGCCAATATCTCCCAGTATATTCTGGGCGTATATCCCACCCACTCCGGTCTGCAGATCAATCCCTGCGTGCCAAAAGGCTTCGGAGATTTCAAACTCACCAGGGAGTATCGCGGGGCGGTGTACCATATCCAGGTATTGAATCCCCAGGACGTGGAGAAGGGCGTAATTTCCATGACCGTGGACGGCACGGCTGTGGAAGGCAACATTATCCCCTGTCCCAAGGATCAAAAGGAAGTAAACGTGGTAGTCACCATGGGCTAGTATATCGTTTCCTGACTATATAAAAATTTCATAAAGCTCTTGACTTCGGTACGAAATCATACTATAATTCCCCATTGTATGATTTCGTACCGTTTGTATTGCATGGAATTTGGGAGGTATAAATGAGCAGCCTTATATCAAGAGACATGAAGCGCTTCAATTATCTGCTGGGTGAAATGGACGCCGCCTATCATGAGATTTCCCTGAAGCTGGGGATGTCCGACAGCGCCATGATCATCCTCTATACCATCTGTGATATAGGGGACTGCTGTCTGCTCACCGAAATCTGTCGTCTCTCCGGCCTGAGCAAACAGACCGTGAACTCCGCTCTCCGCAAGCTGGAGGCCCAGGGAACACTCTATCTGGAGAAAGCAGGGCCCAAGGGTAAAAAAGTATGCCTGACAGAGGCCGGAAAAACGCTGGCAGAGCAGACAGCCCTGCGGCTGCTGCGGACGGAGGACGCCATACTGGCCTCCTGGCCCCGGCAGGATGTGGAAAAATATCTGGATTTGACGGAGCGCTTTCTGAATGCCCTCAGAAAAGAAGCCGAAAAGCTATAAGGAGGAATTTATGATACAACTATCCGATCACTTTGACTATAAAAGACTGCTGCGCTATACGCTGCCTTCCATCATCATGCTGGTATTCACCTCTGTCTACAGCGTGGTAGACGGCTTTTTCGTGTCCAATTTTGTAGGCAAGACCCCTTTTGCCGCCGTGAACCTGATCATGCCCGTGCTCATGATCCTGGGCTGCATAGGCTTCATGTTCGGCACCGGGGGAAGCGCGCTGATCGCCAAGACCCTGGGAGAGGGTAAATCTCAGAAAGCCCGAGAGACATTTACCCTGATCGTATGGGTATCGGCGGTCTGCGGCCTGGTGTTGGCCGTGGCGGGTATCGCCCTGCTCCGGCCTGTGGCCATGCTGCTGGGCGCCCGGGAACGGCTGCTGGAAGACTGCATCCTCTACGGCCGGGTCATATTGCTGGCGCTTCCCTTCTTTATCCTGCAATTTGAATTCCAATGCCTGTTTGCCACCGCCGGAAAGCCCAGGCTGGGTCTGGGTATCACGGTGGCAGCGGGACTGACCAATATGGCACTGGACGCACTGTTTGTGGCTATCCTTTCCTGGGGCCTGGCAGGGGCAGCAGCAGCCACCGCCTTCAGCCAGCTTGTGGGCGGACTGATTCCGCTGATATACTTTGGCCGTGAAAACACCAGCCTTCTCAGGTTCGTAAAATGTCGGTTTGACGGCAACGCCCTGTGGAAAACCTGTTCTAATGGCGCGTCCGAACTGATGGGCAATATCTCCATGTCCCTGGTGAGTATGCTCTATAATCTGCAGTTGATGAAATACGCCGGGGCGGACGGCATCGCCGCATACGGTGTACTGATGTATTTGAGTATGATCTTCCAGGCAATATTTATGGGCTATTCCGTAGGAGTCGCCCCTGTGGTAGGCTACCACTACGGGGCACAAAACCACGGAGAACTTAAGAACCTGCTCCGGCGGAGTCTTTTGCTGGTCGGCGCTTTTTCCGCGCTGATGTTCGCCGCGGGGGAGGCCTTGGGCAGGCCCCTGTCCCTGCTTTTTGTGGGCTATGACGCCGGGCTGCTGGATATGACGATTCACGCTTTCGTCATATTCTCCTTCTCCTTTCTGTTCTCCGGCTTTACCATACTGGGCTCCTCTTTTTTCACCGCTCTGAACGATGGACTGACCTCTGCGCTAATCGCCTTTCTGCGCACCCTGGTATTACAGGTGGCCGCCATCTGTATACTGCCCGTCTTCTGGGGACTGGACGGAATCTGGTTCTCCATCATCCTGGCGGAGGTACTGGCGGTGCTGGTGACGGTTCTCTTCCTGGTGGGAAAGCGGAAGAAATACCACTATTGAGCCTGCCCAACTGCCAGAAAGCCACGGCGCTGGCCGCCGCCACATTCAGGGAGTCCACGCCGTGGGACATGGGAATCCGCACCGTGTAATCGCAATCGGCAATGGTGTCTGCCGCCAGTCCGTCTCCCTCGGTTCCCAGCACGATAGCCAGGCGCTCCTCGGCCCCCAGGCGGGGATCCGCCAGGGAAACAGAATCTTCCCGAAGGGCCATGGCTGCAGTGCGAAAGCCCAGAGCGTGAAGCAGTTCCGGGTAATGAACCGATTCTAAAAAGGCCCAAGGGATCTGAAACACGGTTCCCATACTCACCCGGACGGCCCGGCGGTACAGGGGATCACTGCTGCCCGGCGTGAGCAATATACCGTCCATGCCCAGCGCCGCTGCGCTGCGGAAGACAGCCCCCACATTGGTGGGATTCATCACATTCTCCAGCACCGCCACCCGGCGCGCCCCCACACATACCTCTGCCGCCCCGGGGAGAGGTTTCCGATACATGGCGCAGAGCATTCCCCTGGTCAGCGCATAGCCGGTAATCTGTTCCAGCACTTCCCGCTCTGATACATAGACCGGAATATCCCCACAAAGGCTGATCAGTTCCCGTCCCTGTCCCTCCGCCAGCTTATGCTCCGCCAGCATGGACAGGGGCCTGTAACCGGCTTCCAGCGCCCGCCGGATGATCATGGGGCTCTCCGCGATAAACAGCCCCTGATCCGGTTCATTATAATGGCGCAGTTGTCCCTCTGAAAGCCGGGCATAGAGATCCAGTTCCGGCACATGGATATCCTTGATTTCAATAAAGTCTGTCATATTTACCTCTCGAATTCCAAAACCACAAAATCCTTAAAAAATGTTTTTACCCCCAGTTCCCCAAAGTCCACTGTCAGCTTCTCTTCGTCTTCCTCCGTAACTGTACCTTCCCCATATTTCCCATGGCGGACCCGGCAGGGCAGGACCTGCGCTCCGCAGGCCTCCTGTGATTCGGTCTGCCCGCTCTCCTCATAAGACGCCGCTTCCGAAAAATCGGCCTTGGGAACCACAGGGGCATTGTCCACCCGCTCCACCAGCCCTTCGGGGATCATCTGCAGATAGCGGCTCTCGCCGCAGGCCACCCCGGGCATCCCCGGCTGGAGATAATAGGACAGTTCCAGAAAATCCCGCGCCCTGGTCATGCCCACAAAAAACAGCCGCCTTTCTTCCTCTTCCTCCTCAAAACCTGATGATCGCAGGGGGATCAGCCCATAGTTCACCCCTATGATAAACACATGGGTAAATTCCATCCCCTTGGAGGCATGCAGGGTCATAAGCCATACCCCCGGGGCCCGGGTGGATTCCCCGCTGAGTTCCCCAGGGGATTCTACTGGAGGTTCTCCTGGGGAGAATCCCCTGGCCTGCGCCCGATTTTCCTCTTCATACAGAGGGATACCCTGTTCCTCCAGATAAGTTTCCCCGCTGTCCCGTTCTCTCCGGGTTACTACCTGATGGGGAATCTTCTCCCGCTCAAATACATCCGCCAGAAGTTCGGCCTGGGCCTGCAATCTGTAAAATATGGCAATCTGTTCTGCCGCCACCCCGTTTTCTCTCAGGCGGCGAATCTGCTCCGCCAGATAATAGGCCTCCCCCAGGGGATCATATGCCTGGCGGATTCTGACCCGGCCTTCGCTTTCCCTGCTGCCTTTGAGTCTGTCTCCATACTGTTTGAAGCGTCCGGCGGCCTCCAGGATCCGGCGGCCGCTGCGGTAATTCATGGGCAGGGTAAGCTGCCTTGCGCCATAGCGGTGTGCCAGCGTAAAGCAGGCGTTGATGCTGCTGCCCCGCCATCCGTAGATGATCTGATTGGGGTCCCCCACGGCAAAAAGCCGGGTGTCAGGCCCCCTGAGTGCATCCAGGAAAGCCAACTGCCGTTCATCGCTGTCCTGCACTTCGTCTATAATGATCCATTCCGGCGCAATCGGATATTTCCGAAGAAGCGTTTCGCCGTGTACCAGCAGATCCCGGAATGTCATGGTATCGCGCTGCCTCTTTTCCCGTTCCAGTACTTCCGCCAGCAGCCAGATATCATCCTGCAGCTTGTCAAGACGTTTCCCCTCCACACTGTCCCGGCCCCGATGACCCAGCCGGACCGCCGCCTCCAGCCGCTTGGGCAGCCTTGCGGGATATTTGATCCGCAGTCCCTCCCGCCTGATTAATTCCCGGGCTAATTCCAGTTCCTGCTCGGGAAGCAGCACCGTGAAGGACCGGGTATAGCCCAATTCCTCCACCGGCAGAAACTGTTTCAGGAGCCGATAAGCCACACTGTGAAAGGTACCGAAGCCCGAAAGATCCTCCGGGGGCAGACTTCCCTCCCGCTGTTCCAGCCGCCGGCGGACCTCCTCTGCCGCCTTATGAGTGAAAGTCAGTACGATCATCCGGCTGAACCGAATATTTTCCATATAGCGCAGATACAGCAGCTTCGCCACCAGCACCGTGGTCTTGCCGCTTCCCACATTGGCATTGACCACGCAGGTATGGCTGTGATCCAGCACCGCCTCTCTCTGCTCCGGATTCAGCTGCCCCAGTATCTCTTCTTCCATCCTGTGTAAACCGCCCATTACGTCCCTCCCTGCGGCCGTCCTTCCCGGGTAATCCCATGCACGCTGTCCAGCCGCTTTCTCAGCTTCTCCCGAACCGTGCTGTCCTCCCCCGTTCCCTCCCCGGCCTTATCGGAACATCGAAGGTTCTTAAGCCCCCAGAGAATCTTTGATTTGTTCAGCCGGTAATCACCAATGCAGGCAATGCATCCTCTCTCACAGCCGCATCCCGCCACCAGGGTTTCCGCCCGGCAGACTATCTCCGGCATCCGCTCATAGGCTTTCTCCGCATAGCCCAATCCCCCTGTAAATTTGTCATAGAAGTAGACAGCCACCCGGTCCTGCGCATCCTCCTGCTGCCCGACGGCATTGCCGGAGGGGATCACGCCGATATCCTCCTTCTCCGTCATGGTCAGCATCCTGGCGGCATTTTCCAGCGCATAGCACAACCCCTCAAAATGGTTGTCATACACCTGCTTCCCGCCGGCTCCTTCCCGGAGCATACTGCGGTATTCCCGCACCACCTCCGCAGGAAGTTCGATCCAGGCCCCTTCGGTTTCATACCGCTTTACCAGAGGCTGCGGGAGTTGGTCATTGCCAAGATTCTGATGGTTATGAAACTGCAGCTTCTTATACATGCTGACCACATCCTCCACATGGAGTTCTCCAAAGCCTATGCAGATTTCCGGCTGTTCCTCTTCCGGGACCTGATGCCGGAGCCCTCCCTCGCTGCCCGGTATCGCTTCCCGCATATAACTGCAAGTCCGCCTCACCCGCAGCCGGCGGATATCCGTATTGCCTCCCGGCACCGTGTAGTAGTTCCCTGCAAAAGGCACGGCATAGCCGGTGCGGGTCTCTGTGTCCATATGGGTGATCTGGTATAAAACACCGCCATGCATATAGACCGCGCCCGTATGAATCTCCCGATAGGCCTGCAGTTCATCCATCTCCGTGATCTGTTCCCCGGTCTCCCGGTGGAGCAGCTTATAGCGCCCATTGTCAATATTGCGCAGGCTATAATCTCCCTCCGGGAAACCCTGCCCGCACCAGACAAAAAGACCTCCCTGACGGGTCAGTTCCCCTGCCTCCAGAAGCACGGGAATAGCCTCTCCCAGATCCGGAAAAAGTTCCATATCCTGCTGCCCCAGGGGAATCTCCGCAGCCGCCGCCCGAATGTGAGCCAACTGGATCAGAAGATTATCCGGGTCGATAACAGCGCTCTCACTGCTGCCCTCAAAGAGCCAGTCCGGATTCACCGCAATGTATCGGTCAAACGGCATCTCCCGCAGGATCAGATAATTGGTGCAGCTGTGGCCGCTCCTGCCTGCCCGGCCCGTCTGCTGCCAGAAGGAAGCCTTGGTGTCGGGATATCCCACCAGCACTGTAGCATCCAGCCGCCCGATGTCAATTCCCAGTTCCAGAGCGTTGGTAGCCACCAGCCCCAACAGTTCTCCCCGGTTCATCCGGGCCTCGATCTCTCGGCGCTCTCTGGGGGTATACCCGCCCCTGTACCCGGCGATCCGATTGACCATCAGATCCTCCGGGTGAAGCGCCCGCATCTTCCGTCCCCCTTTCCCCGTCTCCTGCCCCGTCATGTCCCATCCCTCCAGAAGGTCCCTGGTCTCCTTCAGCACGATCTCCACATTTCTTCTGGAACTGGCAAAAGCGATAAAACTGGTTCCCTTCTCCATCAGTTCCGGCAGCAGATTGGCGGCCACCTGGGCGGCGGAAGCCTGTCCGATTTCCCTGCCGTATGAATCTTCTATTTTGGGAGGCTGCAGGAACACGTACCTCCTCTCCGCTCTGGGGGCTCCGTCCCTCTCCACCTGCTCAAACGGCTCGCCGCATATCCCCCGGGCCAATTCCAGCGGATTGGCGATGGTGGCCGAACTGCACAAAAAGCGGGGACGGCTGTGATAATACCGGCATACCCGCCCAAGACGCCGGATCACATTGGCCAGATGGGAGCCGAAAGCCCCTCTGTAAGTGTGCAGTTCGTCGATCACCACATACCGCAGATTGGCAAACAGCAGATCAAATCCGTATTTGCTGTGGTTGGGCAAAAAGGAAGCATTGATCATCTCCGGGTTGGTCAGAATGATATTGGCATGGCGGCGAATCCGGCTGCGCTGGGCGGAGGAAGTATCTCCGTCATACACCCCTGCCGATACCCTGTCCTCCCCGAAAAATTCCAGCAGGGGCCGCAGCGCCTTGTACTGGTCGCTGGCCAGCGCCTTAGTGGGATAGATGAACAGGGCCCGGGCCCCGGGATTGCAAAGGATTTCCTGCAGCACCGGCAGCAGAAAGCCCAGCGTCTTGCCGCTGGCCGTGGAGGTGGTGATCACCACATTTTCCCCCTGCAGGGCCAGTTCAAACATCTGTGCCTGATGACTGTAAAGCCTTTCAATTCCCCTTGCTCTCAGATACTCCGCCAACTCCGGCAGCAGCGCCGCCGGGTACTCTGCATATTCCGCCGATTTAGCCGGCATTCTGCGGCTGTATACCATCATTTTATCTATATCCATATATTCCTCCGGTAAGCAGGCCGCCGCGCACGGGCCCGCGTTTCTCCCATTGTAGCACATTTCCCGGGGCTTGGAAACAAACTATCAGCCAATGCAAACCCAAAAATCCGGCGGGCAAAACAGCACCCGCCGGATCTTCCTCCGCTCTTTTAAACGGTTTGCATATGTTCCATGTATGGATCAGCATTTCTCCAGAGCCTGCGCAATATCGGCAATCAAATCTTCCTTATCCTCCAGGCCACAGCTCATGCGCACCAGTTCCGCAGGCACTCCCGCCTCCTTCAGCTGCTGATCCGTCATCTGACGATGGGTGCTGGAAGCCGGGTTCAGGCAGCAGGTCCGGGCATCCGCCACATGGGTCTCAATCGCCGCCATCTTCAGATTCTTCATGAAAGCGCCGGCCGCCTCCCGGCCCCCCTTGAGACCGAAGGAAACCACGCCGCAGCTGCCCTTGGGCAGATACTTCTGCGCCAGTTCATGATACTTGTCTCCGGGCAGACCGCAGTAATTCACATAGGCCACCTTGGGATGAGAAGCCAGAAATTCCGCCACGGCCTGTCCGTTCTCACAATGGCGCTGCATCCGCACATGCAGGCTCTCCAGCCCCAGGTTCAGGATAAAGGCATGCTGAGGACTCTGAATGGAACCCAGATCCCGCATCAGCTGGGCCGTACATTTGGTGATAAAGGCCCCTTCCCGGCCAAACTTTTCCGCATAGGTGATACCATGATAACTCTCGTCAGGAGTACAAAGGCCGGGGAACTTGTCCTTATGAGCCATCCAGTCAAATTTGCCGCTGTCTACAATGCAGCCGCCCACCGCCGCTCCGTGACCATCCATGTACTTGGTGGTGGAATGGGTCACAATATCCGCCCCCCACTCAAAGGGACGGCAGTTGACGGGCGTGGCAAAAGTATTGTCAACGATCAGAGGTACTCCATGGGCATGGGCACAGCGGGCAAACTTCTCTATGTCCAGCACGGTAAGAGCCGGGTTGGCGATGGTCTCGCCGAACATGGCCCTGGTGTTGGGCTGAAAAGCGGCGCTCAGTTCCTCCTCGGAGGCATCCGGGTCCACAAAGGTGGTCTCAACGCCCATCCTCTTCATGGTGACGGAAATCAAGTTGTAAGAACCGCCGTAAATGCTGGTGGACGCCACGATATGATCCCCCGCGCCGCAGATGTTAAACAGGGCATAGAAATTGGCTGCCTGACCGCTGCTGGTCAGCATGGCCGCCGTACCGCCCTCCATCTGGCAGATTTTGGCCGCCACATAGTCGTTGGTGGGATTCTGCAGCCGGGTGTAGAAATAGCCGCTGGCCTCCAGATCAAATAATTTACCCATATCCTCGCTGGTATCGTATTTGAAAGTGGTGCTCTGCACAATGGGAATCTGTCTCGGTTCCCCGTTGCCGGGAGTGTAACCACCCTGCACGCAAATGCTGTTCATGTTCATCGGTATCTCCTCCTTGGTTGTAGTAAGTTATACATAAAACGTTTTATACATTGTAACACAGGATATGTCAAAAAACCATTCTTACTTTACAATGCCGTTGGCCAGCAGCGCTTCTTTCCACACCTTGTAGGACTTGGTTTTCAGGTGCAGACCGTCCCGGGCCTGGCTGTCTCTGAGATTGCCCGCATCGTCCATGTAGAAGGCGTTCAGGTCCAGATAAAATATGTGTTCCCCGTCCGCCAGTTCCGCCAGACCTGCATTGCGCTCCCGGATCTCATCATTGTTGAAATTCGGATGCTCGGCAGAATAGGAGGAGGTCACGGCCAGAATGGACTGGATCACAATCCCGGCGTTGGGCTGCTTTTCCTGTACATGGTTCACCAGGGAACTGTAGGAGGACAGGAAACTCTTGCGCTTCGACCCCATGTTGTTGATACCCAGCATGATATAGACCGCGTCATACTGCCTCGCGTCTAGAAGGGCGTCCAGCGTAACCCCGCCCATGTCTCTGCTCAGGGCCTCGCCCACCCCCATACCGGTTATACAAAAATAGGTGGCATTTTTCAGGTTCCCATACATGGAGAGACCCACGGTGAGAGAGTCTCCGATAAACAGCACATTGTCGTAATAACTCTTGTCCACCGCCGCGAAACTTCCCACGGACTGGGTGATATCCAGTTTCACCGGTTCCTCTGCCAGATAGTCGTTGGAAGCATATCCCACATTGCCGTAATAGTCAATACGATACCAGCCGGTCTCGTTGCATCTGCCTGTTATTTTGACTTCCTGGTTCCGATAGAGGCCGCCGATCTTCTCCCCTTCCGTGGAAGGCTGGTCCCGCACCCGCAGGGAAGTCTGGGAATACAGAGTCAATTCCAGATCCGTGTAGGTATACGGAATCTCTTCCTCTGTGGGAACACTGCTTTCCTCCGCCCAATCTATATCTTCCTCCGGCCAGAGGGCCACCGGCCCCTCCTGCAGCACATCTTCTTTGGGCAGGGCTTCCTCGATCCCGATTTTCTTTGGGGTAAATGCCGTACCGCCGTCGTCTGCCGCCCCCACGGGGGACTGAAAAAGCCAGACGCACAGAACGATCATCAGCACAATCGTGACGGCTGACAGGACACAGGTTGTCACTCCCAAAATCTGCCTGCTCACACGCCAGTTCTTTATCACTGCTTTCTTCGCCATCCTCTTCCTCTCATCCAATATGACATAAAGCCAAAATGACTTTTGCGAACATTATACTCCCTAAATTCCCCAATCGCAACAGGGACTTGCATAAAATGACCGCAGGATACGACGGCAATCAGCTTATATTTGTATAAGTTCCTCCTCCTCTTTCCGTTTTTGTCTAAACTGAAAACCATTTGCAGGGAATTGTAAGAAAATAATCTTTATTTTCTTTAAAGCCGATTTTTTCATAAAAGCCTTTAGCCTGGTCTGTTTGTACCAGCCATTCTGAGGACTCGCAGGCACTCCTGCATCTTCTCACCAGTTCCTTGCCAATCCCCATTTTTTGATATGCCGGTAAAACCGCTAAATCATAAATAATGGAGCGAAAATGCAAATCGCTTAATACCCTTACGCATCCCACCAATTTCCCCTCGATCCATGCGGAAAAAACAAATGTGGAGTTAATAAAAGCAATATTAAAGTTTTCAAGCATCTCCGGGGTTGTACTCTCTGTAGTCCAATTTACTGCAAGAAATAACTGATATAACTGATCACAGGGGAGATCTTTCCGGGTTTTGTATTCTACATTCATTTATACTTCTCCTCCAAATATTGTTTTTATATCTGATCTACCTTATTCCGTAGAGGACATTTTTTCTCTATATGCATACAGGTTTCCGGCAGCGGCGCCATCTTCCCATATGGGCACCAATTCCTGGCGCGGCATTCCCTTCCCATATGCGCACCAATTCCTGGCGCGGCATTCTCTTCCCATATGCGCACCAATTCCTGGCAGCGGCACTCCCTTCCTATATGCGTACCAGTTCCCGGCAGCGGTTCAGCGCCGCGTACAGTTCCTGGCGGCGGGGCATGGCCAGATTGCCCGGCAGGCTCTCCCTTCCCGGACAGAAAGCTGCAAAACTGTTTTTCTCCACTTCTTCGTACAGGGCCTCCACTGCCTGCTGCAGGGTTTTCCGTCCGTCAAAGCAGCGGCATTTCATATGCCGGATCATATGGGACAGGGCCGTGAGCTGCTCGCTGTCCGCAAGCTGTTCCACATAACGCATGTCCACGGTTTCCCTGTTGATGGAGAAGCCGTCCAGCCCCATGGTTTTCATCTTGATCCGTTCGTCCCTGGCAAACGCCTGGTCTGCCTTTACCACCCGGTGGAAATCCGGCTTTCCTGCCGCAGGGGCGCTTCCCAGAGTATAGGGAAACTGTTCCGCCTCCTTTTTCGCCAGCGCCGTAATCTCCATGGGACGGTACTTATTCATCTGCAGGATGCAGTCCGCTTTATGGAAATAGGAACCGCAGCTTCCCGCCACCAGCACGGTGGAAATCCCGTAATTTTCATACAGTTCCCGCACCCGGTCGATAAAGGGGATGATGGGTTCCATATCCCGGCTGACAACCCGCTGCATCAGTTCGTCCCGGATCATGAAATTGGTGGCGCTGGTGTCCTCGTCGATAAGAAAAGCCCCGGCCCCCATCTCCACGGCTTCCACCGTGGCCGCCGCCTGGGAAGTACTGCCGCTGGCGTCCTCCGTATAAAAATGCCCAGTGTCCTTGCCCCCCGGAAGATTGCGGATGAACATGGAGATATCCACCTGCTGGATGCTCCTGCCATCCTCCGCCCGCAATTTCATGGCGCTGTCGTCGGTGAGTACATACTCCCTGCCGTCTCCGGCAATATGGTCATAGACCCCCTTTTCCAATGCTTCCAGTAAGGTGGATTTACCATGATAACCGCCTCCCACGATCAGCGTCACCCCCTTGCGGATCCCCATCCCCCGGAGCGTTCCCCTGTGGGGCAGTTCCAAAGTCACAGCCATCTCCCCGGGACTGGCAAAGGCCACCGCATCCTTCATGGGCTGGGATGACACCCCGGATTTGCGGGGCAAAATGGCTCCGTCCGCCACAAAGGCCACCAGATCCCTCTCCTTTAACTGCTGCCGGATATAAAGCTGGTCATCTGCCAGATACAGCACTTTCTCCAGACCATCTTTGGGACAGGATGCCGCCAACAAAGTCTGCTTCACGCACACCGGCAGGAAGTCAAACAGGATTTTTACCAATTCCCCTGCGTTAATGGTGCGCCCGTTGGCCGGAAAACCGATCTCCATACGGATTGTCACCTGGCCGTCCGAAGGATTCACCGTGCAGGCGCTCCGCTCCAGGATTTCCTGCCCCGGCTGACTGATGCCCAGCAGGCCGCTTTTGCCGGATCCTTTGGCTTTGAAGGAATACTCCCTGATTTTGGCTGCCATACGGCGGAGCAGATAGTCCTGAAAAGCGATCCGCCTGTGCCTCTCCCCGTAGCCGCCCTTGTCAAAGCCTGCCACCTTCCCCGGTACTATCAGGCTAACCTTGGAAGGAGCCGCAAAAGGGTCTCCCTGCACATGGTCAATGGACAACACATACTGCTGGAACTGATACTGCCCCCGGGTGTCCTTGTAGGCCGGATAACTCTTATGGTCAATTTGTCTTAGTAATGCCTGTAATTCCGCTGCTGATTTCATTTTTCCTCCTATTATAGTTCCGCATATCCCCAGCCGCCCTGCGACCGTTTTTCATTCAGTGCCCCCTCCGGGTATATGCTGTTTTCAGTTTCCCATATCCCCTACCAACTGATTACATCAAAAAACTCATTAATGTTTGAGCCTCTTTCATTTTCATGCTCCCAAAAGACTTCCGTATCGGATATTTTGATTTCAAATCCTGATTTATTGATCTGGTAATGATTTACCACAATTTTTTTCTTCAGTCTGGATAACATGCGTTCAAATGAGTTGCCTTTTGTATTGAGATAGCCATATACATCCCTCATGGCCTTAAATTTCTCCATATCCCCCAGGCCCAGCGTCTGTTCTATATATTTCCTTACATCCTGTCCATGATACGCTTCTATATGTAGACATGCGACATACTCAAAATCAGGATTATCCAATATCAGGAAATGAGGAATCTTTTTACGTTCGTTCTGCAGTTTGCAATACTCCATCAATTCCTTCAACCGGGGCAGTTCTCCCGGATGTTTTCTGGCCCTGTCGAAATCAATGATGATGAACTTGGCCAGGCAGTTATTGTCTGCCTCTTTTTTGATATGCTCCAAAAAACCGGCATATCCCCCGCCCTGCATATTGACCGGCTTAAGAGCCAGTTCCACCCCCTGGTTGAGCCGCATTGCATCGATATAATTGTACTCCGTATCCCCCTCGCAGAAGACGACATACTTTTTCCGAAGTTCTCTCTTTGGCCTACTCAAACGCGGTTCCTCCCAAAATCCCCTTCATGTAAAATTCGTATATCTTTGTTGTCTCATAGCGTATATCCGGGAAATCAGCCAACGAGTACAGTTCCGAGTTCAGGCTGTCCCTGTCTTTCGTCACAAAATAGATCTGTTCCTTCATGTAATTCTTCAAGTCCAGATGCAGCACATTGTGGCTGGAAAAGATAAACTGCCCCCTATGTTTCTTTCCGTTGATAAAAGAAATCATCCGCTCTGCCAGAATGGGGTTGATCACCCTGTCCATCTCGTCCGCAAAGACCACTTTATCTTCATATACCACCCGGAACAGCTGGACAGCCCATGCAAAGAATTCTATGACGCCTCCCGAGTCCCTTTTAAGTTCCCTGGAAAACCTCTGTCCGGCCTTTGTGACTCGCACAATCTTACTGGCGCTGAAGGGCTTTTCCTCGTCTATTTCAATGCCCTCAATACTGTAATCCACCATCCGAAGGATATCCAGAAAGCGGGGATCTCTGATAATATTTATATCCTCCTCTGTGTTTCGCAGTTCTTTATATATGGAATAATTAAATTCCTGATTCTCAACGTTTAATCTGTTGTTTACCCAGCCGACAAATTCCTGCGCGCGGGGTTCTCCCAAAATGGCCAGCCTGGCTACAAAAAGGCCCAGGTTCTCCTCGGTTATAGTCGCCCGTTCAAACACGATTTCAAATTCTTTGCTGCAATTATCCAGCATCACCTCATACATCGCTCGGACTGCGCCCTTTTTGCTTTCCGTGTCAAGTTCTTCCCTTGTCACGGACATAATCATTTTTTCCTGATTGCTCTTCGCGCTTTTAGAGGAAAACATCTCTTTAACGATACTATACCCGTCAATCGTCAAGTGATAGTGATAGATCCCTCCCGTTTTACTCATCACCTGGATATCAAACTCCTGCTCCGCATAGCGTTCCCTGTCTCCGGCCTCTTTTAGTGTATTAAAATTTACAAGCCCTTTATAGGTGCGCACCCTTTCATTATTCGCAAATAAACTTTTAAAGAAGGAAAGACTACTGATAAAATTGGTCTTCCCCCCTGCGTTTTCCCCGACTACCACCGCCGTTTTCAGGAGATCATACCCCGCTTCTGTCTCCACATAATTATCCGGGAATCTGTGCTTTACTTTGTTCCCGGGCGCTAACAGGTCAAACTCCGCCTCATCAGAAAACGAACAGAAATTTTTAAATTTGTAAGATATCAGCATTTGCCCACCGCCTAATAGTTTTTATGTTTCCATTATACTATTTTCTACCAAAAAATCAACAATATTCATTACTAATAACATTTTTCTGTTTTGTCCTCTTTCGAACGGTTCCATATTTTCGGATTGACAACTTCTACCATTCATATGCCAGCACCTGGCAGTTACCGATGCCGAAGGCTGCGAATTCCTCATTGGTCATATCCGTGAAATAGGACTGCACGATTCTGGCGATACCGTTATGGGCCACCAACAGGTAAGTTCTGGCTTCCGGTTCCCCGCGCAGCTCGTCCAGCAGATTGTAGATCCGCTGGGCCATCTGCATCATGGACTCGCCGCCCTGGTTTCGATTTACAAACTGGGCCTTCGCCGCCCGGAACTGTGCTCCGTCCCGGGGAGTTGACTCCCATTTTCCGAAATTCTGCTCTTTTAGCCGAACTTCCTCCCGCAGGGGAATCCCGGTGACGCGGTGGATATGACGGGCGGTGTCGGCAGCCCGCACCAGCGGAGAATACAGAATCTGGTCAATTTGGTAATCCCCTTCCGCGATCAGCCGTCCCAACTCCATAGCCTGCTCATGTCCCTGCTCTGTCAGGGCAATGTCCGTGGCGCCGCAGATTTTGTTTTCCACATTCCATACGGTCTGCCCATGCCGGGCAAAATACAGTTTTCTCATGGTTTTCTCCTTCTCTTTCGCCTCTGTGTCTCCCACCGGCCCGCCCATATTACAAAGCCCGGCAGAGTTTTCGCTCTGCCGGGCCGTCTATAATTGGCTTATGCGATTTTTAGCATCAAAGGCTTACATCATGCCGCCCATACCGCCGCCTGCGGGCATTGCAGGAGTCTCCTCCTTGATGTTGGCCACAACGGACTCGGTAGTCAGCAAGGTGCTGGCAACGCTGGTAGCGTTCTGCAGTGCGCTTCTGGTCACCTTGGCAGGATCCAGAATCCCTGCGCTCACCATATCCACATATTCCTCTTTCAGCACGTCGAAGCCCATGCCCACTGCGGATTCACCCACTTTATTGATGATCACGCTGCCCTCTAAGCCTGCGTTAGCAGCGATGTGGTACAGGGGCGCCTCCAGGGCTTTCAGCACGATCTGGGCGCCGGTCTTCTCATCGCCCTCCATGGTCTCAGCCAGCTTTGCCACTTCCTTGGCAGCGTGGATATAAGCAGAACCGCCTCCGCAGATAATGCCTTCCTCCACGGCAGCCCTGGTAGCCGCAAGAGCGTCCTCCAGACGCAGTTTGGCTTCCTTCATCTCAGTCTCGGTGGCAGCGCCCACCCGGATTACCGCTACGCCGCCGGCCAGCTTGGCCAGTCTCTCCTGCAGCTTCTCCTTATCAAAATCAGAGGTGGTCTCCTCAATCTGCATCTTGATCTGGGAGATACGGCTCTGAATGGCATCCTTGTCACCCTCGCCGTCCACGATCACCGTGTTCTCCTTCTGTACCTTCACGGACTTGGCCCGGCCCAACATGGACATGTCGGTGTCCTTAAGTTCATAGCCCAGTTCGGAGCTGATCACAGTACCGCCGGTGAGGATGGCGATATCCTCCAGCATGGCCTTCCTTCTGTCGCCATAGCCGGGAGCCTTCACGGCCACCACATTGAAGGTGCCGCGCAGTTTGTTTACAATCAGAGTGGTGAGAGCCTCGCCCTCCACATCCTCGGCAATGATCAGCATCTTCGCGCCGCACTGCACCACCTGCTCCAGCAGAGGCAGGATTTCCTGGATGTTGGAAATCTTCTTGTCGGTGATCAGGATATAAGGATTATCCAGAGTTGCCTCCATCTTATCCATATCCGTAGCCATATAGGCGGAAATATATCCTCTGTCAAACTGCATACCCTCTACCAGGTCCAGTTCGGTCTGCATGGTCTTGGACTCCTCGATGGTGATGACGCCGTCCCCGCTGACCTTCTCCATGGCGTCCGCCACCAGCTGGCCAACCTCCTCGTCACCGGCGGAGATAGCCGCCACCCTGGCGATATGCTCCTTGCCGTTCACCTTCTGGCTCATGCCTGCAATGGCCTCCACAGCGCAGTCCGTAGCCTTTTTCATACCCTTTCTCAGGATGATGGGATTGGCCCCCGCCGCCAGGTTCTTGATGCCTGCGTTCACCATGGCCTGTGCCAGAACAGTAGCTGTGGTGGTTCCGTCACCCGCCACATCATTGGTCTTGGTAGCCACTTCTTTTACCAGCTGTGCGCCCATGTTCTCAAATGCGTCTGCCAACTCGATCTCCTTGGCGATGGTAACGCCGTCGTTGGTGATCAGAGGAGCGCCGAAAGACTTATCCAACACCACGTTTCTTCCTTTGGGTCCCAATGTTACTCTGACAGTATCAGCCAGCTGGTTCACGCCGGACTCCAGGGCTGCGCGCGCCTCCGCGCCATACTTAATTTCCTTTGCCATAATGTATACGCCTCCGTTTTCTTTAATTGATTCTTACAAACCCGCCTGTTACTGGATCACTGCCAGGATGTCGTTCTGCTTCACGATGATATACTCGTCCTCGTCCAGCTTCACTTCCGTTCCCGCATACTTGGAGAAGATAACATGGTCACCAACTTTGACCTCCATCTTCACTTCCTTGCCGTCCACCACGCCGCCGGGGCCAACCGCAATTACCTCCGCCTGCTGGGGTTTTTCCTTGTTCTGTCCGGGAAGTACGATGCCGGACTTGGTGGTTTCCTCAGCCACCAACTGCTTCAATACAACTCTGTCGCCTAAGGGTACTAACTTCATATTGTCTGCCTCCTTATCTGGTACTTTGTCTTGTTAGCACTCTTTTATGTCGAGTGCTAATCCCTGGAACATATATTAGTTTCATATGCGGCGGTTTGCAACTGCATGCAGAGGTATTTATCTTTGATATGTCTGCTTCTATCTCTTATTTTCTAGTGTTTTCTCTTTTTTACTCATTTTTGACGGTTTGGAAGGATTTTATACTTATTTTATATTTCTTCGGAATGCCATTCCTTCCTTTTCATAAGTATCTTCGGGACTCTCTTTTCAGCCCTCCCCCGGGTTGCCGGGCAAATGTTACTGATATATAAAGCGGGAGGGAACCGCATCTCCATGCGGCCCCCTCCCTTTGTTCCCTGATCAGCATTTGATCTCCAGGTATCCCAGCAGTTTATCCATGTCATACTCCTCCAGCACGCCCAGGTTGGAGTCATAGAATTTACCGTCATAATGTACCAGATAGTGGCAGAAACGCCCCATCTTCTCCATCAGAATACAACACTTGGGCAGTACGGTAGGACGGCCCTCGGTGTACATGATGATATCCGTGTGATCAATGCCGTAATAATTCAGCGCCGATATCACCCTGCCCATGGTAGCCTGCCACTCCCGGCAGTCCATAACGCTGATGACTTCCGCAATGGTCACGCCGGCCAGCATGGCCACGCAGGACTGTCCGCACAGCCCGTCCTCCGGCTGTATGATCACTTCCATGCTGTCAATCCTGCGGATGGGATTCTCAAAACTGTAAGGACTGTTCTGGTCCATCTTGATCAGGCTGCCCGTCACATGGAGCAGGATCTTGTGGCTCTTCCCCAGATCCACTTTCACCGCGTCCTCATCCTCGATATGAATCTGATAGTTACCCTTTTCCTGGGGAATCAGTTCACAGTCAATCAGAGCGTTGTCCAGCACAATATCCGCCTGAATCACATCACGCTGTCTGCATACCTCCCAGATGTTAAAGGGGATCTGGATCATATACCCCTTCTCCTTCTTCTCAATCTTTGATTCAAAAAAATACCTCATACCCTGTAACCTCCGCCAATGGTTTAAAATGTTGGTGTAACCCCTTACATTCACTATTCTATCAGATTTCCGGGCACATGCAATAGCTGTACCGAAAAAAATACAGCTTGTTATTTTTCTGTCAAAGACCGCTGCCTCAGACCCCTTCCTTGCGAATCTGGGAAGGGGATTTTCCATAATATTTCTTGAACAGCTTACTGAAATGGTACGCATCATCGTAGCCCACGGCGGCTGCCACCTCCTGGACAGACATTTCCGATCCCTGAAGCAGCAGTTCTCTGGCTCTCTCCAGCCGGATATTGATCAGATGCCGAATGGGGGTGTCCCCCGTCTCGCTCTTGAATATCTTGGATATATAAAACGGGCTAAGGTACATATTTTCCGCAATGGTATCCAGAGAGATCTTATCGCTGTAATGATCCTCAAAATAGCTTACGATCTGTTCCACCACATATTTCTTGTTCACCGAATCGAAGGAATATCCCTGCATGGCCTGGGGAGGGGGAGACTGCTCCTTCAGGATCAGCAATAACAGCTGCATCAGATATGCCTTCAGCATATGGTAACGTCCCTGCCAGCACACCGCACTCTCCGCTTCCATGGAAGAGCAGATCCGAAAAATCCTCTGGCGCAGTTCCCCGCTGGTATGCAGGATATAGCCTCCGCCTGGCAGCGGCACATCCCCCGACTCCCGGCCCGGCAGCTGTACATCGCAGAAGCCCACAAAAAATTCGGTGGCGGGCACTTCCGCCTCGGGCACATACAGCGCCTGGTGGTGTACGCCAGGTTTAAAAAACAGCAAATCCCCCTCGCCCACCTCATAAACCTGTCCCTCTATACGGTACTTTCCCGTTCCGGACATCACAAAGGCCAGTTCCGCAATATCATGGCAGTGATAGGCTTCCTCCGGCTCTGTCCGGGTACCCTTCCAGGTAAACAGGAAGGTGGGATTCATTTCCTCAATCCGTATGGCATTGTCTTCCGTGGCACAATATTTGCTCATCCCTACCTCTCCTGTCCTGCGCCGGTCCTGTCACACCCCCGGGCTGTTCCGTTCCCGTCCGCTTCCCCTGCCTCCAACCGGCTGCCAGAGCCGATTACTCAGGCTATAATCCCAATACCATCCCGGCCACCTGGAAATATACCAGCAGTGACAGGGCATCCACAATGGTGGTGATGAAGGGACTGGCCATCACCGCCGGGTCAAAGCCCAGTTTCTTGGCCGCCATGGGAAGCAGGCATCCCACCAGCATGGCCATCACCACCGCCGCCACCAGGGTAAGGCACACCACCAGCGCCACAGCCAGTCCCACCCGGTCAAACAGCATCAGCTTGGCAAAATTGGCCGCCGCCAAAGTGCCTCCGCAGAGAGCTGCGGTGCGCAGTTCTTTCCATACAATCTTCGGCACGTCCCCGTAGCCGATCTCCCCCAGAGAGAGTCCGCGTATAATGGTAACGCTGGCCTGTCCTCCCGCGTTGCCGCCGGTATCCATAAGCATGGGAATGAAGGCGGTCAGCGCCACATAGACGCTCAGCGCATCCTCAAAAGAAGTGATGATGCTTCCGGTAAAAGTGGCGGAGACCATCAACAGCAGCAGCCAGGGAATTCTCTTTTTGTAAGTCTCCCATACGGAGGTGCGCATATAAGGCTTGTCACTGGGCACCAGAGCCGCCATCTTTTCCATATCCTCCGTTGCCTCTTCCTCGATGACGTCCACGATATCATCCACCGTGATAATGCCCACCAGGCGGTTCTCATTGTCCACCACCGGCATGGCCGTGAAGCCGTACTTCTGGAACTTCCGGGCCACTTCCTCCTGATCGGCATGGGTGTGCACCGACACCACATTTTCGTGCATGATCTCCCCGATGATCTCATCGGGCTGACTCAGCAGCAGATAGCGCAGGGCCACCGTGCCCAGAAGTTTACGCTGTCCGTCCAGCACATAGCAGATATTGATGGTTTCGCTGTCCAATCCCACCGCGCGGATTCGGTCAATAGCCCCCTCCACCGTCAGGCTTTCCTTCAAGTCCACATACTCCACCGTCATGATGCTGCCCGCAGAATCCTCCGGATAACGCAGCAGATGGTTGATATCCCGGCGGGTCTCCGGGCTGGCATTCTCCAGCAGACGCTTCACCACATTGGCCGGCATCTCCTCCAGCAGGTCCACCGCATCGTCGGCCATCAGATTGTCAATGATATTGGCAGCCTCCCGGTCCGTCAGGGAGGTAATGACGGTCTGCTGTCGGTCCACCTCCAAATAGGAAAAGATATCCGCCGCCAGATCCTTGGGCAGGATCCGAAAAGCCTTGACCATGCTCTGCTCCGGCAGTTCCTCCATGTACGCGGCAATATCCGCGTCGTTTAAGTCCACCAGAAGCTGGCGGAGCCTGGTGTACTGCTGCGTCTGCAGCAGTTCCTGTATCGTCTCAAATTCTTTCAACTGCTCCATAGCATTTCTCCTTATGATGATTTTTTATGGTTCTCCAACTTCGACCCGGAGCGGGCTCACTACTGCCGTTGCTGCTCTTCATAAAAAACCACCACCTTTCCGAGAAATACTGTTATACCTGTCCATTTTACGATCAAGGGCCGTTTTTGTCAATAAAACTTATTTCCCTTTCGCATGTCCATCCCAACCTGCCGCAGGTGGCCTCCACCAGTTCCTTTTGCAGCCGCAAGGCCAGATCTCCGGGAATCCTGACGGTAAGTTGTACCTCCTGCCCATACTGGCTGTCCGCCGGTTCCAGACCATGCTGTCCCAATATGTAGAGAATCTTTCCCACACCGTTGTAATCGGTCTGCAGGACGATTTCCAGCCCCTGACGCATAACACCTGTTACGCAGTTGCGGAGTCCCTCTTTCACCGCCATGGTATATGCCCTGACCAGACCGCCCGTGCCCAGCAGCGTGCCTCCGAAATACCGGGTCACCACCACTGCCACATTGCGGATTTCCTCTGCCAGCAGAACCTCCAGCATGGGTCTGCCCGCCGTGCCGCTTGGCTCCCCGTCGTCGCTGCAGCGGGTCATCTCTCCCCTGCTGCCGATGACAAAAGCGCTGCAATTATGCCTGGCGTCCCAGTATTTTTTCTTCATCTCCTCGATGAAGGAAGCCGCCTCCTGCTCGGTGGCTGCGCTCCGCACCGTAGCAATGAAACGGGATTTCTTCTCCACGATCTCCCCCTGGCCTCCCGCCAACAGCACCCGGTAATCCCCGCTCTGTTCCGATGCCATAGCTCTACCTCCTTAATTGTAGTTCCGTATGTTCCCTGCCAACGCACATTCCCGGTGATGAATGTCTGAACGCCTTATGCGTCCAGGCATTCATCAGTGCGATGTACGGGAACATACTGTTTTTAGTTCCGTATGTTCCCTGGATTTTGTTTTAGTGTTCCGCGTATTCTTTAACAGTATACCAAAACCCTCTTTCACAGGCCAACACTTTCTGATTAATTTAAGAAATTTTTGTGAACAATTCTTAATATCTGCATGACCCCCCTTTATTTACCAGAAGATATTTGGTATAATGTGCGAATAGGGTTTGGACCCTGCATCGTTTTACCATATTGAAAGGAAGGCTCCATATGAATTATAGCAAAAAGGGCGTTCGGGCCAAGAAAAAGGCTCTGAACTCCAAATCACAGAAAATAGGGAGGAAAGCCGGACTGCTGGTGTTAAAACTCTGCCTGATCTGCTTTATGGGTCTGGGCGTCGTCGGCGCTTCCGCAGGCATCGGTATGTACAAAGGGATCCTGGCTTCCACTCCCCAAATCACCCCCAACGATGTGGCTCCCATAGGTGCCGCTACCTTCGTGTATGACTGCGAAGGCAACAAGCTGGACGAGCTCATAGCCGTCAACTCCAACCGGATCATCGTGACCCAGGACAAGATTCCGGAAAATCTGGCCCATGCCTTTGTGGCTTTGGAGGACGAGCGCTTCTATCAGCACAATGGTATTGATTATAAAGCCATGCTGCGCTCCGGTTATCAATTTGTTAAAACCCTGGGTGACGAGACCCAGGGAGCCAGCACCATCACCCAGCAGCTCCTGAAAAATACCATTTTTACCAGTTGGACCTCTGAGGGGGACAATCTGATCAAAAAGATCAAGCGGAAACTCCAGGAACAGTACCTGGCCATTGAATTGACCAAAACCCTGAGCAAGGACGAGGTCCTGGTACGCTATATGAACACCATCAACCTGGGACAGAACACTCTGGGGGTAGAGGCGGCGGCCCAGCGGTATTTTGGCAAATCCTGCAGCGAACTGACCCTGTCGGAATGCGCGGTAATCGCTGCCATTACCCAGAATCCATCCCGCTACAATCCCATCCGTCATCCCGAGGGAAACGCCAAGCGCCGGGAAACATGCCTGAACAACATGCTGCGGCTGGATTTTATCAGCAAGGAAGAGTATGACGAAGCCATGGCCGACAATGTGTACGATCGAATTGACAGCCACAACATTGAGTATCTGGCCAACAGTTCCGCCAGCAGCTACTTTGTGGACGCCGTGCAGCAGCAGGTCAAAAAGGATCTGCTGGCGGCAGGCTATAACGAGACCCAAACGGAATTCATGCTGTATTCCGGCGGTCTGCGGATCATAACCACCATGGATCCCAAGATCCAGGCCATCGCCGATGCCGAGGTGGCCAATCCCGACAATTTCCCGCCCAATGTGAAATGGCTGCTGGACTATGCGCTGACCATCACCCATGCGGACGGCAGCCGGGACAACTACAGTAAGGAAATGATGACCAAATATTTCCGGGAGAACGTGGATAAGAAGTTCAACCTGATCTTCACTTCCCAGGAAGCCGCTTTGGAGGCCATCGAGCAATACCGCAGTTCCCTGCTGAAAGAAGGAGACGACTGGGACGAAGACTATCACCTCACCCCTCAGCCCCAGACTGCCCTGGCTGTCATAGAGCAGGAAACCGGCTATGTCCGCGCCATCGTAGGGGGCCGCGGAACCAAGGAAGGGCGGCTCACCTTCAACCGGGCCACCGATGCCATACGTCAGCCCGGGTCCACTTTCAAGGTGCTGGCGGCTTACGCGCCCGCCCTGGACAGCTGCGGCATCACCCTGGCCAATATGTATATAGACGCCGCCTTTAACTATGCGGACGGCACCCCGGTGCGCAACTGGTATGGAGAGACTTACAAGGGGCCTGTGTCCGTGCGCTACGCCATTGAGCAGTCCATGAACATCATCGCCGTGAAAACCATCACCCAGATCACGCCGAAGCTGGCCTATGAATATCTGCTTAATTTCGGCTTTTCCACCCTGACCACCGGCAAGGTGGTGGGAAACCAGGTACTGGGGGACGTAAACCAGGCCACCGCGCTGGGGGGCCTGACCGATGGCGTCACTCCTCTGGAGTTGACTGCCGCATACGCCACCATCGCCAACGGCGGCGTATACAACGAGCCCAAACTGTACACCCATGTCAAAGACGCAGACGGCAATGTGATTCTGGACAACACCGGCTATGGAAACAGCCGCCAGGTACTGCAGGAATCCACTGCGTTCCTGCTTACGGAAGCCATGGTGGATGTGGTGACCAAGGGTACCGGAACCTCCACCAACTTTAACAGGGAAATGGCAATAGCCGGTAAGACCGGTACCACTTCCAGCAATGTGGACGTGTGGTTTGCAGGCTATACGCCCTATTATACCTGTGCCACCTGGGTGGGGTATGACAACAATGTGCATATGTACAGCAGAAGGGATGAAAATAACGAGACCAATATCGCCAAGAAGATCTGGCACAACGTGATGGAAAAAATACATGAGGACCTGCCCAACCAGGCATTCTATGTGCCTGCAGGAGTAATCCAATATACCGTGTGCAAAGATTCCGGCAAGCTGCCCAATCCCGGTGTTTGCCCGGAGACCTCCCTGCGTTCGGAGTATTTCGCGCCTGAGACGGTTCCCACCGATGTGTGCGACGTACATTACAGCGGCCTTGTCTGTGAGTACGACGGCCTGCCCGCCAGCGCGGAATGTCCTTTCGCTATTCTCGGCCTGGCCACAAGACTGCCTGCGGAAGATCCTTCCCTGGCGGCAGGTTCCACCGTAGCCACCGTGGCTCCTGACGGTACGGTATCCTATACAAACCCGCTGGTACAGAGCACCTGCTGCCACAACACACTTTTCTTCCTGTCTCCTAACTACGAGGCAGTGCTGAACCAGCACAGGATCGAAATTGAACTGCGCAGGCAGCAGCATCTGGACATGCTGCAATTCCAGCAGGACGGAATGTTACCCAACGCCAACGGCTGATAGATCTGTAACCCATGAAAAAGAGGTTGTTGTCAAATTGATATGCTCCCTTCTAGGTAGACAAGTGAAATAATAAAACTTGCTGCTTAGGAGGGAGCATATTTTATGTCTAAAAGAAAAGTATCCATTGAAGATAAGATATACGCAGTGAATCTGTATTTGGATAGAAAAGAAAGTCAACACCGAATCGCCTCTATGTTTGATGTCAGCATAGCTTCTGTCCAACAATGAAACTGAACATTCATTTCGACATCACATAAGGTAGTGTAAAAAAGTTTGTGTCTTTGGTAAAAAATGGCTCCTTTTTGGTAAG
>OFFW01000209.1_pt1 | contig 45894 bp, 38 predicted proteins | sample 1521501 | NCBI WGS metagenome assembly OFFW01 (sample SAMEA3504107, study PRJEB24116) | mouse gut metagenome | biome: mouse gut; feature: mouse-associated habitat; material: faeces | place: Denmark | collected 2011
TCCGCTGGACGGCGATTTCATGCGTCCCGGGGTACAGGGTGAGAATCATCATGGTCAGGGGCAGCCTGAATCTCCGGCGGCCGCAGCTACCGGGGTTGAGGTAATAGGTCCCGCCTTCTCTGCCCTCCTGGTATTTATGGGAGTGCCCGCATATTACAATATCGTAATCGGAAAGGTTCCGGCGAATCTGCCTCCTGTTATGTATCATATAGAACCGGAAGCCGTACAGCTCTGCGGTAAGCTCCCCGGGCAGCCCTCCGGCCCAGTCCGCGTCCGCGTTGCCCGCCACGGCATAGACGGGGCGAAGGGCCTGCAGGCGGCGGAGGATTTCGGGATTGTCCATGTCCCCGCCGTGGAAGACGGCCTCGCAGGCCTCTATATGCTGCACCACCTCCGGCCGCAGGATGCCGTGGGTATCCGATATGACTGCGATGGGATGGGATTCCATTGTTCTGCCTCCTCATGAGCGCGGCGGGACGGATGCCGTGCCACTGCACAGTCCGGGTGCGCCGCTCTCTGCTTTTTTCTTTATTGTACCATCTTTCCATCGGAACATAAAGGTCGGTGCCAGAAAGATTTTCATGGGCACCAGAAAGGGGAATGTCCATTCATATGCGGCTTTGATATCCATGCGGATCCGGCTTATCCGAGGCACAGAGAGGACCGGCGACAAGCTTTTGCTCAATCGCCGGCCCTCTCTTCCGCCATTATTCCCTTCCTCTCTCCCGGGCCTCCCGTCAGTTCTGCATCAGGATATGCTCCCCCTCCGCCAGCGGATACCTGGCCAGCGCGCTGCCCTCCAGGTCTTCCCGGTACATGTCCACCGCGGAAATCTGGCGGTTCCCGTATGTGGTGTAATAATAGATGCCCCTGTCCGCGTTGCAGCATGAGGTGTAGATGGTAATCTCATACTTCCCTTCCTCCGCCTCGGAGCAGCCCCGCTGCTGCTCCACCGCCCCCAGGATGTGGAAGAACTGGCTGACGCTCTCGGACTCCGAATCCCCGGAGACAGCGTTCAGCTTCACGAAGGCCGCCCGGGCGAAGCGGGACTGGGACGACAGGTCTCCGGGAAGCCCGAATGCCCCCATCCCCAGGCTGTGGGGCTCCAGAGAGAGCCTGTCCGAGAACAGGTTTCTGGGGGCCTTGGGGGACAGCTGCATATAATTGGCCAGCCGGGACATCTGCTCCGGAAAGGGCGGATTGTTGGCCAGGACGCCTACGGGATTGTCGTATATCTTCAGGCCCTCCCTCACGGCCTCCACCGCCACGGATCCTTCCCTGTCCGCGATCAGCCAGTGGAGCTGGGCCACGGGAAGCCTTTCGCTGAACGCCGTGTCGGTGAGGTTGGTCCGGGCCAGCAGCTTTCTGGCCTCCCTCACATCCGCGCACTGCCCCAGGATCCAGGGGATGAACTCGAACTGGGCCACGTTCTCCCTGCCCGGCGCCTCCTTTCCGTAGACCGCGTTGCCCACGAAGTTCAGCCCCGCCATGCCCAGGCCCTTTTCGTTTACAGCATCGTAATACAACGGCTGCCCCTCCTCCATATGGGCCATGCCGATCATGGCGTAATGGTTTTCCGGAGACTTCGCCCCGCGGAAACCCAGGGGATAGTTCCGGGGCATCACCACGACCTCCTCCCCGTAGGAGAAATAATAGTCCAGAGTGCGCCCGAAGTAGAAATCCTTTGTCCGATAAGTCGCTGCTGTGCACATAGCCGTCACCTCCGTGCTTGTTCCTATATATGGTTTCCATGCCTGTCCATACTATTCAAAATGTCCTGCAGCTTTTTCCACTGGTTCGCCACAAATTCAAATGGCAGTAAATCTTTTTCTGAAAAGACGTAGTTCCTCTGCATGTTCTGATATGCCTCCCTGAGGCCTGTGTCGTCAGGGAAGCCACGGAACAGCTCAAAGTCAGAGAACTTCCTGTCTGCCAGGTTGCTGCCCGTCCTCCTTGTCTCCTCCAGTCTCTTATATTCTGCCATTTCAAGGAACAGGCCAGCATTCCCGAGCATATGCTGAATCGGTTGCATATCCAGCATAACCCCCACATCATAGATATGTTTTGCAACGTCAAAGTATTTCACGTCCATGATCAAATACCCCGCTGCAAGCAACGGGGTATCAATCTTGCAACGCTGCAGAGCAGCGGGGTATTTGACCCTCGCGGCATTCGCCAACTGGCCGTGCAAGCACGGCCGCTTGGCTCATTGCTCGCGGGAATAAAACTCTGCGGCAAATATTTTATCCGCAAATATCCTTTCCAGGCGGATTGTTTTTACCGGAAACGGCATTACATCGAATGATTCCCGCAGGATAGACCTTTGCTCCTCTGTGGCATATGTGTATATGATAGGTTCTATCTCCAGTGCAGAAAAGGGTTCACTTACAGTAAATGACGTCCCCTCCACTTTAACATAGCCAAATCTCTGGAGCGGGAGTTCCTTTCTGGATGTCCTTGGCAGCGAGAGGTATTTTTTGGTCGCGGTTTCCAGACGTTTTTTGCCTGGCTCCCGCTACAGCCATCAATGCATATGGTCAGGTCGATGTCTTCCGAAAAGCGGCGGATGCTTTTCCGGGCTTTATATAAAGCCGTACCTCCCTTAAAATATGCCGGAAGGCTTTCCTGTTTCTCCGATAACTCCTTCAGGAGAAGCGTGACATAGTAGCCTTTCTCCAAAATGTCTTCTCTGATTCCGGTAACATCGTGTATAAGCCCGATGATATTCAAAAACGAAAATTTATCCCCGTGCAGCTTCATACAGCCCTCCCAGCACAATATCAATGGTTTTAATGAGTACCCTGGGATCGTAAAATTTCCTTGCCATGAAAATCAGTACATCTGTGTCAAGCTCCAGTGTCTTTACAGTCCCCTTTAGCAGTTCTTCCGGCCTAACAGCATCCACCGGGGCATCGTCCAGCTCTCTTACCACATCCAGAATCTGAAGATAACGGTAATTGAATCGGTCTATATCCACAGGCGGTCTTCTTATCTCAACTTGGATACCGGTAGGCACTCTCTTTGTATGCAGATTTGTGGCAATGCATTTCTTTTTCGGCATCTGGGACACCAGGCCCAGACGGTTCAGCACAGATAGCCCTGTCTCGTATCCAATCACATCATCCCCGTCATACAGCAGCCGTCTGCAGAATAAGGTCTCTCTGTTGGGCACATAATATCCAAACGCAGTTTTAACCCTTTTGCAGTAGACCCCTTTTTCTATTCGGATGATCCGGCCTGCTTTTTCCAGTCTGGCCATATTTACGTTAACTGCCTTTCTCACTTCCGCTTCGTCCAGGTGAGCTTCCCTTGCAGCATACTGTGTAATCTGGGCTGTCAGAATTGGCTGGTCAGGTTCCTGTCTGTCAATATATTGAATCAATAAGTTCCTGTATCCGATATTGTTCATATGGCCGCTCCTTTCTTTGTTATTATATTTACATATCTTCTTTCTATTTATGCATATATAATAACACTTTTGCGCCATACGGTCAATCGGAACATCCAGAGCAGGGCCTCTTGTCTTTCCCTCACATTTGTGGTAGAGTGTAAAATCATCGGGCAAGATTGGAATATAATCGGAAGATAAGGAGAAGACAATGATCCAGAAGCCTCAGAAAAGCAGTTTTCAGAAAAACAGACATCTGATTCCATATATCCTGCTGGCGGCCTCCCTCTTCGCCATGTTCTGCATGGTCACGGAGCCCACCCGGGACGATTTCTACTATCAGAGCATACCGGCGGGCAGCCCCAAGGAAGTGTTGGATTTCCTGCGGATGCTGTATTTCAACTGGTCTTCCAGGATGGTGACGGAGCCGCTGGTACTGCTGTTGGTGAATCTGGACATGACGGTGTGGCGGGTATTCTGCGTGGCGAACATCCTGGGCATCGCCCTGTCCGTCCGGTACCTTCTGGGCATTCGTAATTCAGTGTGGAAAAATTCGGTATTGTGTATGTTTGTGGGGTCTTTCCCTTTTTCCTACTATGCCAGCGCCGGGTGGATCACCACCACGGCCATCTACCTGATATCCATCTCCCTGGGCCTGGTGGCGCTGTACCCCCTGCGTAGGCTCCTGGACGGGAAGAAAAGCGCCTGGTGGGAGAACGCCCTGTTCATCCTCTCGGCTGTGCTTTCCTGCAACCACGAGCAGGTGGGGGCGGTAGTGCTGGGGGTCTATCTGTGCTCCTGCGTCTACTGCGCCGTGCTCCGCAGAAAAGTCGCCCGGATGCAGATATGCCAGATCGTGATCGCCGCCGCCAGCATCCTCTTCGTCCTCACCTGCCCCGGGGACGCGGTCAGGGTGGAGACAGAGATCCAGACCTGGCTGCCGGAATACGCGGACTGGACTGTCCCGGAGAAGCTGCTTCGCGGCGTCTTCCACGCCGTGGACTATTATTTTTATACCGCCGGAATCAATTTCTTCGCCTTCGCCCTGGTCTTCCTGCTGGCGCTGGCCCTGTTCCTGAGCCCCGGGAAAAAGCCGCAGAAGGCCCTGGCCCTGGGCGGGGCCCTGTGGCTGTGCCTGGCGGTGGGGACCATCCTGCTGCAGAGGCTCGGGCTGCTGGCCAGGGACATGCTCTTCCCCTGGGAGGAGTACGGCGTCAATATGCTGTCCAGGGGCGTGGACGTGGCCCGGGCCGCAACGGCGCTGCTATTGCTGTTCCTGCTTTTCGGGGAGCTGTTCTGGCTCTTCGGGAACAGCCCTTCCTTCTGGGCAGGGGCCATGTTCCTGGCGGCGGGCTTCGGGTCGGCGGCCGTGCTGGGCTTTTCCCCCACGATCTACGCCTCGGGGAACAGGGTGTTCTCCATTTTCATCTACGCGACGATAGTGCTTATATGCCATATCGTCAACCAGGTCTTCGCGGATACCTGCGGCAGACGGGAGCGCCTGGCCCTGTTGGCGGCGGGCGCCTTCTCCCTGGCCTCCACCGCAAAGAACATATGGCTGGTGGCGGGCGCGTGACCGCGGCTGTCCGGTGATTCAGGCGCCGGAGCGCCTGCAGAACATCGCGGAAAGAAATCCTATCGCCAGCAGGTACAGCCCGCAGGACAGGAGCGACAGAACCTGCTGGGCGTATAGATGTATTCCCATGAATTTATTGCCGTTTTCCTGAATATACGTCACCAGCGGGCTTGCCAGCAGCGTGGTGGCGAACCCGCATATCCCGGCCACCACCTGCGTCACTGCCAGGGCATCCGCCCTTTTTGGCGCGTCCACATAGTCGAACACCACGTTCATGGCCGCGTTTCCGATCCCCGCCATGGCGACGGCATAGCAGATGTAATACGTGGTAAAGAACAACTTCCCGTTCTCCGGCACCGTGAACACATTGATGAGGCACCCCACCGCCGCCACGGCCATGCAGGCCCGCATCATCCGCGCGAAGGAGCGTTTGTCCGCATAGGCCCCCCACACAAAGGAGAACAGGATCCGGACAGTGCTGTACAGGATCCCCAGCACGGACACATATTTCAGCCCGAATCCCAGCTCCTTGATCTGGTAGCTTCCGTAGAAGGGCACCGCCACATAGTTGGCCGCGTGCCAGATGACCAGCACCGCCGTCACCCGCAGGACGTTCCTGTCCCTGAAGATGGCGAACCGACCACCCCGGCCGGTTCCGGAGGAGGCTCCTCCCCGCTCTTCCCCCTCCTCCTTCTCCGCGGCCAGCGCCATGGTCAGGGTATGGAGCACCGTCAGCCCGAAGATCACCGCTGCGCAGATGGCAAAGGATTTCCGAATCTGTCCTATATCTCTGTAGTAATCCGACATGGAGCCCATCACATAGGAAAAGACCATCCCCGTCAGCAGGGACACCATCTCCTTCACGGAGGTATACCTGCCCCTGCTGCCGTCCTCCACCATGGACATGAACCAGTCAATCTTCTTCGGATGCACGATGTTGTACAGGAAATAGGCAAGGGTGACGGCCCCTATGAACAGGGCGGCCTTCCACCCCGGGGGCAGCTCCGTCAGCGGTATCACGTACAGGCACATGAAGACCAGCTGGTTCATCACGCTGAACAGGACCACCCTCCTTTTTATGTTTTTCCGCATAAAAATAGACAACAATTGGAATGCCTGTCCCAGGGAGATGATGGCCGAGATGACTCCCGTCAGGCTGTCAGAGATTCCAAGCTGGGCCGTCACCGCCGCCAGGAAGGAACCCGACACCAACAGCGAGATGAAATATTCAAAGTCCGCCTGCAATATGTAGAGAATCCGTGTCCTTCTGTACTTATCCATAACCAGACCGCCTCATGACCGCTTCCTGCGGGGATAGAATTTCCGATTTCAGGTCTCCGCCACGAAGCCCGCGAAAGAGAAGGGCTCCATCTCCGACAGATATACCCGGTTCCCCTCCAGCCGTCCCCGGCAGTTCAGGAACCGGATGCCCCGGCAGGCATGCTCCAGCTCCACCACCGGCTCATAGATGCCGTCCGGGCAGATGTTCCACAGCCCCACCGCCAGCTCCCTCTCATCCTGCTTGCACAGAAGATAGAGGTCCGGATTCCCCAGAGAGCACGCGGGCAGCGCCCTGCCTGCGAGCCGCCCCACGGCCTTCACCAACTGCCTGGCGCGGCTGTAGGACCGGTACATGTTCTCATTGTTGAAATAGGCGTCGAAGGCGAATACCCAGAAGCGGTGCCCCTCCCCGTTCTCGTAGAAGAACGCCCCGGGGGCCTTCTTCTCCTGCCCGTCCTCCATATAGGCAATGGAACTGTCCACCTCCGCCCGCTCGTCCAGCTCCATCACATGGGCCTTATACGCGCCGTACACATATTCTTCCTCTCCGTCAAAATATTCTCCGTTTATCGTTATTTTCTTGACAAATTTACATATCCCCGTATCAATCCCCCGCTCCCCCAGCAGCCTGGCCGCCTCCGCGTCTATGATGACGCCCCGGCGCAGCGCGCTGTCGGAGACCATTTTGATATTCTCCCCGAAGGCGATGCCGCAGACACCCTCGCCCTCATATACCGTGGGCAGGGAATTGTCGGCCAGCATCCTGGCGGCGATGGGAAAGAAGGCGTTCTCCACATCGCAGCTCCCCGCCTTTTCCCCGGGGATCACCATGTCCGCGAATTTCTTCATGGACTCGTACACCCTGACGCCGCAGGCCTCTTTCCCCGAGAAGGCCTCCTCTATGGCGGCGTACAGCGCCCCGTTCCTGCAGTGCCTCTCCACATAGCCCTTCTCGTAATCCGGGTGCAGATAATAGGTCATGACGTATTTCAGAATCCCGTCCACAGTGCCGTCCGCCCGCAGCGCCATGTCGAACAGCTCCAGATAGCTTGCCGGAGCCTTGTGACGCAGCCTGGGGCAGCTGTCCCCCTCACCGATGATCTCAATCCCCTGGCCGCACCAGCTGCGTTCCATCCTGCTCAGCTCGATCACATGCTGGAGGCGGTTCCCCCAGTACCGCTCCGGGGCCCAGTAGGGTGCGCCGATCAGCCGCAGGAAGGGCTTCGTATCCCCCGCCAGGATCCTGCTGACGGAGGCCGCGTCGATGCCGTCGTTGTCCCAGAGGGACATGCAGGCGCACACACCCAGCCGGATCCGGGGATTCACCCTGTCCACATGGGCCCGCATCTGGCGGGCGAACAGCTCCAGGCTCTCGCCGTTCACTGCCAGGTAAGCGTCCCTGTAGGGATTCTTTCCCCCGGCGAAGGCTTTTTCCCGCAGCCTGTCCGCGGTCAGCTCCTCCCCCAGCATCTCCCCCATCTTCCGCAGATGCCTCCCGCAGGCGCAGCCCATGCCGTCACGAAAGCCATATCTGTAGTCATCGTCGAAGAGGATGATGTCCACACCCGTACCCGCCAGATCCTCCAGATATTCCCCGGCGAACTGCCGGAACCTCTCGTCCAGGGGGCAGCACCCCTTCTGGGGCAGAGGCCCTCCCTCCAGGGACTCCATCAGCGTGAAGTCGTGCTCCCCCTCCACCGTGAAGGTCCACAGCCACACCCCTGTCTCCAGCCCGTTCTCATGGAAGAACCTGCTGTTCTCCTCCAGCATCCCCAGCTCCCGGGCCCTCTCCGCCCTGTCCGTAACATAGGTGTCGATGCTCAGGAATACCCTTTCCGCCCCCATTCTCCTCAACAGGTCCAGGATAGTCTCCTTTCCCACCTTCTGCACCATTCCGTTCCTCACCGGCACTGATAGTCTGTACATATGCTCCTCCTTTTCGGCCCGTTCAGGCCTCTTCGTCCCTCTCCTGTTCCCTCTTCCGGTAATCGGCGGCATTCATGCCGAATTTGTCCTTGAAGCATCTGCGGAAGCTGGACACGCTCTCATACCCCACTGCCTTCGCTATGTCCTTGACGCTGTCCTGGGTTGTCCTCAGAAGCCCTGCTGCCCGCTCCATCCTGATCATGGTCAGGTATTCGATATAAGACAGCCCCAGGCGGCTGCGGAACACCTTGCTGACATAGGTCTTGCCGATCCCGCCCGCGGCAGCCACCTCCTCGAAGGTGAGGTCGCTGCGGCTGTAGTTCTCCCCGATGTAACGGATCATCCTGGTAAATTTGTCCCCGTCCTTCTTCACCAACTGGGCCTTCAGGACCTTCATCACCGTCCGGGTGTATGTCTTCTCATCCCCCGCGTCCATGTTCAGGCACTCCTTTAAGCAGACTTTTTCCTCCGGGCCGCCCCTGTCCAGATATTCCACCAGGCGGCTCAAAACGGCGTATCTGGCATACAGGCCGTTCTCCCGGGAACACTCCCGCGCCGCGCTGCCCTCCATCATGTGCCAGAACAGCCTTATGGCCTCCTGGAAGTCCCGCTCCGCCAGCGCCCCCGAGAATTTCTCCAAAGCGGAGGCGTCCGGCAGGAAGCATCCCGCCTCCTGCATCATATCCTCCCAGCAGCCGCAAAAGTCCCTGCCCGCCCCGGCCAGCACATGCTCCAGGGTCCTCACCGCCTCCCCGTAGGCGCAGTCTATCATCATGGGCTCCTCATAGACCCGGCTCATGCCGATGTGCACCCCGCTAAGGCCCTGCTGGTGCAGACATTTCCTAATCTCCCCGGCCATCCCCTGTCTGCGGATCCGGTTCTCGTCCCGGGCCTGGATCTCGCACAGGAACACCTTGGCCTGAAGACCCTCCCGGGCCACATAAGCCTGCAGGCAGTCCTGCAGCATGGACGGAACCCCCGGCCCTATGGGCGACCCGGCGCTCACCGCGCAGACGAAGAAGCTGTCCGGAACCCCTTTCAGGCCCAGCTTCCGGAATACCGTGTCCAGCTCCGAGCAGCCCACCATGCCGTGGAAGATCATATGCGCGGTCTTCTCCAGCAACTGCGCGTCCCCCTCCAGCACCCGCTTTTCCAGCAGCCTGGCGTCCTCCAGCCCGCTTCTGATGATGTGCTCCAGGGAACTGTAGATGCTGTTCGTGGGGAAAGCTCTGCCCGGATTCCCGCCTGCGATGTCCTCCAGGTATCTGATCTCTTCCATGCGGCGCCTGTTCAGCCGCCGGGAGATGGCCGCCGACAGCGAGATTCCGGCGATGATCAGCGCCATATTGACGGCCTGCATCCGATACAGGCCGCTGCGCATGTCCCCGGAGGACTTCCTGTGGTAGAGCCTTACGGCGAAGCCGAATCCCTCCATGGTCTTCTCTATGACGCTGTACCGCCCGCTTTGGAGCCTGCCCTCCCACTCCTCTTCTGACAGCACTGTCATTTTCCCGGAATCGTCGCAGCCCATGGCCATGATGCTGCCGTTCCTGTCCTCCAACTGATACCACTGCTCCCCGTCCAGGGGCTGTAGCAGCTCCCCCACCTGCTCGAAGGGCAGCACGAAGTGGATGGAGACATGCCCGTCTTCCAGTTGGCGCGTCACATAGCTGTACATCAGGTAGCCCTTCCTCACCACGGCGTCCTGCTGGAACAGAAGGGTCAGCGAATCCTCCGGGCACTCGATGGCCGCCAGGCCCTGGAGGACGCTCTCCTCCCCGCAGTTCAGATTGGAGGCGAAGTGGACCCTTTTGCTGGACAGCCCCATGGAGGAAAATGCGTACTCCGTGCCCTTGCACAGGAACACGTCCTTGATCCGGCTGTCGAAATACCGCTTCATGCGCAGCAGCTCGATTCCCTGCCTGGTCTGCTGGGGCGTGGCGTCTATCCGGTAGGGCAGCAGCTCCCAGCGCTCGGACAGCAGTATGCTCTCCTCATTGTACATGGAATAATAGGTCTCCAGCCTGGTCACGGCATTGTCCGCCTGGCTCCGGAGGCTCTCCTGCCCCAGCCGCCTCATCTCCATGACGATTAGGGTGAACATGATGATGCTCACCGATAAAACAGGAACAATCAGACAGAAATTCGTCCAAAAAAGCTTTTTTGAAAATCTACTCCGCAGCAGCATCCGCCTCTCCTCCAATTGCTCCAGTATATCACGGGGATCGCCTTTCCGTAAAGCCAGGGCGGCCCTCATGGGAATCCGCCCTGGGCCTGCCGCTTAATTTCCCAGATATCTGTCGTATGCCGCCTGTTCGATCTCAAGCAGCCTCTCCAAGCCTATCTTGTCCAGTTCCGCCAGGTAGGCGTCCCAGCCCGCGTCTATGTCCGTCTCGCCGGTTATGAACTGAACCTTGGCCGTCACCAGGTAGTTGTACACGTCCGTGTAGAGGGTGCTGCGCTCTCCCAGCTCTTCCGCGGTGTACTTCACGCTAGGATAGACATATATGACCTCCACTCCCTCTTCCCTTATGGCAAGCTCCCTCAACAGGCTTGTTCCGCCCATCTCGTAAATCGCGTCAGAATGCAGCTCTTCCCATGTCATCTCTTTCATGACGTCTGCCAGGCCGCCCTTCCTGTCCACCTGATAGATAGGGAAGACATTGGCCGCAATGACCCTCTGAGCATAAAAATCATTGACATCATCAAAGCCCGCGGCCTCAGCATATGGCTCATAGTCTATTTTCTGCACCCCGTCCTCCTCCACCAGGTCAAACGACACGCCCTCGTATCCGCTTATGGCCGAGATGGCTCCCTCATAGGTAAACAGATAGTCCACAAATCTGGCAACCTCCTCCGGATACTCCGTATCCGCGCTGGCAGCTATGTGGTATTTATTGTACGCACGGTTGTAGATGACATTCGTCTGCACGGGATTGTACTCGGTAGTGAATCCGTTCACAACAATCCAATCTTTCACATCTCCCGGCAGGGAGGACCATGTCTGCCAATATCCCACCTTGTCATCCTGATGCTTCGCGTCCACCTCGCTGTATGTGGTGACGAAGGCATCCACGTTCATCAGCCCCTCCTCGTATAGCTTGCGCATGAAGTGGAGATACGCTTTATAATTCTCCGTGGTGTCCCCAAGCACTATAGCATTGTCGTCCTGCGGCATCAGATAATATGCTTCGCTTTGCCCAAAAATGCCAAATGACCATAGAATCGGCATATCCGGCCAGAAGACAGTGTCCGCTCGCCCCATGGGGATTTCATCTGTAGGGTCGCCATTGCCGTTGGCATCCTGTTCCTTAAACGCCTTCAGCACATTGTAGAACTCCTCCAGCGTCTTGGGCTCCTCCAGGTTCAGGTTGTCCAGCCATTTTTTAGACAGGTAAATAGGGCGGACCATGCTGTATTCCGAGCTGGCCGTCAACGTGGAGAACGCGTAGATGCTCCCGTTCTCGCTGGTAATCGTGGCCTCATATTCCGGGTATTCCTCCATCCGTTTCTTCAAGTTCGGCATGATGTCAAGATATTGGCTGAAATCCAAAAGGTATCCGTCCTTTCCATATTTCTCCACATCTATGGAACTCATGTCGGCGTATGCAATCAAATCCGGCATCTCATCGGAGGCCATCATCAGCGTCAGCTTGGAGGGCCACTGCTCCAGGTCATAGGCGCTCACGTCGAAGCGGATGCCCAGCCGTTTTTCATATTCCTTGAACTGATCCGTGGAGGCGAAGTCCGTGGTGTACTGTCCGGCCACATAGCGCGCCGCAAGGCTCAGGGTGATGGTATCCTCGGATATCCTGCCGAATTCCTCGGATCCCTCCCCGGCTCCGCTCCCCGCTGCCTCGCCCTCCGCACCGCTGTCTTCTCCGGCCTGGGCCGCGTCCTGGCCATCCTCCGCGGCACTATCCTGTTCCCCCTCGGATTCCGCAGCCGGGCTTTCCTTGCCTTCGCTGGCCTGGCTGCCCTTCTGGTCCGCCGCCTGGCCCCCGCCGCTTTCCCCGTCCTGTCCGCAGCCCGTAAACAGGGTGCACATCATGGCGGCAGTCAGAAGCACGCTCAACATACTCTTTCTTCTCATCATTGTAGCTCCTCCATTCTCATCCTTCTGAATCGCTTTTCCTTTGATTTCCCTTGTGTTCCTCTTCTTTTCTCCCACTTTTTGCTTCTTTTGGCTACTATTATCTCTTTTTGGCTCTCTTTACCTTTCTTCGCCTCTCTTTACCTTTATTTGCTTCTCTTTTCCCCTCTTTACCTCTCTTCGCCTCTATTTAACTTTCTTCTCCTCTCTTTGCCTCCTTTTGAGCCTGTCCCCCTTCCTGAATCCCCCTCCGGTCGCCCGGGCTCCAAACCTGCTGCCCTCTTCCTCCTTCCTACCCTTTTATGGAACCGATCATCACGCCCTTCTCAAAAAACTTCTGTAATTTCGGATAAATCAGCATCATGGGCAGCGTGGCCACGATGATCACGCAATATTTCACCAGGTTCGCGGACTTTGCCGCCTCCTGCATGATCCTGATCTGCTCCTGGGTCATTTCCACATTGTCATTGACCTGGTTCATCACCTTGCTGTCCAGCAGGATCTCCCGCAGGAACATCTGCAATGGATATTTCTTCCTGTCGTCCAGATAGATCATGGCGTTAAAATAGGAATTCCAGTGCCCCACCCCGTAGTACAGCCCCATCACCGCCACGATGGCCTTGGACAGTGGCATGACGATCCTGGAAAAGATGCCGAAATCGCTGCAGCCGTCTATCTTCGCCGCGTCCGTCAGCTCACCGGGAATCGTATTGGCGAAGAATGTCCGGGCCACGATCATATTGTAGACGGAAAGGGCCCCGTCGATGATCATAATCAGCCTGGTATTCACCAGCCCGAAAGATTTCATGTTCAGGTATCCCGGAATCAGCCCGCCCCCCACATACATGGTGACCATGAACACCACCATCAGGCCGCCACGCCCCACCAGGTCATCCCTGGACAGCGCGTAGGCGCAGGGCAGCGTCACCGCCAGGTTCAGCAGGGTGCCCGCCACGGTATACAGCACCGTATTGGCATACCCCATCCAGATCTCCTTGTACTGGAACACGAATTCATAGCCCTCCAGCGTGAACCCTATGGGCCACAGCACCAGCTCCCCCGCCATGACCGCGTCCGGATCGCTGAAGGAAGAGCTGATCACGTACAGAATCGGATACAGCTCCACACAGAAGAACAGGAACAGAATCACCGTCACGCAAATCTGGAAGAAATCGCTCCCGCTCATGTACCGTCTCAATGCTTTCATATCATTTCCACCCCTTCCCCGGATTTGCTCCTTTTAAAACAGTCCCGTCTTCGCGACTTTTTTCGACAATTGGTTGGCGGATATCAGGATGATGCAGTTGACCACCGTATTGAACAGCCCCGCCGCGGTGGAAAAGGAGAAATCCGACTGCACCAGCCCCACCTTGTACACATAGGTGGAGATGATCTCCGAACCGGTGAGGTTGCTGCTGGTCTGGAGCAGGTACGCCTTCTCATACCCCACGCTGAGCAGGGAGCCGCACTGCAGGATGAGCATCACCAGGATCGTGGGCAGGATCACCGGCAGGTTCACATGCCATATCTTCTGCAGGCGCGTGGCCCCGTCCATGTCCGCCGCCTCCAGGAGGGACTTGTCCACGCCGGACAGCGCCGCGTAATAGATGACGGAGCTCCAGCCCGCCCCCTGCCAGATGCCGCTGAGCACGTACACCCATTTGAACAGCCCCGCCTCCTGCATGAAGAACACGGACTCCATCCCTAGGGCGTTCAGCAGCTTGTTGACCACACCAGTGGTGGGGCTCAGGAACATGGCCACCATGCCGCACATGACCACCATGGAGATGAAATGGGGCGCATAGGAGAATGTCTGCACCATGCTCCTGAATTTATTGCTCCTGACTTCATTCAGGAGCAGAGCCAGTATAATCGGAATGGGGAATCCTATCACCAGGCTCAGCAGGCTGATCGTCAGCGTATTCTTTAAGATGATAGGAAACCAATAGGAGCTGAACAGCCTCTCGAAATTCTTGAAGCCCACCCAGGGGCTGGCCAGTATCCCCTTTTTCATGCTGAAGTCCTTGAATGCGATCAGGATGCCGTACATAGGCTTGTACGCGAACAGCACTATGTACACCAGCGCCGGCAGCATCAGCACATAGAGCTGCCAGCATCTGCCGATTCGCCTGAGGGCACCCGCCTTTCCCTTTCTCTTCCCTTTCACCATCCCATGCCTCCTCCAATCTCTGTTTTTTGATGGATCCATATTAGCAAACAAATTTGACTATCTCAAGGCCCAATATTTGGCCGCGCCGCCGCATTCTGTACAAAAAATCGGCCTATTTCGCCATTTTTCCGCCATTTTCCCCTGTCCCACTGCAACTTCTGCACCCCTGGCAGCGGAGGGAGGGCCAAAATTGTATGGCGGCATCCGATGACAGCATCCACAAAAAGGGGATTCCTTCCCACCTGTTTTGTGCTATAATGATTTTACAAAAAAGCCTGTGGCGGGCACGGAAAACGAAAGGAAGCACAATCATGAGCGATATCATGCAATTCTCCGACAGAGCGGAATTCAGGCAGTGGCTCTCCGACAACTGCAGATCGGGCGCCGGGGTCTGGCTCCTATTCGGCAAAGCAGGCGGGCCGAAGACGCTTGGGGCCGGGGAAGCCCTGGAGGAGGCCCTCTGCTTCGGGTGGATCGACGGCCAGATGCAGAGCATCGACGACACTGCCTATCGGAAATATTTCTCCCCGCGCAGGGAGAAGAGCAAGTGGTCGGAGAAGAACAAGGCCCTGGCGGCAAAGCTGGAGGAGCAGGGCCTCATGACCGATTTCGGCAGGGAGAAGATCGCAGAGGCCAAGCGAAGCGGCCAGTGGGACGCGCCCAGGCCCGCGGCGATCACGGAGGAGGAAATCGCGCAGCTTTCCGCGGTGCTGGAGGGCTACGAGCCCGCCTACACGAATTTCCAGGCCATGTCCCTGTCGGTAAAGAAGACCTACACCCGGGCGTATCTCGACGCGAAGACGGATGCCGGGCGGGAAAAACGGATCGCCTGGATGGTGGACAGGCTCAACCGGAACCTGAAGCCAATGTAGCCGCCGATAGCAGATGCATGCGCCACAGCCTACGCCAATCAGGCAATGGCATCAAATCCTGAAACAGGGAGATTCCCATGGACAGAATCCTTATCATAGAAGACGATGCCCTGATACAGGAGGAGCTTGCAACCCTCCTCTCCAATCAGGGCTATACGGCATCCTGCGTCACCGATTTCCGGGACGTCACCCGGCAGGTGCGGGAGATTTCCCCGGACCTGATCCTGCTGGACATCAGCCTGCCGGGGCAGGACGGCTATCAGCTCTGCACTGCCATCCGCAGCTTTTCCACCGTGCCCATCCTGTTCCTCACAGGCCGGGACACTGCCATGGACGAGCTCCAGGCCCTGACTTTGGGCGGGGACGACTATGTCTCCAAGCCCTACAACATCCCCGTGCTGCTGGCCAGGATCGGCCTGCTGCTGCGCCGCCGCACCCCCGCCGGGGCACAGCCCTGTCCCATGGAGCACAGAGGCATCCGGCTGGACACCCTGGCGGGTACGCTTTCCAAAGGCGGCAGGGACATCGACCTGACCAGAACGGAGCTGAAGATCATGTATCTGCTCTTCCGGCATCCGGGGGAGATCGTGCCCAGAGCGGACATCATAGAATACCTGTGGGACAATGAGATCCACACTGACGACAACACCCTGAGCGTGAACGTCATGCGCCTGCGGGAGAAGCTGCGGGCGCTGGGGGAGGAGGATTTCATCCAGACCAGGAGGGGGATGGGGTATCAAATCTAAACGTCCATAAGGAATCCGGGAATGCCAGATACAGGCATCTTTCCGGGCAGATATGGCTTCAGGGGTTCTGCGGGGATGAGAGGCAGGGGATATGAATATACGATTTTCCGATTATATTGACGACATCAAAGGAGTCCTTCTGGTATGTTTTTCCGCGGCCCTGTTCTTCACGCTCATCCTGGCCGCTTTCGGCATGGGCACGGCGCGGCTTGCGCTGCTTTGGACCTGCTTCTGCCTCATCCTCTTCCCCACCCTGATCTGCTGCTGGCGCAGGAAGCGAAACCGCCTCTCCTATCTGGGGGATGTCCTGGACGGGCTGGATTCCAAATACCTGCTGGCAGAAATCGCCGACGCGCCGGATTCCGCGCTGGAAGAGGCTTACTTCCGGCTGCTGCGGACAGCCCTGAAATCCATGACGGACGAGGTGGCTGCCTCCAGGCGCCAGACCAGGGAATACCAGGAATTCCTGGAGCAGTGGGTGCATGAGATCAAGCTGCCTGTGACGGGCATCCAGCTACTGTGCGAGAACAACAAGACTGAGGTCACCCGGAAGATCCTGGCCCAGACCCAGCGCATCGGGCAGGATGTGGAAAAGGTGCTGTTCTACGCCCGCCTGGGCGCAGCGGAGAAGGACTGCCTCATCCGGGAGATTTCCCTGCGGGACTGCGTCATGGACGCGCTGGCCCGGAACAGGCAGATTCTCATGGAAAGCGGCGCCAGCATCCATACGGAGCGCCTTTCCCACACCGTGCGCTCCGACTCCAGATGGCTGGCCTTCCTGCTGACCCAACTGATCTCCAACAGCCTGAAATACCGCGGCGACAGGGCTCCCGTCCTGGACATCGCCTCCCGGGAGGCGGAGGGCTGCGTGGAGCTGTCCGTCACGGACAACGGGCTGGGCATCCGGCCAAGCGAGCTTCCCCGCATCTTCGACAAGGGCTTCGTGGGCAGCAACGGCCGGGGCGCAGGCTCCGCCGGGGCCACGGGCATGGGGCTGTACCTCTGCGCCGGGCTCTGCCAGCGGCTGGGCATCGGGATTGCGGCGGAATCGGACTGGAACCGGTCCACATCTGTCCGCCTTTATTTCTCGGATACGCCCTGCAAAGAAGGGCGCTGATATGCTAAAACTTATAGTTTATCCCGCTCTGCCTGAGAATCGCATTTGCGGTATGCCGTGACTTGATTTTCGTATCGACGGTCACATGCCGTCCTGAAATGGGGCTGTACCAGATATCATGGTCGCCTTTCCCATGTCTAAGGAAGGTGCATCCATTCTGTGACAGGATATTGCGCACCCTTTTTTCATATTCAGCCATTCACGACCATCCTTTCACGGCGCTCTGACCGGAACGTCAGGGAAAGGGGCTGTGCAGCGCCCGCATTCAGCTCCAGAAGCTCAGGCACCGCAAACCTTGTACGTTCCAACAGCGCGTCAAACGATCCCGATTCCAGAACAAGGCCGGGTATATCGTTGCTGGTGGCAATCCATACACCGGCTTCATCGTCCCATGCGAAATCAATAACATAATCCATGGTGAATACCTCCTCTTTTATATGGTATGGTTATAACATACCGCAGGCTGCAACCAAACTTAAGAAACATAAAAAGAATCATCCTACTCGTAGATGCACTGTGCTATAATGCACTTAATAACGGTATCTGTGTACCACTCTATCGGGAACAAAATTCCCCTGCAAGCATTCATACGAGAAGATAATCCTATGAGCACTATTTTAGAACATTTCCAGAATAAAATCAATGGCACTTTTTCTTTTTTTATTACCTTTTTTGTTACGATTCCGAAATTGAACTGTGCCTGCGTCCGCCGGAATCGGCAAACCGCATTATATACCGCCGCATTCCACTCCGACACACAGCACCATATCCTTTGCCAGCACATCAGGCAGGGCGCATTTCTCCCAGGTCCGTGTCCGATCTATGACCCTGCATTCCCTGATTCTACAGATTTTATGTCCCGCGTTCTTCCCATCCTCCAGAACAGCCTTCAGGCGGATGTCCTCTCCCGAAAGGTTCGCAATCATCACATATCCTTCCCCCTTTTCCCTGGCAGCTACCACGTACACATCTTCTCTGTCGCTGGCTGCGGCCACCTGCTGCCCCAGCCGATAGAGCTGTCCGAACCCAAGGAAGGAATAATATGCCGGGAAAGGCTCTGCTGTCAGGGGATGGAACAGTCCGCCATAGACAGAGACACCGTACCTGGCATCATAAAACATAGCGCTGTCCAGGGAGGAATCCTGTAATCCCAGCAGCATGGCGGCAGTTACAGCCGCATGCCGGGACGTTCCCCGCATCCCCACCTCACAGTTCCACTCATTTAAGGTGTGCTCCGTATGTACAAATCCCTCCTCGTCCAGTCTCCTCCTTGCATATTCCGCATAGAACAGGTTGGCCTGTACACCGTCATAGCTATGCCAGGAAAAAAAGTCCAGAGGGCAGTCATTCTCCTTCACATAGGCCAGAAATCCCTCAAAGAAAGTGAGGAAGTACTCCATCCTGGGGGACGACGCGGCCTCTGCCACCGCCTCCTTCCTCCCCCGGGCCGCATAGAATCCACAGCTCCCATACCCGCCGATCTTCAGATGGGGGAACCGCTCCTTGAGGTACCTGGAGGCGACCCCGTACAGCGCGTAGAACTGTTCTTTGGTTCCCCGCCACATCTGGTTCTCCAGTACCTCCTCATAATTATCCGGCTCATTCCAGATTTCCCAGTACCGGATGTTGTAAGCAAAGCCGTCGGCCCAGCCCTGGGTATAATGACGGATGATTCCCTCACAAATCTGCGCCCATTTCAGATTATCCTTCGGCGGATCCAGGCGGTAGGCCTTCTTCATGCATTCATTTTCAATGGAGACCCCCAGCCGGAAGAAAGGTTCCACTCCGCTCTCCACCAGAGCCGTGATCAGCAGATCCGTGAACACAAAATCATAGGATGCCGGGTCAAAGGGATCCGCGTCAAAGTCCCGGAACAGGTTCGGCACATCCACGTAGCGCCCGCCTCCCAGGAATCCTCCCACATCATGGAGCCTGGAGAAGGGAATCCCCGCCTCCTCCAGATAATGGAACATATCAAAATCCGTCCCGTAAAAGGGCGGCTGTCCCACCCCATGTACCGGCTTTATCTTCCCTTCCTTCCGGGAAAAATCCACCGTTATCTTCACTGTGTCTGTCGATAGGTTCATGCTTCCCCCTTCTATCATCCTTTTATGGATCCCACCATGACCCCTTTCACGAAATATTTCTGTACAAAGGGATACACAACCAGCATGGGCACCGTAGCCACGATGATGGAACTGTATTTCAGCGTCTGTGCCAGATAGAGCTTGGCCTGCATCTCCTCCGGGCTCAGGCTGCCTCCCGTGACCCTGGTGACGGAATTGTTCACCAGAAGGTCGCGCATAAAGGACTGCAGGGGACGCAGCGCTTGGTCGTTGATGTATATCAGGGCGCTGTAGTAATCATTCCAGTGCCCCACCATATAGTACAGCGCAATCACGGCGAGCACGGGCTTTGACAGGGGCAGCACCACCCGCGCCAGATACTGCATGGGCCCGGCCCCGTCCAGGGTGGACGCCTCCTCCAGGCTCACCGGGATGCTGTTGCAGAAATAGGCCCGCACAATCAGCATATTGTATACCGACAGCGCATTGGGAATCATCATGGCCCAGATGGTATTGGTCATGTGCAGCCCCCGCACCACCAGGTAGCTGGGAATCAGCCCGCCCCCGAAATACATGGTAACCAGGGCAATCGCCATGATAATCTTCTTAGGCATGAACTTCCTGCGGGACAGGGGATACGCCAGGCAGATGGTGATAAAGAGGTTAATCAGGGTTCCGGCCACCGTATAGAATATGGTGTTGCGGTATCCGATCCATATCTGTCTGTATTTCACGATTGCCCTATAGGATTCCAGGGTGATTCCTTTGGGGAACAGGATTACTTCCCCCCGGTACACTGCCCCCGGATCGCTGAGGGACGCAATCACCACGAACCACAAGGGCCAGGCGAACACCAGCAGCATCACAATCATAAGAACCAGGTTCACCACATCGAAGGTTCTGTCCACGCTGAACCGCCTTTTAAAGACTCTTTTGTCTTTTTCGATTTTTCCGCTCATCCTTACCCACCTCCTAAAACAGGCTCTCTTTGGTCAGGCGCTTGCACAGCTGGTTCGCCGACACCAGCAGAAGCAGATTGATGACAGAGTTGAACAGCCCCACTGCCGTGGAATATCCGTAGTCGGTATTGATCAACCCTACCCTGTACACGTAGGTGGAAATCACCTCCGACTCGCTCATGTTCAGGTCGTTCTGCAGCAGGAATACCTTCTCGAATCCCACCCCCATCAGGGAGCCGATCTGCAGAATCAGCAGCATGATAATGGTAGGCTTGATGGAGGGCAGGTCCACGTACCAGATCCGCTGGAGCTTATTGGCCCCGTCCACAATGGCCGCCTCATGAAGCTGATAGTCCACACCGGCCAGGGCAGAGATATAAATGATGGAGGACCATCCCATGCCCTGCCATACACTGGTCCACACATAGATATCCTTGAAATAGGCCGGCGTCCCCATGAAATTCACCCCATCCATCCCCAAAAGCCGCAGCAGCTGGTTCACCGCCCCGGTATCCTTGTCCAGGAATATGATAATCATGCCGCACATGACCACCGTGGAAATGAAATAAGGGGCATAGGACACCATCTGCACAGTCTTCTTCAGCCTCCTGTGCCTGAGATAATTCAGGAACAGCGCAAAGACAATCGGAATAGGGAACCCAACCACCAGGCTGTATACATTGATGGAGATGGTATTCCATAGAATCGTTCCGAAGGAATAGCTCTTAAAAAACCGTTCAAAATTCTTGAAACCAATCCAGGGACTGCCCCATATTCCCAGTTTTGCCTTGAACGTCTTGAAGGCAAGCTGGATGCCGCTCATGGGCACATAGAAGAACACAATCAGCCATACCAGGGGAATCAGCACCATCAGATAGATGGTCCAATTATCCCGAAGGTCAATGCGCAGCCTCTTAAAAAAGAGGCTACGCTGTACTGTCATATTTTTCTTTTTCGCTTTTCCCATATCCTATTATATCCCTATTTCTTCATCTCCTGGTACTTGGAATTGTACATTTCCGCATACTTGCCAGCGCCCATTTCTTCCATCTTAGCCAGGTAGCCCTCCCAAGTGCTGTCCAAGTCCTTGAGCCCGGTAATCACCTCTGCCTGGTACTGCCATGCATAGTTGAACAGGTCTGCCGTGATGGTCCCCGCCTCAGCCTGCTCCGCCTCGGTAAGCTGAATCCTGGGGAAAGGCTTCGCGGCCAGCTGCGCTACCCTGGTGCCTTCCAGTCCGCCGGATACGCTGTTGCCCTCGCGGAATTTCTTCTCTGCGTAGAAGTCCGGCACCAGCCCCGGGCAATGGGCATATCCCTGCAGGATATAGGCATCCCGCACCTCCATCTCCTCACTGCCCGCGTCTCCGTCCAGAATCCACTCCCAGAGTCCGTCATCTCTCCACCGGAAACTCTCACCTTCTATTCCAAGCTGCATCAGGATGCCGCCCTCTTCGGAGTAGAAGTAGTCCGCCCACGCACAGACAAGCGCCGGATCCTCGCATGCATCCGTGATGCACAGGCCCCCTTCGGTGATGCCGGAGGTGGTGCTCAGGCTGTTGTCCCCCCAGGGATCCATGACCTTGTAGTCATAACCTTCCGCCAGATCCGCGCCCACTGTCTCAGAGGGCGACCATCCCAGGAACAGGCCGTAGACATCATCAGGGCCGGTAGCATACTGTTTGTCCGGCGTGGCCTGGAAAGCATCGTCGTTCATCAGGCCTTCCTCGTAGAACTTATGCATCCAGTACAGATAGTCGTACCAGTCGTCATTTGCCATGGAATACACAATCTCATCTTCGTCATTCACCGCACAGAAGGAATTCATGTCCACCGGCAGGTCGTATCCAAACAGATAAAAAGGAAGCAGTGCCGTGTTGGCCACATAGGGAATCTCATCGGCCTCTCCGTTGCCATTAGGATCCTTCTCCTTGAAAGCTTTCAGGACCTCATACAGGGTTTCCCAGCTGTTCGGCTCTTCCATCCCCACTTTATCCAGCCACCGCACATTAATCCACATAAGGATATTCTGCAGCCCCGGCTGGTCAATGAAGGGGAGGCTGTAAATATGTCCGTCAGCGGAAGTGATCTCATTCCACGCATTCCTCTCATCCAGCACGGCCTTCAGGTTAGGCATATTCTCCTGAATCAAATCCTCCAGTGGAAGCAAGATACCTTCCATCCCATATTTTGCAATGTCGTCACTTCCAATGCCGGATTTGTACAGTACATCCTGATAGTCCCCCGTATTGAGGACTACCCCCCGTTGCTCCTGAAGATCCGTAGCGCTGCAGGACGTCACCTCCCAGCTCACGTTGGTAAGCTCCGCCATTTTCCGGAACGCCGCATTGTCAGGGAGTTCTGTTCCGGTAGTGGTGGCAGACACAGCGAACATGCTCATTGTCACAGGCTCCTTCAGAGGAAAGGCAATCTCGGTGTCTGTCTGAGCCGCGCCGCTGTCATCGGCCTTTTCGTCTCCATTGCCGCATCCCGCAAATGTTGCTGCTGTCAATGCGAATGCCATTAAAAGCGCCATCGTTCTTTTTCTCTTCATAATTTACCTCCAATCCCGTTGCAGGAAGGTGTCTGCCACCCGCCCCATTTTTTACCTTTTTACCAGTTTTTCTTGCTTTTTATCTTAACAGATAGTAAACTTAAATAACATACACAGATTTATCCAGAAACTGTGGTGATTTTAACTCTTTTAGCGGCAGGGAGGGAGGGCTTTTATGTCGAACGATACACTTATGCTGGAGCTGCCGAAGGAAGCCGTCACAGTGGATGACAAAGTAGCCGTGCTGCCCTTCTGGCAGGTAGATATCGGGAGCCACCAACATCATTTCTTCGAGCTGGCCTATGTCACCGGCGGCTGCGCATTGCATACTTTGAACGGAAACACTGCCATGATTCGGGAGGGCGACTATTTCATCATGGACTACGACAGTGTGCACAGCTATGCGCAGACCGCTGATTTCACCCTCATCAACTGCATGTTCCTCCCGGAAGTCGTCGATTGTACCCTGCGGGGATGCAGGACCTTCGATGAGCTGATGCGCGTGTGCCTGACGCGATATTACAAGCAATACTCGGGGCAGGCGGTCGTGAACCGGGTCTTCCGGGATGATGACGGGCGCGTCCTGCAGCTTCTCACCGGCGCCAAGCTCGAATATCTGAACAAATATGTAGGATATACCGAAATCTTCCGGGGCCGTCTGATGGAAATCCTGATCCTCACCATGCGCCGGGTGCTCTGCCAGGAAGGCCTCCAACGCCCGGTCCTGCCCCAGAGCGCCATTGTGCTGGAGGTTGTCCGATACCTTGACACCCACTATCAGGAAAAGGCCCTGCTGGGGGATTTCTGTCAGGAATACCACTACAGCCTGCAGTATGTGTCGCGCAAGTTCAAACAGGAGACGGGCTTCACCGCCTCCGAATATCTGCAGAAGAAGCGGCTGGAAAAGAGCTGTGAGCTGCTCATCTGCAGCGATATGTCCATACAGGAAATCGCCCACCAAATCGGATATGAGGATACCAGATTCTTCAACCAGCTCTTCCAGAAAAAGCTGAAGATGTCCCCCCGCGAATACCGGAAAATGTCCGTGAACACAGAGATGGCATAGCCGGAAAAAGGCAGTCAGGAACAGTGTACACAGGCAGCTACGCCAAATCCCAGAACGCGGAGGTTCCCATGAACAGAATCCTTATCATAGAAGACGATGCCCTGATACAGGAGGAGCTTGCAACCCTCCTCTCCAATCAGGGCTATACGGCATCCTGCGTCACCGATTTCCGGGACGTCACCCGGCAGGTGCGGGAGATTTCCCCGGACCTGATCCTGCTGGACATCAGCCTGCCGGGGCAGGACGGCTATCAGCTCTGCACTGCCATCCGCAGCTTTTCCACCGTGCCCATCCTGTTCCTCACAGGCCGGGACACTGCCATGGACGAGCTCCAGGCCCTGACTTTGGGCGGGGACGACTATGTCTCCAAGCCCTACAACATCCCCGTGCTGCTGGCCAGGATCGGCCTGCTGCTGCGCCGCCGCACCCCCGCCGGGGCACAGCCCTGTCCCATGGAGCACAGAGGCATCCGGCTGGACACCCTGGCGGGTACGCTTTCCAAAGGCGGCAGGGACATCGACCTGACCAGAACGGAGCTGAAGATCATGTATCTGCTCTTCCGGCATCCGGGGGAGATCGTGCCCAGAGCGGACATCATAGAATACCTGTGGGACAATGAGATCCACACTGACGACAACACCCTGAGCGTGAACGTCATGCGCCTGCGGGAGAAGCTGCGGGCGCTGGGGGAGGAGGATTTCATCCAGACCAGGAGGGGGATGGGGTATCAAATCTAAACGTCCATAAGGAATCCGGGAATGCCAGATACAGGCATCTTTCCGGGCAGATATGGCTTCAGGGGTTCTGCGGGGATGAGAGGCAGGGGATATGAATATACGATTTTCCGATTATATTGACGACATCAAAGGAGTCCTTCTGGTATGTTTTTCCGCGGCCCTGTTCTTCACGCTCATCCTGGCCGCTTTCGGCATGGGCACGGCGCGGCTTGCGCTGCTTTGGACCTGCTTCTGCCTCATCCTCTTCCCCACCCTGATCTGCTGCTGGCGCAGGAAGCGAAACCGCCTCTCCTATCTGGGGGATGTCCTGGACGGGCTGGATTCCAAATACCTGCTGGCAGAAATCGCCGACGCGCCGGATTCCGCGCTGGAAGAGGCTTACTTCCGGCTGCTGCGGACAGCCCTGAAATCCATGACGGACGAGGTGGCTGCCTCCAGGCGCCAGACCAGGGAATACCAGGAATTCCTGGAGCAGTGGGTGCATGAGATCAAGCTGCCTGTGACGGGCATCCAGCTACTGTGCGAGAACAACAAGACTGAGGTCACCCGGAAGATCCTGGCCCAGACCCAGCGCATCGGGCAGGATGTGGAAAAGGTGCTGTTCTACGCCCGCCTGGGCGCAGCGGAGAAGGACTGCCTCATCCGGGAGATTTCCCTGCGGGACTGCGTCATGGACGCGCTGGCCCGGAACAGGCAGATTCTCATGGAAAGCGGCGCCAGCATCCATACGGAGCGCCTTTCCCACACCGTGCGCTCCGACTCCAGATGGCTGGCCTTCCTGCTGACCCAACTGATCTCCAACAGCCTGAAATACCGCGGCGACAGGGCTCCCGTCCTGGACATCGCCTCCCGGGAGGCGGAGGGCTGCGTGGAGCTGTCCGTCACGGACAACGGGCTGGGCATCCGGCCAAGCGAGCTTCCCCGCATCTTCGACAAGGGCTTCGTGGGCAGCAACGGCCGGGGCGCAGGCTCCGCCGGGGCCACGGGCATGGGGCTGTACCTCTGCGCCGGGCTCTGCCAGCGGCTGGGCATCGGGATTGCGGCGGAATCGGACTGGAACCAGGCCACATCTGTCCGCCTTTATTTTCCAAAATATCAAGCAACGATACAGGACTCTACCAAAAAAAGAAAGGATATATATGATAGATTCTGACAACAGAAATGCCATTATCCGAGAAGATGAAAACCACAACAGAATTGTCCAGATAAATGAAATTATATTCAAGGGAAAGCAGCACATAGATTGGGATGCCGTAAGAACATATGCCTTGCGTTACATAGATGCCATTTACGTCATTTCATCTGATGGCGCCTCCATACATCTGGACAAGAAATTCGCAGATGAATTCGCCGGTTCCATTGACACGAAAAGGCTCCGAGGCGCGTCTGCCAAGGCGAAAGCAAATGCCCTTCAGGCAACGCCGGAATTGCTCCAAATCAGCTGCAATCCCCGCTATATACAGAATTACGAAGCAAAGCATGCCCATGATGCCAAGCTGGGCTGGTATCGCTACGACAGCCGATTTTCCCTGCCTGTCTACGAGAATGACCAAATCATCCGATACAATGTGTTCAAAATCACTATGTTGATACGCCATGCGGAGGATGGCAGGAAATATCTATATGATATGGTAAACATAAAAAAGGAAACAGAGTATACCGCGTGAGCCATAGGCTGTACGGTCGCAAACCTGCTTCCTTCCGTAATCATTATAATGCTTTTCTTCAGAAATTGCAACAAAAATAATCTGACAAAACTGTCATTTTAAATCAATGAAGCTCTATACCTTTTTCTGCTTCCGTTCTATATCATGGAATCTATATCCAGAAGAATCAAAAGGAGGTTCCTCAGAAATGAACAGATATCCCGAACATCATTACGCCCACCCCCAGCCCCCTCTCCTCTCGGTACAATCCGTAGAAAAATACTACGGCTCCCCCCAGTCCGTGACCAAGGCCCTGGACCAGGTCAGCTTCCGCATCCGGCCCGGGGAGCACATCGCCGTCATGGGCGCCTCCGGCTCCGGCAAGACCACCCTCTTAAACTGCATCTCCACCATCGACACCGTGAGCTCCGGCCACATCCTGCTGGAGGGCCGGGACATCACCGCCATCCCCATGGAGGAGATTGCGGCCTTCCGCCGGGAGGCTTTAGGCTTCGTATTCCAGGAGTTCAACCTGCTGGACACACTGACCCTGGAGGAGAACATGGCCCTGCCCCTGACCATCCGGGAGCTGGAGCCAGCGGAAATCCGCGCAAAAGTCCACGCTCTGGCAGACAGGCTGGGGCTGTCCGAGGCCCTGGGGAAATTCCCGTACCAGGTATCCGGGGGCCAGAAGCAGCGCTGCGCCTTTGCCCGGGCCGTCATCGGGGAGCCAAAACTGATCCTGGCGGACGAGCCAACAGGGGCCCTGGATTCCGCCTCCGCCCGGGTCCTGCTGGAAATCATGCACCGCTTCCACCGGGAGTCCCACGCCACCATCCTCATGGTGACCCACGATGCCTTCAGCGCCAGCTTCGCGGAGCGCATCCTGTTCCTGAAGGACGGGCGCATCTTCAACGAAATCCTCAAAGGGGAGAAGGAGCGTGACGCCTTCTACCACGAAATCCTGGACGTGCTGTCCGTGCTGGGAGGTGAGCGGCCATGCTGAAACAATTGTCCCGGCGCAATGCCAGACGGCAGGTGCGGGAGTACGCCCTGTACTTCATCACCCTGACCTGCACGGTGTCCTTCCTCTACGCCTTCAACGCCCTGCTCTTCTCCGACAGCGTGAAGTCCCTGCCGGAGATGCAGGTGCTGCCCTACATGATCGTAGCCGCCTCCCTGTTGATCGTCCTGATCACAGGCCGCATCATCAGCTATATGGCGGGCTATATGTTAAAGAAGCGCAGCCGGGAATTCGGCGTCTACATGCTCCTGGGCATCCCCCACAGGGACATCGCCCGGCTCCTCTCCCGGGAGTCCGTCTACATGGGGCTGCTGGCCTTCCTGCCGGGTATGCTCCTGGGGGCATTGCTGTCCCAGCTCCTGGAGGCCGTGGTGCTCCCCATGCTGGGAAGCCGATACCGTCTGCGGTTCCCCCTCTCCCTGCCCGCGGCCCAGATCACATTGGCGTACTTTTTCCTCATGCTCCTGTCCTCCCTGGCAAAGAACCGCAGATGGATCCGCAGGGTATCCCTCCACGACCTGCTCCTCTCGGACCGGAAGGCCGAGCCCGTCCTCCTGTCCGGCAATGCCCTGTGGGCCGCGCTGCTCCTCCTGTCCCTGTCCATGGGCGGCGCGGGCTTCTGGTTCTTTATCGCCGCACCCATCGGCGCGGGCTTCGACCTCCTGGCGGGCACAGTGCTGCTGGTGCTGTTCCTCTTCGGCTTCTTCCGGAGCATCCCGGCCTTCCTGGCCGCAGCCCTGGCCAACCGGGACCGGTGGAAATACAGTAGGCACCGGCTGACGGTATTCAGGGGCTTCACTGCCAGGATACGCTCCGCCAGCGCGGCTCTGGGCATGCTGTCCGCACTGTTCGCACTGGCCCTGGCCTTCTACGGCTGCAGCATCGGCATCAACCAGGTCACGGGGAAGCTGGTGGACATGAACCTCTGGGACATCCAGCTCCTGCACCCAAAGGGCCTGTGGGATTTCACCTCCTATGAGGAAGCGATCGCTCGGATGATCCCTCTGGAAGCCTCGTACACCTATGCCGTCTACACAGACGATGAGACGGCCCTCACCGACCTCCGGCAGCGGGCTTCGGAGGAAATGGGATACTCCGGCAATCCCATGTACCGGGAATTCCTCCGGGATACTTACATGAAGCGAAGCGACTACCGGCGGCTGCGGGAGCTGCTGGGGCTGGACGTGCCGAAAGAACTGGAAGAAGGGGCCTCCGACACGTCCGTCTGCTATGTCCACTGCCTCCCCTCCCTGGCCGGTTCCTTCCGGGATTATCTGGGGCAGGCGGACAGAAGCTATGCCGGATATCCCATCTCTGGAGAGGTGCTGTTCACGGAGAGCTTCTCTCAATCCGACATCTATGGGAACGGCCTCGGCTACATCCTTGTAGTCCCGGATGAGGCGGCGGAATCCTGCCGCGTCCTCTACAGCCAGTGCGTCATGCTCACAGCACGGCCCCTGGCCCATGAAGACCTGGACGAAATCGCGGATGCCTGCGGCCTGTCCAGGCTGCGCCGCAACACGGTGCAGAGCGTTTCTGGCGGCCCGGGCGCAACCGCTTTCGTGGCGGAGGGCGATTATCTGTCCGGCAAATGGGTGGACAAGGATTCCACCAGCTACCTGCCCGCCCTGGCGGTGTGCCTGTTCTACCTGGCGCTGGTGCTGGAGATCACCGGATCCGCCATCCTGGCCACCCAGCTTATCAGCGACAGAGCCAGGACGCGCAGACAAGACAGAATCCTTGCGCAGCTTGGGATGGAGGAGCGCCGGATCCGCAGCCTGAACCGCTGGCAGACAGGGCTGTTCTTCCTGCTGCCGCTCCCTCCGGCCTTTCTCGTCAGCAGCCTCTATACGGCCCTCTGCGCGTCGGGGCTGGAACGGATCCTGTTCTACTTTCCGGCCACCATGGGGCCCATGTGGCTCATCCGGCTCCTGGGGCGCACCCTGCTTATATTCGGTCTGCTCTACGGCATCTACTACGCTGCCGCGGGAATCAGCGCCCGGACGGACATCCGGTCCCACAGCTCCTCCTGACTCCTGCACCAGTCCTAGTCGTCCTAGTCCGGTCAGGCCTGATGCGCCGCCGGACGGACCGGCTTCGGAGAACACCGCCGGGAAAAACACGCCAAAAATGTCCGAGATTCGGATAAGTCCTTGACGCTGTCCCTAAAATAGCATATGATAAAGAGGATAAAGAAGCAAGGGGACTGTCCAAAGAGAAGAGAAAGGAGCGTCTTAACTTATCATGATTCTGAAGCTGAAAAAGGATATGAAGAAGCAGGTCAAGCGCGTGAACAAAGAAATGGAGAAGCTTGGCAAGAAGTTTGACAAGAAGGAATATGACACGAATGTCGTATTGTTGAAGATGGATCAGCTCGACAGTGAGCTGAAGGCTCTGCGGGAAGCCGTGAACCGGGAGAAGGAGCGGGCTTACATAGAGAAGATGGGGGGCAGCCTCCCGAAGAAGTAATAGATAAGGCCCGGGGCATATCATGTCCCGGGCCTTTGTTATGCCAGACATGAGGGCGCACCTGTCATCCCCTTTCTGCACATGATCGCCTCCTCAGTCCAGCCGGACCGCCTCGTCCGCCAGCGCAAGCATCCTTTCGTCATGGGAAATGAAGAGCATGGTGCCCCTGTAATCCCGGATGAATCCCTCCAGCCAGGAAAGGGCCTTCTCGTCCAGGTTGTTCCCCGGCTCGTCCATGAGCAGGATGTCCGCTTTCCTCAGCAAGGCCCTGGCAATGGAAATCTTCTGGCGCTCCCCTCCGGAGAGCACCTCCTGATCGTCGGAAATCTCCCTCTCCGCCAGTTCCTCCAGGCCCACCCTGCGGATCGCCTCCCGGATTTCCTCCTCCCCCGCGTCCAGCCTGCCCAGCCGGACATTTTCCCATACGGTGCCCTGGAACAGATAGGGCGATTGCTCCACATAGGCGCACTTTTTCCTCCAGCTGTCCATGGAAATCTCCCGCAGCTCCATCCCATTGACCCGTATCCCGCCCCGGTATCCGGGATACAGCCCGCACAGAAGCTTAATCAGGGTGGACTTCCCGCTGCCGTTCCTGCCGCAGACCGCAGTCCTGGCCCCGATCCTCACCTGATGCCGCAGGCCCGCAAACACCTCTCTTTCCCTGTAGGCGAACCCTGTCCCCTCAAAGGTCAGGCTCTCCACCCTCCGGATGTCCGCTCCCTCCATATCCTCCGCATCCGTATAGAACAGGGAAATCCGCTTCACCAGGTTCCCGCACAGCGGAACGTTCTTTATGATCTTCACCGCATAATCCATGGCTGCATTGAAGATATAGTAATAGCCGCTCATGGCCACGATGGCCCCCACAGACAGGCCGCCAAGGGATACCGCCACCGCGCCGCTGACCAAAAGGAGCAGGAGGCATACCGTGTCCATCTGTGCCGTGACCTGATCCACCCGGGTCTCGCAGGCCGCCTTCGGGGCGAAGACCCTCTTCCTGTAATCCTCCATGGCCCTCTCCAGCCTTTTCAGGAACCCGCCCTGCAGCCCGTACAGGCATACCTGCACCGGTTTCCCCACCATCCCGCTTTCCAGGTTGCGTATCCCCGACTTGCATTCCCGCTCCTGCAGGTCATATCTTTCCAGGTTCTTCCGCATGGCCAGGGGCAGGAACAGCTTGATGAGGCAGACCCCGAAGACCACTGCGGCAAACCACCCCAGCGTATGGATGGACCAATACAAGAGACAGGCTGCCACAAAGGGCAGGGAAATCCCCCACGTCATCAGGTTCACCCAGGTAATCCCAAGCTCTGTCTGGTCATCCTCCAGGCGGTACTGGGCCTCGCTCCCCCGGATGCTTCCCGCAGCCTCATAGGTCTTTCCCAGGAACCGCTCCAGAATACGGCAGCTATGCCCCAGAGAGGCCTTGAACATGGTCACCTCCCCCAGCACGGAGAACAGCAGCGGCAGGACGATCGACAGGCCAACGCTCACCAATATCCTCCGCAGATCGGCCATCCCCTCTTCCATGCTGCCTCCCAGCGCGTAATCCGCGAATCCTCCCAGGACAGTGGCGGAATAAGTCTGCAGCACCTCCCTCGCCACCGATTCGGCGGCGTAAAGCAGCACGGGAATCCAATACATCGCCAGGCAGTCCCGGCATATTCGAGTAAGGTCTTTTTTATCATAACTCTTCTCATTCATGGTATAACCGTCCTTCCCGCAGCCTGAAGCGGCAGCCCTCCAGTCCGTCAAACAGTTCGTCATGGGTGATGATCACCGCTCCGCCCCGGCGCTCCTTCAGCAGCTCCAGGAGCGCGGCTTTCCCGGCTCCGTCCAGATGGTTGGTGGGCTCGTCCAGGAGCAGGAGCCTTGGGGAAAGGGCGAAGGCCAGGGCAAGGAACACCTTCTTCCTCTCCCCCTGGGACATCTGGCTTATCTTCCTCTCCCGGAGCAGAGCGCTGTCTGCCCCCAGCCTTTCCGCATTCCGGCGCAGCCGCTCCCTGTCCAGCCCCTGTCCGGCAAGGCCCTCCTCCACGCTGTCATACATCTCCTCCGGTGTCAGGTCAAAGGCGGGATCCTCCTGCAGCAGATAGAAAAACGCTGCCGGAAAGCATTCTTTTCCAAGCTCCCCCGGATGCCTGTCCCCAATCAGGACGGTGCCCTCCCGGGCTTCCTCCATGCCCGCCAGCAGCCGGAAGAGCGTGGATTTGCCGATTCCGTTGGGGCCTCTCAGAATGTTTATCTTCTCCATGTCCATTTCCGCCAGGGGAATCGTCAGCAGGGATTCTTCATAGGAAAACCGAACGCCCTCCATCCGGATCCTGCTGCCCTCCCAGGCTCCTCTCGGGCCGACTGTCGGGCCATCCGTCTGCCCATACCATTTCAGGATACGCTCCTGGGCCAGATCCGCCATGGCGAACCTGGGCAGCGTCTCGAAAGCTTTTTTCACAGCGCCATAGATGCCTGTGGAGAGGGCGATTGCCTGCACCCCGGCATCCACGGAGAGAAGACCGCCCAGCAGGAGCAGACCGATGATGCAGTATGTGCCGTATTTCAGGATATTGTCCAGCAGGGCATACATGCCCGTCTGGGAGCGGTTGGCAAAGACGGACTCGTTGCCGATCACCCAATACCGCCTGTATATTTCGTTCAGCTTCCCCAGCCACCAGTCCTTCAGCCCGTATAGCTTGATCAGCAGGAAGCCCTGAAAGGCCGTGATGATGAAATTCGTGATATCCCCCTCTATCCTGCGGCATTTGTCATAGTTCACCTGGAGGTACTTCCTCACTATCAGGGGAGGGATGACCTGCAAAAGGGAAATCCCCAGAATGATGGCCCCTGCCAGCGGGCTCAGCCACAGCAGATACGCGCCGAAGAGCAAAGTCTCCGCAGCAGCAGCGGCCATGGCAGGCCGGTCTGTCATCAGCCGCTCCGTCACCGTAGTGAGGTCATTGCTGAAGTTCTCCAGATTGCCGCCCAGGCTGGAGCGGTGCAGGAGATGCAGCGGATTTGCATAGAACTGTCGGTACAGTTTAAGCCTGCAGCGCTGTTCGGCCTCCAGTACCTTTTGCTTCTGCGCGGTCTGGAGCCTGACCTGGAGCAGCAGGAAGGCCGCCAGCAACGCCAGAAGCGCCGCGGCAAAGCATGCCACCGCCTTTGCCTCCCCCTCCACCGCTCTGGTGACCACCTGGGCGATGAGGATGGGCATGAGGATGCCGTAAGGGATATGGGTGAGGTTCACCCACAGGGAGAACCGCTCCACTCCCCTCAGCTCCTCCTGATAAATATATTTCCTTTTCTTCGCTCCGCACATTTTCCCGCCTCTGTCTACCGCCCTGTTCTCTGCATACAGGGCCTTTTTTCCTATTGTAGCGGCTCATCTTTCCCGTTTCAATAGCGCAAACGGTTCGGTAGCGTTTTAGGGAAACCGGGCAAAAAAAGAAAGGGCCGTTCTATCACAGCCCTCTCCTTTGCGGCCTGTATTTCGTTTTTTCATGTACGTTTTACAGATTTTGATACAGAATCTTGCGGATTGTATGCTCAGAAAGAAAGTATTTCCCAGCCAGGCATTCTACCGTGGAACCATTGCCATATTCCATCTGGATCTCCCTGTTGCGCTGCCTGAGCTTCTCTCTGCAGCCGGACAGTTCCCCCCAGCACCGGCGCTGTTCGTCATTTGCAGGGATGTAGAGATATCCTCCCTGGATGTAGCGCTGGAGCTCTTCTACCAGCTCTCGGGGGAGAAGTTCCTTTGCGTTTATATACTTCATTGCGGGCTCCCTTCTTGACAGTGTCTTCAAGCGTCAAGCCAGCAATCAATAGCGACTGGTTGCCTTTTCCGAAACGCGCTCCGGCAACTTTGTACGCCATGCAGCCGTCACTATCTACTGGCTCTGCATGGGCCCGCAGGTTCTAAACCTCCGATGCGCATAGAGTTCCCCCCTCTCTTTTAAAAATATGGCTGTTGCCATTATCTCATACTTTTCCCGAAAAGGGAAGGGGGAATCCCAATGCGGATCCCCCCTTGGACGAAAATCTTATTTGCTCTTGGACGAAAACTTTTATCTGGAACGGATCTCCTGCCGCATGAACGACACATAGGAGATGGCGAACACCACCAGCATCAGCGCCGCCAGCCCGGTGAGATGGGGCCATACCAGAAGCAGGCTCTGGCCCAGGGTCAGGTTGCTGGAGATGGCTCCACTGAGCTGCGCTATGGTCACCGCGTTAATCGCCCTCACCCCTGGGTTCAGCACGGTGCCGGCCGCCTCCGCGAACAGGTAATAGGGCGAGATCCGGTTCAGGTTCAGCTCACAGGAATAGTTCTTCATCTCGTTCATCATGGCCTGCATCTCATTCCCGTTTACAGGGTACATGGCATCCGCGATGATCCCGGCCAGGAGGCTTACGAAAATGGCGCAGAACAGCCACACCGCGATGCAGGCCAGTGCCGAGGTGGCCGCGTGCCTGCAGACCGTGGAGAACAGGATGGCTGCCGCCAGCCAGAAGCCGATGTATATGACGCAGAAGCATAGATAAATAAACAGTCTGGCGACTTCCTCTCCGGAGGGAATCAGGCCTGTGGCAATCAGTCCCACGGAGCCAATCAGCAGCCCCGAGGCGAACACCATCACCGCGCTGATGAAAAGCCCTGCCAGGAACTTGCTGACGATGATCTGATCCCGGTACAGGGGCTGGCTCACCAGGCGGTTCAGGGTCCCCTCCGTCCGCTCGCTGTTGATGGCGTCGAAGCCCATGAAGATGCCGATGAAGGGGCCCATCAGCGCCATCAGGGAATTGTAGGAGGGGATGGAGTTGGCGCTGACCGTGAACAGCTTCAGGAACAGGAAGTCCGTGGCCGTGTTCCCGCCCTCTATGGCCTCCGCCAGCCCCGACACCGCCGCGTAGAAGCCGGACACGGTGATCAGCGCGGTCAGCACCACGAAGAGGATCATCCTCCTGCTGTTTATGAATTCCGCCGTCTCCTTCCGGAACAGGACTTTCAGTACATGGTAGCGGCGGTTCTCCTCTGACTGCCCCCGGCTTCCGGTGCCTTCCCCTCGAGCGTCCTCCCTTCGGGAGCCACCCTCCCCGGCCAGCTCCTTTGCCCGGGAATCCGCGGGGGCCTTTAATGTCTGCATGCTTGCTTTACCCAACCTGCTCACCTGCCTTCTCAAAATATTTCCGGTAAATCTCATCCAGATCGCTGCCCGCCTGCCGCAGGTGCATGATGGTGTAGCCCTCCTCGGTCAGCTTCTTAGACAGCGCCCTGCGCAGGTCGAAGGAGGAATGGATGACATACATGTCGCTGTTCTTCTCGATGTCCAGGACGCCCTTCATCTCCTTCAGAATCCTCTGTAAGCTTATATTGTCCGGGTACACGGACAGCTCCAGGGCGCCTGTGCCGTCCCGTCCGATCTGCTGCCCCAGCTCCTCCAGGGTGCCGCAGGCTACCATTTTCCCTTTCACGAAGATGCCCATGCGGTCGCAGACCCGCTGCACCTGGTAGAGCTGGTGGGAGGAGAGGAGAATCGTCCTGCCGTCCCGCTCCGCCAAATCCCTGATCAGCCACATCAGCTCCCTGACGCCCTCCGGGTCTATCCCCAGAGTGGGCTCGTCCATGATGATGATGTCCGGATCCTTCATCAGCACGTCCGCGATTCCCAGCCTCTGGCGCATGCCTCTTGAATACGTCCCCGTCTTCTTGTCCGCGGCCTGGGCCATGCCCACCCGCTCCAAAAGCCGGTCTATCCGCTCCTCCAGCACCTTGCCCTCCAGGCCGTTGATGCGCCCCATGAAGCGCAGGTTCTCCCTGCCTGTCATAGTGCCGTAGAAGCCCACATTGTCCGGCAGATACCCCACCGCCTTCTTCACCTGGAGGGCATTGCGGGTGCAGTCCAGGCCGTGGATCGTGGCCTTTCCGGCATCCGGCTCCGTGAGCCCCAGAAGCATCAGGGTGGTGGTGGTCTTGCCCGCGCCGTTGGGCCCCAGCAGACCGAACACCTCGCCCCTGCGGATTTGCAAATCCAGATGGTCCACAGCCGTGAGGTCGCCGTAAATCTTGGTGAGGCTTTCCGTTCTTACTACAATATCGTCTTCCGTCTTTCCTGCGATGTTCTTATCCGTTCCCGCCGCAGCGTCCTCTCCTGCCCTGGAAAGCCCTCCTTCCTCAGGAGACATCCTTTTCTCCGGGAACTCCTTTTTCTCAGAAGATATCATATCCTACCTCCTGCCGTATTTCTTCATGATGCCGTACAGGCCCGCCGCCACGGCGATGATGATTACCAAGGCGAAGATGCCCCAGCCGGTCTGGGTCTTCACGGTGATGCGGAAGCTGGCCTGGGCGGACTGGTTGTCGCAGGAGGCGCTCATGATGGTCACATAGTCCCCTGTCAGGGAATCCTTGCCCGGCACCACATGGGCCACCACCTCCTTGGAAGCCCCCGGCTCCAGCGCGTCAATCACGCTGCTGTCAAAGCTCACCTCCCACCCGGCAGGCGCGGAGGATGTGAGGGAGATGTTCTCCAGGGCGATGTTGCCGCTGTTGGTGAGCTTCAGGGTCACGCTGGACTCTTTATTTGCAAAAGCGTCAAAGGACAGACGGCCGTCCGTAGTGGACAGATCCAGCCCGTAGGTGCCCAGGATCTTCACGTTCAGCGCCGTGGACAACTGTTCCTTGGCGGAGGTGGCCGCGCACTCCACGGTGTAGTCCCCCGCCTCCACCTTCTCCGGCGGCGTCACTGTAATGGTCACGCTCTTGCTGCTCCCGGACTCCACCTCCAGGCTGGACACCTGGGTGGATTCGCTGCTGAACGCCACCGTCCAGCCCGCGGGGGCATTGGAGGAGAAATTGTAGTTCTGGGTGTTCAGGGTGTTGTTTGCGATGGTGGTGGAATAGGAGAACGCGGTTCCGGAGACACCCTCCTGATCCGGGTATTCCACATGGAAATTGCTCTCCCCGGACTCCAGGCCGCTGACCGTGAGGGTGAGAATCAAATCGTCCTCAAAGCCTCCCTCGGACGCCGCATGGAGCACGATCTCATAGACCCCGTCCGCCACGTCGGAGGGAACCGTGGTCTGGAAGGTGGCGATGGTGTCCGCCCCGTCCCCGCTGGCATGTACTTTCGTCACCTCATAGCTGCCGCTCTTGAAGAACCCGGTGAAGCCCTCCGGCAGGGACGCCACGGACAGTTCCACGTCCGATCCCGCCGCATTGCTCCCGGCCAGGTGCAGGTTGAAGCTTAAGGCATCCCCGGCGGTCACATGGATGCCGGGACTGTCCGTATAGAAGTCGAAGCCCTCCGCCGCATGCACGGGCAGCGCCGCCAGGCACAGATACAGCACCGCCGCCATAGCCGCCACCAGGGCCGTCACAGAAGTCCGTGGTATTGAAAGATTCCTTTGTCTCATGGTAGAACAACCTCCTTGATTTGTATTGATATGGAAAAATATAGCAAGGAGGCGTGAAAACTTTATGGGGATTCGGTGAAAAAAATGTGTTTGAACTTTGAAAAAAGTGTGAAACCGGTTTTCGGCGGTGCGGGATATCTATTGATATCCCAAGACCCCCGCCTCCCCCATGGCCGCCAGCTCGTCATAGCTTCCCGCAGCCCGGATCCGGCCCTGGGCCAGCACCAGTATATCGTCGTACCGCCGCAATGTCTCCGGCTTCAGCCGATGGGTCACCGCAATAATCAGGCAGTCTTCCCGGGACAGCAGCCGCTGTTCTATCTCCCCTGCCGTCTGCTCGTCCAGGTTCGCCGTGAACTCGTCCAGCAGCAGAATCCGGCTCTTCTGCAGTATGGCCCTGGCCAGGCTGACTCGCTGCTTCTCTCCGCCGGAAAGGTTCTTCCCGTTCTCGTCCACCTTCGTCTGCAGCCCCTCGGGCAGCGAGGCCACGAACCCGCTAAGCCCGGCCTCCTCGACGGCCCTGCGAATCTCCTGCGGCGCGTATTCCCGGTACAGCGTGATGTTGTTCTCCACGGTGTCGTTGAACAGGAAGGCATCCTGGGACACCACCCCTATCAGCGCGCTCCTGCCGCCCTCGCCCATGTCCCGCAGCCTTGTGCCGCCGAACCTTATCTCGCCGCTGTAAGCAGGATAATATCCCGCCAGCAACGACATCAATGTAGTCTTTCCGCTGCCGCTGCTCCCTACCACCGCGTAATGCTTCCCCATGTCGAACCGGAAGCTCAGCCCATGCAGAACCTCCTGCCCTTCCTGATATCCGAAGGAGACCTCCTCCAGGGCGACCCCGTCCACATGCTCCGGGGCAGCCTCCCTCCCGGCCTCCCCATCCCGCGCTATCAGCGCCTCGAAACGCCTCTGCAGCGGCCTGGCGGCGCGGAAGTTCGCCACGATGGAAGGAACCGCCGTGACAGGGGCCACCACCTTCCCAATCAGATGCCCGAACCCGATTACCATCCCCACCGAGCACATCCCCTGAAGGCATAGATACGCTGCCGCGGCCATGACCAGCACCGTGGAGAGCAGACCTACGAACTGGCCTATGCAGATGCATACGATTCTGCGGCTCTCGTTCTCCCGCTTCGCGTCCTCCATCTGCCTGTTCTTCTGCCCGTGCTTTTCCAGGATGCTCTTTATGATGCCGAAGGATCTCACCAGGCGGAAGCCCCCGAAATCGTCCTTGATTTCCGCCATATATTCTTCAGCACTTCTGGCAAAACGCTCCGTACTCTTCTCAAGCGAGCCCGCCGTAAGCTTCGTTGTTGCCAGGGTGATGAATGCCAGAAGCAGCATAAGCACCAGCATAAGCGGCTGGACTGCGATGCAGATTACGGCCGCAGTGCCAAAGGATACCACGCACTCCAATACTCTGATGATGTTCTCAAAGCAGACGCCCTCGAACATGTTCATGTTGTTGCTCAGTCCATTGATGTATTCTCCACTGTTCCCCGTGTCGAAGTCAGCCACGCTCCTGCCCATAATCCCCGAAAAGATATCTCCTTTCAGGCAGCATCTGGCATCTGCTATCAACGATGCCTTGTGGCAATGGTAGCCAATCATCAGCAAGATGTAGACTATCGTATAGGCGATACCCCCAGCCAAGGCCATGAGCAAATCCCCCCCGCTTTTTCCCGCGCTGTCCACTAGGCTACTCATGACCAGCGAGAAGAAAACCCCCGCTACACCTTCGGCTACCAACAAAATCATCAGCAGGGCAAAACTTCCCTTTTTCTTTGTCATATAATGGTACATTTGCTGTCCTCCACCTTCATAATCTCTTAACTATCTGACATGGCAGAAACCGGAACATTTCATATCTTCCGCTTTCTTTCCATTCCGCTCCATATATCTCCTGACATTCTCCAAATCAAGTTCATAATTTCTTTCTATCCCGTGCTTTACATCATTGATATATCTTTCTAAAGAATACTCAGAAAACAGATAAGATGGCAACATATTACATGGTCTCACCATCCCCTTTTCATTTATGACAATATTGCTTTTTCCACCCTGACAGCCGAGGCTCTTTTGATGCAAGGGCACGTAGTCACCCCGATTTTCAAATGGCAAATTGATTGAGAATAACTGTATCATATAGGCCCATTCTGACATGCATTTTATCTTTATATTCATGGATATAATTTTGTTCATTGAACACTAAATATTTATCGCCATCCATAGCATATTTCTCCTTTTGAGCAGCTCTATTCTTTAGAATGTTGCTCTTTTCAAATCTTTATAATCTACAGCAGATTGCTGAAGATTAATCTCATTTCTGTGAAAAGGAAGTCTTAAGCGAACTTCTCAAGGCTTCCTTTCAGTATTGTTCTTATGTTATGGAACCTATACCTCCACCAGCAACAACATAGCTGCAACAAGTACCGTTTGGACAAGCTGGCTGAACGACAAGAACTTCTGTCACCAACATCTTAAACAATGCCGCCATTTTCTTACCTCCCTTAATAATATAGTCTTTTACAGTATCTCCTTTGTATTGAATACAAAGTTCTTGAAGCGCTTCTCAATCTATGATATCTCAATACCCCAACTAACGCAATATGTCAAATCAGTTGCATTTTTTTCAACTAATTTGACATATTGCTCTCTTACAGAGTCTAATGTAAAATAAAAGCAAAAGCACCACTACTTAATTAAAAAATTAAGAAGGAGACACCGCTAATGAAAAACAAAAAACTACAGCTTGCACCTGCACTATCCATCCTAGCATTAATACTTGCCGTGTCGGGCAATCCCGCTTTGCCAGACAATGGTTGAAAAATATGATGATTAATTATGATAAATATTTCGATTCCCGTTCCTCTAATAATGCTCTCATGCGAGAATCATACATAAAATCTGCCATGGATTCGCTGATTTGAAAAGCCTTTCTCCATTTCAGCCGGAGGGACTCGCGTCTTTCCGGCTTTTCAGAGGCTGCCTCATAGGCATTCCATGCAATATGATAAAACAAATGCCGGATACAATTTATCCTGTTGATTTGTAAGAGCTTTGAGACCGTTGCTTCGCTGAGTTCTGTCGCACAGTCAAAATCATGTATATCTCCCAGATAGTCACTATAGCCTAGTACAACAATATCATAGCCGCAGATATGGATACCGGTTCTTACGCTGTTTTGCTCCATGGAAAAAAGCACAGCTTCAATCCATTTTTTCGTTTCCTTCAAATCTCCTAACTTGCAATAAAGTTCTGCGATATCGCTGGCAATCATAATCTCCTCCCGCTGGAAAACCCACCACTTCATATCTCTATCTTCGAACTCAGGCACCGTACAATGCAGCGCTTCCATCATCATTTCCAGGCTTTCCCGCAATGCCCCTTCCTTTTTCCATTTCATGGCAGCTTCGAAAAAACGCAGTTCCTGTCTTACCTTTGGGTACTCCTCGTCTACCATTTCGCGGAATTTATGAATCTCCCTCTCTGCACCCTCCCAGTCGCTATATTCCAGCAATGTGCTAATCCGCTGCCGCAGAGCCAGGACATCCACCGAATCCGTTTCCAGCAACGGCGTATGCCATCCCCCATACTTCCCGTATTGTTTTGCCAGCCTGCTGTAATTTTCATAAGAAAGCTTATGCATCCCCTTCTCTATCTTCTCCAAATGGCGGGGCGTGACTATCTGTTCCCCTCCGTCATAAACCGCCCTTTCCCTGGATTTTCCATAGAATGTCCGGAGCATTTTCAGGACAGTACCCGCATCCCTGGTATTGTCAATGGAAATCCCCTGCCATATCCGGTATCCGGGATAGCCGAACCATCCATATATCTCCCGGAACATCTCCCGGAATTTACCAATCTGCTCCGGGTACTCCGGCCTCCCGAAAAGAGCCGCGTCCAACCCACACAGGGCATCCAGCAGCGGCAACGCATAGCAGTGGCAGCCATGTCTGCGCAGCAATTCCAAAGCCCTCTGCCCTCTGGCAGCCATATCTCCCTCTGAAATCCCCATATACGCCAGCGAATCGCTGAATCCGCCGGACGCATATGCCTGTCGGATTCCCAGTATGGCGGCCTGGGGCAGAATCAACGCCATTGCGCGCTCTTTCCAGCCATGGGTTTGGGGATATTCCCACACGGCCTGCCACAGTTCCCACGCTTCCTCCCATCTGCCGTTCAGAAACAGTGCAGCGCCAAACAGCAGAACCGCCTCCAGTTCCCCGGGGGAAAGGCAGAGTTTTGCCAAATGCCGTTCCCAGCCCTTCCGAACAGTACAGCCTACCATCTGCTCAGCTTTTTCCAGAATAGCCGCCATTTCGGTTCCTGCATATTCCCAGGCTCGCACGCTCCTCCCCTGCTCCCCTGCCTCCCCGTATTTCGCCATCACCTGTAACAGCATCAGGACAAGCTCCGCCTTCAGCAGAAACTGTTCTTCCAGCGGCTCACGCTTACTGTAAATTTTCCGGTATTCTTCCAGCTTCTCCACAACCAACTCCGCTTTGCCAGGCACCAGCAGGCAGATATCCTCCCGCATCCGCCAGCGCTCCAGACTCTCACCCGAAGAGAGCGATTCAAAATACTCCGGCGAAATCCCCATGCGCAGCAGCAGGGTATCTCCTGTCAGTTTTGTCCACTGCGCCTTTCCCTTTTCCACCTTTTCCAGCGCCGTCCGGCTCAGGATTCCAGAGGACAGGTCTTCCAGCGACAGCTTCCGTTTCATCCGTTCCTTTCGAATCATCTGGCCATATGCCCTGTTGTACTCCAATATAAATTTAGGTTCGCTGATATGCTCCATTCATTTATCCTTATATTTAGGCTTAACCGTTTTACTACTAGAGCCTTTTTCATTCACAGCGGCTGACATGCAGCACCTGTAAGTCCAGCTCCACCCTATCGCCAGGGCCTTCCTCTCCGTCGCTTATCAGAAGATACTCTCCTGTCAGCGTCCCAAGCTCCGTCTGCGCCACGGGAATGACCTCTTGAGGCAGATAAGCGTATACAGCCCTTCCGTAGGGAGCCTTCTGCGTATCCAGATAATAGACTGCCACATTCTCCAGCCCGTTCCCACTTATATATTCCGCGATGCTTACCGCATCCTCCTGAATGGCAGCGCCCATGGCTACCTGATTATTATAGTAGGGTAGCTGGTACAGATTGATCAGGAAAATCGCCCCCACAGCCGCCAGCCCGACTATATTGGCCCACCTGATATACCCCTCCACCCGATGCCTCCGGTGCCATACCCACATAAAGCAGGCCGCAGCGGCGGCAGCCCCGCAGGCAAGGATATTGAAATGCGGCAGGAACCTCTGGGTAATATTGTCGATCAGCAGGAATATCGGCGCGTCAATAATCCCAATCCTCTGTCTGTCCCCCATTGCGGCAAAGTAGAAGCCAAGATAGGTAAAGACAGCGATGTACACCGACCAGATCCATCCGGGCAGCCTGAACCGCTCCCTTCCTTTCAGGTACACCAGCAGCAGCGGCAGCTCAAACATCTGAAAATACCGGTAAAGCAGCTTATGGGGCAGCAGCACCTTACCCTCTTCCGTTATCACCACGCTGATCACAATCTCCGCCACCAGAATCAGAATCCCCAGCAGCAGGAACCTCAGGAATCCTCTGTCCTGTTCCGAATAGGCCTTTCTGTCGGCAATCGGCAGCACCACAGGCAATACCCCCCAGTAAAAGCAAAGCGCCACCAGATAGAAAACAATGCAGCTCAATATGGCGGCAATCGTGCGCCAGTCTATGGGAAACAGCCTAGAAAACTGGGCGCTGTAATGATTGGAGCCCGCAATCCCTCCGTTGATCCACAGGATTCCGCCTTTTCCAATGGCGTAAAGAATCGCCCAGATGCCGGAAAACAGGGCCAGCTTCTTCCATATCGCAATGCAGCGCTGGCGGCAGGCCTCCCAGATCATGCATGCGCAATACAGCAGCGGCAGGAACAGGAACATGGTCTTCGCAAAATAGCCCGCAGCGGCAAGCGCCGCAATCAGGGCCATGTCTCCGGAAATCCGCAGGACGCGCCCTTCCTGTATCTCTCTGTACACGAAATAAGCCGTCCAGAGGAATATGGGATACACCAGGACCTCCTGCATGCAATATGCCGCATTCGTCATAGACGGCAGGAAAAGCGTCAGCGCGGTCACAATCCATACCGTTTTCCCATCCCTGCCCCCAGGCCCCAACATCCGCTTTGCCAACAGATAGACCGGAAAGACAGAGGACAGCATGACCACCGTCCCTATCATGCGGAAAAAGAACATGATGTCCTCCGGCCCGGCAAAATAATATGCCAGCGACAGCAGCATGGAATACAGGACACAGGTATAATCCAGGAGGGTCCCCCCCTGGGAGAAATGTCCCTGGTAATGGAATGACCTGGCCATGGATATGTACAATTCCTCGTCTACCGTCAGATGCACCGGAATCGTGAACCTGCTGACAAAAAAAGCATAACCTATGACCCCTAAAATATATAAGCCCAAAAGCTTCGCCGCATTCTTATGCATTGGCTAATCCTCCCCCCGCCCCGGAAATCCCAGGGGCCTGTATGAAACCTATGGTTCTATCATATCCCGCCATGAAAGCATGTGTCAAGCGTTTCTGATTGTAGCCCAGCAAACTAAAGTTCCTGTCTCCCGCACAAAAACGTCAAATTTAATTCTCAAGTGTCAAATACTATCTACAAGAGCGTGCTGTAGGATGCGGCACGTTTCCCTCTTGACCATCCCATGTCATTCCGATATAGTTTTTATGGAACAAAAAAAGAGAAAGAACAGCCCATTCCACAGTTCGTTCTTTCTCTCGCATACCAGTGTGCCTGCCATATACGGGATCATGTCCCTCTCATGAGGCTCCGGCACCACCGACATATATTATGATAAGAGAAAATTCCCTGTTTTGCAAGCTGGTTCGTATAAAAAGTTCATCAAAGATCCTGTTCGATTCCTTTATGGCCGGATTCCGTTCGGAACTGCAGACCTGTCCCTGCTGTGGGGTAAAGGGATCCTGCCGCATCCATGCCTACTATGACCGCTCCCTGGTGGACTTTATAGGCGGCACCCAGGTCCGCCACAGCCTCTGCATCATGCGCCTTATCTGTACCTGTGGCCATACCCATGCCATCCTCCCGGACTTCATCATTCCCTACTCCGGCTATGGCCTGTTCTTCCTTCTACGTGTCCTGGCGGAGTATTTCCTGCGCCTTTCCACTGTGGAAAGGCTATGCGAACGCTTCGGCATCACCCTTTCCCAGCTGCGCCGGTGGCTGCAGCTCTTTCGGGTGCAGAAGGAAGATTGTAGTGGTCAAGCTTTTTTGTAACACTTGTGGCTAAAAAATCATTGGATTGTTGTCGGCAGTCTATCTAAGCCGTCAATTTTTATCAAGGATGCTTCGCACCGCTACGCGGCTTCGTCCTTGACAAAAACCGCCGTCTCCGATTTTGGTTGGTCAACCAATCCAATCCCGGGGCATGCTCCCGCCTCTGCAGAGTATGACATCCGTGTCTGATATGGTGTCCGGTACCCGTTATAGCTGTGGGGGCGCACATGATTATAGGTTGCATAAGCGAATTCTTCCACGGTCCGGCAGAGATCTTCTTCTGTTTTGAATACATACAAGTTTGTACATTCATTTTTCAATGTGTTGAAGTAACGTTCCATTGGGGCATTGTCGTACGGATATCCGGCTTTACTCATGCTCTGGATCACATTCACTGACTCACAGAATTCCGTAAATGCTCCGGAGGTATACTGGCTCCCCTGATCACTGTGCAGAATCAGGTTTTCTATTTTTCCCCGCTGGGATTCCAGGGCTTTGTCCAGTGTGCGGATCGCAAGATCACTGGTGATATGGCGGTCCGTTATGCTGGCCACTACGCTCCGGTCATAAAGATCTATGATGGTGCAGTTATATCTTACTTCCCCGCCTTTCAGGAACAGGTATGTAAAATCCGTACACCATTTCCGGTTGGGGGCCGGGGCACTAAAATCCTGTGACAGCAGATTAGCAAATACTTTATGCGGTTTTCCGGCTTGACATCCCAGCTTTTTGGGGCGCACGACAGAGCGCAGGCTGAGTTCTATGTTCATATATTTATGGATCGTTGTCGGGCTGTAATAGATTCCACTGCGTTCCAGGTAAATTCGCATGGTCCTGTAGCCGGGAACGCCATTATATTTATGGTAGATCTCTTCGATCTGTCCCAGCACAGACTCTTTTTGGGCATAATATTCTGCCTTCCGGTTTTTCCGGTAGTTATAATAAGCGTTTGGGCACAGGCCCAGCCGCCGCAGCAGCCAGCGTATGCCGAATGTTTTATGATGTTGGTCGATAAACCGATAAGCCTCTAATCGATTTCCTTTGCGAAGAATGCCGCCGCTTTTTTTAGGAAGAGTATTTCTTTCTCTTTTTCGGCCAGTTCCTTCCGCAGCCGCAGATTTTCTTTCATGATCTCTGCTTCGTTGACAGAATTGGGGGATTGAAGGCTTTGGGCTTGGCATTCTTCTTTGAATTCATTGCACCAGCGGCGGAGCGTTTCTTTGGAGATGTTATACTCCGTGGTGATGCTGCGAATTGTTCTTCCCTCCTCCAAACGGAGGCGGATGACTTTCTTTTTAAATTCCGGTGAATAATTCTGTGGCATAATAAGTACCTCTTTTCTTTGTAGATTGATTATATCTTATTAGCCACTGCTGTTACAACTTTATTATAGCACGACAGTGAGCGTCCACCCTCCGGCCCTGGGTTTCCGGCAGACTGTTCAGCGCGT
>OFFW01000212.1_pt1 | contig 45750 bp, 46 predicted proteins | sample 1521501 | NCBI WGS metagenome assembly OFFW01 (sample SAMEA3504107, study PRJEB24116) | mouse gut metagenome | biome: mouse gut; feature: mouse-associated habitat; material: faeces | place: Denmark | collected 2011
CAAGTCATTCAGCTATGAAATTGTTGATTTTACGTTGCTCCGGCAATCGAACACCCACCGCTTAGGAGACGGACGCTCTATCCTGCTGAGCTGCAGAAACTTATTACAAAATAAACCAAATACTTAACGGAAAGGCACACACCCGGCAAAACGCGTAGGAGGCAAGCGCTCATCCATCTGAGTGATGAAGGCCTTTCATACGGTTTTGTCTCATCGGTCTTCCTGGTTCAAGCAAAGCTCTCCGGGAAATTGATATTCCCCTGTAGCCAGATGACTCCTTTGAACCTTCTTCCAATCTGTGGCTCACCGTATATATCTATTATATTGATTGAGACGTCAAATGTCAACTCATTACTGCAAATTCTTAAAATATATATTTTTTCATTGGTCATCTGATTGGTAACAAGTCGCATACCAACAATTTCCCCAAGCACAGAATACTGGTCGCACTCTACGCCGTAAGGCATGAAATACGTATCCACCAGGCTGAAGACATCCTCCTTCTGAATCCGCCGGGATATGGTGGTGTACATATCCATATCCTCCAAGGTCAGCGTCTCAATGGCATCCTCGTCCCCCTTCCTGGCGGCGGCCATGAGAGAGCTCCTGGTGGCGGAGGCCTGCTTCACCCGCTCCATCTGCTCCTCATTCTTTTGGATGGGCAGCACGATGGTGCCGTTGACCGACAGGGCAGACAAAGTCAGGCTGGTACCCCGGACAGGCAGCTGGTTGGATATCATGGCCTTGATATAGGGTATCTTGTTTTTCAGATAAAATATGAGCGACATTCCGACTTTAATATCGTCGCATACACCGGCATAGGACTCCTTGTCGGCATGGCGCTCCACCGACACATCCTCATAGGATGTGATGCCGCTGCCCTCCAGATACGGAAAATAGTACTCGTAGGTAAACCTCTCATCCTCGTCAAATTCCCCGCAGACAGCAATCCCCACCCCCTGAGCGAAATCTTTGCAGAATTCTCCCAGGATATGATTGTCCTGATTTCTGGTCACGCTTCGCCTGTCGGCGCTCATAACGGTTTCCGCCAGAAGCTCCTGGAGACGCTTGCGACTTTCCAATGTGCTGAATCCAATGGCACGCATGTATTTATGCAAAAATTTCACCCTCTTTCACTCTGTGTCTGTATCTATTACTATGTTGTCCATGGCAGTTATTATTAAACGCCAAAACACCGGAGCATCTGTACATATGCAAAAGCAGCAGCTTATTTCTTCACCGGCAGAATCTTCTCCTTGCCTCCCATATATGGACGCAGTGCCTCAGGAATGTCAATGCTTCCGTCCGCGTTCACATTGTTCTCCAGGAACGCTATCAGACCTCTGGGAGTCGCCAGCACTGTATTATTTAAGGTATGCACATAGTAAGTCCCGTTTTCTCCCTTGGTGCGGATGCCGAGCCGTCTGGCCTGGGCGTCCCCTAAATTGGAACAGGATCCCACCTCGAAATATTTCTGCTGTCTGGGGCTCCAGGCCTCTACGTCGCAGGATTTCACCTTCAAGTCCGCCAAATCTCCGCTGCAGCAATCCAAAGTGCGCACAGGCACATTCAGACTGCGGAAAAATTCCACGGTATAGAACCACATCTTGTTATACCAGTCCATGGACTCCTCGGGCTTGCACAGCACAACCATTTCCTGCTTTTCGAACTGATGTACACGGTATACGCCCCGCTCCTCGATTCCGTGGGAACCTACCTCTTTCCGAAAACAGGGGGAATAGGAGGTCATGGTCACCGGCAGGCTGTCCTCGCTGACAATCTGCCCCTTGAATTTGCCGATCATGGAGTGTTCAGAGGTTCCAATCAGGTACAGATCCTCCCCCTCAATCTTGTACATCATGGCCTCCATTTCCGCGAAGCTCATGACACCGTTCACCACGCTGCTGCGAATCATGAAAGGCGGGATACAGTAAGTAAAGCCTTTGTCAATCATAAAATCTCTGGCATAGCTGATCATAGCGGAATGAATCCTGGCGGAATCCCCCATCAGGTAATAGAAACCGTTTCCGCTGGTGCGCCCTGCCGCGTCCTTGTCCAGGCCATTTATGCTGTTCAGGATATCCGCATGGTAAGGCACCTCGAAATCAGGCACCACCGGCTCTCCGTATTTCTCGATTTCCACATTCTCGCTGTCATCTTTTCCGATGGGAACGGAAGGGTCGATGATGTTGGGAATCACCATCATAATCTTCGTGATTTTTTCCTGCAGCTGGGGTTCCAGTTCTTCCAGCTCTGCCAGACGCCTGGCGTTAGCCGCCACCTGGGCTTTTTTCTCCTCCGCCTCTTCTTTCTTGCCCTGGGCCATCAGGGTACCGATTTCCTTGGATATCTTATTCTTGGAGGCGCGCAGCGAATCTCCTTCCTGCTTTGCCTTTCTGCTCTCCGCGTCCAGCGCGATCACTTCATCCACCAGTGCCAGTTTTTCCTCCTGGAACTTCTTTCGGATATTCTCTTTTACGATATCAGGGTTCTCCCTTAAAAATTTAATATCAATCATGTCTCTGTCCCTTTCTACATTTTTACATCACTTTCCCTTTGGCGATGGCAAGGGCCTCTGCCTCCTCGGCGCTCAAAGTGATGCTGTTGTCGCCATTTCTGACTTCCTTTGAATAGGAATAGCACCCATCTGTGCTGTGTACGGAATTGATGATGAAGCCATTGTCGTTCTCGTCCAGCAGGGCCAGGCTGTAGCTGAGCTGCCCACCCATCTGGTTGAAAGCGTCATACCGCACCAGTCCCATTTTCTGGTAGACCGTCTGCAGCCTTTTGAAAATCGTGCTGATGTCCTCCCTGTTCTTCTCCACTGTTTTCTTCAGGAACTGATTGTCATCGAACAACTTCAGGATGTCCTGCTCCAGACTGGCTCCATCCTTGCCCAGAAGGAACTGATCCAGTCTCTTCTTCAATTTCACTGTCTTTGATATCTGCACCAGCAGAAGTATCAACAGAACAATCATGAAGACGATCAGTATGACCATGCCTACAGCCAGATATCCCCAATCAAACGAACCAATGCCAATCTGCTCTAAAAACGCGCTGCATCCTATTGTATCCATATATCTCCTTTTAGTATCTTCCTTTTTCTCCTATGATGTCCAACAGCCTGTCCAAATCTTCGTGATTGTAAAATTCAATCTCTATTTTGCCGGAGCCTTCCCCTTTGGAGGTGACTGTGACTTTTGTACTCAATCTCTGCTTCAGCTTATCCTCTATGTCCTGGTAAATGACCTGCATGGTCTGATTTTCCTGTTTCTTTTGGACTTTCTCCGGTTTGTGCAGATTCTTCACCAGTTTCTCCACTTCCCGGACACTAAGCTTTTCATCGAAAATCTTCTGGGCCAGTTCATATTGTTCTTCCTGGTCTTCCACTGCCAGGAGAGCTCTGGCATGTCCGGTGCTGATCATTTCATCAATCACCATCTGCTGCACTTTCTCGCCAAGCTTCAGAAGCCGCATGGAATTGGTGACTGCAGTACGGCTCTTTGACACCCGCTCCGCCACTTCGTCCTGCTTTAAGTTGAATTCTTCCAGCAAGCGTTTGTATGCCTGGGCTTCCTCAATGGGATTCAAATCTTCCCGCTGGATATTCTCAATCAGGGAAATCTCCATGATTTCCTGTTCGGAATAATTCCGGATAATGACGGGCACCTCTTTCAACCCTGCCATCTTCGCCGCCCGCCATCTCCGCTCGCCGGCAATGATTTCATAATGGTCTTTCCTGTCCTGAACCAAAATGGGCTGAATCAAGCCTACCTGTTTGATGGAGTCTGACAGTTCCTGGAGGGAATCCTCATCGAAATTCTTCCGGGGCTGCTTCCGGTTCGGCTCCACCAGAGTGATTTTTACTGAGGTTTCCTGTTCGCTCTTATCTGATTTATCCGAAGATGACTGGCCTTCTGCCGTCTCCTTCTCCGCTTTCGCCTCGCCCACTGCATCCCGTATCAGCAAGTCCAGGCCCTTGCCCAGACCTCTTGTCGTCTTTCCCGCCATAGGAACCTCCCTTTCCATTTATCCAATCCGGATTCTTAGAAATTGCCGGATAGAAGACACTCCTTATGCATTGCCAATCACTTCCTCAGCCAGCAGCATATAAGCTTCTGCACCTGCGGATTTTGCATCATATAGATTGATGGGCATTCCGTGGCTGGGCGCTTCTGCCAGTCGGATATTCCTGGGAATCATGGTGTTGTAAATCTTCTGCTTTAGGTTCTGCTTCACATTTTCCACCACCTGCATGGACAGATTGGTGCGGGCATCGTACATGGTGAACACTGTCCCTTCCATATCGAGTTCAGGGTTCAGTCTCGCCTTTACCAGATTGATGGTGTGAATCAGCTGGCTCAGTCCCTCCAAAGCATAGTATTCGCATTGAATGGGAACTAATACGCTGTCCGCCGTGGTCATGGCGTTGATAGTGAGCATGTTCAGGGAAGGAGGACAGTCGATGATGATGAAATCGTACTCATCCCTTATATAATCTACTTCTTTTTTTAATATGTATTCCTTCTTTTCGATGCCGATTAGTTCAATCTCCGCTGCGGCCAGATTGACATTGGAGGGAAGAACCGCCACATTTCCAATGACATTCTTGATGATGCAGTCGCTGATGGAGCATTCCCCAAGAATCAATTCATATATCGTGGTATCCAAATTATTCTTATCGATTCCAAATCCGCTGGTAGTATTTCCCTGAGGATCGGTATCGATTACCAGCACTTTCTTGCCTTTTTCTGCCAGGCATGCGGAAAGATTGATGGCAGTAGTGGTCTTTCCCACTCCTCCCTTTTGATTTGCGATTGCAATCGTTTTTCCCATAGCTGGTCTCCTTTCTTTGGATTGACTTTCTTATTATAGCACTATTTTCTGCAGATATCTATATATAAGTTGAACAATATTTGATTTTGTTTTACATGTTTCACATGAAACATTTTCCTTTTAATGATTATTATACAATGCTCAGCCAACTCCCTTTAGGTCACTTTATGGTGATGTATCAGTGTATAGCAGAAAAGCCATTGTCAAACACTTGCCGATGCTGTGTAAGAGCATTTGGATAGCAGCTGAGCTTGGTATATAATCATTTTATTTTTTGTTATTCACTATACCCTGTAAAAAGCAATCGAACGTTCGTTCCCTTTCTTTCGCGGTCTCAAAGTATGGCAGACCGTATTTTTGGCATTGCTCTTTCATGCAGATGCTTTGCTCCACAATATACACCGCGCCCTCCCGGAGCTCCTCATCGGATTTATAAAAGGTATAATCTTTCTCCGTATCATATCGCTTCTGAATCGCGAACCGCTCTTCCGGCGTCACATCAGAAGTGATGAAATAGGCAATTTCGCAGTTCGCCCCATGAATATATTTCATATAGTCTTCCGGCAAAAGCTGATACATATCCAACACCATACCGGGTTGGAACTCATCGTATTCGCCGCTGTCCAGCATCGCCCGGACAAAAGGGGCCATCTTACCGCTGATCAGGCGCAATGTGTCCATGGAGGATAGTCCGGTGTAGGTATTCACCCCTGTTTCGGGGAAACACTTCTCAAACCCCGCTATGATCGAATCCATGCTGATATGCTGATACCCGTACTGCTTTGCCAGACGGCGGGAAATCGTGCTCTTCCCGGCTCTTGGGACACCTGCGATAATAAGGAATTGTCTACAAATAACTGATGCAAGTTTATAGCCGTTTTCGTTGTATTTCTGGGCTTTCTCCTAAACAAGTTGCATCAGTTATTTTCCGACAATTCCTAATGTTGTTTTTCATCTTGCCTTCTCTCCAAATGCTGTTTTTTGATTTCAATTCAGATTTTTCTTTTGTATATCAGAAACACCTGTCAAAGCACAAATGTCCCCGAAATACCAGTCATCACATTCATCAAAATACATCAATTCTTTTTTCTTCTTATATATTCGAAATGGTCTACTGGCTGAATTGTCATATATATGACAAATATCGCAAATCTTAATCAACTCTTTAACCAATGCCAATGCCCTGTCATATCTTCTGATTATTTTATCTTCTGGCACATCATACCCACCGGATTCTACTCTCGCTTTCACACGCCACACATTAATCATAGGGTCTGCTGTAAGAATATAATAGCAACGTATAAAATAACCTTTTTCTTTTGCCCTTTTTAGCAATTTCAAATTCCGCTCTGTTGACAACACCGTTTCGAAGCAAAATTCCCTCATTTGCTCCATATGCTCTTCCCGCTGTTTTTCTGCTATTTGCGCTGCTTCTAAATCAGAACATTTTAAATATTTCTTGATTTCGTCCGCATTGATATAATCCATTGGGGGCTTCAGCAGTTATGTGAATGTACTCTTGCCAGAACCGTTCGGGCCGGCGAAAACAACAATCTCAGGCTTCTTTTGAAACTCGTTCACCATAACGCCCCTTTCTCATCCTTTTTCCTACTTCCGTTCGGGTTCCATCTTCATTTTCACGATATATGATCTGGCTTTCCCTGTCATATATAACCGCCGGAATCCCTAATGCCTTGTTCTTCTCTAGTTCAATCCTCACTGCCGCATTCGCACGCTTGACAACTGTTTCATCGGATATATAGTCTTCTCTCTTCATTATCTGCACCTTCTTTCATTATAAAAATCTCTTTACGATTTCTGAAAATCTTCAAAGTGGTTTTGCAGACCATATTTTTTCCTATGTGCTAGGAATTATCTACAAATAACTGATACGATTTCATGACAGCTTTTGTTGTATTTCCGAGATTTTTCCTGGACAAGTTGTATCAGTTAACAACCGCGTTTTGATAAAGTATGTCACAGAACGCTACTTCTGTCAAGATGCCGCGGCAAGGTTGAAGTATGTTGAAATCTGTTGAAATCCGAGAGAGATTCGAGAGGGCAACGGTTCAGCCTGGACGCTGAAACGTTGCCCTGGAACTCCCCCTCGCGCTACACAAACTGGGAATTATAAAGCGTGCTGTAGAACCCGCCCTGCCGCAGCAGTTCCTGGTGGGTTCCCTGCTCGGTAATCTCCCCGCCCCGGACTACCAGAATCGTATCCGCGTTCTGTATGGTGGACAGTCTGTGGGCGATCACGAAGCTAGTTCTGCCCTGCATCAGTCCGTTCATGGCCTCCTGAATCTGAATCTCCGTCCGGGAGTCCACATTGGAGGTGGCCTCGTCCAGAATCAGCATGGGAGCGTCGGACAGGAACGCCCTGGCAATGGTAATCAGCTGCCGCTGGCCCTTGGAGATGTTCACGCCGTCGTCTGAAAGCAGGGTGTCGTACCCGTCGGGAAGGCTTTCGATATATCCGTCAATCTTGGCGGATTTCGCCGCTGCCCTGACCTCCTCCATGGTGGCGTCTTCCCTGCCATAGACGATGTTCTCGAAGATGGTGCCGTGGAACAGCCAGGTGTCCTGGAGCACCATGGTAAAGGCGCGGCGCAGATCCTCCCGCCTGATCTTCAGGGACGGCGCGCCGTCCACCCGAATCTCGCCGGACACAGGGTCGTAGAAGCGCATCAGCAGGTTGATGATGGTGGTCTTGCCCGCGCCGGTGGGGCCCACGATGGCGATCATCTGCCCCGGCTTCGCCGTCACGGAGACATTGTGCAGAATGGTGGTGTCCTTCTTGTAGCCGAAGGTGATGTCGTCCAGCTCCACCTGGCCTTTCACCTGCGCCATTTCCCGGGCATCGGCGGCGTCCGCCGGCTCCGGCGCTTCGTCCAGCACCCGGAATACCCGCTCCGCCGCCGAGAAAGCGGACTGGAACTCGTGGAGGATGTTGGAGAATTCGTTGATGGGCCCGGCGAATTTCCTGGAATACTGCACGAACTGCGCCACTCCCCCCAAAGTGATGAACAGGACGGAGCCCGCCTGTATCAGGCCGTTTTCGGAATACATATACAGGATTCCGCCGAAGATGGCCACCAGCGAAAGGGACACGTTGTTGATCAGGTTGATGGTGGGGAACAGGAGGGATGCATTGTACTCCGCATTGTAGAACGCCCCCATGGCCTCGTCATTGTGGGTATTGAAGCGGCCCGAGATCACGTCCTGCCGCCCGTATGCCCGGATGCTGGCAGAGCCGGAAAGCATCTCTTCGGCATAGCCGTTGAGCTCGCCGTACTTCCGGGAGCGGGCGCTGAACAGAGGGCGCACCTTTTTGGAGCGGTACCTGGTGAACAGGACGGAAACCGGCACGGTGACCACGAAAATCAGAATCATCGGCCTGGAAATCTTCCACATGAACACCAGCGAGCCCACCACGGTATAAATGCTGGTCATGACCTGCACCAGGTCGTTGGACAGGGAGGTGTTCACCGTATCCACGTCATAGGATATGCGGCTGATGATGTCCCCGGTGGCGTTGGTGTCGAAATACCCCACGGGCAGCGTGTTCAGCTTCTCAAAAATCTGTCTGCGCATGGTATATACGATTCGCTGGCTCAGGTTCACCATAATCACCGACAGGAAATAGGCGATGACGGCAGAGCCGGCGTAGCAGACAATCATCTTGATTACGCTGTCCCAGACCGCCCCAAAGTCCACCCCCGAGGACAGGCTGATGGCATCGATTGCGGCGCCGGAATACCGCGGACCCAAAAGAGACATCTGATTTGACACCAGGGTCAGTATCACGGCAAGGAGGAACAGCGGCCATTGCTTCAGGATATATCCCCCCAGCCGGAGCATGATTCCGCGGTTGTCGCGCTTTTTCTTCGAATGATTGTCGGTCATAGGTTTATTCGTCAATGGTTTGTCAGTCAAGGAAGGCACCTCCCATCTGAGAATCGCTGATTTGCCGGTATTCCGCACAGTTTTCCATCAGTTCTTCGTGTGTTCCCCGGCCGATGATTCTGCCCTCGTCCAACACGATGATCAGGTCGCAGTTTTTCACGGAGCTGACCCGCTGCGCCACGGTGATGACGGTGGAAGCGGACATGGATTCCTTCAGCGCCTGGCGCAGGCTGGCGTCGGTCTTGTAGTCAAGGGCCGAGGAGGAATCGTCCAGGATCAGGATGCCGGGATCCGCGGCGATGGCCCGGGCGATCAGGATGCGCTGCCGCTGGCCGCCGGAAAGGTTCGTCCCCTTGGAGGAAATCATGTGGCCATAGCCATCCGGCATGGCGGAGATGAAATCATGGGCCTGGGCAATCTTCGCGGCCCGGCGTATCTGTTCGTCCGAAATGTCCCTTCCGAAACGTATGTTCTCCTCGATGGTGTCCGCGTAAAGGAAGTCGTTTTGCAACGCCACGCCGAACATGGCGGTCAACTCCTTCTGGGTATAGGAGGATATCTTTCTGCCATCGATGCGAATCGTGCCGGAGTCGGCGTCGTAAAACCGCAGCAGAAGCTTCACAAACGTGGATTTTCCGCTGCCGGTGGCGCCGATGATGCCAAGCGTTCCTCCTCTGGGGACACTGAGGGTGATATCTTCCAGGTTGGGCTTCTTGCCCAGGTAGGAAAAGGTCACTTGCTCAAAGGAAATCCTGGCTGCGGGGTCTCCCCTGCCGTCATCCTCTGTCAGCGGGAAAGATTCCGGCGTGTCCAGAACCGCGGCAATCCTACGGGCGGAGGCGGCGCATTTCGTGTACATGATGAACATGCGGGACAGGGACATCAGCGCCATGGAAATCAGGGTAAAGTATTGGGTAAAGGCAATCACCGTAGCCGCGGAGGAGGTTCCCTTTGCCACCCGGTAGGCCGCCACGGCAATGACCCCCGCGATGCCCAGATTCATCAGCAGGGTCATGATGGGATTCACCGCGTTCATCACGATGCCGGCATGGCATTCCTGCTTTGAGAGGGCCCGGTTGAAAGCATCGTAGCGGCGGTTCTCGAAGTCGTTTTTGGAAAGGGCCTTGATGACGCGGACGCCCAGCACATCCTCCCGCACCACCCGGATCATGTCATCGGTGGACTTCTGCACTTTGGTGTACAGCGGGACGCCCCGGCGGGCGACGCTGTAGACGGTAAGGAAGATCAGGGGCATGGTGGCGATCATCACCAGGGACAGGGCGCTGTCCATGAACAGGGTGATCCCCACGCCCCCAAGCAGCAAAATGGGCGCACGGATGCCCATGCGCTGCATCATCCCGATAAAGTTCTGGACATTGTAGGTGTCCGAGGTGATGCGGGATTCCAGGGAGGGAATCGTGAATCCATCCGTGTCCCGGGCAGACAAATACAGGGTACTGGCGAACAGGTCTCTGCGCATCACGGTAGAGAAATCTGCCGTGACCCCTGCGGCCATCCGGTTGGCGGTCACGTTCCCCACGCAGGCTGCCACCGAACAGAGAATCATCACCCCGCCGTACCACAGGATGCGGGGGATTTCCATGGTGACAATGACATTCTCCAGGATGTAGGTCAGCAGGAAGGGAATCAGAAGCTCTGCCACGGTGCCCAGGATCTTGATGGAGATGCCCCGCAGCATCCGCATTTTATAGGGTGCAAGATAGGAAAATATCCGTTTCAACTTGATGTCACCTCCAGCTCTTCCGTAATCTTTTTCGCATTCTGTTCCATTCTGGAGAGCACTCTGTGGAAGACTTCCAGCTCTTCCGGCGGGACATTTTCCGTCAGGCGGGCGTTCCATCCCTTGTTGGCCTGCAACACTTTGGGATAGATGTCCAGCATCTTCTCCGTGGGATGTACCTGGTACTGTCTCCTGTCCTTCTCGTTGGGGACGCGGGTGATGTAGCCGTGCTTCTCCAGATGGGCCAGGGTCCTGGCCACGGTGCTTTTGTCCAGGCACAGCGCCCTGGCGAGCTCGTCCTGGGAACGGCCTGGCGCATGGCAGATGTTCAGCACGAAGGCATAGTGATTGGGGCACAGGTCTTGGGCCGCTATGGTCTTCTTTCGGTATGTGGCCTGGCAGCGGCTGATGTTGTTCAGGGTTTTCATGATTCCGGGCATGTTATGCTCCTTTATTGGTTGTATTTACAACAGTTGACACCGCAACCCTTATACTATGGGATGGTTGCGGTGTCAACTACTTGCCTTTTAAAACATACTTCATTTATGCTCATCCAGGTACAGCTGTACCCGGTTCTGGATTTTTTCCGCAGTCTTCTCTGCTGACAAAGCTCCTGTCTTATACCCGCTGATCTCCTCACCGATAATCCGGCAGACAGACGATACATCCGACAGGCTCCTTCCATCTGCAAGCGCTACTATCTCTTTGATTCTTTTCACATCTTCCATCGAATTCGCATAAAAATCCGGTACACCCTCTTCTCCAAAATAGAATGGAACAGGCTCCCCCGTGTCATCATAATACTGTTGCACCGTAGACCATTCCAGCATTTCCTCAAACGCGAGCCTGTCCAACGGTAAACCATGAATCCCTGCATATGTTTTTGGCGGAAGATCGGGATGAAGTGCAGCATAATCCTCCAGCCAATCCAATGTCATATAGTATTCCAGGAAATCCCAGGCTCCCTCCGGACATTGGCTATAAGAACTGATGGCAAGAGAATTCCAAAATGAGACAGTTACTCCTGACCCCTGATGACAGGGCCATCCCTTTACCACCCAATTGTCCCCAAGCAGCCAATCCGTATACTGTATGTCCGTCACATCTGCAAGCCCGCAGCGGACAGCCAGGTGCGTCCCCGATGCCACAGTTTCCTGAGTGGCTTTTACCCATCCACTCTCATTCCTGCAAAACTCCAGGATATCATAAAATTCCTGATTGCAGAAGTCTGCCTGACCGGAATCCCAATCCACAAAATCCCCTATGGCATGCTGTACCAACTCCTGTGCCGTATTCACCCCAACACCCCCAAACCCATTGGCATCCTTGTTGTATGCACGGAATATCTGCAGCATTTCATCCATAGCCCAACCGGTCTCCGTTCCCAATTTCCCGCTGTCTCCGGCAATAAACCCAAGCATAAAAGTGGCTGCTATTTCGTAAAGGGCATCACCGGTCTGTGCATATTCCAAAATGTTGGTCAAATATTTCTCCCTCTCCTCCGGCGTAAGATAGGTATTCAAATCCGCCAATACACCTGCATATCCCAACTCGTCCGCCACCATGCTCCCCATCCAGATGATGTCCGTTCCCTTTGAAGCAGCCAAATCCAGTTTCAGCCGCTCCTCCGCCGCGGCATAATCCTGATCCTCCTGGACGTAATTCACAATCTCCACATAATATTGCCCGTTCCGTGCGTTATAGGCATCCACCGCATAAGTCAATTCCCAGGAAGCGTCGCTTGTCCCCAATGTCAGCATGGAACAGCCATAGCCATCTCATAATGATTTGTAGTAAAAACAATTTTGCAATCGCTTTCCGTCCGGTGTAACGCTTTCGCCACATCAATACCATTCAATTTCCCACTGCCGAAATCCAAATCAAGAAAAATCAAATACTGCGACGGAGTATTTTTAATATAGGAAAATAATTCATTACTGCCAGACGCCAGACAGACAACCTTTGCGTCATATTCCTGTGATTTGATAAGCTCGTTAATTTTTTCCGCACCCAATTGCAAAATGAAACGATCGTCGTCACACAATATTATCTTTAACATGCCAACCTCCATGTCGCATCAGTTCTCCTTCCAGACCCATCGCCATTCCCGGTACCATCCACGGCCACCGCCCTCTGACTTTTGCATGATGAATAAAAAAGGTTCTAAAAAATTCTATATCACCTCAAGCATCATTCTTTATAAAATATACCATAGAATAAATGAAAACTCAATCACTTGGCATCAATCGTATGTGTTTCATCCCGTGAAAAGTACATCGAACTTTCCGGAATTTTCCGCGGCCCAAAGAAAAAACTTCCCTTTTCGGCCCAATCGCTGTATAATAGGAAAAAATTATGCAGCCCAAGCGGGGCATAGGAGCGATTACATGGAACATTCCCTGGAGCTTTTGATCGACTATTTACAGAATATCCTGGAACAGCCGGAGACAGCCACCCTCCGTCCGGAAGAGCTGTCGCCCGATTTCCGTGGGCTGGGAGAAAAAATAGCGCTTCTGGCTGATGCGTTTCTTGACCTGACCGGTCAATTGCAGCAGAAAACCGAGTCCCTGGAGCTGGAGAACCAGGTCTTGATGGACAACATCCAGGCCATGGATGAAATCAGCTGGTCTCTGGAGCAGAGCAACCAGGAGCTGCGCAGCAACCTGGCGCTGGTGAATGCCCTGACAGACTACACCCACAGCATGATTTTCGTCTATTCCGCGGAGACAGGTCAGGAAGTGCACTCCAACCAGCCCGCCCGCTGGTTCCGGAAAGCCTATGTGCAGACCGCCGCCCAGTTGACCAGGCAGCTCCTTGACAAACAACCGGAGATTCAGCGCCAGATAGATCAGAACAGGAAAAATCGGGACGCGGAAGCCGCCCCCCGCCAGGACGGGCAGGCCGGGGAAGGCGAGATGCCGTCAGACCGCGGCCAGAATTCCCTGCGGTGGAATCTGGCGCTGCAAGATTCCGACGGCATGGACATCTTCTACCAGGTGGAATCCTTTCTCATCCCCTGGTTCCATTCAGACGGGGAGAATTCCCACGATGCCAGGAAACAGGCCATCGTCCATATCGTGATCGACGAGACGGAGCGGCAGCGGCGGCAGAAGCTGATCTACCGCTATGCCTATGTAGACCCGCTGACCAACCTGAACAACCGGCGCTATGCCACCGAAAAGATGGAGCAGTGGCTGCAGGAGGGGACTGCCTTTACGCTCTCCTTTATCGATGTGGACTATCTGAAATACTGTAACGATACCTTTGGGCATGAGCAGGGCGACAGCTATCTGATCCAGGTCTCCAGGGCGCTGCAGACCCTGGGCGGGGAGGTGTGCCGGGTAGGCGGAGACGAGTTCTTCCTGCTCCAGACCGGGGTTACCCCAGCCGAGCAGAACCGGAAGCTGGAGGACCTGCGGCAGGCGATGCTGGCGGACAAGAGCAGCGGGCACCCCAAATGCTTCAGCTACGCCTCCACTCTGGTTCCGGCCCATTCCGACGCTCCCTTATCCACGTATATCAGCGATACGGACGCGCAGATGTACCAGTATAAGCAGAAATACAAGATTCCGCTCTCCGATGCCGTCTACAAGGATGACCGGATATAGGCGGGGAATGCCTGGCTTTCCCGGGGCGCTCTTCCATGGTGCACGTATCGCTCCGGGACAGGATTGTTCCTGATGCTTCTTCCATACTTACTCAAATATCAGATGCATGTTGGTATGCCGATGCAAAGAATTTCTGTCCTTTTCCATATAGTCCCAAGTCCTCTGATAGGTGCCCGGAACCGCAATATCCGGAGCCGATATCAACTCTATAAACTCATCCGCTTTTCCCTCATAACGCTCTGCAAAGTCATCCGATAATATCTGCTTTTCCTCATCAGAATAGTCTCTCAGTTCACCATACAGTACATGCTCCAAATTGCAGGAGTTAAAATAAATCCGATAAGGAATACCATTGACCTTTCCTGTTTTCCTGAGCTTATACAGAATATCCCCTTTTCGTCTATTCCGTTCTATGACTGCGCTTACATTCCTTGCCTCAATATGCTCCTTGCAGTATCGTATCTCCTCTGTGTCTGTCTCTATGACATCCGCATCCGGAATGTATACACCATCTGTATCAGCAATGTGGATAATCTTTATAAAGTCGTCGTTCCCATATCGATACCTGCTCTTTACGCCTTCAATCTGCTGGTTTATCTTTTTCAATATGCTATCATCAGAGACGTAATCTTTCATCGTAATATCACCATGCACAACGACAAACTGCACTTCATTGCCGGAAAAGAACTCTTTCATAATCGTTCCTAGAGCTGCTTCCTCGCTGGGGCCTTCCACGATGAATACAATGACCTTCTTCTCATTCATGCTGTATTGTCCTGCCTGCCTTTCTGAATGCCCGCGCGATTCTCAGACTATCCGTTTCCTCATAAATCACTTCATCCTGCCCGCCAAGGGTAATGCCTCTGAGATAAGTGTCCCTTAAATTATTCGATGCTTTTACATTCTTCATTCGGATATATCTTCTATCCGGATTCACCGTAGAAAACATGATGCTGTCTTTATCCAGCATTTCCAGAGCGCGCAGATTATGCGATGTGAATATCAGCTGGCCCTTTGCGCTTTTCCGGAAAATATCAAGCAGCTCTCCGAGCATATATTCAAAGATGCCCGCATCCAGCTCATCAATCGCAAGACAGATGGAAGGATGTCCAAATGCCTGAATCAAAACATTCAGAACAGAAATGATTTTGATGATTCCTTCTGATTCCATCCGAATCGGAATCGGCGGCATGCCTTCCCGAACAGAAATCAGTTCTACCCTGTAACCGTCTTCTCCGGCATCTGTCAATTGCATCCCATAATTATGGACATCTATCTTCATCCCCGGAATAATCGTATACAGTACCATATTGACCTGCTCTACGATAATATCCAGTATTTTTTTCCTTTCTTCGCTTAATATGACCGGTCCGGTCAATGGAACGGCAAAGTCTCCCTTCATTCCGATTTCATTTTGCTCGATTTTGAATGCCATAGGCAATAAAAAGTTTGCGGAAATCACACCGGAATGTGTGTTACGGATCACGAACAAGTCCTTTAACGCAAATTGAAACAATGCGTCTATGACTTCCGAATAATGCCTGAACGGATTCTCATAATTCCGACAGAAAATTTCCCTGCTGCTCTCTCCAAAGATATAAGAGCAATTGCTCTTCTCGGCTATCTTTCTGGCCACGATTAAATCTGTTTTATTTTCCGCATTGGCTCCTACAATCTCATCCAATCTTTTTTTGGGAGCAAACACCGTTTCCCGATTGGAGCGTTGGTAATCCATGAACACCGTCTTATTGCTTCTGGAATCGCCCTCATTTACGGCACAGCTTAATGTTTCCCGGGCAATATTCACGCCTCTCCCGCTTCTTAGCAGAACAATCTTATAACTTGTCTCATAGACCACCGTCTCTGTGAAAATATGGAAATCGGCAGCAATCTCTGCCTGATTGCTGCCTGCATCCATATAATCTGCGATTTCCTCCTCCAGCGTACTGCCGGTCATGGCTTTCTGCAAATAGTATAGGGCGTCGATGACTGCGGTTTTCCCGGAACCGTTTTGGCCATACAGTCCCAGCACTTCCGCATTTTGATATGACTGCTGCTTTTGGCAGGTATTTGGCATGACAATCTGCCCGGTTCTGACATTTTTAATATTGGAAATCTTCAATGCAGTTAACCTTACGATGCTCTTCATGGTCTTCTACCTCCATAGGCTTCATTTTAGCACAAATACCTCCATATTTCAATTATTTTTCCGTATTTTGCATTTTTTATTCCTTTTTCGCAAAAACAATTCTGTCCTGATGCTTTCACTCCTGTCCCATGTCCTCTTTCCATATCAGCACCCTGTCCTTTCCGGCGCCGTAATAGATTTCCGTCACGGGCACAGTTTCTCCTGACTCCAGCCGTCCTTTCCTGGAAATGGTCAAAGTGCTTTTCCAGTCCTCCCCGCCGCCATTCTCCGCTGCCAGGAGCCCCCGCTCCAGGATGATATGTAAATCTTTGAGACATTCTCCAATCTGACAAAACACATTTCCCCTACCTCCTGGTTTGTTTTTCATCTATAGGAGAACGATGTGAGCGATTCGTTACAGGATGCAAGACAGATTTTAATGCGGGAAATCTCGGACAGCTCATTGACGGGACGGGAATCCCGCGGTACAATAGCATGACCAGCTGAAACGGAGGGCATCATATGGCTTTTCAACCAAAGGAACCGGGCTTTTTTACAATTTCTGACCTGCAGGGGGCACTGGAATATATCGAGGAGAATCTTCTGGAAGCGCTGACGCCTGGCCTGATCGCGGCCCGCTTTTTCGTCAGCCCGTCAACGCTGTCCTCCCTCTTCAAGCTGGTCTGCGGCATGACGGTCATGGAGTATATCCGCAACAGGCGGCTCACGCTGGCTGCGGCGGAATTGTCCTCCTCCGGCGCTCCTGTCATAGAGCTGGCCTACAAATACGGCTATGATACGCCGGAGGCCTTCACGAAAGCCTTTTCCAGATTCCACGGCTTCCCGCCCAGCTTCGTCAGGCGCGGCTTTCCGGTCTCGAAGGTATTTCTGCCCCTGCGGGTCGATGTCGCCCTGGAGGGCGGCTGGGCATGCGCAGACCTGACAAAATCCAGTCCTACAGGACAAGACCAGTCTTCCCTTTCCTGTTATGATACCTTTATCAAGGACGAAGGAGGAAGACGAATGGATAGTCAGAATATTTACCGGATTGACCTAAGCAGGATGCAGTTTCAGAGGGAATGGGGCATCCTCTGCGCTTTGGCGGAGGATTTGATTCAAAGCCGGATTCCTTTCAAGGTGGATGGCAAGACCATGATTTTTGCCCATGGCCTGGAATTTCCCCTGGAGAAGATCTGTCTGACCTTTCAGTGGGACGATGAGGAGCGGGTCAGGAGATTTTTCCGCTATGATTCGGAGACGCGGCATACGGGTGGGAGCTTTCAGTATTTCGATGGGCAGTACAGGGACATGAGGGTCAGGTGTATGTTCTACGATGTCCGCCCCGGCCAGGACTCGGAGGCGCTCCTGTACAGAAATACCGATTCCGTGCAGGTGGGCGCTCTTCTGCTCCCTGTGCAGTCCCTGGAGTTTTATTATGAAAATGCGGAAAAAGATACGCCTTTCTACAGCATGGTGGCAAGGCGGCTGGGAAAGCCCGGGAACTACCGTGCCCGGAACAAGCGCGCATGGGAGTATTCCGCCTACGAATTCTGGCTTAAGACTTCCGGGCAGCCTGCCGAAAGGGCGGAAAAGAGCCTGGAAAATCCTCTGGGCATGTTAGGGAAATACGCGGCTTATTTCGACGGCTATGAGGGCGTGCGGATAGCAAATATATGCGGCTCTTGCGGGAAAAAGGCCGTGGCTTTGGCCATCCTGGGCGCGGAGGTCACTGTCTTTGACATTTCGGAGGACAACAGAAGATATGCCCTGGAAGTGGCGGCGGCCGCAAAGGTGGCGCTGGATTATCAGGTATGCGATGTTCTGGATATGGATATGGAGAAGTACCGTGAGTCCTTTGATGTGGTGTTCATGGAGGGCGGCGTCCTGCACTATTTCCATGACCTGGATGAATTCATGGGCATTATGTACGCTCTGTTGAAATGGGGCGGGAAGATGATCTGCAGCGATTTCCATCCTTTTTCCAAGATATCGGATATCCTGGAGCTGGAACAGCCTTCCATGAGCTATTTTTCCATGGAGGTCTTCGAAGGGGAAATGGCCCATGCCCGCTTCTATCCGGACGACGTCAGAAGCCAGATGCCGAAATGCCTTTACAGGAAATATACCATCAGCGAGATCATCAATGCTATCGTCAGATGCGGATTCCTGCTGGAGAAATTTGATGAGCATCCGGCGTGGACTGACGACAGGCTCCCAGGGGAGTTCACGGCGGTGGCAGTTAAAAGGCTGATTGGGCCGTAGGGCGCAGTAGGATACAGATTGATGGCTTGCGACGGGCCCGCCTAACGACAAGGGCGGGCCTATTCCGGTTTCATTTGGATTTCCGCCATGATTTTTTTGCTGTTATTTTCACTCAGATATATGGGATTGATTTCCTTTTTCGCATACTGAAAATGAGTGTTGACAGTATTTCTCACAAGATAGTCCTCAAAAAAATTCTCCCAACTGAAAAAATCCCTGCTTTCAATGTAATCTGATGGATTATTGAGAACAGAAACAAGATCTGATGCTTTTATCAGACCGGATTTCAGTATAAGCTATTCAAAGGATTCCGGTAGGCATATCCTGAAATTCTCCTCTGTCGTTGACTGCAGTTTTAAGACCCTGTCAATTTCAGACCCAAAAGCCGCACCGTCTGCCACTACAAACACCTTCTTATCTTTATGGTTCCGCAGCCATTTGAAGATTTCAGAGTTTGAACCTGATGTCTCACATACAACATTCCTATCGTCAAAATACGCTCTGTAAAATTCATAGCCTGACTTGGAATCCTCTGTCAGCAATATGTCAAACTGAAAATTCCGACGGGTACTATTGAAGGAATAAACATGGCGTTTATCTGATTTGTACATCTTGACAAATTTATGAAACTTACCGCTTGCTTTTATCTCATAAATCTCCTCAACACTATATGGCAAATCATGCAGACTTTCTCTGGAAAAAATAACGTAATAATTATCTGAATTTTTCACAGCTTTTGCAAATTCCGGGGTCTTTATATAGGCCGCGCCTTCATCAACGAAGACGATGCTGTCTGATATGCCGTTCAACTGATGCTTCCAGTCTGTATCAACCAATGCGACACAAGCCTTGGGGCTGGAAATGTTTACTCCGCTTTCCTCCTTGAGTCGCGTATAATCTGCAATCATGTCGTATAATGTCGTCTTTCCTGTGCCGCTTTTCCCGCGCACGATGGTAATATTCCGATAGAGGTCAAATTTAAAGTCAGCATCCCGGTTGGATACCCTGACATGTTGAATCCCTGTCATAGACACCTCATCCTCACACAAATTCTCCGGCCTCAAATACAAGTTCCGCCATGTTTTTCACAATCTTATTGGTGTTCATTATTTTGATTTTGAACGGCTCCGATCCGAAATCCATAAGATGGCGCAAATTGATTACAACTTTGCGTTCTTTCGCCATCCGCAATATCCACTCCGCGCAGTTATCCCCGCATGTGGATGCATTGAATACTTTTTTCCTGTCAAAGGATATCAGTATCAGCGTCTTCACGCCATTGGATAGTTTTTTGGGGCTCATGTTTCCGAATATCGGGCTCATAATGGTTTTTGCATCGATTACATCAGAGTTGTCCACAGCTTTTATCATGTCTTTCGTCATCTGATCAGTAATCCAGCTGTCTTTGTATGTGTTGTTGAAATATACGCTTGTATTATAAATTGCATCCGGCATGTCGCCAAAATATATATGCAGCATCGTCCACCACCTCACGATTAGTATTCTCAAATACTTCTCTGAAATACATTCATCGCCTTTGTTCCCGCATCAGCAAATGCCTTAGCTGTCTCAAAACATCTCCCATGCTTTATGAAATCTGTTCCCGCTTCTCTTTGACCTGGAAGTCCTTTGATTAACATGATTCTAACATAAAAGCAGAGTCGATTCAATCAGGATTTGCCCCCAAGGGCAAATCCTTTCAAAATCTCCGGCAGATGATATGTCATATCCCCTTCCAGCTGTGGGGGTGCAGATTTCAACTGTACAGATGGAAAATCTTATCCAAGGCAAGCAACTGCCAGCTGCGGACGAACCACTCCTAACCGCGGACGAACCACTGCTAACCGCGAGCGAACCACTGCTAACCGCGAGCGAACCACTGCTAACCGCGGACGAACCACTCCTTCATCACCCCCAGCACCAGTACCAGTTCTTCCTCCCCAATCACATAGGGCACCATGGCATACAGATAATTCAGGAACGGTCTGCTGAACACGCCCCTCTCATAGGCGAACTGCTGATACCCCTACAGAGCCGCTCCGTCTTTCACTTCCACGCAGACGCATCCTCCCATGACGCGCACCTCCCGAATCTGCTCATGCTCCAGGCCTGCCATCTCCCGCTTTGTGATTTCCTCGATGCGGCGGATTCTGGAAAGGTAGTCCCCCTCCTGGAACAGCTCTATGGACTTCAGCGCCACGCTGCAGGCCAGGGCGTTGCCCATGAAGGTAGGCCCGTGCATCAGGGCCTTCTCCGGGTCGTCCCCGTAGAAGCCTTCGTAGACCTTGCGGTTGGCGATGGTGGCGGCATGTCCGATATAGCCGCCGGTCAGCGCCTTGCCCAGCACCAGGATGTCCGGCAGCACCAGGTCTGCCACGAAGCGGTTCCCCGTCCGCCCGAAGCCGGTGGCCACTTCATCGAAGACAAGCAGAACGCCGTATTGGTCGCACAGCTCCCTGGCCCGGCGAAGGAAGGATATGTCGTACATCCGCATGCCCCCCGCCCCCTGGAGCAGCGGCTCCACGATGAAGCAGTTCAGCTCCCCATGCAGACGGTCAAAAGCCTCCTCCAGTGCTCCGATTTCCGTGGGGATGTGAATCACGTCCTTCTTCTCCCCGTATGCCTGCAGGATGAAATGGTAGTCCTCGTCGTCCCCCACTTCCATGGCCTTGAAGGTATCCCCGTGGTAGGCATGGGTCAGCGCCAGGACTTTTGTCCGCTTCAGGTCCCCCCGGTTCACATAGAACTGCAGCGCCATTTTCAATGCCACTTCCACAGCCACGCTGCCGGAGTCCGAGAAAAAGCAGTAGTCCAAATCCCCCGGCAGCCATTCCTCCAGCTTCTCCGACAGCCGCCGTACCGGCTCATGGGTCAGGCCTCCCAGCATCACATGGGAGAACCGATCTGCCTGGGACTTGATTGCCTCTGTCAGGGCAGGGTGCTTATAGCCGTGGATCACGCTCCACCAGGAGGATACCGAGTCGATTAGTTTTTGTTTTTTCGTATATAGATATACGCCGTTTGCATCTATGATTTCATAGGGCGCCTGCATGGCCTTCATCTGTTGATAGGGATACCAGATCATATGCGTCACCTTCCTTTTTCCTGACATTTACTCTCGGGATTTCCAGACCACATATCATGCGGCTTTCCCGAACTCCTTTGGATCGTTTGCTCCACGTTTCCAAGTGCCGTCCTGCCCAATGCCTGATTCTGCTCTCTGAGATTTCGAGAGCCTGTCTGACTGTCATGCAGGCGGCTGCCTGTCTCGGTCACTCCGCTCGTCTTGTAGGGACGTTCTGTCTGTAGTCATTCTTCATACAGAGCCGCCAGTGTCTCGCTGTCCAGAGCCAGCTCCCCGGCGCCTTCCTCCACCCAAGCCAGAACCTTCAGCCCCGTCCTGTGCTCACACATCCGGAGGTTGTCCTCCTCCATGACATTTCCGGGATGGAAACGGTTGAAGAGGATGCCCTTCACGGGGATTCCCCGGGAGCGCATGTATTCCGTGGTCAGCACCACGCTGTTGATGGTGCCCAGCCCCGCGTCAGCCACCAGCAGGCAGGACAGCTCCAGCCTGGCAATCACGTCCTCCAGCCAGATTTCCGCCTCATCGAAGCAGACGGGGCACAGAATCCCGCCGCTGCCCTCCACGGTGACATAGTCGTACTCCCGGCACACTTCCCGGAAGCCCTTTTCCACCACATCCAGCCGCACCGGATTCCCTTCCAGCCGGGAAGCCAGATGGGGCGACACCGCTTGCTCGTAGACATAGGGGCACATCTGCTCCAGGGGCTGCCCGATGCCGGAGATGTCCCTGACATAGGCCGCGTCCCCAGGGATGAGGCTGCCGTCCTCCCGTCTGGCGTTGCCGCTCATGGCCGCCTTGTAATAGCCCGCACTTCTGCCGCTCTCTTTCAGTTTCTTTACAATCAGGCCCGCCACATAGGTCTTCCCCACATCCGTCCCTGTCCCAACGATGAAAATCTTTCTACTCATTGCAAAGCCTCACCTCGAATCCCAGATTCCTGACCAGCTTTCTGTCGGTCTCCACGGTGATTCCCGCCGTGGTCAGCATGTCCCCGGAGATGGCGGCGTTGGCGCCGCTCTTGAAGCACAACTCCCCCTTGTCTCCCAGAAGCCCTCTCCCCCCTGCCAGCCGAATCGACGCATCCGGTATCAGGAAACGGAAGACGGCCACGCAGCGCCTGGCCTCCTCATCGGTCAGGGGCTCCCGGTGCTCCAGAGGCGTCCCGGGGATGGGGTTCAGAAGATTCACGGGAACGGATTTCACGCCCAGCCCCCTTGCGGTGAGCACCATGTCGATGCGGTCTTCCATGGTCTCCCCCATACCCAGGATGCCGCCGGAACAGACGGACAGCCCTGCCCTTTTGGCCGCTTTCAGGGTATCGACCTTGTCCTTATAGGTATGGGTGGTGCAGATTTCAGGGAAGAACCTGGCGGAAGATTCCAGGTTGCAGTGCACCCGGGAGGCTCCGGCTTCTCTGATTTTCCGAAACTGCCATTCTTCCAGCAAGCCGAAGGACACACAGACCTGGATGCCAACCTCCGCCCGGATGGCCCGGATGCTGTCGCAGGCCTGCTCCACTTCCCGCACCGACAGCTTCCTGCCGGATGTGACGATGGAATAGCGCAGCACCCCTTTCTCCGCATTCTGCCTGGCTCCTCTCAGCAACTCTTCCTTGGGCAACAGCCCGTAGGCTTCGGTACATTTTGCCTGATAATGGGCGCTCTGGGCGCAGTATTTGCAGTCCTCTGAGCAGCGGCCGCACTTGCCGTTGACGATGGTGCACAGGTCAAAGCCCTGGCCGCACTTTTTCCTGCGGATCTCCTCCGCCGCTTCCGCCAGCTCCTCTAAGGGAGCCTGCGCCAACAGCAGCGCCTCTTCCCGGGAGATGTCACCGGTGGTCAGCGCCTTTTCCTTCATTTCCTGTATGATGCCCATGCAATCTCCTTTCGGTTAGGTAAACTTCATCCCGGCTACACCGTCCAGGACGAGATGACGAAGAGCGGTCTGTTATCCTTCCAGGCCTGCCGCGGCAACCGTCTCCGCTATGGCTGCCGCAGCCGATGACAGCTCCTCCTTGGTGTGGGTGGCCATCAGGGCGGCTCGCAGCATGGCTTCGCCCTTCTTCACTGTGGGGTAACGGATAGCAGGGATGAAGAAGCCACGCTCCATCAGCATCCCGGAGACTTTCAGGGCTTTTTCCTCCGCGCCGATCCGAATGGGTATGATGGCGGTCTCGGAGTCTGTCTCTATGCCGCGCTCCCGGAGCTGCCCGCAGAACCACCGGATGTTCTCCTGGAGCCTGCCCACCCGCCAGGGCTCTTCTTCTATGAGTTCCAGGGCTCGTTTCGCCGCCGCCATGGTCACGGGGGAGAGGGAGGTGGAGAAGATATAGCTCCTGGCTCTGTTCTTCAGGTATTGTGCCAGAATATGGGAGCCGCAGGCATAGCCGCCCTCCGCGCCGATGGCCTTGCTCAGGGTGCCCATGAGGATGTCCGTCCGCCCTTCCATATGGAAATGTTCCTCGCAGCCCCGTCCGGTGGCTCCCACCACCCCGGTGGCATGTGCTTCGTCTATCATGGACAGCAGGCCGTAGGCATCCGCCAGCTCCACCAGCCCGGGCAGATCCACCATATCCCCGTCCATGCTGAACACCCCGTCGCTGACGATCAGCCCCTGTCTTCCTGGGCGCTCCCTGATCTTCCGCTCCAGGTCTGCCATGTCATTGTGCCGGTAGACCACCGTCTCCGCCCGGGACTGCCTGCATCCGTCGATGATGCTGGCATGGTTCAGCTCGTCGCTGTAGATCACGTCCCCCGCCCGGCACAGAGCCGGCAGGATGCCCCCGTTGGCCGCGAATCCTGTGCTGAAGACCACAGCCGCCTCCCTGCCTTTGAACCGGGCCAGGGTCTCCTCCAGCTGCGTATGCAGGATCGTGGTTCCGGTGGTGAGCCTGGAGCCGCCGGAGCCAGTGCCATATTCCGCTAACGCCTGGGCGGCAGCTTCTTTGACGCGTCCTTCATCGCAGAAGTCCAGATAGGAGTTGGAGGCCAGCATCAGCATGTCGCGCCCCTGATACCGGACATGGGAGCGCTGTGCGCTCTCGATGACTTTGGTCTCCCGGTATAAATGCTGTCGTCGGAGGGTCTGCAGCTCTTCTTCTATCCGTTTCCATTTATCCACGGGCTTCTGCTTCCTTTCTGTTTTCTTTCCGTTTTCTTTCTTACGTGTATATTCTTGCATTATTCCGTTTTCCCGCTTCTTCCCCGTACATAAGGCATGGCAATGCACCCGCAGGATTTCTGTCTCCTGCCGCCTTTCTGCCATGGCTCCGGAGAGGGCTGTCGCACCGGCCGGACTGTCACCCCACATGAACCAGCACCTTCTGCTGCTGGAGGTAGCGGATGCAGTCCTCCCTGTCCTTTTCATCCCCCCGGAACAGAAAGATGCGCCCGCCCATTGGGCTGCCCGGCTCCTTGAGCCTGGTGACGCGCACATAGCCGAACTCTCTGGAAGCGATATAGCCGGTGACATATTCGGGATCGTCGGAAATGCACAGCTCCGCCAGGATGTTGGGATGGCTGACCACCTTTGTGGCCAGAACCAGCGCTTCGTTGAAATGGTTCTTGCCCTCGCAGGCGGACTGCCTTGCGATGTCCGCGGTCTCCATGTCCATGTAGGTAGCCCGGATGCCCCGCTCCCTGTCCGGCTCCAGCCGTTGCAGGCTGTCCGCGTCCAGGAGCATGGCGCCCCGCATGGAAAAGCTCTGCCCCCAGAGGGCAAGGATCTCTTCCCCGCGCTTCAGCCCCAGCCTGTCAAGATAACCCCGCACCACATCCAGCCCCTCTCCGGCGGTTGAAGTCTCCACCGTAGTCACTTTCAGGGCGGGAAGGCGGAGGATCTCCTCTTCCGCCACGGCTTCGATCTTCAGGTTGATGAAATCCGGCTTCCCCTTGCTGTGGCGAAGGGCTCTGGCCAGGAGCCTGGCGCAGTACAGCTCCAGCTCTTCCTCCGGGACAAGCTTCTCCGCTCCGGAGATATGGCCTTCTTCTTTGTTTGACGCCCTCATTTTGATGCTGTATCGATTCATTTTGCTCCCTCTTTGTCTTCCTGGATTCATGGCTGCGCCAACGCGCCGCCTTCCCGAACCGCCAGCCGCTTCATCACCGGGTACATCACAGACGCCCCCACCGCCGTGAACACCATTCCCGGCAGCGCCGCCGCCATCAGAGCCAGCGGATCCGTGCCCGATATGATCCCCAGCGCCAGCCTGCCCGCCATGGTGCCCAGAGGGCCGCTGACGGCAAGCGTAACGGGGTTTGCGCCGAACAGCGCCAGAATCCCTCCGGCAATCAGGCGGAATATCATGGCTATGGTGACGTTCACTATGGTATGGGTGCCCAGGAGCAGGTTGATCGCGCTGGCCAGAATGCCGATCCGGACATAGCGCTTAAAACCGAAGCAGGCCGCGATGCAGACGGCAAAGGGCGCGGAGAGCTGGAATTCGCATCCCGGAAGGATGCCGGGAAGCTTGAACATCCCCAGCACCGCCAATACCGCCGCCAGAAGCCCAGTGGTAGTCATCTCTATTGTCTTTCTTCTGTTTTTCATGGATATACCTCCCTGGGCGCTTCGGGCAGTGTCAAAGTTTTCCCTTTATGGCATGGCAGCGCCAACCTTATATGCCCATATCCGGCGCCACCCCGGTAAGATCAACGGTTCCGGAGCGGGGAGCCCTCAGGCTCCGCTTTACGCCGCCACTTTACGCCGCCGCTCTTCGGCGCACCTGTCAATCCATATGCCTGGCAGCAGAATCCTGTCCCGGGGCGCATACTGCCCCAGCGGCACAGACACCCCTTGCGAAAAATTGCAAGCGCGGCTCCTACATGGGCGGATATTTTCCCTACTGCCACCCTCTGACGCCCCCTCTGGCCGAGACTCTGTCTCGGCGTACTCCTCTGATTATATCCAAGCCGCGCCGGATTGTCAACCATTTTTTGGAACGGTTGACAGTTTGCAACATGTTTTCTGGTTCGTTGCATTTTTGTACGAAAAAAGCCCTCCTCTCTGAAAAATTTCTTTTTCAGGGACGAGAGCATTCGCTTCGTGTCACCACCCTAAAGCATTTAAGGCACATTCAGAGCAGGGAGTAGTTTTCAATTCTTCTGCTTTATTGCAGTCTATCCGTAAGAAATAACCTGCGTGGGTGTATACGTCAATGCTGTTATGGTGGATATATTTTTTTGAAATCATTTCAACAGTTCACAATTCCCGTATGTTTTGTGTTATAATATTTTATGTGATTTCGTTTCCCTTATTTTTTCCCTTATCAGGTTTGTAATGTCCTATGGGAATATATAACACGAGGGAAACTTTAAGGGAAAGCTCACCTGCTATAAATTTAGTGTTTTCAAGGGTTAGCGGAGATTATCGGGAATTGTGGAGGAACAGCTATGGTTCATTTGAAAAAAATAAGTCACGATAATTGGATGGAGTGCCTTGCACTTGACGTACATGATTGGCAAAAACAGTTTGTAAATCCCAACATCTTCAGCCTGGCAGAGGCATATGTCCATTCAGACGCAAATAGAGAGGATGCGGAAAAATATTACAGATGTATCCCATTTGCAATATATTGTAATGACAAAATGGTAGGTTTTACCCTTATAACATATGAAAAAGAATGTGATTTTGATGATACTCCCGGATATGAGATTTACAGATTAATGATTGCAAAGGATTATCAGGGAAAAGGCATCGGCAAAGAAACAATAAAAAGAATCATGGAATACATAAAGACATTTCCCTATGGAGAAGCCGAGTATATATATGCGTCCTGGCATCCGGAAAATAAAGCATCGGAGCGGTTATGCCTGGGCAGTGGGTTTGAAATTGTCGGAAAAGATGCGGATGATGGGGCGATAAGAGCAAGACTCTCCATACGGCGGATTCCGGAGAGGTAGATTCCGGAAAGGTAATGCCCCTCTTCGAACAGCTCCATGGATTCCACCGCCACGCTGCAGGCCAGGGCATTACCTATGAACGCGAGACCGTGCATCAGAGCCTTCCGGGGGTCATCCCCGCAGAATCCTTCATAAACCCTGTGGTCAGCCGCGGCCGCCGCCTGGCCTGTGCAGCCGCCGGTAAGGGCTTTGCCTGGCGCCAGGTTTTCCAAAAGTAGGCCTCCTGCCGCATTCCACATCACAGGTTGCAGTGCTTCCTCCATGTCCCCCGAAAATACCGCCCCACAAAGCAGCACACCCGGAAGACCCAGTCCGCCACCATGGCGATCCACACGCCCACGGCTCCCATGCCCATCCGGACACCGAAGACCAGGCTTAACCCGATGCGGAAGGTGACCATGGAGAAAATGGCGATCGTCATGGTATATTTCACATCGTTACAGGCCCGGAGCATGTTGGGCAGCACGAAGGAGGCAGGCCAGAGCAGAATCGCCAGGCCGTCGTGGATCATCACAAGGATATAGGCAATCTCCGTGGCCTCCGCCCCCAGGCCGTAAAGCCCCAGAATCGGATGCAGGAACAGCAGGATCAGGCTGTTGGCCACCGCCGTGGCGGCATATGTGACCAGCAGCAGCTTTTTCGTATAGTATTTCACCTGCGCCAGATCCCCCGCCCCCACACATTGGCCTATCACAGTGATCATGGCCAGGTTCATGCCCTGCCCGATGATGCAGCCCATGCTGTCCAGACTGTTGGCCACGCCGTTGGCGGCAATCTGCGCCGTGCCGAAGCCCGCGATGATGCTCACCACGATCACCCGCCCCAGTTGGAAAATGCCGTTCTCGATGCCGCTGGGAATCCCGATATAGAGGATTTTCCGGATGACCCTCCACTGGAACCGGAACCGCTCCCTGTTGAGATGGATCGGGCGGTCAGGATTCCGCAGAAGGACATACAGGCACAGTCCCGCCACGGCCCTGGACACCAGCGACGGCACCGCCACCCCCGCCACGCCCATCTTCAGGCCGAACACGCAGAGGGCATTGCCGCCCACATTGATGATGTTCATCAGCACGGACACCTGCAAGGTAATCCGGGAATTCCCCATGGAGCGGAACAGCGCCGCGCAGGCATTGTACACGGCGAGAAAGGGGAAGGACAGCGCGGAGATGATCAGGTAGAGGACGGCATTGTCCATCACGTCCTGCTCTATCCTGCCGAAAAACAGGTTCAGGATGAGCCTGTGCCCGGCTATGACCAGAAGGGAGACCGCTATGGTAATCAGGGCATTGACCCAGAGGAGCTGCTTCGCGGAGCGGCAGGCCTCCTCCCGCTTGGATGCCCCGATGAACTGGCTGGTGACCACTGCCCCGCCAGGAGCCAGAGCCGCCAGGATGCTGATGATGAGGTTATTGAACATGTCCACCAAAGAGACCCCTGAGACCGCGGCCTCGCCCACGGAGGAAATCATCATGGTGTCCGCCATGCCCACCGTGATGGCCAGAGTCTGCTCCAGAATCAGGGGGAGAATCAGCTTTTTTAAATCTTTGTCGGAAAACATCATGGTGTCAGTACCTTTTTCTCCTGTTTTCATCTGTTCCTCTCCTGTCTGTTTTGCGCCACGCTCACCCCGCCCGCAGCCGGAAGGTCTTCGGCGCCAGCTTATACACCAATACGCAGGCGATGATGCCGTACAGCACGCAGAACACGATCGTCATGCCCCCGAACAGCAGCGTGGGCATCCTTAGCTGCATCAGGAAATAGCAGACCATATAGGTGGCTATGGAGACCAGCTTGTAGGTTCCGCCCTTCAGCTCCGTCCCCACCGTGTAGGGCTGGAGCAGATAATAAATCGTAAGATAATGAACGGAAAAGAACAGGCTCATGCACACCGTGGAGACCACCAGCACGATGTAGTTCACTGGCTGGTCCGTGCCGCCGGAGGCAAAGAGGATCAGCGCCAGCCCCGCACCGATGATGAACGCCGGGACCGCGTTAATCTTCATGATCTCCCGCAGCCGTATCCGGAACAGCTTCAGCACGAAGCCCGGCCTCTTATAAACGGAATACGTCAGCAGGCTGTGGTCGCAGTTCATGAACAGGGCCTGGGTAAAGCCCGTCCCCCGGTTGATGGCATATAAGATGAACGCGAAATAGGGCAGCCAGGTCATGACCAGATTGTTGGCTATGGGACGCAGCTGCGGCTTCAGGAACAGGGCAAGCAGCGCGCCGCAGACAAGGGCCGCGCATACATAGGAAATCCTTTCCGCCGACTTCCACAGGATTTTCCGGTGCCGCAGGATGAAGAGCTCATTGAGGTATTCGAAGCCGCTTTTCCTGCTGGTGACGGACACGTCCGCGGATATCTTCTTCTCGTTCGCCGCCTTTATGGTCTGGGCATTCCGCGCCGGGGCGTCCATCTGGAACATGGCGTCCGCCAGAAGTCCCCTGCACACCTCCCTATACCCCTGGAACCTGTAGATTCCCGGGATGCAGGCCGCTCCTATGAGGATAGAGAGCAGGGACAGCGCGGCGGGAACGGCCAAAGGCAGCACCAGGCCAAAGGCAGGCAGTCCGTAGGCCAGCCCCAACAGCAGGGCTATCCCCAGCCACTGAAATTTATCAAGCCTGCTTTCATTATATACATTCCCTCGGAGCTTATAGTCCCGCAGCATATACGCCACATAGGACAGCTTGCAGCCCGCGATGGAGAACGGCAGCAGCGCACAGAGCCACGCCGGGACGCCGCTCAGGAGCCCGAACAGCAGGGCGAACGGCAGAAAGCCTATGACTGTCTTTAATATCGAACATCCGTAGTTCACCAGCGTGTATTCCCTGGCGTCCATCCGCATCAGGAGGATGGCATAGTATTTGTCTTTGGAGGGGTTGAACAGCGCGGTGTTGGCATAGCAGCCGATGACCGTCAGGAACAGGAGGATATGGAGGAACACGCCCTCTCCGGGGAGCCCGTCGTACAGTAGGCCAGGCAGAAAGACCATCAAAAGCAGGTACAGGCCCTTCCCCAGGAACACGGAGACCACCTCCCAAATCGCCGAGAGTATATTGGCGAATATCTTAAGCCCCCACACCCCGTACAGGGCCTCCGGCAGGAGCCTCTTCACCAGGGGAATCTGTTTCAGGGAGTACAGGATACCGTTCACCCGGTATGTATTTTTCAGGGAAAAGGATAAGATAAATGTTTTTTTCAAGCGAATACCTCCTATGCCTGCTCCCGCAGGGCCGCGATGATCTTCTCCCGGAACTCCTGGCCGTCCAGGTGGCTTTTCTCCACCACCTCCAGCTCCCCGTGGTTCAGCAGGATGATCTCGTCGCACAAATCCAGGGCCAGATCCAGGAGATGGGTGGAGAAAATCGTGATGCGGCCCTGCTTTAAGGAGCGCAGGACCTCCTTCATCTCCTCCGCCACCACCACGTCCAGGGAGGTCAGCGGTTCGTCCAGCAGCAAGATGTTGGGCCTGGCGATGATGTTCACCAGCATCTGCATCTTGTTCTTCATGCCGTGGGAATAGTCCTTCAGCAGCTTGTCCCTGTCCTCCGGGGCGATGCCCATGAACGCGAAATACTCGTCCAGGGGCCTGGGCTGCCCGATGGTCTTCTCGTTGATGTCTATGAAAAACTTCAGGAATTCCCTTCCCGTGAGGAATTCCGGTACGGTAGGCGTGGAGAGCACATATCCGATGTCCTCTGCCACAAGGCTCCGCCGCCCCGTGTCCGTTTCCAGGAAGAATTCGCCGCCGTCCGCCTTGACATCCCGGTTGATGCAGTTGAACAGCGTGGTCTTGCCCGCGCCGTTGCGGCCCAGCAGGCCGTAGATTTTCCCCTCCTCGAAGGTGAAGTCGATGTCCCGCAGGACTTCCTTTTTCTCATAGTGTTTGGACAGATGTTCGATGATGAATTTCATAGATAAGCTTCTCCTTTTTGTCCGCAGTCACATCCTGCGGCGATAGTATTCCGCCAGGGCGAATTCCAGCAGCGCCTTTGCGCCGAATGCTCCCACCATAGCCAGGGTGACCCACAGGGGCCCGTCTGTCAGGATGGAAATCCAGGCGATTCCCATGACGGCCCATTGCAGGGCGGTTCCGGCTCCTGCCTGTGCCCGGCAGCGGATGGCCTCGTTGCGCTCATCCTTTGCCTCGATTTCGTTCATCCTGGCCTGTCCGGGATTGCGCTCCTCGAACCGTCCAAGCAGGAATCTCACGCAGCCCAGGGCGGCCAGCATGCTTCCCAGGCCGAACAGGATTCCGTCCGCCTTGTTCGGCAGAATGCCCTTCAGCGCAAAAGCGGTCAGCAAAATCAATATTCCGCAGATCCCCATAGCCAGGGCCCATTTGGTCTTACTCCTCACGGTTTACCTCCTCGACTGTTCCTTCTCATGACGGTTCCTCCTCATAGATGAAGATGTCCTCAATAGCCATTCCGAAATACCGCGCTATTTTGAACGCCAGCAGGATGGACGGATTGTACCGTCCGTTCTCCAGCGAGCCGATGGTCTGCCTCGAGACCTCCAGCACGGCGGCAAGGTCCTCCTGCCTGATCCCGCGGTCTTTGCGGATTTCCTCCAGGCGGTTCTTCATGGCTTTCCTCCTTGTATTGCTCTTATTTACAGAGTTTTATGGAAAGTATACTTTCCATTATACGCGGATTTGGAAGAATGTCAAGTATACTTTCCATATTTATTTTTAATTTCTTATTCTTGTTTCCCTCTGACTTCCCCGCTGGCGCTGACCGGCTATTTCCCCGCAGATTTCCCCTGCTCCGCCTCATAGTCGCCGCGCAGGATTCCATAGACGCGCATATCGCAGATTCCCTGGTTGTTCCGGCCCGCCTGGCGCAGGAGGCCTTCATAGCGCAGCCCGCACTTCTTCATGACCATTCCACTGTGAGGGTTGTTCGCATCATGCTGGGCAAAGATTCGGTTCACCCCCACTTCCCGGAACAGAAAGCGAATGACCTCCGAAAAGCATTCCGTCGTTATCCCGCGATGCCACCATTCCTTTCCGATACAGTATCCCACCTGGGCCTCGCCCACCTCTTCTCGCCAGGTCACCACGGAAATGCTCCCGATGGGTTCCATGGTCTCCTTCCAGATGATAGCCCACTGATAAGATGCGGGGTCGCTGTTCTTCTCCACCCAGGAGGCCACCACCTTTGATGTCACCTCCTCCGATGTATGGGTGGGCCATGTCAGGAATCTCGTCACCTCCGGGTCGTTTGCCCAGTTGCGGAACATCGGCCTCGCGTCCTCCGGCACGAATGCCCGCATGATCAGCCTCTCCGTTTCCAGTTTCCTGCTTCCTAAATGCTCCATTTCCTCTCCTCTCTGCCCCTTTGGCTGACGGCAAATCCAGATTTTCGATGTATGTCAACGCCTGCACTTCCCGTCTGTCAACAGAAAAACGACGTTCTCCATAAGTCCCGGAAAAATATTAGCCTCTATTCTACTCTCTTTCCAGATAATGTCAATGAGTCCTTTTCAGAAAATATGCAATATTTCAAGCCCTATTTAAAAAACTTGTATCAACCTACTTGACAGAAAAGTGCATATAGTATATAGTGTGCATATAGTCACATCACACTAAAGGAGGACGAAAATTGAAGATACTGATTTCCAATGCCTCAGACAGTCCTCTCTACCAACAGATTAAAGACCAGATCAAGGATGCCATCCTCAGGGGAGAGCTTGCGGCCGGGGACGCGCTGCCCTCCATACGGGCCTTCGCCAATGACATCAAGGTCAGCGTCCTCACCGTGCGCCGGGTCTATGACGACCTGGAGCAGGAAGGCTTCGTCACCAGCCAGGTAGGCATAGGCACCTTTGTCTCTGCCGGCAATGTGGAGCTTCTGCGGGATTCCAGGCGCCGTGCCGTGGAAGAGAAGATGCAGGACATGATACAGACGGCAAAATCCCTGGGCATCGGCAAAGAGGAGCTGTCGCAGATGATGGATATCCTGTACGAAGAAGAATGAATCCCTGCATCGGCCCGGATATAGGCGGCCAGGGACGCAGGGGAGCTTGAAAATATTCTTCAAGTCAATCAGCATGCGCGTAGAGGCGCGCGAGGGAGGCACGACATGAAAAACATCATAGAAGTATCCGGCCTGAACAAATCCTACGGGAATTTCGCACTGCAGGATGTGACCTTCTCCCTGCCGGAAGGCTGCATCACCGGCTTCATCGGCGTGAACGGAGCCGGGAAGACCACCACGCTGCGCACGCTCCTGGGGCTTACCGGAAAAGAGTCCGGCGATATACGCATCTTCGGTATGGACATGTCCGGACATGAAAGGCAGATAAAGGAGAGCATCGGTATCGTGCTGGACGACGGCGGCTTTTATGAGGAGCTGACGCTGGCGGAGATGAAAAATGCCATCGCCCCGGCCTACTCCACCTGGTGCGAAGCGGATTTCCGGGAATACATGGACCGCTTCTCCCTGAATCCCAGACAGACAATCAATACCCTCTCCAAAGGGATGCGGGCGAAATACGCCCTGGCCCTGGCACTCTCCCACAAGGCCCGGCTGCTGATCATGGACGAACCCACCAGCGGACTGGATCCCCTGGTGCGCAGCCAGATTCTCACCGTCCTGAGGGATTTCATGGTCCAGTCCCGTCCCGGGGAGGAACACCTTCCCAGAGGCGTCTTCTTCTCCACCCATATCACCTCCGACCTGGACAAAATCGCGGATATGCTGGTCATGATCGATGACGGCAGAATTCTCTTCCAGGAGGAAAAGGACGCTCTGCTGGAGCGCTGGCGCATCGTCAAGGGCGACCGGGCGAAGTTGGATATGGGGAACCGTGAACTATTCTTCGGTCTGGAGGAGACCGCCTACGGCTTCACAGGCATCACACAGCAGCCCAATCGGGTGCTGACCGCCATGCCGGACGCGATCCTGGAGCGCCCCTCCATCGAGGACATCATGCTGGCCCATATCAATACGCGGCAGGCGAAAGCCTGAGGACTGTCGGTCCGGCCAGGAAATGGCAATAGCTAATTTGAACCAGATGCGAATACTGAAACAGGAGGCAACGAAATGCTATATCATTTGATCAAAAAAGACTTTATTCTCGTAAAAAAGTACCTGCCGATGATGATAGGGATACCTGCCCTGATACCGCTGTACGTGGGCACCCGCCCCATAGGAGGCGCGGCCCTCATCGGCTTTACATTGTCGTCCGTATACACCCTTTTCATGACCGTGCAGTACATTTTCTTGAAAGAGAGCCAAAGCCCCAAGGCCCTGTCCCTGCTCTGCGCCGCGCCCTATCCGCGCTGGCTCCTGGTGGGGGCAAAGTACTGCCTGGTCCCCATCCTCCACCTGGCATGCTGCCTGGTCTTCCTGGCGGAGTCCCTGGTGGTGCCGGGTCTTGCCGCTCTGCCCATGCAGGCTTACGCTTCCGTGCTGTTCGCGGACTCCCTTTTCTTCAGCATATACATGCCGCTCCAGTATAAGCTGGGCTTCGAGCGGGTCAAGCTGCTTCTCCTGCTGCCGATCATCGCTATGTCATGGCTTTTTCCCCTGCTCGTGAAGCTCAGCGCCCAAATCCGCTGGAACCCCCTGGCAGGCATCCCGGCCTGGGCCTCCTCCATCGCCCTCACAGCGGCCAGCTTCGCCGTCCTGGCAGTCTCCGCGCTGGTTTCCATACGGATTTTCGGCAGGAAGGATCTGGCCTAGGAACCGGGAGCAGCGCATTCCGTAGGATGGGAGCTATAATTAGGATTGTGAAAAAGCGGCAATCGTGTTAGAATAGACGTGTGAAAGCGCTTAATATGGAACCATCGGCGAAAGGCAGAGAAGCATGCTGAAAATATGGTATTATGGCGGCGTATCTTATATGAACGACGCGCCCTCCTATTTTGATAATGTATATGAGGACGAATGGATCGAGGATCCCTTTGTCAAGGAAATGATCCAAGACGTGGACAGTTCCACTGTCATAAGCGCCCATATCATCGAGAGCCCCATCCTGGGCCCCATTACCCCGAAGGAGCTGTCCGGCGGCGTAAAGGTCCTGATCCTGATGCTGAAAGACGACTCCTTCGTATACAATTTGACCAACTGCGGCAACAACTGCGCCAAATGGGTGTTGAAGATTGCCGAGCAGAAAGACCTCACCGTATATCTCCAGTACATGATCCGCTTCGAGGGGGAATTCGAGATTCAGATTATGAATACAGGGAAAATCGTCCATAACCGGAAAGAATATGTACTGGGGCTGATTGAGGCAGAAAGGCTGATGGATGAAAGGTAGCTATCATTTTCGGGTGAAGAGCAAAAGGGCACTGTTCGATTTTACATTGCGCAGGAACATCACTGTCATTAAGGGAGACAGCGCCACCGGCAAGACGACGCTCCTGCACATGCTGTACGAGTATCTTCGGACAGGACGGGAATCCGGCTACTCGGTTTCCACCGATGCGGCTTATTATGTCTATCTGCGCCAGGAGGTGGGGATGCGCTGGCAGGAGATTTTTCCTCGCCTAAAAGACACCATCATCTTCATTGAGGAAAACAACACATTTGTCTTTTCTCAGGAGTTTGCCGCTTTTGTCCGCGACTCCGGAAATTATTTCGTGCTGGTGACCCGCGCGCCTCTCAAAATGCTGCCTTACAGCATACATGAAATCTACGAAATCCTGACAGCTGGAAAACGCGCGGATATAAAGGAGTCCTACCATTATTTCAGGGAAATGTACAGCAATTACCCTGTGGTCGAGAACAATCGGATAGCATGCGCCATAACGGAAGACAGCAACGCGGGCTTTCAGTTCTTCGCCCATGTCTTGAAGGACAGCAAGCTGATAAGCGCAGGAGGAAACGGCAATGTCCTCTCCTGTCTGGAGCAGACGGACTCCGCCGATACCCTGGCCATTGTGGACGGGGCCGCCTTTGGAGCCATGATCGAGAGCTGCCTGGAATATATAAAAGTACAGACCAATCGGCGAATAGCCCTCTGGATGCCGGAATCCTTTGAATACCTTATACTGAAATCCGGCGTGATATCCTCCAGGGAACTGGAGGATATCCTGGCTTCCCCCTGGAACTATGTGGAGGCGAGAGAGTCTGAAAGTTGGGAACGCTTTTTCACACAGCTTTTGATATCTCTGGCAAAGGACACACCCTTTCAATATTCCAAGCAGACCCTGAATCCCTCTTACCTGCAGGACAGGACTGTTAGGAAAAGCAAATAAGTGATTTACAGCATTTATTGTGTCATATCCTTATATATGGTTATTATATTTCCAGTTTCCTGTACCAGAATAAAGCGTATGTCTACTTTGCGAATTTGTTCCAGTTTTGACCATCGCTTCGCTAATTCCAGACTCTTTTTCGTATACGGCACCGCAACAGCCGGAATCGTATTTTCATCCATAAAACAGCTGGTCATCAGTTGTCCGATGGCTTCCCTCATAAGGGAGTACTCCTGGCCGCTTTTTCCTTGTCTGCTTTTTTTGCTTTCCACAAACAGAATCCTTCCATCCCGTAAGCAGATTTGGACATCTCCATATCCCGGAATGGATTCCAGAATGATTTGCTCTCTTTGGCCTTCTATGCGATACCTGCCTTGCCAGCGGCCGGGATCTCCATCTATTTTGACACAATGATTTTCTTCCAAAAATCCTTCAATGTCAAAATGCAGTGCCTTTCCGGTTTTGATATGTGCGCCGTCAACCGAAACTTTCACATCATGCTCCGTGAGATGGTTTTTGATGTAGTACATAGCTAAACGCAAACTTACTTCCGGTTCTGTCATACTTGTCAGCCTCTCCTTATCTTTCGCTCATCTATCACTTTCTTCCTGCTTTTCTGCCCACATGGGCATTTGCGCCCATTATATCAGGTCTTGCTTTTAAATCACCCGTATGATTATCATTTCATCAAGACCGATTTCCCCGACATCACATTCCTCTCTTCCACGGAGATAGGTCTGCATATGGTAGAACATCAGACATTCCCGAAAGTATCTCAGCAATTCCTGTGTACGACGTTTATAGCCATATATTTTGAGCATTGTGCGCAGCTTCATTCTCACATAGTCCTGCCCTTCTAAATATAGAATCTGCAGACGCTTCATTTTGAAGAACAAATCCATATCAAAATTTTCAGTCATGAATGCCGCTTCCTCCATCCCACGTCCAAGAGCTTCAAAATCCTTTTGGACAGAGGGAAATTCTTTGTCTATTGTAGGCTTGTCGCATAAATAATCCGTCCAATAGTACACGTCAAGATACAGCTTTCGCAGATTGGAACGATAACAGGGAAGCAGAAAAAGATTGTCGTTTTTCCATATATTTTCCAGCAGGATGCTGGCTGTCTTCGTTCCCATATCGTAGCTATGGATGATACAGGCGATATCAAACGAGCCATAGTACAGTTCAATCACAATGATCCCCTTTCATTCCGTTGCATTGTCTGCAAAGTATCTGAAGATTGATTGGCCAGGACTTTCCGCCCTTATTTAACGGCTTGATATGGTCTACCTGAAAATAGACACGGTTCGTTCCCTTTTTCCCACATTTCGCGCAGGTATAATTGCCATGCCTATCCATGGAACGTTCAAATGCGGCATTCCTGAGTTTTTTCTCTAATTCGGGATTTATCCTTCCGATTTCATATAATGGCAAATCCTCTATTTTTCTTGTGCCATGTTCCACATTATTTTCTTCATCATAAATGCCCGGATTCGACAATTTCGTCAGTTCAATGTCCAACTGGCGCCAAAAATAAAGCTTTCTCCCAAAAAACAGCTTCAGGATATTGTCGTCCTCATTGTCCCATAGGGAATTTACATACTCTGTCTTCGCTCTTGGGCCCATGTCTTCATCCCAAATATGCTTTGCTATGGCGGCAGCATCAAGCCTGTCCCTGTCGATGTCGTCAAACAGGTAGAATCGCGGCGGGGTCTCATATTGGGCATAATGTTTCAGAATCCGCATCACATCCTTTTCCTCATATGGCGGAATCATTTCTCCTAAGAAAAATGTGTCACGGCATTGTATGGCCATTTTATGCAGCAGTTCATCTGCCGGATATTCCTCTTCACAGTGAAAGCTGTCGAATAGTTCCGGCAATGCTCCCATCATATCCTGATAAGCTTTCCTTGTGCTGTCATATACCATAACCTGATAGGAAAGGTCTGTGCCGTTTTCCTCCAGATAGGTGAACGCATACATCCCAACAGGAATCCTTGCGATAAATGGGACTTTTTCCAGGGCAGCTGTATCCACGGAGTCATCCAATACCGAAGCGAACTCCTCAATTTTGGAAATGGCAATCATGCGCAGCTCATGCTTCATATGCTCTGTGGGATTATCCGTAAACTCGTTATTGCCATCAAACAAGCTGTCCGGGTTCACCCATGCAATATGTTCATTCCAGTTATCGATGAACGACACGATGTAAGCCGCAGATGTTCCGCCTGCCGCCTCTCCGCGGAGCGCCCTTCCGATCATTTGTGTCATAAGTATTGTCGATACTGTTGGCCTGGCCAAAAAAACAGTCTTGGTCTGCGGCAGGTCTACTCCTTCTGTGAGGATATTCACATTCACCAATACCTTCAGCTTCCCCATCCTGTATTCTGCCAGCTTCCGCTGGTTTTCTTCACGGCTGATTCGGACTCCCGTGACGGAATCCTTTACGTCAGATACGATATAATCCGCTTTGATTCCAGCTTTATTGAACAATGTGCTCAAATGAATCGCGTGGACTTTATTGATGGCAAAACAAATCGTCTGGCCATATTGATTCTGCTTTTTGATATAGGTGTCCACAATCAGCTTATTTCTTGCCGCGCTGTCTGCCATTTGACCCGCTATATCTTCCGGCAATACATCAAGCCGCTGTATACTTTCCCAGCCATCCAGTCCCAGGGAATCTCCATACAGTTCCTCTGTGTAGTAGCTTTCAAAAATCGGTTTTGACAAAATACGTCGGCTGATTAATTCCTTCAGGCCGATCTGATATGTAATGCCGATGTCGCCATGAACTATTTTCCCTGCCCGCAGGCCATCTGCATAGATTTTAGCAAGAAGTCCTTTTTCGTCATCCGCGGTACGGAAAGGAGTTGCGGTCAATCCAATCAATTTCACATTTTGGACTTTGGCTTTCACATATTCGATAACTTTCCGGTAGGTCTTGGCTGTTGAGTGATGGGCTTCATCAATGACAAGGAAAATATCCTTTTCGCCTCTTAACCAAATGTCCAATGCGCTGATGTCTCTTCCAGCACTGTCCTTGCTGATAATCAACAGATTGTCGGTTGCCTGAATGTCGATCATCCGGTCATGGCAAGAGGCTCCGGAGATGATTCGGTATTGAAAAAAGGGAATATGCGGAATCACCTCCGAATATGCGAATTTTTGAAAAGATTCTGCCGCCTGGTCGAGCAGCATCTGCCGGTGTGCAATCCACAGAATCTTTTTCTTCTGGTCTAAGGCATTTTTCAATAACCACATTGACATGGTATATGTCTTTCCCCCGCCTGTAGGCAGAACGATCATCGTGCTGTATTGCCTGCTGGCATTGATGATATTCAGGTTTTCCATTGCCCCCTTTTGATGTGCGTAGGGCATTCTGTTATTTGCCCCTTTTTTGGGGAACACCTTTCCATAAGATTCGACTTCAATATAGTCTTGCATCACCACTGCCTCCGCTTTGCTTTTTTTGAACGCTATCCTGTCTCAATAGGCAATCATCGGAATGGACTCCGCTTCTTTTTCGCATCTTGGGGCCTGTCCGGCGGCTATCCGGTAGACCCGGCGGCTGCATTCCCTAATCTGCTCCAGCATTTCGGGGTAGGCGCAGGAGCAGATGTCGAAGAGGCCGATGTTGTAGTTCTCTCCGTCGAAGCGGCCCAGGGTGAACTGGTCATAGCACTGGAAATAATGGCAGCCGACGCCATAGGGGTGGGCGGCTACGCTCTCGCAGTAGTAGCGGTAGGCGGCGCCTCTGTCATGCTGGCTCTTCACGGCCTCCAGCCCTGTGGCCGGCAGACCGGCGTCCAGGGCCCCGAAGTGGAACTCTCCTATCATGACGGGCAGATCCACGCCTAAGTCCGCCACATGCTGTATCTTCTCGGTGGGATCCACGGCGTAGCAGTTTATGGAGAATACATCGAAGCTCTCCCAGCCCGTCACTAAATCCGGGTCTGAAATCCAGGCCCAGCGCATGCCAAGTATCATATGGTTGGGATCCACCTGCCTGCAGGCCCGGACAGGAATCTCCACATAGGCGCGGAGCATCTGCCTGGAGAATTCCCGCATGTCCTCACGGGACTGGGCTGTCCATTTGGACACGTCCCGCTTAGGCTCCCACAGGCTTTCGAAGCCCTCCAGGGCGCAGCCCCAGGCGGCGTTCAGCCTGTGGATTTCTCCGTAGCGCTCCCGCAGGAATCCGATTAGCCGCTCCTTACAGACTGTGTCCGCCGGATTGTACAGCACCTCGTCCGCCAGCACCAGGTTGTCCACGAAGGCCCACATGGGCTCATTGCGCAGGAAATATCCTATCATCAGCGGGTCATCCCGGCGTGCTGCCAGCGCCTGGGCGCAGCTTTCGGCTTCTCTGGCGTATTCTTCGCTGAACACGTCCGGGAAATCCCGGAAGATTGTCTGCTTTGTGGCAGGGAATTCCGGCAGGGACGTGACGTAGGGGATGTCTAGCCTGCCCAGGAGCTTGCCATCGCTCCAGTTCCCCAGGGTGTTCATGCCGTATTTCTTTAGCTGGCCGCAGATCATGCGCTCCCATTTTTGCTGCCAGTCTTCTCCGAATGCACGGTACAGGTTCGCCTTGAAGAAGGAGAACTGACGCATTCCCCGCTTCCGGTTCCCACGGGGCGCTGCCTGGGCGAGCATGCCGCCGAATGCGGGGTCATCCTGCTCCGGCAGCCACTCCAGCCAGTTCTCCACGCCGTCTATGCGGCAGTCGCCGCCCAGGCCTACGCAGTCCGGCCCCATGCTGAAATAGGCGTAGCCCTCTGGATCAGTGAGCCACCATCTGCCGTCCTGCTTGCATTTGGAGAAATAGCCTGTGCCTTCTTTCAGCTTCTTTTCCTTCCAGCCGCCCCAGGCAGACCAGTTCTCGAAGGGGTAGCCGCTACCGCTTTCCGCAAGCTGGGCCTCCAGGCGGAGCTTTAAATCCGCATCACTTTTGACTTTTCCGGTCCATTCTTTCCATGTTGACTGACCGAATCGGTCAACCGGCTTCCTGTCAGGCAGTGTCTGTTCGGGATAGGTATCTGTCAGCATCATATCTGAAATCCGTAGCTTTACATCGTGGAATGCGGGCATGGAAGACAGGACGATTTCTGAAAGTTCCTCTCTGGATACTCTCCTGCCGTGGCAGACGATTTTCAGGGTGCCAGGCAGGGCCTCGGGGAAAAGCTCTCCGGCGTCCATCCAGTTCAAATCGATGCAGACGGTGGTCTCCACTCTTGGCAGCAGGCCAAGGCGGACTGTGAATGCGGGCTTGCGCTCTTCTTCCATGGAATGCCCCTCTTCCATGGAATGCTTTTCTTCCATGGAATGCTCTTCTTCCATTTCCTCGTGCACATAAGCCAGCAGGTTCATGGCTAGGCTGTGCTCCTCCAGCACCTCTATGCGGAAAGTCAGGTATCTCTCCTCACAGGTCATCAGCTGCGGGAGCAAGAATCCCGCGCCCTCTTTCGACAGCCGGAAAATCCCGCTGCCCTCTTCCTGTTCCTGGATGGACGCACCTTTTGTAAGCTGCAATTTATTTAACTGGATTTTCTTCATATTCGTAAATCCGCCTTTCTTATTTTGTTTAACGATTCCTCCCTTTTATGGGTTCTTCAAGATTCCTGTTCTCAATGCTCTGCTCTCTCTATGGAATGCACCTTTTCTATGATACAGCTGTGGGGCTTGTTCGGATCGTCCTTGTCGTAGTTCACGCCCACCAGCAGTATCTCTCCCACATAGCCTTCCAACGCCTGTGTATACTGCCTGTCCTTAATCTGCTGTATGGCAGCGCTGACGGTCTTGTCATATTTCAGTTCCACCACCAGCGCGGGCTTGCCCGTGTGGGGCAGAGGAAGGAAAACGATATCCGCATACCCCCGTCCGGAGGGCAGCTCCCGAATCATCTTGTACTCTTTCCTGGCGCTGTAGTAAGCCAGACTGATTGCGCATGCAATCGAATTCTCATCATTATATGTCAATATGGAAGCCACCTCCGTATGCGCCCTGTCCAGCCCCTGGGCTACGCTCTCAGCATCTCCCCGCAGCGTGTCCTCCAGAAGCTTTTCGGATGCCTTCAGCACCCGCATCACCTCCGGCCAACCGCCCACGCTCATGGCATTCTCGAATTCCCCCATAATCTCCTTGTTGGGGATGAACGCCTCCTCCGTCTCGGAGTCATACCCCAGATATCCCAGATGAATCAATAGCGTCAGGACATCATCCTTTGTATCAAAATTCCGCATATCGTTCTGAAAGCTACGGGTATTGACCTTCACCCGCTCTCCGCCCAGCATCCGCACGATGTCCGAGCGAAGCCCATCGAAGTCCATGTCCATATAGATTTTCAGCGCCTCATAGGTCTCCGTGGAAGTCCAGTAGTTGGACAGCACGCCGTTGCGCATGGCAGCCACCACAGACCTGGGATTGTAGATATGGCGGAACCGCCGCAAGCGATATCCGTCATACCAGTCACTTATCTTCTCAAAATCCATGTCGAACCGCACACATAAAGCCTTTACTTCCTCTTCCGTAAAGCCGGTGTATTCTTCAAAGGCATACTGATTGGTCATGGAATACTCCCAGAACATGTTCAGAGCGGAATGCTGCCCGTACTTCTTCACCGGCAGAATCCCTGTTATATAGGCCAGCGCCACGAAAATCTGGTCTTTCAGGAGATTGCGCAGGAAATCAAGGTACTGCTTCTGCAGCGCCTCGGACTCCTGCCTTTCCCGCATCACACAGTCCCATTCATCAACGAGAAAGATAAACGGTCTGTGCGTTTTCGCGTAAATTTTTCTCAGCGCAGCGGCAAGTCCCATGCTCTGCCCTTTTAAGATGTCCTCATACTCCTCCTGCAATTCCCCTGTTACTTCCTGCTCCAGATATTCTGTCACCTTTTCGGAATCTGTCTCAATCAGGAACTGCTGCATGTTCAGATAGATAACATCATATCGGTTCAGATGCTCTGGGAAAGATTCGTTGCTCTCAATCTTAAGCCCCGCGAACAGTTCCCTGGAATCATAGCCGCTGCCATAATAGGCGGCCAGCATCTGAAGCGCCATGGATTTCCCGAAACGCCTTGGTCTGCTGACACAGACATATTTATCATTTGTATTCAATAATTCATTTGCGCTATCCGTTAAACAAACTGCACTAACATATTCTTGTAATGTTTTGTTCAGATACTTCTTGAAAATTCTGTCAACTTGTCGCCTTGAATACCCAATCTTAGAACAGATATCATTTATATTGAAATTAGCATCTTTATGATGTATGCGTATATAGTCCTGTATTTTCTGTACCGTTTCTATTTCTCTCATTCAATCATACCCACCTCTAATATACATAATTAACAACGTGCTTATCTTGATTTATTTAGACAAATTGTCATTTGTCGCTTTGCTGTTTCCATTCTACCACAATTCCGAGAGCGTGGAAATAGAAAGTTTTCCGGGCTGATTTCCGACATTATGGATATACGGGACGGGCGGTCATTTAGGTGTAGACTTATCTTAGTTCATCGATGAGCCGCACCTTGAAAACAGAATGACCGTTCGAAAGGCGTTTCCCGGCAGGGGAAGCAACGCAAGGAGCCAGTTTCGGGACAACTTGTCCCGAAGTCCGGGGAGCGTGCCAACGTCGGAAAACCTTTCGGAGAGAAAGGCAGCGAAAAAGCAAATGGAGGAAACGCATGAGAGATAATCCATATAAACGACTGCCACCCATAGAGCGCAGACCGGACGGTTCCCTCTACTGCATGAACCCGGCGCAGAGGAAACAGGCAAACGCCCTTATCCGGCGGGAGTGCTGTAATTGTGAAAACGGGGCTTGTATCGCCCTTGGCGACTGGGACAGCCACACCTGCCCGCAGATGATTTCTTTCTCGGTCTGCTGCAAGTGGTTCCGTTGGGCGGTCTTACCACTTATGGGGACGCTGGAAGCGGCGATTTACCGGAATAAGGATCTGAAACGCTGTGAGGTCTGCGGCGGTGTGTTCGTCCCAAAATCCAACCGAGGGAAATACTGCCCGGACTGTGCCGCCAGAGTTCACAGGCGGCAGAAAACAGAAAGTGAACGGAAAAGGAGGTCGAGCGTGGACAGTTAGGGGCTGAAAAGTCCTTGATTTATAAAGCGTTCAGAGGGCAGAACCGGAAGAAGTGGTATAAAGTATCGCCCTCCCCTGAAAATGCCTTTCTAACCGTCCACAAAGCATACTATGACAAGCATGATTTATATTCATCAGCCAGGAAAGGCGTCCAGCTTCACCCGGCTCCCCAATTTTCTCTTTGAAGCGCCCACATTCCAGCCCTTATCCAACGAAGCAAAGCTGCTGTATGCCTTTATCCTGCGGCGGGCGGAGTTATCCCGGAAAAACGGGTGGGCGGACGAGTACGGTCGCATTTACCTGTATTATCCCATTTGCGAGGTGGTTGCCCTGCTCCATTGTGGGCGGCAAAAAGCAGTCAACACCTTGCGAGAGTTGCAGTATGCGGAGTTGATTGACATTAAGAAACAGGGCTGCGGAAAACCCAATCGCATTTATCCAAAATCTTATGAAGCGGTTTCAAACACCGACTTTAAGAAATCCGATTATGGTACGCGGTCGAATTGAAAACCGTACTCGACAAGTACGATAATCAATCCTCTTGAAGTACGGAAACTGGACGGTATATAGAAATACAAAGATTAAAACGATTGATTTATATCTATTTCATTCCTATCCTATCAGAGATAATTTTGGCGGGGAAACCCGCTGGAAAGGAAGGGAACGGGGAAAGGAGTTTCATGGCACAGCACGCAATTTTGCGGTTTGAAAAGCACAAGGGCAACCCGGCAAGACCGCTGGAAGCCCATCACGAACGGCAAAAGGAACAGTACGCCAGCAATCCCGACATTGACACCAGCCGGAGCAAGTACAACTTCCATATCATTAAGCCAGAGGGTAGATACTACCACTTTATCCAGAACCGCATTGAACAGGCAGGGTGTCGCACCCGCAAGGACAGCACCCGGTTTGTAGATACGCTGATTACCGCCAGCCCGGAGTTTTTCAAGGGCAAGTCC
>OFFW01000215.1_pt1 | contig 44784 bp, 29 predicted proteins | sample 1521501 | NCBI WGS metagenome assembly OFFW01 (sample SAMEA3504107, study PRJEB24116) | mouse gut metagenome | biome: mouse gut; feature: mouse-associated habitat; material: faeces | place: Denmark | collected 2011
CGCGTGCCGTCCCCGAACACCTTGAAGAACTCCGCCAGATCCAGCAGCTCCTCCTGGGGCGGCATCTTCTCGTCAATCTGCTTCAATGTCTCTTTATCTACATGGAGATACGTGTTCTCTTCCATCAGCACCCTCTTCTCTCTTCTCTCATCTGTCATTCTCAGAAAATCAGAAAACTTTTTGTCGTTGTTGCCATTTTACAACAATTTCCCCTTTCGCGCAAATCCTTTTTCATCCGCATTGACAGTTCTCTTTTTCCACAGTAAAATATATCCACAGCAATGTATCGGAAATCATAGGTTTCGCAGGAGAAAGGATAGAGCAATGGTACTGTCTTGCCACAACATAAGCAAAGCGTTCCTGGAGAACAGGGTTCTGGAAAATGTCGGCTTCCATATAGAAGATTACGAAAAAGCGGCCATCGTGGGCATCAACGGCGCCGGGAAGACCACGCTGCTGCGCATCCTGGTGGGGGAGATGGAGCCGGACGCAGGGGCCGTGACCCTCTCCAGGGGCAAGACCCTGGGGTATCTGGCCCAGGACGGGGCCGTGGACACTGCCAACACCATCTATGAGGAGGTGCTGTCGGTGAAGCAGGAGCTGATCGATTTAGAGCGCCGCATCCGGGAGTGCGAGCTGGCCATGCAGGCAAAAGAGGGCAGCGCCCTGGAGGCCCTGATGAAGCAGTACGGTTCCCTGACCCACGCTTTTGAGACGGGAGGCGGATATTCCTATAAGAGCGAGATCACAGGCGTGCTGAAAGGCCTGGGCTTTGCGGAGGAAGAATTCGGGAAATCCGTGTCCACCCTCTCCGGCGGCCAGAAGACCCGGGTGGCCCTGGGCAAGCTCCTGCTGCGCAGGCCCGACCTGATCGTCCTGGACGAGCCCACCAACCACCTGGACATGAACTCCATCGCCTGGCTGGAGACCTACCTGATGAACTACAAGGGGGCAGTCATCATCGTCTCCCACGACCGCTATTTCCTGGACCGGATTGCCACCAAGGTCATCGAAATCGATCAGACCAGATCCACGGTCTTCTCCGGAAATTATTCGGACTATGCCGTGAAGAAGGAGCAGCTGCGGGCCGCCGCCATAACCGCCTATCTGAACCAGCAGCGGGAGATCCGGCACCAGGAGGAGGTCATCGAGAAGCTCCGCTCCTACAACACGGAGAAGTCCGTCCGCCGGGCCGAGAGCAGGGCGAAGCTCTTGGAGAAGATGGACGTGCTGGAAAAGCCCACGGAGGTCCGGACGGACATGCGCATCCGCCTCACCCCCAGGAAAAAGAGCGGCAACGATGTGCTCACCGTGGAAAAGCTGGGCAAGGCCTTCGGCCGCCAGCTCCTGTTCGAAAATGTGGACTTCGAAATCAAGCGGGGGGAGCATGTGGCCGTCATCGGCGACAACGGCACCGGGAAGACCACGCTATTGAAGATCCTCAACCGGGTGCTGCCGCCGGACAGCGGAAGCTTCCGCCTGGGCATGAACGTGGAGATCGGCTATTACGACCAGGAGCACCATGTGCTCCACGGGGAGAAGACGTTGTTCGAGGAGATTTCCGACGACTATCCCTATCTGAACAATACGGAAATACGAAATATTCTGGCCGCTTTCCTGTTCACCGGAGACGATGTGTTCAAGCACATCGGGGATTTGAGCGGCGGGGAACGGGGCAGGGTCTCCCTGGCCAAGCTCATGCTGGGCAATGCCAATTTCCTGATTCTGGACGAGCCCACCAACCATCTGGACATCGCCTCCAAGGAGATCCTGGAGGACGCGCTGAACAACTATGATGGCACGGTGCTGTATGTATCCCATGACAGATACTTCATCAACAGGACGGCCCACCGGATCCTGGACCTGACGGCCCAGAGGTTCGTGAACTATATCGGCAACTATGATTACTATCTGGAAAAGCACGACACCGTGATGGCGGCTGTGGGGGCGACCGGCGCAGAGGTAGGCGGCGACCGCTCGGCTTTGTCTTCCACTACAGGGGCAGGCAGCGGCCGCTTGGCTTCGGCCTCCAACCCGGAAGCCGGCAGGAACGGCTCCGCCTCCTCCGACGGATTCTTAGCAGGCACAGCCGGTTCCGGCGCATCCGCCAAACCCGTGGAATCCGATGCGAAGCAGGACTGGCTGGCCAAAAAGGAGGAGCAGGCGCGGATCCGCAAGAAAGAGAACGATTTGAAAAAATGCGAAGAAAAAATCGCCGCCCTGGAGGACAGGAACGCCGAAATCGATGCCCTGCTCTCCGACCCTGCCATCGGCACCCAGGTGTCCCGGCTCCAGGAGCTTACCACCGAGCAGGCCGGACTCCAGGAGACGCTGGAAAAGCTGTACGCGGAGTGGGAGATCCTGGCGGAATAATTCCGGATTCCACATTACAGAATCATATTCCCGGAACCTATACGATACAATTTATCGGCAAGGAAACAAATGCCGAATCTGATAGATTATTCTCTCAGGGAAACATCGTATGTCCTGTCTATAATGACAGCCCCTGCTCTCTCTAAGGCACAGCCTACCGGCCCAGTGCTGCCTACAGCCACCGGGCCGGTTATTCCATACCAAACAACAGGTTCTCTGTTTTACAGCAGACTGTCCAAAGTCTCCCGGATGGCTTTGATGAAGTCCAGACTGTTCAGGATGACCGGATTCTCACAGGTGGAGATCAGCGACAGGCTCTTGGTCATCTTCCCGTCCTCCACGGTCTTCACGCAGGCCAGCTCCAGCCTGTCGGCAAAGGCCATGAGTTCCCTGTTGCCGTCCAGCTCCCCGCGCTTGCGCAGCGCTCCCGTCCAGGCAAAGATGGTGGCGATGGAGTTGGTGGAGGTCTCCTCCCCCTTCAGATGCTTGTAATAATGGCGCTGCACCGTGCCGTGGGCAGCCTCGTACTCGTAGACGCCGGAGGGCGACACCAGCACCGAGGTCATCATGGACAGGTCGCCGTAGGCCGTGGCCACCATGTCGGACATGACATCCCCGTCATAATTCTTGCAGGCCCAGATGAAGCCTCCCTCGGAGCGGATTACCCTGGCCACCGCATCGTCTATCAGGGTATAGAAATACTCGATGCCCAGCGCCTTGAACTTCTCCTTGTACTCCGCCTCAAAAATCTCCTGAAAGATATCCTTGAACGTATGATCATATTTCTTGGAAATGGTGTCCTTAGTGGAGAACCACAGATCCTGCTTTGTGTCTATTGCATAGGCGAAGCAAGCCCTGGCAAAGCTTTCGATGGACTTCTCCGTATTGTGGATGCCCTGGAGGATGCCCGCTCCGGTGAACTCATGAATCAGCTCCCTGATCTGGGTCCCGTCCGCCCCGGTGAACACCAGCTCAGCCTTGCCCGGCCCGGGCACCTTGATCTCCGTATTCTTGTACACATCGCCGTATGCATGGCGGGCGATGGTGATAGGCTTGGTCCAGTTCTTCACATAGGGCACGATGCCGTTGATCAGGATGGGGGCGCGGAATACCGTGCCGTCCAGGATGGCGCGGATGGTGCCGTTGGGGCTCTTCCACATCTCCTTCAGGTCATATTCCTTCATCCTGGCCCCATTGGGGGTGATGGTGGCGCATTTCACGGCCACTCCATACTTCAACGTGGCGTTGGCGGAGTCCACCGTGACCTGGTCGTCCGTGGCATTGCGGTGCTCCAGCCCTAGGTCATAGTACTCGGTCTTTAAGTCGATATAGGGGAGCAGCAGCTCGTCTTTAATCATCTGCCAGAGGATTCTGGTCATCTCGTCCCCGTCCATCTCCACCAGCGGTGTGGTCATCTCTATCTTCTTCATCTAAAAATTACCTCCATTCCAGTTCCGCCCATGCGCTCTCGGCACCTTCCCCGCATAGGATTTTCCGGCCGCTTAGCTATGCGTCCGTAAATCCTATGGGCGCCTCAAACTCATGGGCTGTTTCTATTTAAGTCGCTGCGCGACGGCACTAAAGAGCAAATTCACTTCGGCGCACACTCAGGAGAGCAAATTTCATTCGAAAGTGCACTCATGAAATTTGCTATCGTGCGCCTTCGTGACTTTACTGGCTATTTTCGTTCTTCTTTGGCATAGGCCTCCCGCAATCCATTTTTGACCATGTTCTCGTAGGCATTTATCATATGCTGATGGGCCAGCTGCTCTGCCAGCTCCCCGTCCCCCGCCTTAATGGCCTCCATGATCCCCTTGTGCTCCGCATTGGATTTCGGCCCCCTGTTCACATTGGCCAGGGTCTTCTTCCGCACCCGGAGCACATACTCGTGAAAGGCTTTCAGCTCATGCTCCAGAATCTTGCTGTCGCAGGCCTCATACATGATGTCATGGAAACGGTTGTCCAGCTCCGCCAGCTGCTCCAGATGCCCTTTTTTAGCGTGGAACTCCGCCAGGTAGACATTCTCCTCCATCTCGTCCATCTGCTCCCCGGTGATGTGCTCCGTAGCCCAGCGGGCGCACAGCCCCTCCAGGCGGGAGCGGATCATGTAGATGTCCTTCACATCCTTCTCCGTGATGCCTGTAACATAGGCGCCCTTGTTGGGGATGATCTGGATCAGTCCCTCCAGCTCCAGCTGCCGGAATGCCTCCCGCACTGGCGTGCGGCTGACCCCCATCTCCTCGCCGATCGCCACCTCCTTCAGCTCCTCATGCTCCGCGTATTTCCCGCTGAGGATATCGTCCCGCAGCTTGTTGAACACGCGGCCCCGCAGGGAGTACTTGTCAGTGACCTCCTGCCTTACGTCATAACTTCCCATTTCCTCTTGCTCTAACCTCCCCGGAAAGCCCATCTTCTGTCCGGGCCTTCCATCTAAGACACTGCTTTCCATCCTTTCTGTTCCGGCAGCCCTGCCCCCATACCGCTCCGCCAGGGCAAAGGCCAGGACGATCCGCCGCTCGCCACATAAGAGCGGCTTCGGCTCACCGGCTTCCGGCTATCCGCTCCCGACATGGCATAGACAGATCCCGGTTCCGGCTCAGCCGCCCAGGGAAAGGTTCTGCTCCCTGCAGACCCGCTCCACGCAGGCCACGATTTCCTCGTCGGTCATCACCGTGACCCGGCCGCCCGCGTACTCCTCGTCCACCCACTTCTTCACCTCGGCCACCAGCCGGGAATTCTTCTCCACCTGGGCTCCGTCCTTTAATTTATAATATGTATTGATCCAGTGGGCGATGCCCGCCAGGCCCGAGGTGTTGGATACGGCGCAGAGCACCGGCCTGTTCAGGAACTTCTCCGTGTCGAAGATATTGTAGATCTCCTCGTTCTTCAGCAGCCCGTCCGCGTGAATCCCCGCCCGGGTCACATTGAAGTTCTTGCCCACGAAAGGCGTCCTGGGCGGAATCCGGTAGCCGATCTCCTTCTCATAATACTCCGCCAGCTCCGTGATCACTGTGGTGTCCATGCCGTTCAGGTGGCCCTTGAGCTGGGCGTACTCGAACACCATGGCCTCTAACGGCGTATTCCCCGTCCGCTCCCCGATGCCGAACAGGGAGGTATTGATGCCCGCGCAGCCATAGAGCCATGCCGTGGTGGAATTGGACACCGCCTTATAGAAATCATTGTGCCCGTGCCACTCGATCAGGTCATGGGGCACCCCCGCATGGGTGTGGATAGCGTAGATGATGCCCTGGACGCTCCTGGGGATGACCGCCCCGGGGTAGTTGACCCCATAGCCCATGGTGTCGCAGGCCCGAATCTTGATGGGAATCCGGTATTCCTCCATGAGCTTCATCAGCTCTAGGCAGAAAGGCACCACATACCCGTAGATGTCCGCCCTGGTGATGTCCTCCAGGTGGCATCTGGGGCTGATGCCCTCCTCCAGGCACTCCCGGATCACGCTCAGGTAGTGCTCCATGGCCTGCCGCCTGGTCATCTTCAGCTTCAGGAAGATATGGTAATCGGAACAGCTCACCAGTATGCCCGTCTCCTTCATGCCAATCTCCTTCACCAGCTTGAAGTCCTCCTTGCTGGCCCGGATCCAGCTGGTGACCTCCGGGAATTCGTAGCCCTTCTCCATGCATTTATAGACCGCGTCCCTGTCCTTCCTGCTGTAGAGGAAGAACTCGCTGGCCCGGATCATGCCGTTCGGCCCGCCCAGCCGGTGCAGATAGTCATATATGGTGACTATCTGTTCCGTGGTGTAGGGCGCCCTGGACTGCTGCCCGTCCCGGAAGGTGGTGTCCGTGATCCATATCTCCTTCGGCATGTTGTGGGGCACAATCCTGTCGTTAAAGGGAATCTTCGGAATCTCGGAATAGGGGAACATGTTGCGGAATACATTGGGCTTCTGCACATCGTCCAGAATGTACATATGCTCCTCTATTTCCAGCAGGTTGTTGTGGTGGTTCATGGTAATCGGGCGATTCTGGAACGTCTCATTGTCTCTCATAAATCTTCCCTCTTTTCGTATACTCAAGACCGCCAGGATTTATACTGCTTAACGATTTCACTTGCCGTGAAACCAGACTGCATAACGCTGACTGATTCAATCGCATGATTACATTAGGCAGCATTCAGCGTTATGCAGTATATCAATCCGTCCCGGACTGACTGGCGGTCTCTCGTTTTGCCGCATGGCGGCAGCTCCATACAATGTGCGGCATAAATCCCAGACTCGTATTATTGTATACAATCGTATGGGCACTGTCAATGGTTTTTCGTAAAAATTAATATTCCGGCCCCTTTTATTCCCGCGAGCAACGAGTCAAGCGGCCGTGCTTGCACGGCCACTTGGCGAATGCCGCGAGGGTCAAATACCCCGTTGCAAGCTTGATACCCCGTTGCTTGCCGCGGGGTATTTGATTCAGTCCAGCAGCCTCCCTACATTCAGCAGGCCCCATCCCTGCCGGTTCCAGGGCAGGCCTAAGTCCGTGGCGGAAAACTGGAGCCTGCGCTTGCATTCCTCATTGGTCATGCCGGGATATGTCTGGAAGGCCAGCGCCGCGGCTCCCGCCACGATGGGCGTGGCCATGGATGTGCCGCTCTTGGCCACATAGGGCCCCGCGCCCCTGTCCTGTCCGCCTTGGGACATCAGGCCGCAGGAGAGGATGTCCGTGCCCGGCGCCACCAGATCCGGTTTGCGGACAGGGCTCCCCGCAAAACCCCGGCCCGAATACAGCTCGCAGCTTCTGGGATTGCCCACAGCAAAGCTGCCGTCGTAGCAGCCCACCGTCACCACGCATTTGCCGCCCACCGCGGAGATGCTGCCCTCCCGGGGTCCCTTGTTCCCGGCCGCGCACACCACGAGGATTCCCTTCCTCCACAGCCTCTCTATCCGCTCCTGCAGAAGGTCTTCCTTCCTCCGCTCCCGCAGGCTTCCGATTCCCACGGAGATGTTCACAATCCGTATGCCGTATTCCTCCCGCAGCTCCAGTACCCAGTCCAGCCCCTCCAGCATGGCCTCCGTGGAGCCGTCCCCATTTCTGTCCAATACCTTCCCCAGCACCAGCCGCACCCCCGGAGCCATCCCCCGCAGCCGGCCTCCCGATAAGCGTCCGCTCCCGCACAGGATTCCGCACACATGGGTGCCGTGCCCGCTGTCGTCATACAGGAACCGCCTCCGCCCCACGAAATCCCGAAAGCACACTGCCCTGCCCCGCAAATCTGGATGGTCGCCCATTCCCTCTGGTGTCAATAGTCTGCAAGCATTTTTTTGAAATTTTTCCCCATAAATTCAAGGTTTTCTGCCATGGATACTGGCTTTGTGTGAAGCCTCTGCCATAAATCGCCCTGTCCATGGGTAATAACTGCAAAATCACCGGAAAACACCCGCCTGCGCAACAAGACATCCGATATCCCCCACAGCCTTTTCTGCTTTCAGTCACGCCAGCTAATCGCCGCATCCTGCTCATCCTTCACAACAATCTGCCGAATGAACCTCTGCACCGCCTCCCCTGTCAATTCAGGAATCTCCAAATAGGCCCCCAGCTCTTCTGCGCCCTGCTTCCGGGCAAGCTCTGCCTCTATGGAATCTATCCGGCCGTCCATTTCCGACAGCCTGGCTTCTGTTTCTGCTATCTTGCCGTTCATAACAGCAAGACTATCTTCTCCGCCCTCTTTATCGGCATCCTCTCCGTTCAGCTCTGAAACGCCCGCCTTCTTCGGAATGCTTTTCTTCCCTGGAATATTTTTCTCCCATGAAATGCTCTTCTTCCATTTTTCCGCATAGCACTCATAAATTTCTATCTTCTGCTTTTTGAGCGATTGCAGTCTTAGTCGTAGTCTCCGCCGTTCCCTTTTCAGTTCTTCCAGATGCTGCCCCGATTCCCTCCTGCGTTCCTCCCGGACGGCACTCTTGTCTGACAGCTGCTCCAGATGATTCTGCAGCTCATACAGGCACAACTCCTCTAAGAACATGGCGTTTGCCTTTCTGATACATCCGTCTCTGGGGTTGTCGTACAGGCTGGGACAGCAGAAATAAGGATTCAGCCCCTTGCGGATATGCAGATTCCTCCCGCAGCAGCCACATACCAGCCTGCCGCTTAAGGGATGCCTCTGCCCAGTACGCCGGGGCTTTCCTCCGCCACGGCCTTTTTGGACCTCCTCGAACAGCTCCCTGCTGATAATGGGAGCATGGTGGTTTCGGAAAATCCTCCACTCGCTCCTGGGCTTGACGCGGTTTCTGCCTCCCAGATATTCCTTATAAGTCTTCCCGTGCACCATATCGCCGGTGTACGATTCATTTCTGAGGATGGCGCAGATTGTACTGCCCTGCCATGCGAACCTGCCTCCTTTGGCTCTTCGGCTGGCCTTGCCCTTTTCCAGCCTGAATTCTATGGGCGTCTTTACTCCTTCCTTATTGAATGCCTTTGCTATCTGGCTGGATGTCATCCCTTCCGCAGTCATCCGGAAAATCCTTCTTACAATTTCTGCTTCATCCTCCACGACCACAAGGCTGTGTTTGTCGCCAGGCGCCTTCTCGTACCCGAAAGGGCAATTAGCGCCGACGAATTGTCCCCGTTCCTTTTTGGCTGCCAGGGAGGACTTTACCTTGACAGAAAGATCCTTGCTGTAGAGGTCATACATCAGGTTCCGGAAAGAGATGTCCATCTCCCCCGCTCGCCCGCTGCCGGCTTCACTGTCATAGTTGTCGTTCACGGAGATGAACCTGACCCCCATAAACGGGAATATCTGCTCCAGATAGGTTCCAAGTTCAATATAGTCCCTAGAGAACCTGGAAAAATCCTTTACAATGATGCAGTCGAGGACCGATTCCTTCACAAGCTCCAGCATGGCGGAAACGCCCGGCCGCTCCAGTGTGACGCCGGAATAGCCGTCGTCCTTGAATTCCAAGATTTTACTGTCCCTGAAATGTTCTTCCGCAAAACTGCGGAGCAGGATACGCTGTGTCCGGATGCTGTTGCTTTCCTCCTTAAAACACTCTTTTTCCATGGATTGCCGTTCTTCCATGGAGTGCCGTTCTCCTATGGAATGCCGTTCCTCCGCGGAATTCCCCTTTTCCATGATGTCTTCGTCCTCTTTGGAGAGGCGCATATAAAGCGCGACCTTCAGCTGTCTGTTCATGCATGCCACCCCGCTTCCCTGCCCTCCGGCTGGCCTGCGGCCTGCCCAAAGCCCCTGCTCTTAAAGCGGAATACAATCTCCACCCGCTTTCCCGGGAACACGTTAATCCTTTCCACCAGCGTATGCAGCATCTCGCTGTCCAGACCGGATTTCTCACGGAACTTCAGCAATGTCCGCAGGAAATGGTTCTGGGCGGCTGTAAGGGCGTCCACCTCCCTGATCCGGCGGTTCGTCTCTTCCTGCCTGGCCCTCCTCTGCTGTCCCTGTCTCTCCTCCTGCGCCTTCCAACCCTGAAAAGCCTCCTTGTCCAACTCCCCGCTGCGGTACTTCAGGTACAGCTCGCTGCCTCTGCGCTTCTCCGCTTCCGCTTCCGTCTGGATCCTGCCCAGTTCCTTTTCCAGTTCCCGCTTCTTTTCCACTGCGGCGGCATTATTCTGCTCCACAAGATTCTTTGGCCGCAGGCTGCCCAGGGCAAACTCCTGCCGGAGCGCTGCCTTCACCAGTTCCTCCAGTCTATGGCAGGTGATGTACTTCCTTTCACAGGCTCTGCCGTCAATACGGCAGGCATTCCTGCATAAATAGCCGTACAGCTTTATCTTGTCCCCAGAGCCGAACTCCTTGACATGGCTGGTACGTCCCATCCGGCTCCCGCACTGGCCGCAGAAGAGGACTCCCTCAAAAATATCCTCCTCTTCCGGCACCGCTTTGGAGAATCCGTCCAGGTTGCTGTATACCGACTGCTTCCGGAACCTTTCCGCTATACGTGAAAAAAGCGCTTCGGAGATAATGCCCTCATGGGTACCCTCTCTGATGTCCCAGTCACCGGATGAAATGTCGTGCCTCTTCTTTATTTTATCATCCTTACCGCAGGTTCTGGCCTGGATCAGCCAGCCTACATACACAGGATTGGCAAGCACCGCCCTTACCGTTCCCCTGGACCACTCCTGAAGCGTTTCCCCTTCCCTGCAGTAGACATGGCCACAGCTGCGATAATCTTTCGGGCGGTGGACTTTCTTTCCATAGAGCCATGCCACAATCTCTTTCAGGTTCTTCCCCTCATCGTAGAGGCGGTAGATTTCCCTTACGATGTCCGAAGTCTCCTCTTCCATAAAAAGCCGTTTCTTCCCATCATTCCACTCCACCCGGTATCCATAAGCCGGAATGCTCCCAGTATAGCTCCCTTTCTCCCACTGGGCCTTCCTTGCAGCCTTTACCTTTACTGCGATATCTTTTGCATACATCTCGTTTGCCAGGTTCTTCAGATTCACCCCCAGATCGTCCCCATTCTCATACAGGCTGTCGAAGCGGTCTGTGACGGAGATAAAGCGGACTCCCAGAAACGGGAAAATCTTCTGGATGTAATTTCCCGCCTCTATGTAATTACGGCCGAACCTGGAAAAATCCTTGACAATGATGCAGTCCACTTTCCGGGAGCGGACATCCGCCATGAGCCGGTTGAACCCTTCCCGCTCGAAGTTAGTGCCTGTCTTCCCCAAATCGCTGTAGCAGCCAAAAAGAACCATATCCGGCTGCAGCTCCATGTAGGATTTCGCCATCTCAATCTGGTTGTCGATGGACTCATTCTTCTCATTGTGGCTGTCCACGGAAAGCCTTGCGTAAATGCCCACGGAATAGGTTTTCTGCCCTGTGGCGCCTTTATTTCCTGCGGAATGGTTCTCTATCATTCCGTAAGCCGGCTTGCTGACTTGCTCCATGTCTTTTCCCCGGGTCAGCCCCAGCCTCTCTCTTCTGGAAGTTCTGGCTATTTAAACCGCCTCCCTTCCATTTACCGCATACCCCGCAGCCCCCATCTCTCCCCTCCTTATATCCCCGGCAGGGACAGCCGCCGTCTCCCTGCATCCCGTTTTCCCAACATCGCCTGTTTCTGCCTTCCCCGCTCCCATGCCCCCAGCGGTAGGGACGGTTCTTCCTCTGTGCGCCGGCATTCCGGCCCTGGCGGCTTCGGCTTCTCTCCGCTCCATATATCCGGCAAGCATCATGACCTTGCTGTACAGCTCCCGGTTCTTCAGCTCCAGGCATATCCGTTTATCCTCATACACCAGTATCCGGTCAACAAAGGCGACCAGCACGTCACGGTTCAGCTCCGTCAGCTCCAGCGCCTCCCGGAACCGCTCCAGGCGTATGCCGGATGCAACTCCAGCCTTGAACAGGGCGCGTACCATCTCCTCCTGTTTTCCGATGGCATCCTGGATCCTCGCGTACTGCTCTTCATAAATGCTGCGGAACGAATAGAAATCCTCCTGTGTGATGATGCCTGCTTTCATATCCTCATACAGGCCGCTGCGCAGGGCAAGGTACTTCTGCTCCTCGCCCCGGAGCCTGGCAATCTCCTGGTCATAGCGGGACAGCTCCCCGAAGTCCATCTCCATCCCCTCTATGCGGGAAAGCACTCTCGACTCGTCCAGGAACAATGCCGCCTGGGACTGCAGCCCTTTCAGCACGGCCCTACGCAGCTCATCCTCCGGAATCGTGTGCCGGGTACATCCAAGGCCGCTGTTCCTGGTGGGACAGATAAAGGATACCTTCTCCGCACCCTTGTAGCGGTTTACCCGGCGGGTCATGGGCTCCATGCAGTCCCCGCAGAACAGCAGCCCGCAGAACAGGTGGGGCTTCCCTTCCCGCCCGGATGTCCTGCTGTCGACGGGGAGGAGCTTCTGCACACTGTCGAACGCCTCCCTGGCGACCACGGGCACATGGGTGCCTTCCACCCGGATCCACTCCTCCTTCGGCTTCTCCCGGCATTTGTCCAGCTTATAGCTTATCTTCTCCCTGCGGCCCTGTACCATGGTACCTGTGTAGATTTCGTTTGACAGGATGCGCTTTACCGCCTGGGATGACCATCCTGCCTTCACCTTCGTCGGAAAGCCTGTAGCAAATCTCTCCCCTTTCGACTTCTTGTATTCCAATGGGGAAAGGATGCCCAGCCCGTTCAGTTTCCCCGCTATCGCGGCACAGCTCATCCCGTCCAGCTTCCAGTCAAAGATGTTCTTCACAATCTGGGCCGCATAGGAATCCGGAACCAGCCTGTTCTTGTCCTTCCCGTCCTTACAGTAGCCGTAGACTGCGAAAGCGCCGATGAACTCCCCTTTCTCCCGCTTCACTTTCTGGTGGCTCCTGACCTTCCCGGAGATGTCCCGGCAATAGCTGTCATTTACGAAGTTTTTTACGGGAAGGACAAGGGAAGTTTCATTATAGTCCGCTGTCAGGGAGTCAAAACAATCCGTTACCGCAATAAAGCGCACATTTAAAGCCGGAAGGTCCTTTTGTATCAACCGCCCGGCTTCTATATAATCTCGTCCAAATCTGGACAAATCCTTTACAATAATGCAGTCAACTTTCCCGGCCCGGACATCTTCCATCATCCGCTTGAAACCAGGGCGGTCAAAATTAATTCCCGAATACCCATCGTCCACATAGGTATCATAAATCTCCATGTCCCTGCGGCTGCGGACGAATGACCGGAGCAGCTCCCTCTGGCTGCCGATGCTGATGCTTTCCGTCCTCCCGCTGTCTGCGTCCATTGCGCTGTCGTCCCGTGACAGACGGAGATAGAGACCTGCGCTATAAAATTCTTTTGCTTTCATCTGCGCTCCTCCAGTATTAGAATGTTAGCAGGGCCCGTCCTATGGGGCATAAAGCCTTTTCCGGGGCTTCCCACAAAAGGCTTGCCGACGCCTTGCCAGGATTTTCGCTGATTCGTCCTGACTCCAGGCTGCCAAAAAACCGCTTTCTGTAAAGAGCTTTAACAGCGGATTTTCGACATTCTTGATACATATTCCACCATCCGGTCATCCATATCCTTGTCGCAGTCGGCATAGCTGAATTTCAGTATGTATTCGCCTGATTTCACAAGGAATGGGTTCTTCACCTGTTCCAGGTAGCTTCTTATCCTGGCTGGCACCGACTTGCTTCTGTCTATCTCAATGCTGTCTATGTCTGCCAGCTGCTCCCTGTCCGCCTGCATGATGTCGGCCTGCTTCATACGCTGCAGCTCCTCTATTGTCATCAATCTGCATCCACCTCTTTCCTGTATAAGGATTGTTTGATTTCAATCACATAATGTACTTTTGCAGCTCATGCGCTTCCCTTTTATCCCATATCAAACCATATGCAGCCTGCTATTTGTCCTATTCAGGCCTCCGCTGCACGGCCAGCATGTCAACATCCATATCCTGTCTGCCTTCTGCATCCCCAATCTATCCATATTTGAATGCAAAAACGCTTTACTAAAAAATTCCGGCAAAAAAGAGCATCTTTTGCCGGAAAGGAATTATTTTGTATAAATCTTTATCTTACTTCTGCCTCCGCATACATCCCTCTGGATTTCCCTTCTACAATCTTATCCCCCACAATGCGGAAACTTCCCCGTTGCCTGATATCCTCCGAAGAGCTTCCTATCTGAACCTCAAACTCTCCCTTTTCCACCTTCCACTGCATATGGGAGTCCAAAAACGCGGTCTGGCTGCACTGCAGACGGAAGACAACTTTTCTTTTCTCCCCCGGCTCCAGGGTAACGCGTTTAAACCCTGCCAGCTCCTTTACCGGACGGGTCATTTCGGCATATACATCCCGCAGATACAGTTGGACGACCTCGTCCCCTTTTACCTGCCCCGTATTCTCTATCTCCACCGTGATTTCCACGGTACCCTCCGGATCTGCGGATTCCGGGGCGACATGCAGGCCGCTGTACGCAAACTCCGTGTAAGACAGACCGTGGCCGAAGAAATATCTGGGGGTGTGGGGCATATCCACATACTCCGCAAAGCCGATGCTTTCCCCCTGGTGCCATGCGGAGCCATTGGGATGGTTGTAATAAATGGGAATCTGTCCTGCGTTCCTGGCCACGCACACCGGAAGCTTTCCGCCGGGATTGTACTCTCCCGTCAGCACCTGCACGATGGCTTCCGCACCCATTTCGGAGGGATTCCATGCCTCCAGAATCGCATCCAGGTATCGGTCTGCCGCATCGCTTGATATGGGCCTGCCGTTCAGATGAATTCCCACCATAGGCTTTCCCAGCTGCGCCGCCCTCCTGATGAACTCCTCCTGGCACTCCGGCAGATTGATGTCCGTGGCGTCCACGCCCTCACCCATGGATGCCACAGAGCAGGAGCCGTGCTTGCCCCCAAGGGTCATCAGGATGACATCCGCCTCTTCTGCCAGCCTCAAGGCCTCTTCCATATGGGAGAAATCGTTTCCCGCGATGGCATACCCATAGGCGTACCCAATCTCCACACCCCCAAGCTTCTCCCGGAGCTTCTCCAGAATGCTGGGGCAGCCCGGTTTCTGATGGCGCAGGATCTCGTCAAACTCTTCCGTCTCATCGCTCTGAATCTGGGTCCCGGGCACCGTCACCAGCTCCTTGCCCTGGACGCTGCCTGATTCCAGGCCCGCGATGGAGTTGGCGACAGCATGGACGGCCTCCGCCATGCTTAAATGGGTATATCCGCCGAACAGGCTTCTGGCATGGGCGGCATGGCAGCCGATGACCGCGATTTTCCTGATGCCCGGCTTCAGAGGCAGCACGCCGTTGTTCTTTAACAGCACCATGGATTCCAGCGCGGACTGTAGGGAAACCCGCCCATCGTCCCTGCCGGTAAATTTCTCCCGCAATTCTTCCCCCGCCAGGGCAAAGGGATGCTCAAAGAGGCCCATGCGGAATTTGGCCTCCAGGATGCGCAGCACCGCCCTGTCCAGGATTGCCATATCCGCTTTTCCACTGCGGAACCACTCCCCTAGCTCCTGGTTGAAGCCCATGCAGTTCTGGGCCTCCACATCCATGCCCGCCCTCATGCACAACAGCCCTGCTTCCGTAACGGTTTCGCATACCTTCTGGGTATTGTGGACATTCCCCACCGCTCCATAGTCGGATACGCATACGCCCTCGAACCCCATTTTTTCCCGGAGAAGCTCCGTCAGAATTTTTTCCGAGGCCGAGACCGGCTCTCCGTTTATGACGCAGTAGCAGGGCATGACCCCCTTAAGCCCCGCGCCGCTGACAGCCGCCTGAAAGGGTTTTGCGTATACCTCCTCCAGCAGACGGTCCGGTATGTCGCAGTTGGCCCCATGGATTCCTCCCTGGGAATTATGAAATCCCAGAAAATGCTTTGCCACGGATTCCGCCCTTCTTCCGGCGACGGTCTGGTTCTGGATGCCCTTTACATAGGCGGTTCCCATAGCCGCGGCCAGCGCGGGATCCTCCCCATAGGCCTCCCCCTGCCGTCCCATTCTGGAATCTCTTGAAATATCCAGCACCGGTGCCAGCACCTGGGTAATGCCGCAGGAAAGCTCCTGCCGCCCCACGATCTCCCCCACCTTTTCCTCCAGCTCAGGATCCCAGGAAGAGCCTCTGGCAATCCCTGACGGAAAGCTCATGGAATCCTGAATGAAGGGGCCGCAGAGCCCTTCCATGTGGAAGACGGCGGGAATCCCATGCTCGCTTTTCTCCATCACCTTTTCCTGTATCCTGCGCTGCCAGGCGGCCGCCTCCTCAAGGCTCTTTATCACCCGCACATCCAGCGTGCTCACCTGGCCGATGCCGTGTTCCATATCCTTTTCCACCGCATCCCAGTTGTCGCCGTAAGGGAACAGGCAGTTGACCTGTCCCATCTTTTCCTCCAGGCTCATCCTGCCCAGCAGATCCTGCGCCCGTTCTTTGGGCGACAGCGATGGATCTCTGTATTTTTCCATTTTTATATTCTCCTCTATCTCTTATTTGTTTCCTGCGGCGCATTCAGTCAAAATCTTCTATGCGCCACTCGTCCGTCCAGTCCAGATATGGCCTGTCGCCCTCGAACCGGAAGGGCAGCCATACATAATCGGCGATGGAGGTATCCCTCTCCCCGTCCATGCCGAATTTTTCGTCAAATTTTATCTCCCCGTCATAATCCGGGTCAAATATGCGTTCAAATTCCGCCGCGTATTCCTCGTAACGCAGTTCCATATGGTCCGGCACCCAGCGGTCCGCCACAGCGATATACAAATCCTTCTTCCCCTCCACCTGAAATACGGAAGAAATCTGGGAGTGGAAGGAGGTACGGCTTTCATCTCCCGGATGGGGATTCCCCAGGACGGCATAAGGGCCGTGCCATGTGTCCGCCATTGCCACCTCGGAAGGATTGGGAAGGTACCCCGTGGTCCCGGATGTCACCAGATAATGCTTGCCCCTGCGCATGAAATGTGCGGTGGCTTCCCTTACATAGGGCGGTGAAATATGGGGAAAATGGGTACTGTAATACCCTGTCACATCCGTATAATCCGCCGTCAGATCCGCGCATATGGTCTCGCTGTGCACCCTCTCGAAATAATAATAGGCCTTCCCGTCCGGCGCCACCGCCAGGTCGAAATCCCCGGCGCTCATGTTCAGGGGCTTTAAGCCCTCCCGAACCTTCGTATAGGGCCCCAGTATGTGGTCCGCCGTCAGGACTGTCTCCGTCTGGGAGCCGTCCCGGTTCATGATTTTGAGCCAGCACACGTATTTCTTCGTATCTTTATTATAGATAATATGGGGGCGGTCCATCATGGAAGCGGGATGCAGGGAGGAAGCCGGATTTTCCGGCTCCGGGGGAATGATGAGCCCCTTATCCTCCCAGTTGTACAAATCTCTGGAGGCGTAGCACCTTACTCCCCAATGCCAGATTCCGTTTTTCCCTGTGGTTTTCTCCTTGTTTTCCCCATACCAGTAATAGATCCCGTCGCGGTACAGCACGGAGCCCCCGTGGGCCTGAATCCTCTTGCCATCTGTGTCGAGCCATGTTTTGCCCGGTAAAATAGAATGATACATCTCTTCTCTCGGCCAGCTTTTTGTCCTGGTATCCTGGCCTTTCCTCCTACATCAGAATTATGTTCACAACCGAAAACTTTTGCCGCGCCTTTTTACGCTTCTGCCCGCAGCCGCACCACCGCGTCCTCCATGCCCTCGCCGGAAAAAGTCACTTTAATCTCCCCGGGCTTCTTCCCGCTGCGGATCACTGCCTGCAGCCTGCCCAGGTAGGTGGTGTGACAGGGTTGGTTGAATTTCTCCTCGTTTAAGTGGTTGGCGCTTCCGAAGCCCTGTATGGAGCCGGCGCCTTCTATCCTGATTTCCACCTTCCGCTCCGGCAGAAGCTTTAACCTTCCCTGGGAATCCGTGACGGAAATATCAATAAAGCAAAAATCTTCCTCTCCGGCCTGGAGTATTGTTTTATCCGGTACGGCGCAGATTTCGGTCTCCTGTCCCGCGGTCCTCACAGACGTCCGGTAAAGCTCTTTTCCGTTTCCGTCATATCCCACGCCCAGCAATTCCCCTGGCTGATAGAAGCAGGGAACCTTTGCATAATAGTCCTTCACCGGGCTCCTGCCCGCGCTTGTGCCGTTGATAAAGATTTCCACCTCCGCCGCGTCCGTGTAGGCGTCCACCCATGTGGGCTTTCCCTCATACCCCTCATAGGTCCAGCCGTCCACCGCATCCGTCCAGCGGTATCCATTCACCTCCGGCGCAAGCCCCTCATGGACGGGAGGCTGGGCGGCCAGGTACAGCCCCTTCTTCTTCTCATCCCAGGCGAATTCATATTTATGGATAGAGGGCAGTATGGTGCCTATGAGGTCGATGGTGCCGCCGTAATTGATCAGCCAGGGATAAGCTCTGCCGGAGAAGTGCCCTTTTTCCTTTTCCTCCATCCCCTTCCCATGGGAATCTTTCCCAGGGGAATCTTTCCCAGGGGAATCTTTCCCATGGGAATCTTTCCCAGGAGAATCTTTCCCAGAGGAATCTTTCCCAGAGGAATCTATCTCAGGAGAATCTTTCCCAGGGGAATTTTCCCCATAGGAAATATTACAGCAATTGACCTCCCCCAGATGCTCCTGCAGGGTCCAGATGAAATCCCCGATCAAAAAGGGATGCTCCCTGGCATAGCGCATGGTGTCCACGATTCTCTCCCCTCTGGTCTCCGTGCCCAGCAGGACCCGCTCCGGATGAAGCTCATGGAGGGTGTCGTATTTGTCCTCATAATAATTGTATCCCGCAATGTCCAGATAAGGGTAGAGATTTTTCGTCGCCTCCTCGTCCATCCGGACAAAAGTGGGGGGATAGGGCAGATTTTTCTCGTCTTCCGGAATGTTGGCCGCCGCGCCCAGGAAAATCCTCCTGTAATGCTTCCAGTCCTTCTCCTTATTCTCAGGGCTCTCCGCCATCCATTCGTCCTCGTCCCTTGTCAGGTACGGAACGCCGTCCAGATATTCCCGCAGCCAGTGGACGCTGGGGCAGAGGGTGGTGGGCCTTGTGGCATCGATGCTGCGGATAATGTCCACAATCTCCTTTCCCACCCGGACTCCCTTCACGCCGCCTGCCTCCGGGATCTCGTTTCCGATGGAGTAAATCACCACGCAGGGATGGTTGTAGGCATCCTGCACCATGGCCCTTGTGTCTTCCCGGAAGGTATCCAGGAACAGGCCGCAGTGGGGATTCCCTCCCTTGGGGCGGTACCAGTAGTCAAAGGCCTCGTCCATGACATACAGCCCCACCTCATCGCAGGCCTTCATCAGGCTCCTGGACATGGGATGGTGGGCGGAACGGAGGGCGTTGAACCCGGATTTCTTCAGGATTCTGGCCCGGTGCAGTTCCGTGGCATCATTATTGATGACTCCTATGACACCGTTGTCGTTATGGATGCAGCCTCCCCGCAGGAATGTGGGAACGCCGTTGATCAAAAGCCCTTTTTCCGGATTCACCTCAATGGTGCGGATGCCGAAGCTTTCCGTCACTTCGTCATATACCTTCTCTCCCCGGGCCAGGGTGACCGCTGCCTGGTAAAGCTCCGGGGTCTCCGCGCTCCAGAGCTTCGCATCCGGAACCTCCAGCTGCAGGCTTACGCTTGCGTTCCCTGCGCCCGCTTCCCTTTTGATGCTTTCCACTGCTCTGCCGCTGTCTTCCGTTTCCCTGCCGCTGCCTTCCGGTTCTCTGCCGCTGCTTTCCGTTTCCCTGCCGCTGCTTTCCGCTTCCCTGCCGCTGTCGGCCGCTTCCCCTTCTTCCGGTTTCACCTCCCGGCTGCCGGAAGCCACTGTTTTCCCATCCTTCCTGATATCCACGGATACCAAACCGGCCCCCTGTATCTCCACGTCCACCTGAATCCTGGCCGGATGGATTCCCAGGGTGGTCACCTTCACCCCGGAAAGCGCAATATGGTTTTCCTCCCCTATGCAGAGATGCACCGGGCGGTAGATTCCTCCGCCCGTATACCAGCGGCCATGCCCCTCCTTCGGCACATTGGCCTCCACGCGGATCTCATTGTCCCCGCCGAATCTCAGATACGGGTTCAGGGAAACCCAAAAGGGGGTGAATCCATAAGGCTTCTCACAGACAGGCTCCCCATTGATATAGACCCTGCTCATACAGTAGACCGCCTCGAATTCCAGGATCAGGGCCTTATGGCGGTATTCCTCCGGCGCATGGAAGGTTTTCGTGTAAATGTATTTTCCTCCTTCGAATCCCGCCAACAGGAAGTAATTGCGCATCCCGGGGTTCCGGTCCGTATTGATTATGGCGTCATGGGGAAGGGTCACAGTCTCCCGGCGCCGCGTCCCCTCCTGTGTAAAAATCCAGTCATGGTTGAAATCGATTTTTTTCATGGCGTTCCTCTCCTTGTCCTTCAGGTTGCTGCGCCTCTACAGGCAAATCAGCCTACTCATAATCCTCCAGCCTCCAGCTCTCCTTCCATGTGATGGACACCCTCTCGCCGTCAAATTCCAGGGGCAGCCATACATAATCTGCAACGGAAGTATCCGCGCTGGCCAGCATGGGGCTCTCTGCCAATGCCTTTTTCTCCTCCGGACTTACCCTGTATCGATCCGGCTCAAAGTGGGAGGCAATGGAGCGCTCTATCATGTCGGCTCTTTTTGCGTCCACCGGGTACCCCGGAACCCAGCGGTCCGCAAGGGAAATATACAGATCCTTTTTGCCCGGTACCTTGAATACCTGGGAAATCTGGCTGTTGTAGGAAGAGTTGGTTTCGTCCCGGGGATGCGGATTGCCGATGCTCACAAAGCTGTCCCGCCAGCTGTCCGAGACGGCGGCGTCGCTTTTATTCGGGATATATCCGCTCATTCCGCTGGTCAGCATGTATTTCCTGCCGTTACGCTCAAAGAGGGCCACCGCCTCCCTGCAGAAGGGCGCGTGCAGGCCCATATACTGTCCGGAAACCTCCCTTTCCGCCCGCAGGAAATCATCCGACAATTCCATGCCGAGAATCCCGTCATGGTCCGCGTCCATGAACAGATATGCCTTCCCGCTTTCCTCCTCTTTTACGAGGTCAAAATCGCCCACCTCTTTCCCGAAAGGACGGTAATTTTCTACCGCCACCTCATAGGGACCCAGGAATCTCTCCGCCTGCAGAAGGACGAAGCAGGACTTTTCGCCGGAAAGCTTTATCCAGCAGACATATTTCCCCGTCTTCGGACACTTCAGGATATGAGGACGGTCCACACAGGCAGAAGGATAAAGGTTTGACCGGGGATTTGTCAGATCCGGCTCGATGATCAGCCCCTTGTCCTCCCAGTTATACAGGTCCTCCGATGCGTAGGCGCGGATTCCCCAGGTCCAGATACCGCACACGCCGTCCGTTCGGTCCTTGTTTTCCCCATACCAGTAATAGATGCCGTCTTCATAGAACAGTGCGCCTCCGTGGGCCTGGATTCTTCTGCCGTCCGTGTCCCTCCATACCCTGCCCGGGTAGATAGCCGTCTGCCTCTGCGCCGGGATCTGCTCGGCCGCCGCTTTGGTCAGAGGCTGGCTTTTCAGCGCCTCCGTCATTTGTTCCATGCTCTCCTCTTCATAGGGGATGTTTCCCAGCTCCGCGTCCATGGCCTCCAGGCTGCTCTCCGAAATCGCGCCTTTCGCATACTCGGCCAGCTTCCGGACCGACATGCCCCTGGCGGCGGACTGCGCCACCCTTGCCCTCATCCCCGGCAGAAATCGGTCGAAAACGGCTGCCGTCCGCTCGTTGTCAAGAATTTCCCCAATACGCATATCAATATGATAAAACAAGATATCACCAGTCCTTTCCCCTTTTTCATCTCATCCGGGATTTGGTTTGACCAGATTCCTTTTGCCGGACTCTTTTTGCCTGATCCTCTTTCGCGCCTACCCGGTCACATCCGGTATCTCATGGCAATGGCTGTGCCGCGCCCCTTCCACAGGTCATTCCGGTTTCTTCATCTTCGTCAGCTTCCGGTTGATTTCCACCACCATCTCCGGCGTGATGGCGCCCCCGGCCATCTTGAAGAACTTGATAAAGGTGTTCCGGAACAGCATGGCCTCCATCTCGGGAGTCCGCTTTACGCTCTTCGCCACATCCCCCCGGGCGGCCCTGGCGATATTCACCATCTCATCCACCAGCGCCCTTCCCTCCGGCAGCCTGGCAACCGCCTCCAGGGTATCGTTGATGGAGAAATGCCCCGGAACAATCTCCATGCCCGGCTCCGCGAACCAGTTGTGGATGGCGGAGGCCTTCAGAAAATACTTCGGATTCCTCTCGCTCACCCTGCGTATCTTCATGGAATCCTCCAGCCCGCCGCTCCTGGCCAGAATCTCATGCTCCCCGGAGATCCTCACTTTGAAGACAAAGATATGGTCTCCCTCCTGTTCTCCCGCGCATGCGCCGTCCACATACAGCGCCACCTTCTTTTGATTGCTGTAGACCTTAATCTCCGTCTCCTCCTCCGTCCGGTCCGCATACCGGCTGCCGCACAGATGGACGAAGGGCTCATCGCTCCACCAGGCCTTGTACGCATAGAACGCGTCCTTCTTCACCCTGCGGTCCATGGACACCAGACCCTTGTGGTTCTTGCCGTAATCTCCCGCCTCGTCCCGTCCGTCCGCGCCGAAGTCGAACATATTCCACACATAGGTGCCCCACAGATGGGGCATCCTGTGGAACATCCTCAGCATATATTCGTGGTACAGCGCCTGGAACTGTTCGGAATAGTCCCCCTGCTCCGGCGCCGGCGACTGCAGGCCGTGGAAGGCGTCCGCGCCGTACTCCGTGAGGCCTATGCACCTGTCCGGATAAGCTTTGTGGAATTTCTCGAAAAATGCGTCATTATCCTGAAGCTCCCCTTCATACCATCCGAAGTACAGATTATACGCAAAGATGTCGGGAATGTCGTTCAGCGGACTGTCCATGGGGAGCATATAGGCGTTGGCCATGGCTGTCAGCCTGGTACTGTCCATGGAATGAGCCAAATCGTTCAAAATACGATGGTTTTCCAGCAAATCCTCCGTCACGCCGCCCACGCCGATCTCGTTGGACAGCGCCCACAGGACGATGGAGGGGTGGTTATAATTCTGGGCGATGAGCTCCCGCATCTGGGACACCGTGTTGGCCCGCCCTCCGGGCATATGTACGGAAATGTAGGGAATCTCCGCCCATACGATCAGGCCCCTGCGGTCGCACAGATTGTAAAAATACCGGCTGTGCTGATAGTGGGCCAGGCGCACGGAGGTAGCGCCGGTCTCCAGGATCAGCTCCATGTCCAGATCCTGCATCTGTCTCGTAACGGCATTCCCCACCCCCGCAAAGTCCTGATGCCTCGACACGCCCCGGAGAGGATAGGGTTCCCCGTTCAGGAAGAATCCCCGCTCCGGATCAAAGGAAAAAGTGCGGCATCCGAAATCCGCCCCCACCCTGTCCGCCGCCACGCCGCCCACTGTCAGCTCCGCATCCGCGTGATACAGATAAGGGTCCTTCCTTCCGTTCCATAAATGCACATTGGTCAACAGGAGCTTCGCCTCCCACACCTGCACATTTCCTTCGGATTCCGAAATCCTCGCGGCTTCTATGGAGGTCAAACCATTAACCGTCACCCGCACGCCTTCGGCGTCCCCCTTCACATAAGCCAGCACCGTCACTTCCGCATCCGCGCCGTTTACCTTCGGCGTGATCTGGATTCCCGGCGCTCCGTAATAATCCAGGTCAAAATGGGTCTCCGGCACGATGATCAGCCTTACGTCGCGGTAGATTCCGCCGTAAAAGGTAAAATCCGCCTTCTGGGGATAGACGGAATCACTTGGGCCGTTGTCCACCAGCACCTCAATCCGGTTCTCCTCCCCCAGCGCCTCCGTAATGTCCACCCGGAAAGCGGAGTATCCTCCCTCATGGCGGCACAGCTTCGTACCGTTCACTGAGACCTCCGCAATGGCATTCGCGCCCTCAAATTCCAGGTAGACCCTCTCGTCCGCCCCGCGCTCCACCTTGGGAAGCTCTTTCCCATACAGGCAGACGCCCCGGTAATAATCATTTCCCCCATCCTGCCCGTCCACGGCGTTCCAGCAGTGGGGCAGATCGACTCTTTCCGATTTTCCTTCCTTTACGAACTCCCAGTTTTCATTTATGTCAATGACTCTGCGCATATCCCTTCTCCTCTTTCTAAAAAAGCCCGCAGCCTATCGGCTGCAGGCTTTTCCTAAACCCATTTGACCCATCTAAAGCATATTAGGAAGCACCGATTATTTGTAGACACTTCCTTACTCTGCTTCCGGCATGACGTAAGTCAGCACCACATCCAGGTCGCCTACCTGGCTTCCCGCCTGCACATAATGCACTGTGGGCAGTCCCTCCTCTCCCAGCTCGGAGGTAAGCTCCCCTGCCGTGCCCAGGCTGAATTTGAAGGTATACTCGTTCTCCGCTTCCCAGGTTCCCTCGTCCAGAGGCATCACCGTGCCGAAGGCGCTGATGTTCACCTTGGCGGTACCGTCAGAGTACATCTCCAGAACCACCGATGTCACCGCCCCCGATACCTCAGGGCCGTCTCCCGCGAAGGAGCTTGTCATGCTTGCGCCCGCCTGCTTCATTTCTACCGCATCGCCTCCATCCGGCGTATAGACAGCTGTGCCATCATTATTTACCACTACCACAGCTCCGGTATCCGTGTCGTCATCCGGCGTCAGGGTATAGGTGGTCGCGTCCGCTCCCTGCTCCATTGTCCAGGTCCCCTCGATCTCCATGTCAACCAAATCCTGGTACCTTCCGGTGTGCCACAGCCGCAGCTGGCAGGTGGCATCATCCACACCCTCAATGTCCACCACCGCATAGCCTACTTCGCCGTCGTAGACATCCTTGTTCTCACCTTCCGGATCATCGTAGCGGTAAATTGCGTCTTCGCCGCCTACACCGGTAATGTTTACCATGTCATTATAGACATTTTCGCCGTCAAATCCGCATTTGTCCAGCTCATTCCCGTCAAAGTCATAGAAGGTGATGGTATAAGGCGCCGTTCCCGCGGGAGCCTCCGCGTCCTCCGCAGCTGACGCCCGCTCCTCTCTGCTGGGCCAGCACGCATATTCATAGGGCTCCTCCGTCACCTCATATGTACCATGGAAATAAATCTGGTTGATGGCAAAGCCGGCATAGAACACCTTCCCCAGCACCGGCTGCTCCTCATAGAAGTGGAAGAAGTAGGACATGTCCAGGTCTCCTCCCGCATTGTACCCGTAGAAATAACGTCCCTGGGTAATCCTCTCCATAGGATCCGCATCCGTAGGCGCTTCCTGTGACTCCTGTGACTCTTCGGACTCCCCGGCCCCCTCGGATTCCTCCGTGGATTCGGACGGCTCCTCGCTCTGCTGGGAAGTCTCTTCCCCGCTGCCGGACTGCTCCTGGCCCGAGCTTTCCTTTTCCGCATCGTTCCCGCATCCTGCCAGCATGGAAATCGACAATGCGCCGCTTAATAATATAGCTGCTATTCTCTTACTTTTCATAATCCTCTCTCCTGTCTTCTCATGCGGTCTTTTGAAACCTGCATTTATTTGATAGCTTTATCCTACCAGAAAAAAACAGAAAAGAATCCCACAAATCCGATATGAAATACAAGAAATCCGACAAATATGCTCACAGGCAGCTTCCCGGCGGCTCCTGATGCCTTCAGGTACCGCCATGCGGAGAAATCATTTCAGCTCCCCCAGCAAAGCCTCCAGCTGTTCCTCCGTCATCCTCCCGAAGGACACCAGCGCCCCCAGGGGCATCTCCATCATCATGGACTGCATCATCTTGTCCGTCCCCTCTCCCATGTTCTGGGACATCTGCGCCTCATGCATCTCCTGGGAATCGTCCGCCCTGTGCAGAAGGCCCTTCAGCACTTCCCTGCCTTTCGCCGTAGCCGCCAGGTCTCCGATGGTGGAAAAACGAGTGTACTCCATGGGAATTTCGTCCGCGGACTCCACCTCCACCCTGCCGGACAGACGGATCTCCGCCGCCGATGCCCCCACCAGGATTCCATAGCTGCCGCTCTCCTCAAACCACCCGTGAATCCTCTCCTCGTAATAGGAAAAGGCCCTCTTATCCAGCAGGAAGCTGACCTCCTTCTCTTCCCCCGGCGCAAGCGAAACCTTGGCAAAGCCCTTCAGTTCCTTCACGGGCCGGATCACGCCGCTGTTCTCCGGGGCCACATAGAGCTGAACCACCTCCCGGCCGTCCCGGTTCCCGGCATTTTTCACCCTGCAGGAAACCCGGAGGGTCTCTCCGTCACCCACGCGCTCCCGGTCAAGCTTCAGATCGCTGTATTCAAACGCCGTGTACGACAGGCCATAGCCGAAGGGGAAACGCACTTGCATCTTCTTTTTATCATAATAACGGTATCCCACGAACAGCCCTTCCCGATAGTTGGCCACGCCGTTCTCCCCGGGGAAATCCAGATAGGATGGGTTGTCCTCCAGCCTGAGGGGCCAGGTCTCCGCCAGCCTGCCGCAGGGATTCTTCTCTCCCGTAAGCAGCTTCACCGTGGCGGCTCCCACCGCGCTTCCTCCCAGATGCACCAGCAGCACCCCTGCTGCATCATCATACCAGGGCAGCTCCATGGGCGAGCCTCCGTGGAGCACCACCACGGTATTCTTCTGCACCTTCGCGATTTCCCGTATCAGCACGTTCTGGTTTTCGGGCATTCTCATATGCTCCCTGTCGCAGCCCTCCGTCTCAAAGCTCTCCGGCAGCCCGGCGAAGATAACTGCCACATCCGCATTCCTCGCGGTCTCCACCGCCTCTTTCAGCAGAGCATTCTCTGTCGGTCTGCCGAAAGCATTCTCTGACTGCTTGCCGGAAACATCTTCCATCTGACTGCCGGAAACCTCCTCCATTTGTCCGCCGGAGGCATCATACCCCCTTGCATAGGACACCTCCATCCCTCCAATGCAGTCCAGCGCCGCCATGGGATGCTTTTCGTTGATATGGCTGCTGCCCGCCCCCTGGTACCGGGGCTTTTCCGCGAAGCTTCCGATAAACGCCACCCGGCTCCCCTTCTTCAGAGGCAGGACGCCGTCGTTTTTCAGGAGCACGGCGCACTCTGCCGCAAATTCCTCCGCTTTCCTCCGCGCCGCCTCCCTGTCAAAGACCGCATCCTCCTTCTGGTTCTCCAGAGCCTCCCTGACGAAGCGGAGCTGATTCCTCACCGCCTGGTCCAGCTCCTCCCGGGTGAGCGTCCCCTCCTCCAGGGCCTTCAGGATTGCCTCCGTCTTCCCCTGCCTGCTGCCGGGCATTTCCAGATCCACCCCCGCCTTGATCCCCAGAGGACGTCTCTTGGTAGCGCCCCAGTCCGTCACCACGAACCCATCGAATCCCCAGTCCCTGCGCAAAATGCCGTTCAACAATTCCTCATTCTCCGAACAAAATGTGCCGTTGACGGCATTGTAGGCGCACATCACGCTCCTGACATGCCCCTCCTTCACCGCGTCCTCAAAGGCGGGAAGATAGATTTCATGCAATGTCCGCTCCTCCACCCGGGAGCTGCCGGACATTCTCCGGGTCTCCTGGTTGTTGGCGGCGAAATGCTTCCCGCAGGCCGCCACGCCCTGGCTCTGGAGCCCCCGGATATAGGAAGCCGCCAGCTTCCCCGCCAGGTATGGATCCTCGCTGAAATACTCGAAATTTCTGCCGCACAGAGGGCTCCTCTTTATGTTCACCCCCGGCCCCAGAAGCATGGCCACATGCTCCGCCTGGCACTCCTGTCCCAGGAGCTCTCCCAGCTGCTCCAAAAGCTCCCTGTCAAAGGAGGCGGCGAAAGCGGAGGCCGTGGGGTAGCATACCGTCTCTATGCTTTCGTTGATACCCAGATGGTCCCCCTCGCCCGTCTGCTTCCGCAGTCCGTTGGGCCCGTCGCACATCATGACCCCCGGGATCCCCAGCCTTTCGTTGTCCTGGGTAAACCAGAAGTCACGCCCGGAGCACATCTGGGCCTTCTCCTCCAATGTCATCTCCGCCAGAAGCTTTTCCACATCCAAAGTCTTTTTCATCGCATACTCCTCTCTTTTCTATCCCGCCTTCCTGCATCCTGACCGCCGGCACTGCCATTCCCTCCCGGGACGGCAGCTCCACCTTCGCCTCTCCGCTTACGCCTGTCATAATCTCCGTCCTGTGCATATCCCATACATCGATGATTTCTATCCGGTATGTCCAGGTTCCCTCCCGGGAAAGCATGAACCCATTCCTTTTCCCGCCCCTGATTTTCCATTCCACATACCGCCGAATCCTAAAACAGCCCGACAGCCTATCCGGCTATCAAGCCATTTTAGTTGATAGCATAACTTATCAGAAGCAATCTGTTCGCTTCTGATAAAAGGCGCATCTCTTGCGCCGCATTCGATTATAGGAAGCTGCATTTGCTTCCTAATAATATTATCCTACCAGAAAAAAACAGAAAAGAATCCCACAAATCCGATACGAAATATAAGAAATCCGACAAATGCAAAAGCCGATGCTCAAAAACTGCCAATCATTTGATTTTTTTATCTTGTTCTGGTATAATTCAGATAAATAAGAAAAGCAAGAAACCCGACATACAAAAATCGCAATAACCTGTCATAAATGGGGGAACTGCCTGGAATGTGCGAATTAGTAAGGCTGGATAGTAGTACAACTGTATATGTAGCTGATATAAAATCAGGTACAATATCTCAAATCCCGGAGCTTGCCAGTTTATGTCCGAAAATAGACTTCATATACCTATTTGGCTCATGCCTGGAAACAAGATGCACAGATGATTCTGATATAGATTTAGCCATCATAGCAAATATTGGTATGTCAAAGCTTATCAACAGCAAAGGGTTCAGAGAATTCAAGGAAAAGCTGTATAACATTGATATTGACCAGGATTATGATTTCCTTTATTTCAGATCTGTAGAGCAGATAAAAAACAGCCCTGACTTTGTATGCAGAGACATTATCGATAAAGGAAAGATCATATATGAAAAGGAGCTTTAAGGATGTATGAAGATTATTTACAGAAAGCCTTAGGCAATATCATCACATCACGAGGGGCATTGTACGAGTATAACGGACACCCCCATACCAAATTAGGAAAAAACCTAAAGAACATCGCTGCCTATAATGTGCAGCAGGCGATTGAACACATCTTAAAATATCTGATTTATAATAATGTTGGCTATAATCATGGCGGCAATAACATTAAGCAGATATTCTTTGAATTTTTCAGTAAGAAAAGATTCCATATATCATGCAATTTGGGAAACGGAAGACTGGATAATATCTATAAATTCAAGGCATAGGGCAAGTATACTACATTATAGGAAAAAATATAGGCTTTAACTCAGTCTGTGAGCCCTGGAGCATAGGCTTCGGGCTGTGCCGCGCCTCCGGATATCATCGTTGCCGCAGAAGCCCTTCTCCTCCCGGGCGGAAAACCGAACCTGCCCTTATACCAGCCGTTTCCCAACAGGACAGGCAGCTTGCCGACTTTCTGGAGCTGGCCACCAACTTCTTCGGGGACCGTTCCATGTGGCCAAAACCATTACTGGCTCCGCCCGTCTACCTTCCCAGCCAGGCGTCCAGCTGGCGCTGCTTGTCCGCAACCACCCTGTCCATGCCCGCCCGCTGCAGCGCCTCCAGGAATTCCGGATAGTATTTCTCCAGATCCACGCTGCCGCTCTCCAGGATAGGCACATATTTCGTGATCGCCTTCTGTATCTCGTCCAGTTCCCCGGAAAACTTTGCCGAAGAATAGACGAACCCTTCCGCGGCGCTTTCCCTGCGCACCGCCTCCCGTTCGTAGACCTCCTTCTGCCGCTTCGCCTCCAGGGAGCACATTTCATACTGCCTGCTCCGGTCGCCGTACAGCCCCAGGGGATTATAATAGCCCGAAGGCGCCCCCCCTGTCCAGGCGATCAGGCCGTTCTCCTCATCCGCCACCTCATAATGCCTGCCCCGGATGCCCCACTGGATCAGGTTTGCCACAGAAACGTCCGCGTACATCAGGTTCAGGAATTTCATGGCGGCCTCGGCATGCTCGCTGGTAGAGGGAATCACCCAGAAGCCACTCTTGGAATGTCCGGCTGACACCGAAACCTCCGTCGTCCGCAGACAGACCATCTCCTCCGGGAAATATCCGTTTTCGATGCTCTCCGGCACGCTCATGGAGGGATAGGCGCAAATCTTCCCAAGCAGAATCAGCTCCTCAACGGTATAATCCGTCAGCGCGCCGTCAGGATACAGATACCCGCTCTCATACCACTGCCGCACATAGCCCAGGAACTCCCTGTAGGCCTCCGATGCGTACCTGTCATAAATCTTCATTTCCGAAGCGTCCAGAAGGTTTCCGGAGGTGCTTTCCCCTGCCACGCCTTCCCCTGTCTCCATGAAAAAGCTCTGCATGGAATACGTATTTCCCGCTGTCACAAGCCCCAGGGGATAGCGATCCGGGTACAGCCTTTTCAAAGCCGCGAACCACTCCGTCAGCTCCTCCAGCGTATACACATGGGCGGGGTCATAGGAAAGTCCGGTCTCCGCCACATACCGCTTGGGCAGGATGATTCCCGTGCCGCTGCCCAGGTAAGCCTGCGCCGCAGACACCCCATATGTGAAACGATCCAGGACCGCCCCCCGGGTCAGGTCATACCGCTCCTCGGACACTGCGCGGATATCCGTTCCATACTCGTATAGAATATCGTCCAGAGAGCGCAGCATGCCCCTGTCCACGTACCGGGTGATATCCTGGTAGTTCAGAACCATCAGATCCACCGGCTCCCTGTTGCTGATCCACAGCGGATATCTGGAAAAGGCCTCCTGGGCGTCTATGACCTTGAATTCCACTTCCACGCCGATGGCAGGGACGGATATCTCGTTGACGGCCCTCTCCACATCCTCCAGGTCGTCTATGATGCTGCCCTTTGTCACCTGATAGGTCATCACCACCTTCTCCGGCGCGGACTTTCCCTCCCCGCTGTCATCCCGGGAAGCCGCTTCCTTCTCTCCAGGCTGCCCAACCTCATCACCGGAAAGCGCTCCCTTCTCTCCAGGCTGCCCGCCGTCCCCCTCCCTGCCGCAGGCGGACAGGCACAGGATTCCCGCGCACAGCAGGATCAATCCCCATTTCTTCATCCTCCGCCTCTATCTCCTTTTCTCAGCTTCTCCGGGCATTCCCGGGGCGTCATTGCCGCGGGGCGTATGACTTACCCCCTGCTTTGCCTTCGACGCGTATTCCCGGGGCGTCATCTTGTAATACCGCCGGAACTGATCCGTAAAATAGGAATAATTCCCGTAGCCCACCATGCCGGAAACCATGGTGACGGTCATATTTTCATCCTTCAGCAGCTCCCCCGCCAGTATCATCCTGCGCTGGTACACATACTCGCTGACAGAGCATCCGAACCGCTTCTTGAACAGCCTGGTGAGATGGTCGCTGCTGACATATGCCATGTCCGCCAGGCTGCGCACGCTCAGCTCCTCCGCGATATGCTGCTCGATATATGCCGCCGCCTTTTCCGCCACGCCCTCATTGGATGGGGCTTCCTTTTTCTTCTCTGCCGAGATGCGGTCGATGTATTTCTGTCCGTAGTCCGAGAGGGTCCTCTGGTGCCGCTTTTCCTCCACCACCTCCGCCGCATGGCGCAGCATCTGGGTGAGCCTGTCGTAGCGCACCGGCTTCAGGGCGTATTCCAGGCAGTTCAGCGACACGGCCTGCCTGGCATAGTCGAACTCGTCATGGCAGCTTAAGATGATGCATTCCGTCTCCGGCCAGTGCTCGTTGACCCAGGCGATGAGCTCCAGGCCGCTCTCGTCCGGCATCTCGATATCGCAGAGCACCACATCCACAGGCTTCGGGGTAAGCAGCTCCACCGCCTGCCCGTAGCTGCCCGCCTGCAGGATCTCCTCGTAGGGCAGCACATCCCAGTTCACCCCGTTCAGGATCCCCTGGACGGCAAAATATTCGTCATCCACCACCAAAATCCTCATAACCGTTCCCCTCCTGTTTCTCCCGAATCAGGGGCAGATCCAGCCAGATCTGGGTCCCCTCCCCGCTTCCGCTGACAATGTCCATCCTGGCCTCCCCGCCGTAAAACACCTCCATCCTCCGGCGGCAGTTCCAGATGCCGATGTGCTTCTGTCCCCTTTTGTCCGTGTAAGCCTGGCCGCCGCGGAGCTTTTCCAGCACCTCGTCCTTAATCCCGCTGCCTGTGTCGCAGACGGAGATCAGCAGCCTGTGGTTCTCGCTGCGGATATTGATCAGCACCTCTATGCACTTCCCAGGTATCAGGGCATATTTCATGGCGTTCTCCACGAAATTCTGTACCAGAAGGGGCGGCACCATGGCGTGCTCCAGCCCCTCCTCCATCTTGTAGACACTGGTGAAGGCGCCCGGGAAGCGAATCTTCTGAATCCCCGTATAGCTTTCCACGAAATGCATCTCTTTCTCCAGGGGCACCAAAGCGTCCGTCTCCTTCAGCACATAGCGGAAATACTCCACCAGATACATGGAAAACTCCTGGATGCATTCAAAATTGCGCATCTGGGCCAGGCTGTAGATCATGTTGAAGGAATTCAAGAGCATATGGGGATTTACCTGCAGCCGCAGGTTGTCCAGCTGGGCCTGGTACATCTTGATGTCCTTCTCCCTGGACAGCCCTATCTCCCTGGCCATCTGGTTGAAGGTATCGTAAATATACTGAAACTCCGAGGATTCTGCCTTTTCTCTGTATTCAATCCTGTAGTCCAGGTTTTCCTCCTCCAGCTGCTTCATCCCCTTCTGCAGCAGGTACAGCGGATACAGAATCAGCCTGCGCAGCACCCACCACAGAAGCACGAACAGCACCAGACAGCCGAATACCGCCGCAAGCATCCAGAACAGCAGGATGCCGCTGTTCAGCCCGTTATGCGTTTCCCCGTTCATCCGCAGGCGGCAGCCGCCCTCTTCCGCCGTCCATTCTATCCATTCCTCCCCCAGCTCCTCCCCCAGCAGCTCCCAGTTCCGGCCGATGACCTTCGCCGTATGCTCCGGCGTGATCCGGAGAATGGCCTGACCGTCCGTAAAATACACCGGTTCCCGGGTCAGTCCCTGCCCGAACAGGGATTCGGACAGATATTTCTCCAGATCCAGCCGGAAGGTCAGGCAATAGTTCGCGAACTGGTAATTGCGCACGTAAAAGGTATGCCCCGCTATGCTGCGGATGCTCCACCCTCCCGTGGAGACGGCGACATATTGTCCCAGGGCAGTGCGGATGGCCTCGGCCTCCTCCGGCTCGTAGGTATCCGGGGTAAATTTGGTATACAGTTTCCTGCCTGATTTCTCCAGCACCGAAACCGCCCCCGGCAGCTGGGTCTCCGCCAGAATCTTTTCCAGATCCCCCACCATCTCATAACTGGCCATGGCATCCGCGCCGGAGGGCACTGTCAGCGGCGTCATGTACCGCATCATCACATCGTCCATCTCTGTCTCAATCCGCTCCAGGCCCCCTGACAGGGGGGACATGGACAGGTCAAGTTCTCTCCGGCGCAGGTCCTTTTGTTCCTCCCACAGATTTCCCAGGAACAGCCCGGTGAGGATAAGGGTTCCCAGAATCAGCGGGACCACCGTGATACAGATCATCCTCCAGAGCCGTATGACCAGGCTGCGCCGGAACAGGCTGAATTTATGTTTCATATCGCTAGTCCCATTGTCTTGTTCGGGTTACCTTTTCATTATATCGTAAAATCTGATTTTGAGGAATCCCCCTCTGCACTTTTGTCATCCGGATATTGTTCACTCCAATATGCAAGTTTTACTGCTTAACGATTTCACTTGCCGTGAAACCAGACTGCATAACGCTGACTGGTTCAATCGCTTGATTGCATTAGGCAGTATTCAGCGTTATGCAGTATAATGCCTGGCGGAGACATGAAAGAGCAATAATGTTATCCGCACATTGCCCCGCCGTCAACGATGAAATCCTGCCCTGTCACAAATCGTGATGCATCGGAAGAAAGATAAAGCGCACAGTATGCGATATCCTTGATATCCCCCAAAAGCCCCAGCGGCGAGTCCGCCTTCATTTTCGCCTCCTGCTCCGGCATCTCGTGAATCTTCTCCGTCATCTCCGTGACGATGAAACCGGGATAGATGGTGTTCACCCTTACCCCTTCCGGCCCCAGCCTCTTGGCAAGCACCCTGGAAAAGCTCCTCACCGCCCCTTTCGCCGCGCTATAGACAATGGGCCCCGAAGCCCGCAGCGCGGCCAATGACGCAATATTGATAATGGATCCCACGCCGTTCTTCGCGCATTCCGGATAGGCGTACTTTATGGCCATGAAGGTGGATGCAAAATCGGCGTCCATGGTCTCCCGGTAATTCTCCATGGAGAACTCTTCCTCCAGGCTGCCGTGGGCACCCCGGGAGCCTGCGCTGTTGATCAGGATATCCACCCGCCCGAATTTCTCCACTGCGTATGCCACCATGTCCTTACAGCTTTCCTCATTGGTCAGGTCGGCGGAAAAGCATTCGCAGATTCCCCCTTTTTCAAGGATTTCCCGCTGTACTTCCTTTAATTTTCCCATACGGCGGCCCACCACCAGCACCGAAGCCCCGGCCTGCGCCAGCATAAGCGCACACCCTTTGCCGATTCCGCTTCCGCCTCCTGTGATGACCGCGCACCTTCCTGTCAGGTCAAACCCCTCCATATAGCTCATATCATCCCTCCTCACGTCATCCCTCCCCATGTCATTCCTCCCGCTTCGGCATCTTTACTTCCCCTTCGTGCAGCTCCACCATGACCCCTTCCGGCCCCCGGAAATAGGTGAACTTGAATCCGGGAATGTGGGCGCTCTCCACGATGGGGTTCATCAGCTCATATCCCAGGGCCTGCACCTTCTGTGCCACAGCCTGGATGTCGTCCACCCGCAGCATGAAATGCATGGAGCCCAGGTCGTTGTGGTTCATGGGCGGACAGGGCTTTGCGGGCGGGTCGATGTACTGATGGATCTCCAGATCCACGCCGCCCTCGCCGTGCAGCATCAGGCAGTTCATCACCTGCTTTTCCACCCCCGACAGCCCCTGGGCCGGCTGTATCTGGTTCCTGGCGTCAAAGACCACCTTCATGCCCAGTGTGTCGCAGAACAGCCTGATGCACTCGTCTATATCGCTGACCATGATCCCTACCTGAAATACGCCTTTTGCATATCCTTTTTCCATTTTCTCTCCTCCGTTTCGTTTTCAAATACACTCTCGCCTGATCCTGCCTGCCAGGATTCCGGGAGTCCATGCTCTCTTTCCTTCCGCTATCCGGAAATACCCCGCAGGAAACAGGATTCTTGCAGGGTATTTCAACTCGTTTCGATATTACAGGAACCGCTTGGCCGCCCCTGTCGGCGGACAGGGCGTCAAATCAGCGATTTTTCATAAGGCTTATTCTCTGCGGCTGCACCGCGTCAGCCCTTGACGCCGCCTCCGATAACCCCCTTCTCCAGCTTATTCTGGAAGAACGGGAAGAGGAGGATCAGCGGCGCTGCCGCCACGATGATTGCCGCGAACTGAATCAGGTATTTGCTGTAATCCGGGTTGGCGGAATCCAGGAAATCCTTGTTCTCGTTGATGAGCTGGTTGATCACTAACTGCAGGGGCCACAGATGCCTGCTCCTGGGCACATAGATGGATGCGGGCAGCCATGCGTTCCAGGCGGCAATCACGGAATTCAGAATGATCACCGAGCCTAAGTTCATGGCCTGGGGCAGCATGATCTTCCACATGGTGGTGAAGTGTCCCGCGCCGTCGATCCTGGCCGCCTCATACATTTCATGGGGAACGGAATTGAAAGCATTCATCATCATGATGCTGAACATGCCGTTGGTGCACCCGGGAATCACCAAAGCCAACGGGGTTTCCACCCATCCCAGGGCGTTGATCACCATATAGGTGGGAACCATGCCTCCCCCGAACAGCATGGTGGCTGTCAGGAACAGGATCATGGGCGTCCTCAGCCTGGTCTGGCGGCTGATGGCGTATCCCCCCATGGCCGCCATCATGAAGCCCAGGGCCACGCTGGTTATGGTATAGAAGAGCGTATTGCCGTATCCGTCTATGATGCTGGCATCCTTAAAGATATGGGCATACCCTTCCAGATTGAATTCTCCCACGGGCCAGAGCACCAGCCCTTCCTTGGACAGCAGCGCCTGCCCTTCGGAGAACGAGGACATCAGCACATGCCACATGGGAATGATGCTGCAGAAGGCCACCAGGGCGCACAGCAGAATCACGATCACGTCCACAATCCGGTCTCCCACGCTGGGATGTTCAATCATGGTGGAGACCCTGTCATCTTCATTGTATTTTTTCTTACTTGGAATACTTTTTTTCCATGGAATGCTTTTTTTCCATGAGAATGCCATCTTTCCACCTCCCTAAAACAGCGATGAACCGCTTGCCTTTTTGCTCATATAATTGGATCCCATCAACAGTATCGTGCCCACGATGGACTGGAACAGCCCGGATGCCGCGGACAGGGAATAGTCCCTGGCGCCTCCCGCCGCAAATGCCAGCCGGTATGTATAGGTGTAGATCGTATCCGCCACCGGATAGGTGGTAGGCATATACAGCAGCAGGATATTGTCATAGCCCGCCGCGAAGCTGGTTCCGATTCCCAGGACGAACATCATCACGATGGTGGGCATGATGCAGGGAAGGGTAATCTTCGTCAGCCGCTGCAGACGGGTGGCCCCGTCGATGGCCGCCGCCTCATGCAGGTCTCCGCTTACCGTGGCGATGGCCGCCACATACATGATGGAGCCCCAGCCGATGCCCTGCCAGATTCCCATCACCAGATAAATGATCCAGAAGGTGGGCGGGTTTGGATCCGCCAGCAGGTTGGTATTCTCCAGGCCGAACAGGTGGTGCAGCAGCAGGGTGATGGGCCCGTCCTGCTTCACGAATTCCTGAACCAGGAAGCACACGATGACCGCCGCCACGAAGTTGGGCAGGTAGGACGAGGTCTGCACCGTCCTCTTGTACTTCTTGCTGCGCAGCAGGCTCAGCAGACAGGCGAACAGGATGGGCATGACGAATCCCACGGTACATTTCAACAGTGCGATGACCACCGTATTGAAGATCGCCCGTGGAAAATCCGAACCGCTGAAGAGCTCCACGAAATTGGCCATCCCCACCCAGGGGCTCTTGAAATACCCCTTGTTTATGTCATAATCCTCGAAAGCCATGACGATACCGAACATGGGGATATAATGGAGCACCAGGGTATAGAGGAAAATCGGGATAAACATCAGGTACACGCCCCAGTTCATCTTTAAATCCTTTTTCCAGGGAACCTTTCGGGTCTGGAAGGGGTTGTCTTTTTTTGCCATACTATTTTGTCTCCATTCTCACCGGGTCTGTTGGAAAACGACTGTCCGTTCGCAATTTATCAGTATTTCCCACAGCCTCAGGCGCAAATACTCAGGGTTGACGGAAATCGTATTTCTCCACATAGGGCTGAACCAGGTTCAGGGCCTTTTCATAATTCTGCTTCCGCAGCATGGTGCACCAGTCCTCCCATGTCTTGTCGTCCGTCACGTCCTTCTGTCCCTTGATGAATTCCATGGTATGGGCGTCCATGTAGTTCAGCAGCTTGGTGCGGATCTTGTCAATGGCCTTGCTGTCCTCTTCCTCGATAAGGAAGCCGGGGGTTCCGTTCCACAGTCCGATATTCGGATACTTGATCCATGCATCCATGCTGGCCCTGAAGGTAGCGGACTGGCACTTATCCACGCTCTTTACCAGGGCCAGCCCGGGCATCTTGTCCGCGGAGACCGCGATCTTCAGGTTTCCGCCGTCCAGTGCCAGAGCGTCCGCCAGCCTGTACCGATACTCTCCATCGCTTACATTGGTATAGGCTCCCTCTGTCAGGCCGTTTTTCTCATAAAAGTCGCTGCCGCTGGCCTGCACCTGCTCCTGGTTCAGTCCCACGGTTTTCACCACGGCCCCTTCCTCCGTATAGAAATAGTCGAAGAATGCGCAGAGCGCCGCGATATCCTTGCCGTCCTCCACGGCCTTGGTGGTAATATAGACAGGCGATCCCTGCATTCCCACTCCGGCTGCGGTACAGTCCGGAATCACATTCCGGCATTCCTCCGGCCCGTAAATATCATTGATGGGCATGGGAGCTCCGGCTACGAAGATGCCCTCTGCCAGAGGCGTCTGGGAGGGATCGTTCTGGTTGTAGATCCGGTTCCCCAGCGTGGACTGCTGCCCGTACCAGATGCCAATCTTGCCCTGATGAATCTTGGCGGAGTCGATAGCGTAATGGGCATCGCTTGTCTTCTGGTCAAAGGTCTTATCCAGCCAGCCCTTCTCATACCAGGCAGACAGGCATTCCAGATAGGTGCGGAAGGAGTCGGATACGCCGCCGAAGCAGGCCTGCCCCTGGTCGTTCACATAGAACATGGGCGTTCCGCCCCCGAAGGAGGAACACAGTCCGCCTGACCACATATAGCCGGGATAGTACATGCTGATGCAGTAGCCGTCGTCAATCCCCATATCCTCCATGGCCGTCTCAAAGATGCCGAACATCCACTCCCAGTCGCTGATGTACACCGGGTCGCTTCCGCCGCTGGGGAACACCACATCGTCCTCCCAGCTGTCCGGATCGCTCTCGTCCGTATATCCGCCGCTAAAGGCCGCCCCCGTCTGGGGATTGCTGCCGTATTTCACGATCCAGTCACGGCGGTACTCATAGCCGAAATTCACATCCTTGTAGGACTCGTTCACCGTCACGATTCCCAATATCTTCTCTTCCCCGTCAATGTTGAAGACGGCGCTCTTCCTCACGTCCTCCACCGTATCCAGCACCTTTTTGTAATTGGGCATGTACTGGTTCACATATTCCGTCAGGTCGATGATTCGGTTATTGGCATACATGATGTCCGCGCTGTCGCAGATGACGCCGTCCAGAACATGGGTCAGGTTCCCGTTGATATACATGTTCTGCAGGTCGTCTGGTTCCTTATTGGCGGGCGGAATGACGAAGTCGATGAAGATGGATTTGCCCTCCTCTCCCCAGGTCATGGTCTCCGCATATTTGACTGCCGGATTGTCTTCGTATTCCGTGTAATAGGACGAGCCGGGGCCGCTGTGGATCCACATGGTATAGTAGGTGTCGTCTTCCGGGTTCAGATCCGTGGCAGTGTTCCCGGCTCCCCTCAGGATGCCGCAGCCGCCCAGGGCGGCCGCCATGCCCAGTCCTGCCAGTCCGAGAATCACTCTCTTTGCGCCTTTCATAAAGTAGTACCTCCTTCTTCATTCTCAGGTTGCCTTCCTGTCTGCTTTCTGCATGTCATCTGAGAATAGTTTATAAAATTTTCAAAAAATATTCTCCCACAAATCCGATGCATTCTCCAAGAAATCCGACATCCTGATCCGGCAATCATCGAACCAAAGAAGCTAAATCTCACAAACAAGATAGATTTAGAGAAAGCGGAATGATATAATCTGAATGTACATATTTCCTTATATTTCATCATATTCCGTTCCGGACTATACTATCGGTAGAGTCAAAAAGCCCCGTTCTATCCAACTCTACCGTTGGTAGGTGTTCATTTTTATGCCGGATTTATATAATAACCGCAAGCAGGAGGGCCGAATGATGAATCAGATTAAGATTGGAGCTTTTATTTCCGAACGCCGGAAAGCAAAAGGCTGGACGCAAAGCCAGTTGGCAGAAAAACTGGAAATAACCGATAAGGCTGTCTCAAAATGGGAAACAGGACGGTCTATGCCGGATTTGTCTCTGTTCATGCCTTTATGCACCCTTTTAGACGTTACTTTGAATGAACTATTTGCGGGTGAGCGCATTGCAGAAGAAAAATGGAAAGAACGAGCAGATGAGGTTCTTATGGACGTGATTACAAATTGGTTAGGACACGACAATAGGGAAAAAGTACATTCCCGGGAATCAAAAGAAAGTGATACAACCCCCGAAAATGTTCTGGAAGTTGAAAATGTCTCCAAACTCTATGAAAATGTTTCAACAGGGCATGAAAATGTTTCAATAGGGCATGAAAATGTTTCAATAGGGCATGAAACAGAAAATAATTCTGTATTGGCCGTAAAGGACGTAAGTTTTCAGATACCGCACGGCAGCTTTGTCGGAATCATGGGGGCTTCCGGTTCCGGGAAAACAACATTGCTCAATTTAATAGCCACAATAGACAAGCCCACAAATGGGACGATACGAATAAGCGGGCAGAATATAGTGGATATACCAGACGAAGCTGCCGCAGAATTTCGCCGCAGACATTTAGGCTTTGTTTTCCAAGAATACAATTTGCTTGAAACTTTGACTATCTATGAAAATATTGCGCTTGCTTTGACAATTAAAGAGGTTCCCAAAGAAAGCATTCGCCCAACGATTCAAAGTTTATCTGAAAAGCTGGATATATCGGCGATATTAGATAAATTTCCGTATGAGGTATCGGGAGGACAACGGCAGCGCTGCGCCTGCGCCCGTGCTATCGTGGTAAATCCGGATATCATACTTGCGGACGAGCCTACCGGGGCATTAGATTCCCACGCTGCCAGACAGCTTTTGGACACCCTTGTCATGCTTTGCAGAGAGTACGGCGCAACAATATTGATGGTCACGCACGATGTCATGGCGGCCAGCTATTGCGACAGGATTTTGTTCATGAAGGACGGCGAAATAAAAGCTGCTTTAAACCGGGAACAGGAAAACAAGCAGACCTTTTTCGCGGATATTTTGAAGAAAATAGAATGGATGGGGGGAGAAAGCTAGATGTATTTGAAGTTGTCAATCCGCAATGCCAGGCGGTCTTTTACAAATTATCTTTTATATGTGGTTACCATGACCGTGCTTTTGGCGATGATAGAGGTATCCAATTGTATCACCATTATAGGAGAATCAGCCGGTTTTCAAGTGATCTCTCTGCCATTGTTGATAGCGGCCATTCAAATCGTTTTAGTCGGATATATAGATACTTTCATGTTAAAGCAGCGGGCAAAAGAGTTTGCAAGCTATTTATTATTGGGTATGGGAAAAAAGAGAGTAACCCGGCTGTTCCTATGCGAAGTCCTGTTGATTGGTTTTTTCTGCTATATAGCAGGAACAACAATGGGCTTTTCCATATATGGATTCTGGTATTTCCGTGAGCCGCTGCATGAAATGGAACATTGCGGAATCCTTTACGGTAAAAGTATGTTCCATACGTTTCTGTTTTTTTGCCTTATTGAAACTGTGTGTTCTTTTCGATTGAAGCAGCGTTTAGACAAGCTGCAGATAAGGGAGCTGATGTATGAAAGGAACCGCAGTCAAAGCGTAAAAAATATAGGAAACTATAAAAAATGGGGCATTATTTTCTTTTTGTGTTTTGTGTGCTTCCTTGGCTGCGTCTGCGGCATTGTTTTCCTGCCGGAAGTTTACATCGTTTACCCCGTATCTGTTACAGCAATCCCTTTGTTAATATCTGTTTTTGCTTTTTACAAATGGGTGTTTGGCTATTTATATGCGTACAGGCGTATGAAATCCGTTAGGATATATCAAAAAGACCGGCTATATATTACGGCAAATATAACATCAAATTTCAAAACGGCCGCTATGGTTAATGCTGTTTTCTGCATATGCTTTTTGTTTTCCGGGGCTTCTTTTGTAACCGGAATACTGATACTGCAGCCGGAATTTCAGCTTTTCGATACGGCTATACGCCAGTGGATGGGAACTGCACAAATAAGCATCTGTATCGTGTTTCTGGTTATTTATTTTTCGATATTGTCCCTGCAGCAGATCATAGAGCTCAGGCAGAATTCAAAAAGCAATCGGATAATGCGCTGTATGGGAAAAAGCGATAAGCAGATCGCAAGACTTGTGAATCAGCAGATTGCAATTAAATTGTCCTCTCCAATGATAATGGCTTTATTGATTATTTTATTCTGCATACCGTTACTGAATGGAAAAATGAACTTACTATTGCCTGCTTCTTTGAACAATATTCTGCTCAAATTAACCGGTGAGTTTGGGGTGTGTATTGTGGTTTTTTATATTTGCTATTTCGGGATTGTAAGCGCTATGAGCAAGGCATGGAAAAGCGGTCATGCCGGAGAGCATGACTGCTGATTGCGTTATACTGCAGACTGCCAGGATTTACAGTAATGCCTCCGGGAAAATACCTGGCTGGCGGTCCGCAGTCGGGTTGTACTGCAAATTTAACCGGTGCGCAGTATAAACTGTTTATCCCAAAACAAGCTCATAAAGATGAAACGGCATGGGAATCCCTATATCGACATAAGTAATATCCACAGTATCCACATATTTAAAGCCGTATGACTGATACATTTTGACAGGTATGTCATTCCCTTTGAGACAGTCTAACCGTATTGCTTTCCAGCCTCTGCTTCTTGCTGTCTGGATTGCATGTTCGACGAGCTGCTTTGAATATCCACGCCCGCCATAATCCGGCAGAACGCGAAGCGCATGCACTTAGTATATAGATTTTGATGAAAAATCATTCCGGTTCCCGCGCATAACAGCAAAACATACACTGCGGTTACCGGAGTGTCCCTTCCACGATGGCGCAGAATGGAGACACGGTCTGTCAGGAGCCGGAAGAAATGCCTGTCAAAGAGGAAATCACCATGTCCATCTGCTTCCCGTAGCTCAGAGCATAACCTACAGTTTGTGCAATCGATGTATTTCGCTCTCAAACGCTGAAAGCTTATTGCTGATGTCCAATAATCCATTGTAAGGTTTCCGGGTTCCACGTACTTTCAAACACTGCCCCGAAAATCGTGGGGCTAATTTCGCTCCAGTCAAAATCACCGCTTGCCTTTCCCCTATCTGTAAGTTCACTCATTCCCGTCAGGCTGCTGGCCGTCATGGGCTTCCCACTGGCATTCCATGAGCTGCATTTTTGAGAACACCGCCTGAAAGGAGGATTCCTCCGGGGAGCAGGCGTAGATACCGAACCGGATCTTCCCCTTCCCTTTGTGCATATGGCATATCCGCATCTGGCGGAATGTTGCCCCGTCCTCCGAACATTCAATACAGTAATCATCCTCCCTGCGGCTGAACCGGTACCACATTGTTTTCACAGAGGCCCCTATGACTGTTGTGGCCCAGTCGGAGTATCCGTTATTCGTCACCACGCTCCCCAGATGCTGGTATTCCCCGGTTTCATATTCCACGGAAGCCTTCAGCCAGTTTTCACTGTCCAGGTACATCACTATGCCGCACTGGTCAAACCTGTGGTGGCTGTCTGCAAAGTCCGTCTTTACTACAAAGCTGAAATACTTCTCTTCTGTCTCCATCTGCAGTACAGGGGCGTTGTCATTCCGGAAATGATAATATGTCCTCTGCCACAAGTCTGTGCCGGGTTCCGTCCGGATTCTGATCTCACTGCCGCCAATCATATACTCGGCCGGTTCATTGACCCAGGCCAGCTTTTCAGGCTCAAAAGAAACCATTTCCCTGCCTTCCTCTTCTGCTTTTCTGTTTTTCTCCATATGCGCAGTGCTCCTCCTGATTATTTTACCCAATGTTCTTCCAAAGTCTTTCGTTATTTTACTACAACACAGGCTCTCCCTGCAATATCTGTTTTCAAAAAACAGCAGCAGCTCCTATCCGAAAGCTGTTCTATCCGAAAACTATGGGGCAGATTACACTCAACCCCCTGCGGAATGAAAGAGCAGAATATTCGGGTCTCGCCTGACCCCTCTGCTTCAAAAATCATTTCAAAACGCTGCGCATCCTCGTCATAACGGTACATTTCCAGCTTTCCCGCCGTCTCTGCCGGATAAGTGCGGCAGAGCGAAGAGAAGTTCGCGTCACTTTCCATGCCGGGATGATATTCGCAATATGCGGAGCCCCAGAGATTTTTCTCAAGGATGCCGTTCATATGCCTGATCAGATCGTTCGTAAACTTTTCCGAAGGAAAGGCTCCCCATTCCCCCACAATAGTCGGCAGTCCCAGACGTTCCTGCCCCCTGCGCTTCTCTTCATAGAGCAGCTCCACATTTCTCTTGCTGAAGCTTTCATAGCGGGCTGAATCAACCACCGAGTCATAGCCATGAGGAGCATAAATCTGATTGCCCTCCTCAAGCCGTTCAATGCCGGTAGGGATGTTAGTGCTGCAATAGATGTTCCCGCCGGTTACGATCGGTTTATCGCTGTATTTGCGGATTGCCCTCTGCATACGGCGGTAATAGTCCATCAATGTCGTCCTGTCAAATTCCAGAAAACGCCGGCTCACAATGCCCATGAACGCCGCCTGCTCCTCTTCCGTGACAGCCTCTGGCTTCGTAAGGTCAAATGCAGGATTCGTCTCCATCATTTTCCTGGTTGCGTATCCAAAGGCTTCCCGCGCAATGCTCCCCATAAAAGGCTCGTTCATGGGTTCAAATCCAATCACATTGGAGCAGTCCGCAAAGGTCTCCGCAATTTTCTCCCACATGGAAGAATAATGATCCAGAAGCCCCGCCCCGTCCTCCGCGGGCTTATTCGCCCAAAAATTATCTGCCGCCCGGATGATAGCATCGCTTTCCAGATATGCATTATACCAGATGGTACAGCTCTCGGGATGCGGCAGCCCATCGTCCAGGCAGGCCCAGTCCGGCGCTCCGTCAATATACTTTTGGGCAAACAGATCCTGATGCATATCAAGAATAATATAGATACCGCAGCTCTCGGCGAGGTTCACAATTTCCTTCACCCTTCCCAGATACGTCTCGTCATAAACTCCCGGCCGGGGCTCGACGCCATGCCAGAAAATGCCGAAACGCAGCAGATTAAACCCCATCCGTTGAAAAAAAGGAAATGCATTTTCAAAATCAGGATAAAAATGTCCAAGCGCCGCATCCCTGCAGAGGACATTCATGCCATGCAGAATCACCTCTCTGCCTGACTCGTTTATGAATCTGGTTCCATTGAGCAAAATTTTTTCCATCGTTTTCTTCCTTTCCTTTTTATTTATACTGCCTAACGATTTCACCTGCCGTGAAACCAGACTGCATAACGCTGACTGGTTCAATCGC